>Ga0302323_100003126_pt1 | contig 13469 bp, 13 predicted proteins | sample Fen_T0_3_FD_201950 | JGI IMG/M metagenome (GOLD analysis project Ga0302323, IMG submission 201950) | Peat permafrost microbial communities from Stordalen Mire near Abisko, Sweden - Fen_T0_3 | ecosystem: Environmental > Terrestrial > Soil > Wetlands > Permafrost | place: Sweden: Abisko... | reverse complement strand
CCTCGGGGCGGTCGGTGCGCGTGAGGCCGTCGGAGGCGTGCAGCACGTCCGCCATCTTGTCCGAGTCGTACTCGTTCATCTGGCAGCCGAACGTGCGGATGAAAAGCTTTTTCGTCACTGCCGAATTTGCCACTGAGTCGCTCCGGAACCGGTGAATAAACCGTGGGGGCGCAAGCCTTCGGAAAGGGCGCGAATTATAGCAGGCGAGTCGTTTCGGCGCCGGTCTGCGCCGGTGGCCGCCGCGGCGCGCTACAATTCGCTCAGCAGGTGTCCGCCGCGGCTTTCAGCCTCGGCGGGTGAAACGGGAATGCGGTGCCGCTCGAGCGATCGGGCGAAAGCCGCGGCTGCCCCCGCAACGGTAAGGCCCTTCGACGCGCGCTCCACATGCCACTGCCGCTCAAGTCGCGGCGGGAAGGCGAGCGCTCCGCAAGGCTGAGCCCGGAGACCGGCCTGCAACCGGCGTCGAGATCCATTGCGATCATGGACGGGCGTCCGGCTCACCTGGCTTCACCGCCGTGCGGGGATGCACGGCGCATTGCGGAGCGTCGCCATGTCCCTGCCCCATCCTTTCCAAGCGCGAACGCGCCTGACGGCGTTCGTCATCGCGCTCGCCTTATCCACCACCGCCGCCGCGCAAACCGCGCAAACCGCCAGCACGACGCTGGATCCGGTCGTCGTGACGGCCGCGCGCGCCGCGCAACCGATCGCCGAAGCGCTGGCTGATGTCACGGTCATCGGCGCCGACGAGATACTGCGCAGCGGCGTGCAGAGCCTGGCGGAGCTGTTGCAGCGGCAGCCGGGCGTGGAAATCGTGCAGAACGGCGGACCCGGGGCGGTATCGGGCGCGCTGCTGCGCGGCGCAAACCGCGGCCAGACACTGGTGCTGATCGACGGCCTGCGCGCGGGCTCGTCTTCGGCGGGGTCGACGTCGCTCGAAGCCATTCCGCTCGACCAGATCGACCGCATCGAGATCCTGCGCGGACCTGCGTCGAGCCTCTACGGCGCAGATGCCATCGGCGGCGTCATCCAGGTGTTCACCAAGCGGCCACAGGGCACGTCGTTCACGCCGAACTTTTCCGCCGGTTACGGCACGTACAACACCGGCGCCGTATCCGCAGGCTTTGCCGGCACGTCCGGCCCGGTGCGCTACGCGCTGCAGGCAGGCGGCCGCACCAGTGACGGGTTCAACGCGATCGTCAATCCGGACAACTACAGCTTCAACCCGGACCGCGATGGCCTTTCCACGGCGAACCTGTCCGCCAACCTTGCCTGGACCTGGGCGTCGGGCCAGGAATTGGCGCTGCAGTATTTCGGCAATCGGCTGAACAGCCAGTTCGACGGCGGTGCGCCGTACTTCGACGACCGCACGATCACGACCGTGCAGGCGTGGAGCGCATCCAGCCGCAACCGCATCAACGACCTCTGGACGTCGCTGCTCGCGGCCGGGCAGGGCAGCGACAACTCGGAATCGCAGACGAGCTACGACAACTCGACATTCAAGACGACGCAGCGGCAATACTTCTGGCAGAACGACCTTGCGCTGCCGATAGGCGCGCTGGGCGTGATCCTCGAGCGCCGCGAGGAGCACCTGGCCACGGACGCCGATTTCGCGACGATCCAGCGCAACACCAATTCTGCTACCGGCGTTTACCAGCTGCGCGCCGACGCGTTCTCGCTGCAGGCCAACCTGCGCCGCGACGATTCGAACCAGTACGGCGGCAAGACCACCGGCGGCATTGCATTGGGATACAAGCTCTCGCCTTCGTGGCGCGTGACGGCCGGCTACAGCACCGGCTTCAAGGCGCCGTCGTTCAACGATCTTTACTATCCCGGCCTTTCGAATCCGGGCCTGGTGCCCGAGACGTCGCGAAACGTCGAGGTCGGCGCCTATTGGACGGCCGCCGCGGGCGAGTTGCGCTGGGAGGCGCGCGCCATCGGCTACCACAACCAGGTCAGCCAGCTCATCGTGTTCGAGTGCGACGCATCATTCATCTGCGCGCCGCAGAACGTCGATCGTGCCACGCTCGAAGGCGCAACGCTGGGCCTCGACTTGACCTGGCGCGACACGCGGGTGACGGCGTCCATCGACCTGCAGAATCCGACGGACGACGCGACGGGCAGGCTGCTGCCGCGGCGCGCGCGCACGCACGGCGCGGTGCAGGTGCTGCAGCAGGCCGGTCCGGTGCAGCTGGGACTGGAGTTCGTCGCATCGTCGCTGCGCTACGACGATGCAGCCGATACGGTGAAGATGGGCGGATACGGCATCGTCAATCTCACGGTGGAGTGGCCGTTCACGAAAGGGTTGACGCTGCTGCTGCGCGGCAACAACGTGTTCAACAAGAACTACCAGCTTGCGGCGGACTTCGCGACGGGCGGCTCCACCGTATACGCGAGCCTGCGATGGCAACCATGACGCGCTCATGCCTGGCAATGCTGGGCGCGGTGCTCGCGCTCGTCGCGGCGTGCAGCGCTGCGGCCGCCGTTACCGCAACGGACGACGCCGGCAATGTCGTCACGCTCGCACGACCGGCGCGGCGGATCGTGAGCCTCGCGCCGCACGCAACGGAATTGCTGTTTGCGGCGGGTGCGGGCGCGCGGGTGGTGGGCGTCGTGGCCCACAGCGACTGGCCGAGGGAAGCGCGCGCGTTGCCGGGCGTGGGCGACGCGAATGCGCTGGACCTGGAACGCATCGTCGCGCTGGCGCCGGACCTGGTCGTCGCCTGGCCGTACACGATGCCGGCGCAGCTCGCGACGTTGCGTGCGCGCGGCGCGACGATATTCGTCAGCGATCCGAAGTCGATCGCCGGCATTGCGCGCGACGTCGACGCGCTCGGCGCGCTGGCCGAAACCACCGCGGTGGCGCGACCGGCGGCCGACGCGTTGCGCGCGCGGCACGGTGCGCTTTCTGCCCGATACACGGGCGCGCCTGCGATCACCGTGTTCTATGAAGTGTGGAACGACCCGCTGCAAACCATCGGCGGGCGACATCTCATTTCCGAGGCGATCACGCTGTGCGGCGGCGCCAACGTCTTTGCAGCGCTGACGCAGCCCGCACCGACGATTTCGCTCGAGGCGGTCGTCGCCGCGGCGCCGGAAGCGATCGTCGCCGGCAGCGACGATGGCCGGCGTCCCGCCTGGCTCGACGACTGGCAGCGCTGGCGCGACGTGCCCGCGGTGCGCTACGGCAATCTCTTCGTCGCCGACGGCGACCTCCTGCATCGCTCCGGGCCGCGCTTCGTCGACGGCGTCGAGGCGCTGTGCGCGATGTTAAAACAGGCGCGCGCGAACCGCGGCAGCAAGCGCTAGACCGGCAGGAACGCGGTCCCGCGCGGATGCGCCACGGCCACCAGCGCCTGTCCATACAGCGCCGACAGTCTTTTCGCACTGAGCAATTCACCGGCCGCGCCTGCCTCGACCTTGTCGCATCCCATCAGCACGACGTGCGTCGCATGGCGCGCCGCGAGCGTCAGGTCGTGCAACGCCATCACGATCGCGCGACCGCGGTCGCGTGCCAGGTCGGCCAGCAATTGGAGCGATCGCACCTCGTGCGCGACGTCCAGGTGATTGGTCGGCTCGTCCAGCAGCATCACGGCAGGATCCTGCGCAAGCAGAGTCGCGAGTGCGACGCGGCGGCGCTCGCCGCCCGACAGCGTCTGCACGTCGCGCATGGCGGCGTCGCCCATGCCGACCGCAGCGAGCGCCTCCCGCGCGAGCCGTACGTCATCCGCGCTTTCCGGATGCCAGCGCGGGACGTGCGGGTGCCGCCCGCCGAGCGCGATTTCCAGTGCCGTGGCCGGAAACGCGTCGAACGTGTCCTGCGGCAGGATGCCCAGCCGCTGCGCGCGCCTGCGCGGCGCAAAATTCGAGATCGGCTCGCCGTCGAGCGTGATCGTTCCCGCCGCCGGCGGCCGCAATCCGGCGAGCGTGAGCAGCAGCGTCGACTTGCCGGCGCCATTGGGGCCGACGACGACCCAGCATTCGCCGGCGCGGACATCGAATGCCACGTCCTTGCACAACGTGCGGCCCGGCACCGTGAGAACCAGGCCGCGGCAGGCGAGCATCGGCGTCTCGGCAATCATCGGGCGGAGCGGCGCAACAGCCACAGGAACAGCGGAACGCCGACAACGGCCGTGAGCACGCCGACCGGGAGCTGCGCGGGTGCCACGAGCGTGCGCGCGACGGTGTCGGCGAACGTGAGCAGCGCGCCGCCGGCGAGCACGGCGGCAGGCATCAGCCAGCGCTGGTCGTTGCCGATGACCAAGCGCACCGCATGCGGAATCACCAGGCCGACGAAACCGACGCTGCCGGCCAGCGTGACGGCGACCGCGGTGGCGAATGCCGCCAGCGCGTGCAGCGCGAGCGTGGTCCCGCGCACGGACACGCCCAGGCTCGCGGCCGTCATGTCGCCGCGCGCAAGCAGCGTGGCATCGCGCGCGAAGAACAAGGCGACGGCCAGTACGGCCGCAAGCGCCAGCAGGCCGGGACCGCCGCGCGCTGCGCCCGACAGGTCGCCGATCAGCCAGAACAGCATGCCGCGCACCTGCGCTTCCGGCGCCGTGGTGAGGATCAGCATGATGAGCGCGCCCCACCCGGTCGCCACCACGACGCCGGTCAGCAGCAATCGCGTCGGCGCCCACGCGCCGCTGCCGCGCGCCAATCCGAACACGATTCCCGTCGACAGCAGTGCGCCGGCGAAGGCCGCGGGCGTCACGAGTGCCGCTGCGCCGGCGAGCAGGGCGGCCAGCGCGCCGCATGCCGCGCCGCCCGAGAGTCCGAGCACGTAGGGGTCGGCCAGCGGATTGCGCAGCAGGACCTGCATGATCGTGCCCGCGAGCGCCAGCAATCCGCCGACGGCGAAGGCCACCGTGGCACGCGGCAGGCGCAGCTCGCGCACGACGGCGCCACCCACATCGTCGGCAGGCGCCCACAGCGCGCGCGCCACCGCCGCAATGCCGACGTCGACGCTGCCGGCCGTCAGCGCAAACGTGAACGCTGCCAGCGCCGCCAGGGCGAGTGCCGCGAGAACGAGCCAGTTGGAAACGCGGTGCAAGGGGCGGTGAGCAACGACCGGTGAGCAAAGCCAAGGGACAGCCGGCAACGGCCCGATTATAGGCGGCCTATAATCATTGTCCCGCACCAACGAACCGGTCCGGCATGAACAAGGCATTCACCCGCGAGAGCGAGGACGAGGACGAAGACGGCGACGCGCCCGAGAATGCGTCGCCGCTCCCGGCAGGCAGCAAGAACTACATGACTCCCGCGGGCTTCGCGCGACTCAAGTCCGAGCTCGACGATCTGTTGGGCCGCGAGCGGCCGGAGTTGGTCGCGACCATCGCCTGGGCCGCCGGCAACGGCGACCGATCGGAAAACGGCGACTACATCTATGGCAAGCGGCGCCTGCGCGAGGTGGACCGGCGCATCCGCTTCCTGATCAAGCGTCTGGATGCGGCCGAGGTCGTCGATCCCACGACGCGCCGCGACGAGGGCGAGGACGATCGTGTGTACTTCGGCGCGACGGTCACCGTACGCAACGGCAGGGACGAGGAGCGTACCGTGAGCATCGTCGGCGTCGACGAGATCGACACGACGCGCGGCTACATCAGCTGGGTATCGCCGATGGCGCGGGCGCTGCTCAAGGCGCGCGAAGGCGACACGGTCACGCTGAACACGCCCGGGGGCATGGAAGACCTGGACATCCTGCACGTCCGCTACGAACAGCTGGCCACGGGCGCCCCGGCGGCCCCCGCCCGCACAGGTTGACGGACGCGACGCGCGCCGCCACTATTCAGCCATGGACAAGGACATAGCCGAACTCGAACGCAAGCTGACGACGCTTCTCGCGCACACGCGCGCGCTGCGCGCCGCGAACGAGGCGCTGCGCCGCGACCTGGCCGCCGCGCACGAGCGCAATCGCGAACTCGCGTCCCGCGTGCAACAGGCCGGCGCGCGCCTGGATGCGCTCATCGCCAGGATGCCCGCCGAATGACGACCAAATCTTCCCTTCCCGGCGAGCGCAGCGTCCAGCTCGACATCAAGATCATGGGCCGCGAGTACAAGGTCGCGTGCAAGGAAGGCGAGCGCGCGGAATTGCTCGATGCCGTCGCGTTCCTCGACGCCCGGATGCACGAGATCAAGGACGGCGGCAAGATCACCGGCGCCGACCGCATTGCCGTGATGGCCGCGCTCAATCTCGCCAACGAACTGCTGCGCGAGCGCAAGGCGCCCGCTGCGCCCGCCCCTGTTCCGGCCGCCCGCGCATCCGGCGGCGCCGTTGACGGTGCGGAGGTCCGGCGTAGAATCATCGCCATGCAAACCGCCATCGACCAGACGATGGCGGGCCAGGAAAAATTGCTCTGATGTCCATTCGTGGCATCCGTGCGCAAGCGACGGATGTGAAGAACGCGGTTCAATCCTTCAATGTCCCCTGCGGTGTTCGAGTCGGCCAGTCACTCTCTGAACCAATGCTCTCGTAGCGAGGTTGCCTTTGCCCTTTGCGAACCGGTGTGCGCTCCCACGCGGAAGCGCCTGATGGTTCCGGCAGGCAGCCAATCTTGAACCCGCGGTTCAGGAAGAGGGTCGGCACGGCACAGGCGGGGGACACCCTACATTCGCGCGATCAGCGGCGGATTCCATGCGCTACTGGCTGATGAAATCCGAGCCGGACGAGGTGTCGATCGACGACCTCGCCCGCGCGCCCAGGCAGTCGACGGCGTGGTTCGGCGTGCGCAACTACCTCGCGCGCAACTACATGCGCGACGAGATGCGCGTCGGCGATCGCGCGTTCTTCTATCACTCGAGCTGTCCCGAGCCCGGCATCGCGGGCATCGTCGAGGTTTCGGCGCCGGCGTTTCCGGACGCGACGCAGTTCGAACGGAAGAGCCCCTATTTCGACCCCAAGGCCACGCGCGACGCGCCGCGCTGGTTCAACGTCGAGGTGAAGCTGGTCAAGAAGACGCGGCTGGTTGCGCTTGCAGAGTTGCGCGCGGCGCCGGAACTGGCGAACCTGGTCACGCTGCAGCGGGGCAACCGGCTGTCGATCACGCCGGTGGCGCCCGCCGACTGGAAGTTCATCGTCAAGCTTGCGGCGAAGAAGGCTTGAGCGGATGGACGTCTCGCTGATCGTCGCGTTCGTCGCTCTCGGCTGCGTCATCGGCTTCCTCGCGGGCCTGCTCGGCATCGGCGGGACGATGGTCATGGTGCCGTTCCTGACGATCATCTTCACACACGAGAATTTCCCGCGCGAACACATGGTCCACATCGCCGTCGCCACGGCGATGGCCACGATCGTCTTCACGTCGCTGTCCAACATGCACGCGCACAACCGGCACGGTGCGGTGCTGTGGCCGGTGGTGCGGGGACTCGTCCCCGGAATCCTGCTGGGCTCGCTGGTTGGCCCGTTGATCGTCAGCGGCATGTCGGCGTTGCTGCTGGCGTCGATCTTCGCGATATTCGCCGCGTTTTCGGGCATTCAGATGATCTGGGGAAAGGTGCCCAAGGCCACGCGCGAATTGCCCGGGACGCTGGGATTGATCGGTGCAGGCGCAGGCATCGGCATCCTGTCCGGCATGGTCGGCGCCGGCGGCGCGTTCGTCACCGTGCCCTACCTCGAACGCTGCAACGTCAAGATCCACAACGCCGTCGCGACGTCGGCCGCGCTCGGATTGCCGATAGCGGCGGCTGGCACCGTCGGCTTCATCCTCACCGGCATTCGCCAGTCGGGATTGCCCCCGCACAGCCTGGGATACGTCTACCTTCCTGCGCTGATGTGCATCGCGGCCTCCAGCATGCTGTTCGCGCCGGTCGGCGCGAAGCTGGCGCACCGCTGGCCGGTGCGGACGCTGAAGAACGCGTTCGGCTGCATGCTCTTTGGGGTCGCCGCATTCATGATCTGGAAGGTCGCGACGCGCTGACGTCAGTTGCGCGCGCCGCCGGGCGTGCTTTACCTGACAGGATTCATTCCGGCGAAGTTCCCCATCGCCCCAACGTGTGAATGCGTTCGGCGCCGAGGTGGGCGGCGAGATAAACGGGCTGCGCCTGCGCGGCAATCGTACCCGCGGCAATGGACGGCGCGACGGCGATGAGCCCGGTGCGGGTGGTCGGATCGGCCATCGCCGCGTCCAGCGCTTTGCGGTCTGCCCACAGCGGCCTGCCGTCCCGCATGCGCAGGTAGATGCGGCCAGTCGCCTGGTCCGCGAAGTTGACGATACGGAGACGGCGCGCGCACTCGACCAGGAACCCGGTGTTGTACTGCGGCGCGAGTGCGTCGCTGTCGCCATAGAGTTCGCCGGGGCCTTTGGCGTCGACGTTGACCTTGCGGTATCCCTGCATCGCCAGCAGCGCGCCGACGTCGAGGATATTGAGTTCCCCGTTCCAGCCGAAGGCGATGGTGCGGGGCCGCGTGCCGAACGGCACCGTGTTGTCCAGGAATTCGCAGTGGACTTCCTTGTCCGCGCGCAGCGCCCAGGTGAAGAAGATTTCCGGCATGCCCGCGTAGGCCTCGATGTTGTGCGCGAGGATGTCGTCGACCGCCTTGTACCGGCCGACCTCCAGGCCGCGCTTCCATGCGCGCTCGACGAGAGACTCGGGCGGCGTGATCATGAAGAAGAGGTACACGGTGTGGCCGAAGCGCGTCAGCAGGTTGCTGCCCGCCTCCGCGGACTCCGGCGCGAAGCTGTCGAAGCGGAACCTGTCGATCAGCAGGTGCGTCGTCGCCTGGCGTTCCGCCTTGCGCGCCATGTAGCGGTCGAGCTTCTGGTCGATGATCCGCAATTCCTCGCTGGTGCACGCGCCGCCGTATTTGTACGCGGCGCCCAGCGATGCATAGTCGAGCAGCTGCTTGCGCCAGATGTCCGGGCTGATCAGCGCGAAGTCGCCCCAGGCGATGCCGATGCGCGCGGCGAGCGTCTTCTGCTCCGGACGCATCGTGCTCTTGCCCGCCGCGGAGGCGCCCTTGGTGTTCATGATCACGGGCCGTTCCTGCGCCGGCAGCCGCCGGTAGCCTTCGGCGCGCGCCGCGTCCGTGAGCCAGGGGTCGATCAGCGCGCCGATGACCTCGCTGCCGTAGTCATTGCAGGCCAAGTCGGTCGCGATGGCGACGACGAGTTCGCGCGTGCCCCACATGCCGCCATGCCGGCCCACGATCGCCCCGACGGTCCGGGCGAGCGCGCGGCACGCGAAGGCGTGCAACCGATCCCCGTCGTATGCCGCTTGCGCCCCGATGCGCCACGCGGAAATCGCGGCATCGGGTCCCGCCGCAGGCGCCGCAGAACGAGTGGATCGCGACGGCGCCTGCGCTGATCCCAGCAAGCGGCGAATCCAGCCGGCGCCAGGCCGCGGCGCCTCTTCGCTCCGCACAGGCAGCGGCGGATCGAGCCGCGTCGCCAGCTCCGATTCGACCACGGACGCGATCTGAGCGCGCAGCGCGTCATAGGCCGCGATCACCTCCGGCATCCTCGCCGCAAGGTGACGCGTGAGCAGTGTGTCGACCATCTCGCGGAAGTTGATGCCCAGGTCTTCCACGCGCGAACCGCTGGGCACGGAGAAGTCCGCCGTCACGCGGACCAGCAGCTCGTGCAGCACCAGGCGCTCCGGCCGGAAGGCCACGAGATCGTGGATGTCGAGCCCGGTGAGGTCGGCGAGCTCGAGCGCGGTGGCCAGGCTGGTGCGAACGTTCTCGGGAAGAAAATGCGTGGCCAGCGGCAGCAGTTCGCGCGGCAACTGCGATTCGATTCCCGGATTCCAGGGGCCGAACGCCTCGGCGGCCGGCGAGGCGCCCTCGTCCTGCGCAGGCCCGGCCGGCGCCGTCACGCCCCCCGCAGGCGGCCGACGATGCGGGACACGAGCGGCCAGAACAGCAGGATCAGCGCGAGCGCGGTGATGCCGCCGACGAGCCCGTTGGAGAAGAAGATGCGCAGGTCGCCCTGCGCGATCAACATCGACTGGCGGAACGAATCCTCGGCGCGGTCGCCCAGCACCAGCGCCAGCACCATGGGCGCCAGCGGGTAGTTGAGCTTCTTGAACAGGTAGCCGATGACGCCGAACAGCATCATGAACCAGATGTCGAGCATCGCGCTGTGCACGGTGTAGGCGCCGATCGCGCAGATCACGAGGATGACCGGGGCGATGATGGAGAACGGGATGCGCAGGATCGCGGCAAACAGCGGCACGCACGTCAGCACGATGACGAGGCCGAAGATGTTGCCCAGGTACATGCTCGCGATCAGCCCCCAGACGAAGTCCTTCTGCTCGACGAACAGCAGCGGACCCGGCTGCAGGCCCCAGATCAGCAGGCCGCCCAGCAGTACGGCGGCGGTGGGCGAGCCTGGAATGCCGAGCGCCAGCATCGGCAACAGCGCGGAGGTTCCGGCGGCATGCGCCGCGGTCTCCGGCGCGATCACGCCCTCGATCTGGCCGGTGCCGAACTTCTCGCCGTCGCGCGACATGCGCTTGGCGACGCCGTAGCTCATGAACGACGCCGGCGTTGCGCCGCCGGGAGTGATGCCCATCCAGATGCCTATGGCGCTGCTCCTGACCAGCGTGGCCCAGTACTTGGGCAGGCTGGCCCAGGTCTGGAACACGACTTTCGGATCGATCCTCGCGGTCTTGCCGGTGAAGGACAGGCCTTCTTCCATCGACAGCAGGATCTCGCCGATGCCGAACAGCCCGATGACGGCGATCAGGAAATCGAAGCCGCGCATCAGATCGGTGAAGCCGAAGATGAGGCGCAACTGGCCGGTGACGGTGTCCATGCCGACGGCGGCGAGCGCGAAGCCCAGCATCATCGCCGACAGCGTCTTCCACGGCGAACCCTTGCCCATGCCGATGAAGCTGCAGAACGTCAACAGGTAGACCGCGAAGAATTCCGGCGGCCCGAACTGCAGCGCGAACTTGGCGACCATCGGCGCTAAGAACGTGATCATCACGACCGCGACGAACGCGCCGACGAACGACGAGGTGAACGCCGCGGTCAGCGCCTCGCCCGCGCGCCCCTGCTGCGCCATCGGATATCCGTCAAAGGTCGTCGCCACCGACCAGGGCTCTCCGGGAATGTTGAACAGGATCGAGGTGATGGCGCCGCCGAAAAGCGCGCCCCAGTAGATGCACGACAGCATGATGATCGCCGACGTCGGCGGCATGGCGAACGTCAGCGGCAGCAGGATCGCAACGCCGTTGGCGCCGCCTAAGCCGGGCAGCACGCCGATGATCACGCCGAGCACGATGCCGATGGTCATCAGCAGCATGTTGTACGGCGTCAGGACGACGGCGAAGCCCTGGAACAGTGCGTTGAGTTCGACCAACGGAATTCCCCTAGTGGAGCGCCGGACGGCGCGCGGCGGGTACGGTAAGTAACCCGGGTGGTCAGTAGCCCAGGAAACGCAGCGGGTCGAGGTCGCCCTTCCACAGCGGCACCTTGAACCAGACTTCGAACATCAGGAAGAAACTCACGTTCACCAGCACGCCGACCAGGGTGCTCTTCAGCCACGAATACTTGCCCAGCCAGACCATGAACAGCGCGATGTAGATGGCGGAGGCCACGTAGAGCCCGATGTACTGCACGCAGAGCACGTAGAACAGCGCGGGTATCAGCACCGTCAGCACGAGTTTGAGGCGCGCCAGGCTGACGAACATCACGTAGCTCAGGTTGCGGGCGCGCACCGCCTGCACCAGCGTTATCAGGCTGGCGACGCAGATGAGGAGTCCGACGCGGAACGGGAAGTAGCCCGATTGCGGGCCGTCGCTGCCCCAGCTCGAACCCAGGCGGAAGCTGTCGAAGACCACGACGGCGCCGGCGATGAACAGCAGCAGCGCGACGACGATGTCCATCAGGCGAAGCGATATGCCGACGCGCTCGTCGGGATCGGGCAGCGGAGTTTCTTCAGTCATCGTGGACGTCCGGGCGTTGTTCGTGCAGGAGGCGGCGTGACATGCTTCAAGGCGCCGACAACGGGACCGCGCTGGAAAGGCGCGCGGTCCCGGCCGCGATTGCTACGGCTTGGCGAGGAAGCCGGCTTCCTTCATTAGGTCGCGGTGAGTGTTTTCCGCCTGCTCGACCCACTTGGCGTATTCCGGGCCGGTCATGAAGGTCTGGTTGAACGCGCCGTCTTCCATGAACTTCTTCCACTCCGGCGTTTCGCGGACCTTCTTGAACAGGGCGACGTAGAAATCGACCTGGTCCTTGGTCACGCCGCCGGGCATGAAGATCCCGCGCAGCATCAGGTAGTCGGTTGCGAGTCCGGCTTCCTTGCAGCTCGGGATATCGTTCCACGACATCGTGTCGGTGACCTTGGCCTTGTACGGCATCCGCGTGTCGTCGAACACGCACAGCGGCCGCAACTGCCCGGCCCGCCATTGCGCGACGGCCTCGATCGGGTTGTTCACCGTCGAGTCGACGTGCTTGCCGACGAGCTGCACGGCGACGTCGCCGCCGCCCTTGAACGGCACGTAGGTGAACTTGACGCCAGCCGCCTTCTCGATGGCGACGGTGATGATCTGGTCCTCCTGCTTCGACCCGGTGCCGCCCATGATCTTGGTCGGGTTGCCGGCCTTGACGGCGGCCAGGTAATCCTTCGTCGTCTTGTACGGCGTGTCCGCGTTGACCCACAGCACGAACTGGTCGAGCGCCAGCATCGCGACCGGCGTCAGGTCGCGCCAGCTGAACGGCACGCCCGTGGCCATCGGCGTCGTGAACAGGTTGGACAGCGTGATGATGAGCTTGTTGGGGTCGCCCTTGGCGTCCTTGACCGCCAGGAAGCCTTCGGCACCGGCGCCGCCCGGCTTGTTGACGACGATCAGCGGCTGCTTCATCAGGTTGTTCTTGGTGATGACGCCCTGCAGCAGCCGCGCCATCTGGTCCGCGCCCCCGCCGGTGCCTGCCGGGACGACGAGCTCGACGGGCTTGGTGGGTTCCCACGCCGCGAGCGCGGAAGTTGCAGAAAAGGCAAACACGCCTGCCAGCGCAATGCACAGCACGCGCGGCAGCCTCAACGCTGAGTGATGGGGCATTCGATACTCCTCCTTAAGAAGACTACTTTCTTGAGACGCCCGCCCGCTTTGCGCGAATTCTCGGCGTCAGTTTTGCAAATAATCATCCGAAACCGCGATGGACGCAACGACGCTCCGGCATCAAGGCGCATCGCAAAACGTTCACGCGAAATTCCTGCAACAACGTCAGAGCAATCCTGCGCCGCGCGCCCACTGGTACTTGGCGCCGAGCACCGCGACCGGAATCTCGGTCGAATACGCGTAGGCGGGAATGCCGTGGGCGTAGAGATATTCCGCTGCCTCCTCGACCTCGACGTCGCCCGCCAGCGACGCGACGACCGGCTTGTCGATGCCCTTGGCGCGCATTTCCTCGACCACCTCGACCATGATCTTCGCGAACACCATCGGCGGCGTCACGATCGTGTGCCAGTAGCCCAGGATCAGCGCGTGGATGCGCGGGTCCTCGAGCCCCAGGCGCACGGTGTTCT
>Ga0302323_100003124_pt1 | contig 13471 bp, 12 predicted proteins | sample Fen_T0_3_FD_201950 | JGI IMG/M metagenome (GOLD analysis project Ga0302323, IMG submission 201950) | Peat permafrost microbial communities from Stordalen Mire near Abisko, Sweden - Fen_T0_3 | ecosystem: Environmental > Terrestrial > Soil > Wetlands > Permafrost | place: Sweden: Abisko... | reverse complement strand
AGGCGGTCGATCTCAACTACATATTGGTAGGCAACGAGGCCGAGGCGCTGGCGCTTGAGAACAACCTGATCAAGCAGCGCAAGCCGCGCTTCAATATTCTGTTGCGCGACGACAAGACCTACCCCTACGTGAAGCTGACGATGGGCGATCGCTTTCCGAAAGTCTTTGTGACGCGGCGGGTGCGTAAGGACGGCGCGGCCTACTATGGCCCATACTTTCCGGGCAACCTGGCCTGGCGCATCGTCGAGCTGATCCACCGCAGCTTTCTCATCCCGAGTTGCAAGGTGGATTTGTCGCGCTACCATCCGCGGGCCTGCCTGCAGTACTACATTCACCGCTGCCTGGGGCCTTGCGTGGAAGGCTTTACCACCCCGGAGAGCTACGCGAGCGCCTTGCGGGATGCGCAACTGCTGCTGGAGGGGCGGCATGGGGAACTGGAAAAAGCGCTGACGGCGCGGATGATGGCTGCCGCCGAGGCCGAGCAGTTTGAAGCCGCCGCGCGGCTGCGCGATCAGCTTTCCACGGTTCATCAGTTGCAGGCGAAGCAGCGGGCCGCCACCACCGAGATGGGCGCCGACACCGACGTCTTCGGCTATCACTTCGAAGAGGAGAGGCTGGCGGTGAATCTCTTCCATGTAAGGGCGGGAAAGATTGTGGACCGGCGGGAGTTTTTCTGGGAGGAGCTGCCGGAGCTGCTGGAGGAGAGCGGGGCGGAGGCGGAAGGCGCGCAAGCGTTCAACGCCGGCAGTGTCTTTTCGGCGTTGCTGAGCCAGCTCTACATTGACCAGCAATATGTTCCGCGAACGATTCTGGTGCCGGTGGAGTTTGATGATCGTGAGACTCTGGCGGCGTTGTTGAGCGAGCGGGCCGGCCATCGGATCGAAGTGGCGGTGCCGCAGCGAGGCGAGAAGCGGTCGCTGGTGGACCTGGTGAGCCAGAATGCGCGCCAGTCGTACACGCAACGTTTCCGCGTGCTTGAGCCTTCGCGCAAGGCGATTCAAGAGTCGCTGGCTGACATTCTCATGCTTCCCGAGCTGCCACGGCGGATTGAGTGCTTCGATATTTCGCATATTCAGGGCGCGGAGACAGTGGCCTCGCTGGTGGTGTGGGAAGACGGCAAGATGAACAAGCAGGCTTACCGCAAGTTCAAGGTGATGACGGTGGCGGGCGTGGACGATTTTGCGTCAATGCGCGAGGTGGTAACCCGGCGGTACAAGCGCCTGCAGGAGGAAGACCAGCCGCTGCCCTCGCTGATCCTCGTCGATGGCGGGTTGGGACAACTTCACGCGGCGGCGGAGGCGCTTGAGTCGCTCGGACTGACGACGCAGCCGCTGGCATCGATTGCGAAGAAGGAAGAGGTGATTTACCTCTACGGCAACGAGGAGGAGCCGGTGGTGCTCGACCGCCGGTCGCCGGTGCTGCATTTGATTCAACTGATCCGCGACGAGAGCCACCGGTTTGCGGTGGGATACCATCGCCAACGGAGGGCGATGCGCGACCGCGACAGCGAGTTATTGAATATTCCCGGCGTAGGGGCGCAGACGAGACAGAGACTACTGACGCACTTCGGCAGCCTGCGCGAGGTACAGCAAGCTACGGTGGAGTCGCTTGCGGCGGTAGTGCCGCGCAAGACGGCGGAGGCGGTGTGGGGGCATTTTCATGAAGGGCAGGGGGCGTCCTGAGAGATTTACTCGCTACCGGAGTTGCGGCTTGCCAGAAGGGTGTTTCCGTAGTCGTTTACCGTTCAGAGAGCGAGAGGAGGCATCGACATGATCTCGGCCGGAAAAAAGTCAGAGGTGGTTTGGGGTGATGGCAATTGGATATTCCTTGACATCGGCTTCTCGAGCAACGGGCGGACTTGCGGATTTGCATTCAGTGATGAGGTCCCACAAAACCTGACTTACGCGGATGCTCGTAAGGCGGTTATTGAAAAGCTTCGGAAACAAAACGGCTTGACAAGTTTGGTGATCGAAGCTCCGCTATCAGTATGCTTCGACTCCAAGGGGAACCCAAAAGGAAGAAGAATAGAAAGGCGCGGATCGAAAACTCGTTATTGGTATTCAGGCCTGGGGTGCGCCGTTCTGACGGCGGCAATGTATCTGGTTCGTGACATTCAGAAAACAACTGAAGGAACGCCTCATATCCAGGTTCGTCTTTTCGAGGGCTTTGTTTCATTCAAAGATGCCGAGACTGATCATGCGAAGGATGTCGGCAGTCTCAGGACAATAGTAAAGAACGCACCGCAACACCAAGACTCAATTCGCGGCTCGGAGGAACTGAAGTTCTGTGAAGACGACGATCTATTTAGCGCATTTCGCGTCGCGGGTCTGGATTGCGGAATTCCCGCAGCAATCACCGCCTAGTCGGGCACAATATTGCCACTTGAACAGAAACCGGCCGTGAACTATAGTTAACGCATGGTCGAGGTTCGCCAGACCGAAGTCTTCTCCAACTGGCTTCGCAAATTGGTCGATCACACTGCGCGGGCTCGCATCCAGATCCGCATTCGCCGCCTCTCGCTTGGCAACTTCGGGGATGTTAAGCCTGTCGGTGAGGGCGTCAGCGAGTTGCGCGTCGATTATGGACCGGGTTATCGCGTCTATCTGCAAAGACGGGGAAACCTACTGGCGATCCTGCTTGCCGGGGGCAGCAAGAAGACACAGCAGGCAGATATCGCCAAGGCTAAGAAGCTGGCAAGGGAGGTTACAAATGGCTCTTAAGACAACCCTGTGGGATCCTTCCGAGTATCTCGATAGTCCGGAGTCGATCGCGGCCTATCTCGAAGCGGCATTTGAGGATGGCGATCCGGCCTTGGTTGCCGCCGCGCTTGGCGACATAGCTCGCGCCATGGGAATGACCCAGCTCGCCAGCCGCGCCGGCGTTACGCGCGAGGCGCTGTATAAAGCTCTCTCGGCTACCGGCGATCCGAAGCTCTCCACCTTTCTCGGCGTGATGAAGGCTCTCGGCATCAAGCTCACGCCACGCGCTGCCTAAATCTCGAAGCCGGCTAGGGTCGTTAATCCTGCCCGCCGCCAATTCCTATCGCCATCTGTAGGCCATTGGTCCGTTTGCGGAGACAGCGCTTTACCAGAGCTTAACGTGCAAAATGAAACGGTTTGAAAGAGAATAGAGCCAGACGATATTTTCGGATAACGACGAGAGGGACGTGTTGGCAGCCTTGCAGATGGAAGCATTGAAATGGACCGCGGCGGAGTTTGAGCGGCTGGTTCTGGAGAGCAAACCCAAGGTCGCGGTCTTCGATTGCGACGGGACGTTGTGGGGCGGCGACGCCGGGTATGGCTTTATGGCCTGGAGCCTGGAACAGGGGCTGGTGTCGCGCTCGACGAGCGACTGGATCGATACGCGCTATCGCGCCTATCTTGCCGGCAAGGTGAGCGAGGCGGCGATCTGCGGGGAAATGGTGCAGATCTATGCCGGGCTGCGTGAAGAGGAGTTGCGCGCCGCTGCCGCAAGCTATATTCGCGAGTTTGTGCAGCCTCGCATCTTTGCCGAGATGGTGCGGCTGGTGGCCGCGTTGCGCGAAGCCGGGACCGAACTGTGGGCCGTGAGCTCGACGAACAAGTGGGTGGTCTCGGAGGGCGTGCACGATTTCGGATTTGCGGAGGAGAGGATACTCGCCGCGGAGGTTCGCGTGAGCGACGGCCTGATCACGAGCGAGATTGTGGATGTGCCCACGGATGAGGCCAAGGCGACGGCACTGGAGCGGGTCGGACTTCCCTGCCCCGACGCGGTCTTCGGCAATTCGATTCACGACCTGGCGATGCTGAAGATGGCGCGGAGGGCGTTTCCCGTGAACCCGTCACCGGCACTGATTGAGGCTGCGGCGAAGAACGGCTGGGGATACTTCAGGCCGTATGCCGCCGAGGGCGTCGTGGCGACAGTGGGCGGCGAATAGCGCTGCATCCTTTTTGGTGCATTACACTGGAATCGTGGACGAAGCCCAGCCACCAACCGATCCCAGGCCTGCCGGACCCGCCCTTCGCTTCGTGGCGGCGGCGCTGATTGTGCGCGGCGGCGAGGTGCTGATCGGGCAGCGGCGCCAGGATCAGCCGATGGCGCTGTTGTGGGAGTTCCCCGGGGGCAAGATCGAGAGCGGCGAAAGCCCGGAAGAGGCGCTGGCCCGCGAGCTGGATGAGGAACTGGGCATCCGGGCAACGATCGGACAGCGGATTACGCACATCCGACATAACTACCGGCACGGCGGGGCGGTCGATCTGCAGTTCTTTGCGGTGCAAGAGTACTCGGGCGAGATTGAGAGCCGGATCTATCGCCAGGTGCGCTGGGTACGCCTTGAGGATCTGCCGGATTACGAATTTCTGGCTGCCGACCGGGGGCTGATTCGGGACCTGGCGGCGGGGAAGCTGCTGTAGGCACCTGCGGTGTCCCAGCTCGGGTCTGAGAATCCAGACCTGAGCACCCGCTCAGCGCAGCAGGTGGATGGGGATGCCGAGCTTCAACTTCTTCCATGCTCGATCGGTTGTATAGACGGGAGCACCTAAAAGTATTCCCAATGCCAGGCAGGCGCGGTCTCCAAGCGAGAGTCCCAGCGCGCGGGTCTGCGTTACAAGCCCCCCCGCGATCCGGGCTTGATCTTCGGTAAAGGGAATGGCCTCGCGGACGGTGCTGAGAGCATCTTCCCATGCCTCATCGGGGACGCCACCCCGGTTGACCAGGCAGGACTGCACCTCGGCAAGATTCACGGTGCTGCTCACTGCGCCACTCAAGATTTCCAGAGTGAGCTTCTCGGCTCCCGGCTCCTTGTTCAGCAAGGTCAGAATCGCCGAAGCATCCAGGATCGCCTTATTCACGCTTGGCCGCCTCGCGCCGTTCGGCGATCAGTTCCTCGGAAAGAAGCGTACCGGGTTTGACGTAGCCGCGGACGCGATTCTGTGCACGCTCGATGCGATGCTTCATTGTGGAGATGCGCAGTTCCTTATCGTCGAGCTGCATCACGAGTTCGTCGCCGGCCTCGAGACCGAGCGCCGCGCGGAAGACGGCGGGAATTACCACTCTGCCGTTCTCATTCAACCTCATTCTCGCCTGATTCATGACACTTCTCCCAAAGACAAGAGAATTGTATCATAAATGACACGATATCGACATCGTGACATTTCTCCAGCGCAGTGTCTACGAGATTCATACAAGAACAACCGCAGATCCTTCGACTCACCGCCCCCAGGCTTGAGAAGACGCCTGGGGCCCCGTTCGCTCAGGATGACGGCAATTAATATGCTGTGCGCTTCTCGGACCAGACGCTAGTGCCCCGGCATCATGCCCCAGAGCATGACCAGGGTCATGGCGATGACGATGATACTGGTGGACCAGGCTACGGCGTTCCCCAGCCGCGAGTTCTTGTGCTCGCCCATGAGATCGGCGCGGTTGATAAGAAGCAGCATGAGGATGATGACGACCGGAAGCAGAACGCCATTGAGTACCTGGGAGAGAATTGCGAAGTTGATCAGTTGCGCGTCGGGCAGAATAAGCACCGTTGCGCCGCCGCCCACGATCAGCAACGTATAGAGCCAATAGAAAAAGGGGGCTTCCTTGAAGCTCTTGTCCACGCCGGATTCGACGCCCAGGCCTTCGCAGACGGTGTAAGCGGTGGAAAGCGGCAGGATGGAGGCCGCGAAGAGCGAGGCGTTGAAGAGGCCGAAGGCGAAGAGGATGAAGGCGTAGTCACCGGCCAGGGGGCGCATCGCTTCTGCGGCATCGGAGGCGACCTGGATGGAGCCCATGCCGTGGACGAAGAGAGTGGCAGCGCAGGCAACGACGATAAACCATGCGACCAGATCCTGAAATAGGCTGCCTACCACAACGTCGAGACGCAAGGCCGCGAAATTCTTGGGGCGAATCCCTTTCTCCACAATCGACGACTGGAGGTAAAACTGCATCCAGGGCGCAATCGTGGTACCCACAATCCCGATCGACATGTAGACGTAGGCCTTATCGCGCCAGACAGATTCCTCCGGGAACCGGACGGTCGCACGCAGGGCCTGGCTCCAGTTGGGCTGCGAAAGTACACCGGCAAAAATGTAGGTGATGTACACAAGTGACGCGACCAGGAATACCTTCTCCGTGGTCTTGTAGTTGCCCTTCACCACCATGAGCCAGACCAGCGCCGCGCAGATCGGCACAGAGACGAACTTGGTCACGTGAAAGAGATGCAGCGAACCCGCAATGCCTATGAATTCCGTGACAACGTTGGTGAAGTTGACCACCACCAGCACCACCATCAGCAGGAAGGTGAAACGCAGGCCGAATTCTTCGCGGATGAGGTCGCTTAGACCCTTGCCCGTGACCACGCCCATGCGCGCATTCATTTCCTGAATGACCGTAAGGGCAATGGTGATGGGGATCATGGTCCAGAGCAGCGCGTAGCCGTATTGCGCGCCCGCCTGGGAGTAGGTGAGGATGCCGCCGGAATCGTTATCGACGTTCGCGGTAATGAATCCGGGGCCGAGAATGGCCAGGAACAGCAGTATCCGGATTCGCCAGCGCTTCAACATCGGAGCGGATTCCTAAGGAGGGTTTTTCACGGTTTCACTCCTGACCATAACAGGCCAAGCGGGGGGGATGCGAGTGGAGGCGGAGTTGCCGGCGGAAAAGAAATGCCGCCCAATTCGGAAATCGAACAATGCGCCGCAAATGGGCTCGCGGTTTCGGGATTTCGAGTTCCCAAAAGGTGCCTGTGCTAGAATCCGTTGCGCGCGACAAACAAAGGGATACGCGATCGAAGAGTGAGGGTGCGATGGACTCCAGAATCAGTTTACAAATGGATGAATTGAGCCGACGCGAGTTCATGCGCATGGCGCTGATGAGCTCCGCCTGTTTGATGGGAGCTGGCACGTTGCTCGAAGGGGCGGAGCTGGCAGCGGGAAACGCATCGCACGCGTCCTTGCAGCCTCTGGCTCCCGGCGCGATTCGCCCGGAGGGGTGGCTGCGAGCGTATTTGGAGAAGCAGGCGGCGCAACTGGGATCGCAGTTGCCGCAGGTCTCGTGGCCTTTCACGGGGACGTATTGGGCGGGAGAGGAGAATGGCGAAGCAGGCAACCACGATGCATGGTGGCCCTGGGAGCAGAAGGCCTATTGGATCGATGGTGCGACACGGCTGGCCCTGGTTCTGGGGGATGAGAGGTTGCTGGCGCAGGCGCGCGAGGCCCTGGCACACACGCTGACACATGCGGCCGAGAATGGCTACATGGGGCCCAGGTACTTCCAGGACCCGAAGGCGGATTTTCACCGCTGGCCACAGAATGTTTTCTTCCGAGGGCTGGCGGCGCTGGGCGATGCGCGACCGGCACTGGGCGGGACGGAGAGCGTGGAGATCGCCGAGGCGCTGCGGAGGCACTTTCTGGGCGACGATGCCTCGTATGGAATGCCGACGCGGAATATCACCAACATCGAGGCGATGCTGTGGTCGTATGGACGCACCGGCGACGCCCGGCTACTAGCCATGGCAGAGAGCGCGTGGAAGGAGTACTTGAAGGTGGCCGACGAGCCAGGCCATGGAGATCTTTCGCCGCTGCGGGTGTATGCGGCAACGCCGATCAACGCGCACGGCTGCACCTATGCCGAGACGATGAAGCTGCCGGCGATTCTCTATTTGCATTCGGGTAATCCAGAGTATCTTCGTTTCGCGCTGGCCGCGGAACGGCGCATCTTCGACCACCACATGCTGGTGGATGGGATTCCCTCGACGACAGAGTGGTATCGCACTGTGACGTCGCTGGATTCGCACGAGACCTGCGATATCTCGGATCACACCTGGTCGTGGGGCTATATGCTGATGGCCACCGGAGAGGCGGTGTGGGGTGACCGCGTAGAGCGCGCCTGTTTCAATGCCGCGCCGGGCGCGATCAAGAAGGACTGGAAGGCGGTGCAGTACTTCTCCTGCCCGAACCAGTTTTTGGCGACACTGAACTCGGACCACAATGTGATGGCCCATGGCGGGCGCATGATGGCCTATCAGCCCAATCCGGGGCAGCGGACGGCCTGCTGCGGCGGGAATGTGCATCGAATCTTCCCGAATTATGCGATCAGGATGTGGATGAAGACGAACGACGGCGGGCTGGCGGCGGCGCTTTACGGGCCCTCGAGGGTGAAGGCCGCCGTGGGAGCGAAGCAGCAGCCGGTCGAGATTGTACAGACGACAAATTACCCCTTCGAGGAAGAGATCCGCTTCAGGATCGAGAGTGAAAGCGCGGTGAGCTTTCCTCTCCTGCTTCGGGTTCCTTCGTGGTGCGAGAGACCGCAGGTGACGGTAAACGGAAAGCAGGTTCCTGCGCAGCGGAACGAAAGGGGTTTCGTTCGCATCGAGCGCGCTTTCAAGCCGGGAGACGTGGTCACGCTGACGCTGCCGATGAAAGTGGCTATGACGCATTGGCCGCAAAACGGAGTGGCGCTGGAAGATGGCCCGCTGGTCTACGCTCTGGCCATCAAGGAGAAGTGGACGCCCAAGGTGGAAGAAAGGTTCACGACGGCGGAGTTCCCAAGCTGGGAGGCGACTCCGGAGAGCGAGTGGAGGTATGGGTTGGCGCTCGACCCGGCGAAGTTGGCGAGCCAGATCGAGGTCAGAAGAAATCCGGTGGACGCAGATCACGCTGTTGATTTGTGGGAGAATCCGCCGGTGAGTCTGACGGCGCCCGTGCGGAGGATCGAGGATTGGGAGTTGCAGACAAATCCGGAGGATGCCAGCCAGAAGTTCACCCCGCCGCTTCCCGATCTGAGCGCGAGCAAGGTGAGTGAAACGACAGAGCGAATCACGCTGGTTCCCTACGGCTCGACCCAGTTGCGGGTGACCATTTTCCCGGCTGTTCGAGCATGAGTTGATGGCCAGGTAGCTGGATGTGGTCGATTTATGAGCGTAACTCACTCACATTTATATTACAGCGCTTGACAAACATGCGGCAGCTTGCCTATCGTTAGCAATTGGAAGGCGAGAGTGCCAGCAGTTTGCTGGAAATATTGCTCGGCTTGGTCCGCTACTTCGGGTTTCGGAGCCGTAAGCACCAGATTCCAAAGTGTTTTCTTCAAATCCACACAGAACCCGCGGCGGGTGAGAAGCCTGGCCGCAAACCAAGGAGAAGTGAAGCAATGGCAGCAGCAACCTCATTTACACCGCTTCATGATCGCATCCTCGTCCGCCGTTTAGAAGAGGGCGAGACCATTCGTGGGGGCATCATCATCCCCGACAGCGCCAAGGAAAAGCCCCAAGAGGGCGAAGTGATCGCCGTTGGCAAGGGCAAGTCAAATGACGAAGGCAAGGTCTTCCCGCTGGATGTGAAGGCTGGCGACCGTGTGCTCTTCGGCAAGTACTCCGGGACCGAGATCAAGATTGACGGCGAGGAGTTTCTGATCATGCGCGAGGAAGAAGTCCTGGGCATCGTGAAGAAGTAGTCAGTGATCCATTATCAGTTGTCAGTAGATACGGCCCACAAAGCGATCGTGGCCACTGATAACTGCATAGCGACCACTGACCACTGACCACTGACATCTGACAACTGTTCTAAGGAGATTTAAGGAAATGGCAAAGCAGATTTTGCACGGTGAGGAATCCCGTCAGGCGATCTTGCGCGGCGTGAACACGCTGGCGGACGCCGTAAAAGCGACACTCGGGCCCAAGGGCCGGAATGTCGTTATCGAGAAGAAGTTCGGATCGCCGACCATCACGAAGGACGGCGTGACGGTGGCCAAAGAGATCGAGCTGAAGGACCCGATGGAAAACGTGGGCGCCCAGCTGGTGAAAGAAGTGGCGTCGAAGACCTCGGATGTGGCCGGCGACGGCACCACGACGGCGACGGTACTGGCGCAGTCCATCTTCCGCGAAGGCGTGAAGACGGTGGCCGCCGGAGCGAACCCGATGTCACTGAAGCGCGGCATCGACAAGGCCGTGGCAGCGATTATCGGCGTGCGCGACAAGGACGGAAAGTGGACCGAGGGCGGCGCGCTGGGCAAGCTTTCGAAGCCCGTGAACGAGGGATCGGTCGCACAGGTGGGCGCGATTTCGGCCAACGGCGACCAGGAGATCGGCGACATCATCGCTCATGCGGTGAAGGTAGTGGGCAAGGACGGCGTGATCACGATTGAAGAGTCGAAGACGATGATCACCGGCCTGGAGACAGTCGACGGAATGCAGTTTGACCGCGGCTATCTGAGCCCCTACTTTGTGACCGATGCCGAGCGGCTGGAAGTGGTGCTGGACGAGCCCTACATCCTGATCTTCGAGAAGAAGATCAGCAACATGAAGGATCTGCTTCCGCTGCTGGAGCAGGTGGCGCGCGGCGGCAAGCCGCTGTTGATCATTGCCGAAGATGTTGAGGGCGAGGCACTGGCGACGCTGGTGGTAAACAAGCTGCGCGGCACGCTGAATGTGGCTGCGGTGAAGGCTCCGGGCTTTGGCGATCGGCGCAAGGCGATCCTGGGCGACATCGCGATTTTGACTGGCGGCAAAGCGATCACCGAGGACCTTGGCATCAAGCTGGAAGGCGTGAAGCTGGAGGATCTGGGCAAGGCCAAGAGGATCACCATCGACAAGGACAATACGACCATCGTTGACGGCTCGGGCAAGTCTTCTGAGATCGACGGACGGGTGAAGGAGATCCGCTCGCAGATTGAGAAGACCACCTCGGACTACGACAAGGAAAAGCTGCAGGAGCGGCTGGCCAAGCTGGTGGGCGGCGTTGCCATCATCAAGGTGGGCGCGGCGACCGAGACCGAGCTGAAGGAGAAGAAGGCTCGCGTTGAGGATGCACTGCACGCCACTCGCGCAGCGGTCGAGGAAGGCATCGTCCCGGGCGGCGGCGTGGCTCTGGTTCGCGCGATTCCCGCGGTCGATGCGCTGATCAAGACGCTGGAAGGCGACGAGAAGATCGGTGCACAAATTGTTCGCCGGGCGCTCGAAGAGCCCCTGCGGCAGATTGTTGCCAATGCCGGCGAAGAGGGCGCGGTAGTGGTGGCCAAGGTGCTGGAGTCTACCGATCCGCACTACGGCTACAACGCGCAGACCTCGGTCTTCGAAGACCTGGTGAAGGCCGGCGTCATCGACCCGACCAAGGTAACCCGTACGGCACTGCAAAATGCGGCTTCGATTGCGGGCCTGCTGCTGACCACCGAGGCACTTGTGGTGGAGATCCCCGAGCCCAAGGCGGCACCGGGCGGCGGCGGACACGGCGGCGGCATGGACGGCATGTACTAGGGATCACCCCAGCGACATGGACCCGTCGCTGGGGGCCCCGACTACCTGCGGTGCGGCCAACCGCGTCTTCAGCGCAAAAGCAAAAAAAGCGGCCTCCAGCTTCGGCTGGGGGCCGTTGATTTTTTTGGGCTTTGCTATTTGTCGGGCGATTTCTCACCATTGGCTGTTTTCACCATGCGGTCACGCATGGCGTCATAATCGAAGGCGCCATCGACAAAGCCGTGCAGAGCTTGCGACTCGGGCCATTTGGGGTCGGTCTCGTTCGTCCGGAATGTATCAATCGAGAAGCGCCTTTCGCCAGGGTTCTTTGCTTTGAAAAACGCCTGGTCCACGTCGAGGCTTTCGAGCTCAATGCGGTAATCCTCCTTGCCTTCGTTGGTGTAGACCAGAGCCGCTAGATACACGTTGTGGGGCGCCAGTGGCTCGAAGGGATAGAGGAAGACAGCATAGCCGGAGTTGAGCTTCACCTTCTGGATGGGAAAGATATGCAGCTTGGCGAAGTTCTCGTCGGTGGTCTGCTTATGCAAGGCGAGGAGGTGGGCGATCTGCTGATCGCGCAAGGTCTTTTCACCGCTCTCGGCGTAGAGACGCACCAGCAGCGCGGCCGCATGCCAGTCCTTCGGGTGTGTGTCAACAAAGGGCTTGATCAGGGTCAGAGCATAACTCGCCTCGCCTGTCTCAAGCGCCGCTCCGGCGGCGAGTTGGGTAACAAAGTCGGCCAGCTGAGTGCCCGGCTTCAGCACGGGAAGAAGCTTTTTGCAGTCTGCCAGCACATCGGCGTCGCGCCCCTGCTGGGCGGCTTCGCGTATGGTATCGAAAAGAACACGATTCTCCAGGCTTAATTCGGCCAGGGGATCCTCATGCGCTTGTGTGTTTCCTGTTCCGGCGGGGGCGGCTGTCTGTTGTGCGGGCAACTTCCAAGTTGCAGGTAACCAGATTAAAAGGCTAAACGCAACCGATGAGAGGATCCTCCGTTTCGCATTCATGATTCTCCTTGCGAGTGAGCAACGATGAGCATGTCACAACCCAGCGCGAATGATCAATAGACGCGGCGCATCTGGTTTTGACGCCTTGCGGCAGTGAGCGCGCTTTGCCATTCACAACTGGCTGAAGCCGTGCGTATTCAAGACAGCACTTTATTTCATTGGTGGAGTACTTGCTTTGCCCCACTCAATGCGCAGACCGGTGCGAATGTTGAAGGGCAGGCTGGGATAGCCAACGGGGGCGATATGGCCGTTATTGGTGAGGTTTTCAGCCTGGCAATAGTAGACGAGCCAATCGCGGAGCTTGAAGCTGCCTCCCAGATCGAGCTTGGCGTAACCCCAATCAAGATTGCGGTTGGGTAAGACGAGGGAGTTGCCCTGTTCGAGATCGGCGTAACCAAGGAAGGTGGAGTCGTCACTGCGGCTGGCAAAGGATGAGGTGAAGACCGCAGTGAAGAGGCGGCTGGCGTAACTGGCGGTGAAGAAGCCGGTGTGCGGCGGACGCCGGAAGGGCCGGGCGCCTTTGAGGGGCGAGTAGATTCCCACCGAAATGCCGTCGAAGGTGGGCGCGTAGCCGCCGAGCAACGCCTGGTTGTCGCTGGAAAACGAGCGCTGGACGACGGAATCGAGATAGGTGTATCCGCCACGGAGGAAGAGATTCCTGCCGATGCCGCTCTCGACAGTGGCTTCGATGCCCTGCGCGCGAAAGGCAAGTGAATTAAGGCTGAGGGAATAGGCGTTGTTGCTATTCAGGAAGGCTTCGAGGAGCGCTTGCTGCTCGGGCGTGAGGTTGGGGAGGAGCACGGGCACCAATCCCACGCCGACCGACTCGATGGCGCGGCCGAACTCATTGTGGAAGTAACCGGCGCGGAAAATGATGCGCTCTTGCCAGAAGGCCTGTTCGGCACCCCCCTCCCAGGTGCGCGTAGTAGGCGCCTGCATGGGAGAGATGCCCAGTTGCTCTATGGTTGCCTGACCGCCGTTCTGCTCAAGGAAGTGATAGAGCGAGCCGAAAACCTCAGTCAGTGCGGGCTCGCGGACGCCTTGCGCAAAGCTGAAGGTCAATCGCGTTCCACTGAAGACGCCGGGGCGCGGGCGCACGAGATAGTAGTTGAGGCCAGCGTTGGGTGAGAAACCGCTGCCGAAAAGCTCGTAATGCTGGTAGCTTCCGCGAAGGGTGTAAAAGAGCCGACTCATGAAATCGCCATGCACACCGAAGACGATGTCGTAATTGGAGACATTGAGCGACTTGTCGATGCCATAGACCGGCTCA
>Ga0302323_100003122_pt1 | contig 13474 bp, 12 predicted proteins | sample Fen_T0_3_FD_201950 | JGI IMG/M metagenome (GOLD analysis project Ga0302323, IMG submission 201950) | Peat permafrost microbial communities from Stordalen Mire near Abisko, Sweden - Fen_T0_3 | ecosystem: Environmental > Terrestrial > Soil > Wetlands > Permafrost | place: Sweden: Abisko... | reverse complement strand
AGGGGCTGTACGCCGCGATGTTCGCCACGGGCCTCGCCGTGGCGCTGGTCGACACGTCGATTCCGGTGTTCATCGGCAAGCTGGTGACGCTGATGCAGGCGAGCGACCGCGCCGCCGCTTTCAGCGGGGCGCTGCCGGTGCTCTTCGGTATGGCGCTGATCGTGCTGATCGGCCGGCCGCTGACGCTGCTGGCCGACAGCCTGATGCGCAACAATGCGGTCGTGCCGGGCGTGACCAGCCTGATCCGCTGGCAAAGCCACTGGCACGTCGTGCGCCAGAGTTGGCCCTTCTTCCAGAACGATTTCGCGGGCCGCATCGCCAACCGGGTGATGCAGACCAGCAACGCGCTGCGCGAGTCGGTGGTATCGAGCATCCGCGCGATCTGGTACATCGTGATCTACGGCCTCAGCGCACTCGTGCTGATGGCGTTTGCGGATTGGCGTCTGGCGATCCCGACGGTGCTGTGGTTCGCCGGCTACATCTTCTTCCTGCGCCATTTTGTGCCGCGGATGCGCGACCTCGCGCGGACCAGTTCGGAGCTGCGCTCGCTGGTGATGGGCCGCGTGGTCGACAGCTACACCAACATCCTGACGGTCAAGCTGTTCGCCCGAGCGCGCGACGAGGACGCGTACGTGCGCGAAGTCATCGACGACCACACCGGCGCGATCGGCGCGCACATGCGGCTCATCACGCGCTTCATGTTCGTGCTGTCGACGATGAACGCGATGCTGCTGGTCGGCACCGCCGGCATCGGCATCACGCTGTGGGGGCAGGGCTATGTCAGCGCCGGCGTCGTTGCGACAGCGTTGCCGCTGGCGTGGCAGATCGCCAACGTCGCGGGCTGGGTGAGCTGGGAAGTGACCGGCATCTTCGAGAACATCGGCGTCGTGCAGGAAGGCATGGACACGATCGCCGTGCCGCACACGCTGGTCGATCGGCCGGACGCGCGCGAACTCGAGGTTCCGCACGGCGAGATCCGCTTCGAGCACCTGACGTTCACTTACGGCAGGACCGACGGCAAGCGCGTGCTGGACGACCTGAACCTGGTCGTGCGGCCGGGAGAGCGGGTCGGGCTCGTCGGTCGCTCCGGCGCGGGCAAATCGACGCTCGTCAACCTGCTGCTGCGCTTTCACGAACTCGAGCGCGGCAGCATCCGCATCGACGGCCAGGACGTCAGCCACGTCACGCAGGAGAGCCTGCGCGCGGCGATCGGCATGGTGACGCAGGACACCTCGCTGCTGCACCGCTCCATCTCCGCCAACATCGGCTACGGCCGGCCGTCGGCCACCGCCGCCGAAATCGAATCTGCCGCGCGTCGCGCGCACGCGCACGAATTCATCCTCGACCTGCAGGACTGGAAGCATCGCACCGGCTACGAAGCCCACGTCGGTGAGCGCGGCGTGAAGCTCTCGGGCGGGCAGCGGCAGCGCATCGCCATCGCCCGCGTGATCCTCAAGAACGCGCCGATCCTGGTGCTCGACGAGGCGACCTCGGCACTGGACAGCGAAGTGGAACTGGCGATCCAGGACCAGTTGCTGGGCCTCATGGAAGGCAAGACGGTCATCGCCATCGCGCACCGGCTGTCGACCATCGCGCGCATGAACCGCCTGATCGTCCTGGAGCAGGGCCGCATCGTCGAGCAGGGCACGCACGACGAGCTGCTGCGCATCGACGGCCACTACGCGAAGCTGTGGCGCCACCAATCCGGCGGTTTTCTCCCGGACGACATCCCGGAAGAGCCGGCGGCCGAGGCGAGCGTGTAATGAAGGTTGCCGTCTTCAGCGCCAAGCGCTACGACCGCGAGCTGCTGGCGGCGGCAAACGCTGAAGCCGGCCACGAACTGAACTTCTTCGACGACCTGCTCGAGCCGTCGACCGTGGTGCTCGCGACCGGCTGCGGCGCCGTATGCGTGTTCGTCAACGACGTGCTCGACGCGGAAGTGCTCGCCGCGCTGGCGGCCGGAGGCACGCGCCTCGTCGCCTTGCGCTGCACCGGCTTCAACAACGTCGACCTGAAGGCGGCCGCGGCACATGGCGTCCGGGTCGTCCGCGTGACCGAGTACTCGCCCTATTCGGTGGCCGAGCATGCCGTCGCGCTGATCCTGGCGCTGCGGCGCAAGATCCACCGTGCCTACAACCGGACGCGGGACGGCAACTTCGAGCTCGACGGATTGCTCGGGGCCGACCTGCACGGATGCACGGTGGGCGTCATCGGCACCGGCAAGATCGGCCGCGTATTCGCCCGCATCATGAGCGGATTCGGCTGCGAGCTGATCGGCTACGACAAGTTCGAGAGCCCCGATTTCGAACAGATGGGCGGCCGCTATGTGCCGCTGCGGGAGCTCGCCGCGCGCTCGGACATCGTGTCATTGCATTGTCCGCTCACGCCCGACACTTATTATCTGGTCGACGCCGAAGCGCTGGCGCTGGCCAAGCCGGGAGCCATTCTGATCAACACCAGCCGCGGCGGTCTCGTCGACACCGAGGCCGTGATTGCGTCGCTCAAGTCGGGGCAGCTCGGTGCGCTCGGCATCGACGTCTACGAGCAGGAATCCGACCTCTTCTTCCAGGACCTGTCGAGCTCGATCATTCCCGACGACGTGATCCAGCGGCTGGTGTCGTTCCCGAACGTGATCGTCACCGGTCACCAGGCGTTCTTCACCCGGGAAGCGGTCGGCACCATCTGCGCGACGACGATCGCCAGCATCTCGGATTACGCGGCGGGCCGCAGGCTCGCGCACGAGGTGCACGCCGGCGGCTGAACCCCGCAACGCATCAAAGCGTGTGCGTCACCAGCATGAAGTCGCGGTCGTCTGCAAACGGCTTGACGGCGAATCCGAGGCTCTTCATGAGCTTCAGCATGCCGGGATTCTTGGCCAGCACCAGTCCTTCGATCTCGCTCAGTCCCTTTTCCCGCGCCACGTCCATGATGCTTTCCATCAGGCGCGAGCCCAGGCCCTTGCCGGCGAAGTCGTCGGCGACCACCAGCGAGAATTCGCAGCTCGACTGGTCGAGGTTGGTGACGTACCGTGACACGCCGATGATGCGCTCGGTCTCGACGATGTCGCCGCTGGCATTCGCGTTGCGTTGCTTGAATACCGCCACCAACGCCATTTCGCGGTCGTAGTCGATCAGCGTGAAGCGTGCCAGCATCGACGGCGGCAGTTCGCGCATCGACGACACGAACCGGAAATAGCGGCTCTCGGGCGAGAGGTTCTGCACCAGGTCCTGCAGCATCGACGCGTCGTTCGGGTGAATCGGCCGCACCGTGTACTGGCCGCCTCCGCGCATGGGCCAGACCTGCTCATGGCGTGCCGGATAGGGCAGGATGGACAGGTGGTTGTAGGTGTGCGCACGTCCGCCGACCGTCTGCGCTGCGCTTTCGATCACGATGCGCGCGTCCACGGCCACCGCGCCGCTCTCGTCGACGATGATCGGGTTGATGTCCATTTCGCGCAGCTGCGGCAGCTCGCACACCATTTCCGAAACCCGCAGCAGCACCTTCTCCAGCGCCTCCATGTCGACCGCGGCGGCGCCGCGCCATTCGCCCAGCGTCTCGGCGACGCGGGAACGTTCGATCAGCCGGCGTGCGAGGAACTGGTTGAGCGGCGGCAGCTCCATCGCGCGATCGTTCAGGAGCTCGATCATGGTGCCGCCGGCACCGAACACGATGACCGGACCGAACGGGTCGTCCGTCACGAGGCCGATGTAGATCTCCCGCCCGCGCAGCGCAGGCGCCATCTTTTGCACTGTGACGCCATTGATCCGCGCTTCCGGATGCAGGCGCTTCACGCGCTCGACCATGTCGCTGTAGGTGTCGCGCGCGCCGGTGCCGTTGAGGATGTTGAGCGCGACGCCGCCAGCGTCCGACTTGTGGCTGATGTCCGGCGAATCGATCTTGAGCGCGACGGGAAAACCCACCTGCGTGGCGATCATCATCGCCTCGTTGGCACTGCGCGCGAGGATGGTGTTGGTCACCGGGATGTGGAAGGCCGACAACAGCGCCTTCGACTCCATTTCCGTCAGCACCTTGCGGCGTTCGGCCAGCACGCTCTCGATGATCAGGCGCGCTGCCTCGATGTCGGGCTTGGACAGCGTGGACAGCGGTGCCGGCGTCTGCTGCAACAGCAGCTGGTTCCGGTAATACGACGCGATGTTGCCGAAGGCGCCGACGGCGGCCTCGGGCGTGCGGAAACTGGGGATGGCCGCGTCGTTGACGATGGTGCGGGACGCGCCGACCGAGGCGTCGCCCATCATGCAGGTCAGAAGCGGCTTGCCCATCGAACGCTTGGCCTCGACCAGCGCATGCGCCACCTGCTCGGTGTCGCCGCGCGCCTTGGGCGAGTGGATGGCGAGCACGCCGTCGATCGCGCTGTCCTTGCCGGCCGCTTCGATGGCGGCCTTGTAGTGCTCGGGGCCTGCGTCTTCGGACAGGTCGAGAAGATTGCTGAGCGAGGCGTGTTCGGGCACCAGCGGCCGGAGCGCGGCGATGGACTCGGTCGACAGCTTGCCCAGCAGCAGGTCGATCTCGCTGACCCAGTCGGCCGCGAGCACGCCGGGGCCGCCGCCATTGGTGACGATCGCCAGCCGCCGGCCGACGGGACGGTAGCGTGACGCCAGGCACTTGGCGGCCGAGAACAGCTCGACGAACGAGCGCACACGCACGGCACCCGCGCGGCGCAAGGCGGCGTCGAACACTTCGTCGCTGCCGACGATGGCGCCGCTGTGCGTCTGCGCGGCCTCGTTGCCAGCCGGCTTGCGGCCGGACTTGAGCACGACCACCGGCTTGGCGATGGCGGCCGAACGCAGCGCGCTCATGAAGTGGCGCGCGCTGGAGATGCCCTCGAGGTAGACGATGATGCTCTGGGTCTGCGCGTCGTGCGCGAGAAAGTCGAGAACCTGCGCGATGTCCACCGCCGTGCTGCGCCCGATGGACGCGACGAGGGAAAAGCCCACCGCGTTGGCGGCCGCCCAGTCGAGCATCGACGAGGTCAGCGCGCCGGACTGCGAAACCAGCGCAAGGGGCCCCGCCTTGGCCAGCGGCCCGATCACGCTGGCATTGAGCTGCAACGGCGGACGCTGGAAGCCCAGGCTGTTGGGACCGAGCAGGTTCAGCCCTGCGCGCCGCGCGATTTGCTTCAGCTCGGCTGCCTTGGCCGGGCCGATCCCGCTGCCGACGACCAGCGCCGAGCGGCAGGCCATGCGTCCCGCGAGCTCGAGCGCCGCGGCCACCCCGTCGGGGGGCAGCGCGATGATGGCCAAGTCCGCGCGCGACTGTGCCAGGTCGCCCAGCGTGCCGCTGGTGTGGGCATCCAGGAAGTAGAGCTTGCCGGCGTAGCGCTGGGCGCGCAGCGCGGCATGCAGCGCCGCAGCCTGCGGCGTCTGGGTCGCGGCGTCGCCCGATTGGCCGGCAAAGACGACGATCGACTCGGGCGAAAGCAGGGAAGAGAGATAGTGTTTGTCCATGGTCCGGGTCCCACGCGAATCCGTGCGCTGCTTCGCGCGGCGATGCCGAGGTCAATTGAGGGCAATTCGTTCCCGACAGCCTAGAACTTTCGCGGCAATTCAATCATGACACAAGACAAGGTTGCTTCGATGTCCGGGCCTTCGCACCTCGTTAGTGCAGTGCACTGTCCTGAGGCAGGACGGGAGCGACTGTGATATCGTGGAATCGCCGCGGGGGAGCCCTGCGGACGGTTGGGCAATGGCATCGGCGCCGGCGCCCTTCCGGTCGGCACGCCGGGGACGAGATGTCTCCGGGAAGTGCAAAATAAAATGGAGATCATGATGGTAACGAAACTGCAATTGCGTGCCCTGCTGTGCTCGACTTGCATGGCGGTGGCCGTGGTGTCGGGCGGCGTCCGCGCCCAGGAAATTCCCCTGGTCACCGGGGCACTGTGGACCGCGTCGTCCGAACCGGTTAAGAAGGCGTATCTCGTCGGCATCGCCAACACCATCCAGGTCGAAGCGGCGTACGAAGGCAACAATCCGCCGACCGACGGCCAGAGCATCGTCCCGCGCGCCACCAAGGGCCTGAAGGGCCAGACGCTCGACGGCGTGCGCGAAGCGCTGGACAAGTATTACGCTGCCAATCCCGACAAGCTGCAGCGACCGGTCATCGAGACGATCTGGTTCGAGATGGTCGTCCCAGGCCTGGCCAAGAACAAATAGCGGAGAGACGAAAATGAAACGAATCGGCATGTTGGCGGCCATCGCGGCCGCGACGGTTGTGATCGGATGCACGAACATGAGTGCGCAGCAGCAGGGAACGATGAGCGGTGCCGCGATCGGCGCCGCCGCAGGTGCGGGAATCGCGGCGATTTCCGGCGGCAGCGGCTGGACCGGTGCTGCCATCGGCGGTGTCGTCGGCGGCGTTGCCGGCAACATTCACGGCGGCCGGCAGTAGTCACTTCGGCAACCCGATCCCGCGCGCCGGGATCGGGGCCGGCGCGCACCGGCATTGTGCGCCACCGCACCGACGGCAATTCGGAAAAGCCGGAAGCTCGGGTCGTACTTCGAAGCAGGTTTACTGGCGATTCGCCAGCGCTTCGAAGGATTGGCTCGCCGGCGCAGGCAGTTTCGCTTGTACCGGCAATCGCTGGCCTTGACGTTGGCCGGCGACCGACTGACCGGACAGCGAAAAGGTGCCTCACATGCTATACACAATTGCGGTCGTTCTGCTCATTCTGTGGCTTTTGGGACTCGTTACCTCTTACACGCTGGGTGGCTTCATCCACATCCTGCTGGTCGTGGCGATCGTCATGGTTCTGTTGAACCTCATCAGCGGCCGGCGTTCGGTGTGACTTCGCGGCGCGCACGCGCGCCGGTAAGTCGCGCACGGCTTGGTCACGAAACTGCAAGGAAGAGAAAATGAACACGAATGTATTGGCGGCAGGCGCGCCTGGCGATCCGGTCACCACGGAAAAGTTGATGGCGGATTTGCGAGTTCTGGCGTCCGACATGGAGCAACTGCTGAAGATCACTGCCAGCCAGACCGGAGATCGCGTCGCGCTGGTGCGCGCGAAAGCGGAAGCATCGCTGCAAGCGGCTAAAATCCGCGTCGCCGACCTGCAGCAGGTGGCAATGGAGAAGTCCCGAGTCGCGGGACGTGCGACCGATGCCTACGTCCGCGCCAATCCATGGCAGGTGCTGGCGATCGGCGCCTTCGCGGGCCTCGTTTTTGGCTTGATGCTTGGCGGGCGTTCGGACGCGGAGTGATTCCGTCCATGGCCTCGCGATCCGCATTTTCGATGGCATGACTGCGGCTCGCCGAGGCGGCGATCCTGCAGTCGTCCATGCCATCGTTATTGCGACGTTGTATCGCCACGTGCGCATTGCTTGCGGCCGCGAGTCCTGCAATGGCCATTGACGAACCGCCCTATGCGGTGGAGCGCGCCTACGACAAGGTGGAGGTTCGCCGTTATGAACCTTATCTGGTCGCCGAGACCGTAGTCGGGGGCACCGCGGTCGATGCCGGCAACGCGGGGTTCCGTATCCTGGCGGCCTACATCTTCGGGGCGAACAAGGGGTCGCGCAAGATTAAGATGACGGCACCGGTGACGGAGATGCCGGTAAAAATTGCCATGACAGCGCCCGTCGCGCAGAGTGCCCGTGCCGATGGCTACGTCGTGCAGTTCGCGATGCCCCGGCAGTGGACGCTGGAGACGCTGCCGGAACCGGTCGATCCTCGGGTGGTGCTCCGTGCGGTACCTGCGCGGACGATTGCCGTCGTCAGATATTCGGGGACGTGGTCACAGGGCAGCTACGAGGAACACCTGGCGCAGCTCGAGGCCGTTCTCGCCAAGGAAGGACTGCGCTGGCACGGCGAACCCGGCTGGGCCCGCTACGACCCTCCGTGGAAGCCGTGGTTCATGCGCCGCAACGAGATATGGCTCGATCTCGATTGAGCGGGAATTTGCACTAGCGCACCGGTGAAGCCGCCGGACTGGCGTGGTCGAGGTCGGGCCGGCGCCAGGGGTCGAGGTGCGTCATCAGGTTCAGCACACGATGCCGCTGCAGCACGCGCTGCCTCGCCGCGACCGCGATGTCGTGGCCGGCCTCGACGGTGATCGACGCATCGACCTCGAGGTGCGCGTCGACGACGATCATGTCGCCCATCTTGCGCGTGCGCAGGTCGTGCACGCCCTGGACACCGGGGGTTTCCAGCAGCGTCGCGCGTATCGCCTGCACGTCCTCGTCGTCCACCGCACGATCCATGAGGTCGTGCAGCGCATCCCAGCCGAAGCCCCAGCCCATCTTGGCGACGATGAAGCCGACGATCAGCGCTGCAATTGGATCGAGTATCGGATACCCGGCAAGGTTGCCGACGATGCCGATGCCGACGACCAGCGAGGATGCCGCGTCCGAACGCGCGTGCCACGCATTGGCCACCAGCATGCTCGACTTGACGCGCTTGGCTGTTGCCAGCATGTAGCGGAACAGCAGTTCCTTGGCGACGAGCGCGCCGCCGGCGACCCACAGCGCCGCGATATGGACCGTCGGCACGGCGCTTGGGACTTCCAGTTTGTGGGCGGCGGACCACAGCATGCCGGCACCGACGGCGATCAGCAGCGCGCCCAGGACAAGTGAAGCGGCCGTCTCGAAGCGCTGGTGGCCGTACGGGTGGTCCTCGTCGGCGTCCTTCTTGCTGTGGTGACCGGCGAACAGCACGACAAAATCGGCGACGAGGTCCGACAGCGTGTGGATGCCGTCCGCGATCAGCCCTTGCGACTTCGCGAGCACGCCGACGACGATCTGGATCGCCGTCAGCACGATGTTGACGCCGACGCTGACCCACGTGCACCGCGAGGCGGCCGCCGCCCGCTCCGCCGGTGTGTGGATCTCGTCTTCGGGGTCGTCGGCGAAATCGTCGGGATGCATGGGTGTTGCTGGCATGGCTGCGTGGACGCGCGACCTGCGCTACTTCACGAGCACGACGGGCTGCTTTGCCGTCGCGAGCACGCGCTGCGCCACGGAGCCCAGCAACAGGTCGGCGATCGCGCTGCGCCCTTTGGCGCCCATGACGATCATGTCGTATTTGCCCGCATTGGCGCAGGCGATGATCTCGCGCGCGACGTGCCCGGTACGAATGACGATGTTGTGCTTCACGCCGGCCGTGTTGAGCAAGCGGCGAGCCGACTTGAGTTCCTTCTCGCTCTGCTCGCGCAGATAGTCGGCCACCTTCTCGCGACCCACGAACGATTTCGCGGAGCGCAGGCCGATGTCGTCGTGGACGCTGATGAGCGTGATGACGTTGGACGCCGATCGCAGAAGGCGGGAGAGCCGGGCGGCGTACTTGACCGCGTGGAGTGCATGCTTCGAGCCGTCAGTCGCGACAAGTATTTTCATGGGGTGCACCGTCGTCGGTTGGAACACCCTAGTTTAGAGCCAAACGCCGGAGACCGCCTTGGGGCACCCCAAGGATGCTTGATCCGGCTCAAGGCGTGGGCCGCGACCCTCTCAGGATGTGGCGCGATACGTCGGCGCTCATTGCGGCGAGCACATCGCCACCGGCGGAGTGCCGTAGCCCTCCGCGGCGAAGCCGTGCTGCATCATGGTTGCCTGCACCCGCGCGTCCATCGTGTAGCGATGATTCGTATCCGGGCGCTGGTTCCATGCGCGGTAGACCGGCAGCGTCCCGGCCGGGCAGGTGCCGGTGATCGCGTCGGGCATGTACATCTGGAACACATCGCTCGATTCGAGTACCCATCGGTCGGGCCACAGGCGCATGACTGCTGCGCACTGGTCCGCGGAGCCGGAATAGAAGTGCGTGTCCAGTCCAAACGCCGGGCTGCCATAGTAGCGACAGACGGCAGCGGCCATTCCCGACGTGTCGGCGGCCGCGTCGACGACATTGAAGCTCATTCCGGTCCGCTGCCAACCGAACATGCGCCCGCTGTCCATCACGTCGATCTCCGCGGCATCCGCGGTCATGAAATAGTGGCCCAGCCCGGCATTGAAATACTCGACTGCCCGCTTGACCGCGAGCCCTGGCCCGGTGGGCAGCGTCACCTTGGCAAGCAATGCTTCTTCTGTGCCGTCCATCCAGCGCACCATGCCGACTCCCTGCGCATACCAGACATCACGCGAGTAGCCGGGCCCGCGCTGCTCGTGCACGTGCAAGGCGTTCGCAAACGTCCCCATAGGCGTCGTAACGGTTTCGAGCGCCAGCGCCTGGTAGCTGCTCATGTGGCTCTGCGGGCCCATCATGCTGTTCATGCCTTGAACCGGCATCAGCCACGTCTCGGAACCCTGGTAACTGCCCGGCCCCATCATCGTTCCGGGAGTCACGGGATTCTTGAGCATCCATTCCGGGCTCGTATAGGTCATCATGAAATGATCGTCGGCAGAAGTGTTGCCGTCGCCGCCGAAGTAATGCATGCCGTCCGGGTCCATCCGGTAGAAATCGGTGGCGTCGTCGGCGCAGGGGATCGCCGGCTTGCAGGCGAACGTCATGTGAACGCTGGTGAGATTCGTCACGCCGCCCCACGACTGGCCGCCATGCATCACGGCCGTCGCCGTCGTGCGCGGGCCGCTGACGAACATGTATTCGTAGCGGGCGCCGTCCACCAGCGGGAAGTACTGCGCGGTGGACATCATTCCACCCATCATCTGGCCGAAGCATGCGCTGGAAGCCAGCGCGAGAAGGGCGGCGGCAAGGGTTCTGGACATGGCGTCCTTTCCTGGGAGCATCGTGGGATTGTTTGCGCAATGTGATGGCGTGTCTGTGACCCATGTCACGAAGCGTTGTCGAGAGGCCCCGTTGCACCAGACCGGTGCGGCCGAAAACGCTTGATCTGGCTCAATGCATGGCCGGCAAGGTGGCTTCCGGGACACCGCATCGCGCAATCCGGCGCCGGAATATGGTCTAATTTCGGCATGCGTCGTACGTTGCGCCGTTGGGTTGCGGCCTTTACCTTGCTCGGAATTCTCGGGCTGCAGGGGGCATTGGCCGCGCACGCCTGCGCGATGACGGTCCTCCCGTCGGATCATTCGCACGCCGCGGACTTTTCCGCGACGTCGAGCCATTGCGCGGCGATGGCGCCGAAATCGACGCCACAGGGAAGCACGCTCTGCCTCGAGCACTGCACCAAGGGCAAGGAGGCGAGCAACGCCAGCGCCGGCACGGTCGCGGACGCGCCCGCGCCGATGTCCGTCGCGTTTCTCACCGTGCGGCCCGCCGACTCGGTCGATGTCGCCAACAGCTGGTCGTCTCCGCAGCTTCAGTCCCGCAATAATTCCCCGCCTGTCCTCTCCGTAAGTTCCCGGCTCAGGATCTAGCTTTACTCCGTTGCCGGTACGCGTCCTTCCTGGGCCGCGTGCCTGTTCGTTTTGCCCATCGGCAATGGAGGTCACCTTGTTTGCATTCTCGAGTTCAGTTTCGTCGTCGCGCTCTACGTGGTGCGCGAGCGGTTTTCGTGGCGCGCGACGCATGGCCGCTGCGGCCGGTTTGTTCATGGTCGCCGCGGTCGCGAGTGCCGGCACCGGTTTGACGCTGGCGGAAGCGCTGTCGCTGGCCGAAAGCCGCTCGTCGCAGCTGACCGGCGCCGACTACGCTGCACAAGCGTCCCGGGAGATGGCCGTCGCGGCGGCGCAGTTGCCCGACCCCGTGGCGACGATGGGCATCAGCAACCTGCCCGTCAACGGCTCGGACGCGTGGAGCCTCACCCGCGACTTCATGACGATGGCGACCGTGGGCGTCATGCAGGAATTCACCGGCAAGGACAAGCGCGAAGCGCGGGCCGATCGCTACCGGCGCGAAGCCGACAAGGCGGTCGCGGATCGCGCCGCCGGCGTGGCGTCGCTGCAGCGCGACTCGGCCATCGCCTGGCTCGACCGCTACTACGCAGAGGCGATGCTGGCGGTGGTCGCTGAACAGAGCGGGCAGGCTCGCACCGAGATCGAAGGCGCCGAGAGTGCCTATCGCGCGGGACGCGGTAACCTCGCGGACCTGCTGGCCGCACGCAGTGCGCTGGCCATGCTCGACGATCGCGCCAGCGAAATCGGACGCAAGGTGCGTGCGGCAAAGATCGCCCTGGCACGCTGGATCGGCGAGCGCGCGGACGCGCCACTGCTGGGCACCCCCGCGATCGACGCGCTTGCCATTGACACGCAGTCGCTCGACTCGGAGCTGTTGCACCACCCCGAGCTCGCGGTGCTGACCCGGCAGGAAGACGTGGCGGCCGCCGACGTGCGCGTGGCGCAGGCCAACCGGTCACCCGATTGGAGCGTCGCGCTGATGTACCAGCAGCGCGGCTCGGCGTACTCGAACATGATCTCGCTGAACGTGTCGGTGCCGCTGCAGTGGGACCGTGTGGATCGCCAGGACCGCGAACTCGCGGCGAAGCTGGCGCTGCTGGACCAGGCGCGCGCCGAACGCGAGGACAAGGTCCGCATGCATGCGTCGGAAGTCCGCCAGCTGCTCGCCGAGTGGGAGAGCAACCGCGAGCGGCAGGCGCGCTATCAGAAGGAACTGCTGCCGCTGGCGGCACAACGGACCGAAGCCACGCTGGCCGCTTACCGTGGCGCGAAGTCGAGCCTGATGGACGTGCTGCAGGCGCGGCGCGGCGAGATCGACGTGCGCGTGGCGTCTTTGCAGCTCGAGACCGAAACCGCGCGACTGTGGGCGCAGCTCAACTTCCTGTATCCGGGCAGCCACGCCGCTCCGCGCGTCGCTGCTTCGAACACCAAGGATTTCCAATGAACATCAACAGAACTGCTGTTGCCGTGGTGCTTGTGCTGGCCGTGGCCGCCGGCTATGGCCTGTACCGGCTTGGATTGGACCGTGGCGCGCAGACGATCGCTGCGGCTACGGTTGCGGCGCCCGCAACGCCGATGCCTGTGACGGCAGCCGGCACCGGCAGCGACGCCGCGAAGGGCAAGAAGGTCCTCTACTGGCACGACCCGATGGTGCCGGGCCAGAAATTCGACAAGCCGGGCAAGTCGCCGTTCATGGACATGGACCTGGTGCCGGTCTATGCCGAGGAGGGAGGCGACCAGGGCAGCGTGGCGATCAGCGCACGCATGCAGCAGAACCTCGGCGTGCGCACGGCGGAAGTCACCAAGCATGCACTCGCACCCACCGTTGAGGCGGTGGGGACCGTCGCCTACAACGAGCGCGACGTGGTGGTCGTCCAGGCGCGCAGCAACGGCTTTGTCGAGCGCCTGTTCGTGCGCGCGGTGCTGGACCCGGTGCGCCAGGGCCAGCCGCTCGCGGAACTGTACGTGCCCGAATGGGTGGCGGCGCAGGAGGAATACCTGTCCGTCGCGCGCATGGCGAACGCGGGCGCATTGGTGGACGGCGCGCGCCAGCGCATGCGCCTGGCCGGCATGTCCGACGCGCAGATCCAGTCAGTCGCGACAAGCGGCAAGGTGCAGGCCCGCTTCACGGTCACGGCGCCGATCGGCGGCGTGATCGCCGAACTCGGTGCCCGCGAAGGAATGACGGTGGCGCCAGGCGCGCCGCTCTTCCGCAT
>Ga0302323_100003118_pt1 | contig 13491 bp, 8 predicted proteins | sample Fen_T0_3_FD_201950 | JGI IMG/M metagenome (GOLD analysis project Ga0302323, IMG submission 201950) | Peat permafrost microbial communities from Stordalen Mire near Abisko, Sweden - Fen_T0_3 | ecosystem: Environmental > Terrestrial > Soil > Wetlands > Permafrost | place: Sweden: Abisko... | reverse complement strand
GGGGATGAGACGGCCCACGATGACATTCTCCTTGAGTCCGCGCAGGTGATCGACCGCGCCCTGGATGGACGCTTCGGTCAGCACGCGCGTAGTCTCCTGAAACGACGCCGCGGAGATGAAGGAGTCGGTGGAGAGCGACGCCTTGGTGATGCCCAGCAGCAGCGGACGGCCCGTGGCCGGCTTGCCGCCGTTGGCAATCGCCTTCTCGTTCTCTTCGCGGAAGCGGAACTTGTCGATCTGCTGTTCCAGCAGGAACGACGTATCGCCCACGTCTTCGACCTTCACCCAGCGCATCATCTGGCGAACAATCACTTCGATGTGCTTGTCGCTGATGTTCACGCCCTGGAGCCGGTAGACTTCCTGGATTTCGTTCACCAGGTAAGCCTGCAGTTCCTTTTCGCCCAGCACGGCAAGAATGTCATGCGGGTTCAGCGGACCATCCATCAACGGCTCGCCAGCTTTAATGCGTTCGCCTTCCTGCACATTGATGTGAACGCCGCGCGGCACCTGGTATTCCTTCTCGGTGCCGTTGTCGGCCACGACGTAGATCTTGCGCTGGCCCTTGGCCACGTCGCCAAACTTCACGATGCCATCGATTTCGCTGATGACAGCCGTTTCGCGCGGCTTGCGGGCTTCGAACAGTTCGACCACGCGCGGCAGACCGCCCGTGATGTCCTTGGTTTTGGTGGTTTCGCGCGGGATCTTCGCCAGCACTTCGCCTGGCGTGACCTCATCGCCGTCGAGAATCATTAAGTGAGCACGTGAAGGCATCAGGTAACGCTTGTTGCCCTTGGCGCCCTTGATAACGATCGCAGGCTGACGCTTCTCATCGGGTGAGTCCATGACGACGTGACGCGACAGACCGGTCACTTCATCGACTTCCTCGTGCAGCGTGAGACCATCCTGCAGGTCCTTGAACTGCACCGTTCCGCTGATTTCCGTGAGGATCGCGAAAGTGTATGGATCCCACTCGACCAGTACGTCGCCGAGCGAAACCTGCTGGCCGTCTTCGACCTTCACCTTGCCGCCATACACGACTGCGTAGCGCTCTTTTTCGCGGCCCTTCTCGTCCACGATCGTGATTGAACCGTTGCGGTTCATTGCGACCAGGTGGCCTTCCTTCGAGCGGACCGTAATCATGTTCACGAAGCGCACCGCACCATTGTTCTTGGCATCGAGGCGCGACTGCTCGCTCACGCGCGAAGCCGTGCCGCCGATGTGGAACGTGCGCATGGTGAGCTGGGTTCCGGGCTCGCCGATGGACTGCGCCGCGATGACGCCCGTTGCTTCGCCGAGTTCGACGAGGCGGCCGGAAGCCAGGTTTCGGCCGTAGCACATCACGCAAACACCACGCTTCGACTCGCAGGTCAGCACGGAGCGGATCTTCACCCGCTCGATACCGGCAGCCTGTACCGCAACTGCCAGCTCTTCCGTGACTTCCTGGTTGATGTCAACGATGATGTTGCCTTCGTAGTCCTTGATCTTCTCCAGTGAAACGCGGCCCACGATACGGTCACGCAACGGCTCGATGATCTCGCCCGACTCCACGATGGAAGTCACGTAGATGCCATCGACCGTGGTGCAGTCGTATTCGCTGATGATCACGTCCTGCGCAACGTCGACCAGGCGGCGGGTCAGGTAACCGGAATCCGCGGTCTTCAGTGCGGTATCGGCCAATCCCTTACGAGCGCCGTGGGTCGAGATGAAGTACTCCAACACGGTCAACCCTTCGCGGAAGTTCGCTGTGATGGGAGTCTCAATGATCTCGCCCGAAGGCTTGGCCATGAGTCCGCGCATTCCAGACAGCTGACGAATCTGCTGCTTCGATCCACGAGCGCCAGAGTCGGCCATGACGTAAATCGGGTTCATCCGGCCTTCCTTGTCCTCGCGCTGCATGTTACCGAACATCTCGTCGGCAACCTCTTCCGTGATCTTCGACCAGATTTCCACGACCTTGTTGTAGCGCTCGCCGTTGGTGATGGCGCCGTCGAGGTACTGCTGTTGCACCACGATGGCCTGCTTCTCGGCGTTGCGCACCAGATTTGGTTTGCTCGGCGGGATGACCATGTCGTCGATACCGATCGACAGGCCGGCCTTCGTCGCGTACTGGAAGCCCAGGCTCTTGATTCCATCAAGCATCCGCACCGTGGTCTCAAGACCAAAGCGCAGGTAGCAGTAGTTCACCAACTGGCCAACGCCCTTCTTCTTGAGCAAGCCGTTGATATACGGCATCTCCGGGGCGGCGCGCTTCAGGTGATCGTTCATGATGGCCCGGCCCACGGTCGTCGTGATGTACTGCCGCTCAAAGTGCGTCGGCTCAGTGTGGATCACGTCCTGATCGTCATACGCGGCGGTGAGATCCATGACCTCGCCGCTGTAGCGTAGGCGGATCGGCGTCAGCGTTTCCACTGCCTCTGCTTCCTTCGCCAGCAACACTTCCTCGATGTTGGCGAAAGCGCGTCCTTCACCCTTTGCGCCCGGCTTGCCCTTGGTCAGGTAGTAGATACCGAGCACCATGTCCTGCGTAGGCACAGTGATCGGCTGACCTGACGCCGGCGAAAGGATGTTGTGCGATGCCAGCATCAGCACGCTGGCTTCGACCTGCGCTTCCGGAGACAGCGGAATGTGTACCGCCATCTGGTCGCCGTCAAAGTCGGCGTTGAACGCCGTGCAAACCAGCGGGTGGATCTTGATGGCCTTGCCTTCCACCAGCACCGGCTCAAAGGCCTGAATGCCCAAACGGTGCAGCGTAGGAGCGCGGTTCAACAGTACCGGATGGTCCTTGATGACCTCTTCAAGGATGTCCCACACAATCGGTTCCTGCTGCTCCACCATCTCCTTGGCCTGCTTGATGGTGGTGCAGTGCCCGGTCTGCTCAAGGCGGTGATAAATGAACGGCTTGAACAGTTCCAGCGCCATCTTCTTCGGCAGTCCGCACTGGTGCAGTTTAAGATCGGGACCGACCACGATGACCGAACGGCCCGAGTAGTCCACGCGCTTGCCCAGCAGGTTCTGGCGGAAGCGGCCCTGCTTGCCCTTCAGCGTGTCAGACAGCGACTTCAGCGGACGGTTGTTCGCTCCGCGCAGTACGCGGCCACGGCGTCCGTTGTCGAACAGGGCGTCCACGGCTTCCTGCAGCATGCGCTTTTCGTTGCGCACGATCACTTCCGGCGCGTGCAGGTCCATCAGCTTCTTCAACCGGTTGTTGCGGTTGATGACGCGACGGTACAAATCGTTAAGATCAGACGTTGCAAAGCGGCCGCCGTCGAGTGGAACCAGCGGACGCAGCTCCGGCGGAATGACCGGAATTACGTCGAGGATCATCCACTGCGGTTTGTTGCCGCTCTTGCGGAAGGCCTCGATGACCTTCAGGCGCTTGGCGTACTTCAGGCGCTTCTGCACCGACGTTTCGCTGCGCATCTTCTCGCGCAGTTCGACTGACATCGGATCCACTTCCACGCGCTTCAACAGCTCTTTGATGGCCTCTGCGCCCATCATCGCCTTGAAGCCGCTGGCGCGGTGCACCTGATCGAGTTCGCGGAACTTCACCTCGTCCTTGATGACCTCGCGCTCTTTCACCGGAGCTTCGCCCGGCTCGATCACGACGTACGCCTCGAAGTAAAGGACGGACTCGAGGTCGCGCAGCGAAATATCCAGGATGTGGCCGATGCGGCTCGGCAATCCTTTGAAGAACCACACGTGCGAGCACGGCGAAGCCAGTTCGATATGGCCCAAGCGCTCGCGACGAACTTTAGACAGCGTCACTTCCACGCCGCACTTGTCGCAGATGACGCCGCGGTGCTTCATGCGCTTGTACTTGCCGCACAAGCACTCCCAGTCGGTGACCGGTCCGAAGATGCGCGCACAGAACAGGCCGTCACGTTCCGGCTTGAACGTACGGTAGTTGATGGTCTCAGGCTTGGTGACTTCGCCGTGCGACCAGCTGCGGATCTTCTCCGGCGAGGCTAGGCTGATACGGATCGCGTCAAAGTCCGCGATGGGGTTTCCGAGTTCAAATGGGTTCGAACGGAACAAGTTGTCCTCCTATCCTGCGGGTCTCGCCATTTGCGAACTGCAGGATCCCGCGGCCCTTTCGCGGCCGCTCTCGGCTCCCGATTGCATCGATACTGCGGGCGCTGCCTCCTGCGGGAGCAGTGGAGGCAGCTACCCCGATCTTCGAGATCAGTCGGCGGCGATGGGTGTTTCGACCAAGGGCTTCACGCCATTCGTCTTGATCAGCTCCACATCGAGGCACAGCGACTGCAATTCGCGAATCAACACGTTGAACGACTCCGGCACACCCGGCTCGATGGCTGCTTCGCCTTTGACGATGGCCTCGTAAATCTTGGTGCGGCCGTATACGTCATCGGACTTCGCAGTCAGCAACTCCTGCAGGATGTATGCCGCGCCGTAAGCTTCCAGCGCCCAGACTTCCATCTCTCCGAAGCGCTGTCCGCCGAACTGCGCCTTGCCACCCAACGGCTGCTGTGTGATCAGCGAGTACGGACCAATCGAACGCGCATGGATCTTGTCGTCGACCAGGTGAGACAGCTTGAGCATGTAGATGTAACCCACCGTGATGGGCTGCTCGAACTTGTCGCCGGTCAAGCCGTCGTAGAGGTATGTCTTGCCCGAAGTCGGCAATTCGCTTTCCGCGAGCAGCGACTTGATCTCATGCTCCTTGGCGCCGTCAAATACCGGCGAACCGAAGAACACTGAATCCCTCATGCCGTCGGCCAAGTGCTCCAGGGTCGCGTCGTCGTTGGCCAGCAGGCTGTCCACAAACGGCGTGTCCTTGAACAGTACCTTCAGTTCCTTGCGGATCGCTTCAGCCTTGGAGTTCTGCTGCATCAGCTCGCCGATCTTCTGGCCAAGTTGATGTCCAGCCCATCCGAGGTGCGTTTCCAGGATCTGTCCGACATTCATACGGCTTGGTACGCCCAGCGGGTTCAAGACGATCTCCACCGGCGTCCCATCCTCGAGATACGGCATGTCCTCTTCGGGCAGGATGCGCGCGATGACACCCTTGTTACCGTGGCGGCCGGCCATCTTGTCGCCGACGCTCAGCTTGCGCTTCATGGCAATGTAGACCTTCACCAGCTTGATCACGCCCGGTGGCAGTTCATCGCCCTTCTGCAGCTTCTCTTCCTTCTCCTTGACGATCTTGCGCAGCACGTCGATCTGGCGAGAGGTCATCTCTTCGATCTCGTCGATCTGCTCGTTGACGCGCGGATCCTTATCAGGGAACTTGATGCGCTTCAGGTTCTTCGTCGAAATCCGCTCAATCGCGTCGCGGTCGAGCATCACGCCCTTCGTCAGCAGGCGCTTGTTGGTGCGCTCGTCGTGCAGGTCGGCCAACACTTCCTTGCCCCCCAGCAGCGCATCGAGACGCTTCAAACGCTCGTCGGTGAGGATTCGGATTTCGTCGGCCAGGTTCTTGTGCAGGCGTTCTATCTGCTGCGCTTCAATGAACTTGGCGCGCTCATCTTTCTCCTGTCCTTTGCGCGAGAAGATCTTCACGTCCACCACCGTACCCTCGATACCCGGAGGACACGTCAGCGAAGCGTCGCGTACATCGCCGGCCTTTTCGCCGAAGATGGCACGCAGCAGCTTCTCTTCCGGAGTGAGCTGCGTCTCGCCCTTAGGAGTGACCTTGCCCACAATGATGTCGCCCGCCTTCACGGTCGCGCCGATGCGGATGATGCCGCTCTCGTCGAGATCGCGCAGTGCCGACTCACTCACGTTGGGAATGTCGCGCGTAACTTCTTCCGGCCCGAGCTTCGTGTCGCGCGACTCGATCTCGAATTCCTCGATGTGGACGGAGGTGTAATAGTCCTCCTTTACCATCTTTTCCGAGACCAGGATCGCGTCCTCGAAGTTGTAACCGCGCCACGCCATAAAGGCGACCAGCACGTTGCGTCCCAGTGCCAACTCGCCCATGTCGGTGCAAGGACCGTCGGCAATGACCTGTCCCTTCTGCACGCGCATGCCCTTCTTTACGATCGGGCGCTGGTTAATGCAGGTGTTCTGGTTCGAGCGCTTGAACTTCGTGAGCTGATAAATGTCGCTACCCACTTCGCGCGAAAGCTGCATCGGATGGTGTTCGCCTTCGACGCGCACGATGATGCGCTCCGAGTCCACCGAATCGATGATGCCACTGCGGCGTGCCAGCACCACAGCCCCGGAATCGCGGGCCGTAACGCCTTCCATGCCGGTACCGACAATCGGCGCCTGTGCGCGCAGCAACGGAACCGACTGGCGCTGCATGTTCGCGCCCATGAGTGCGCGGTTCGCATCGTCGTGCTCCAGGAACGGCACCAGCGACGCTGCCACCGAAACTAACTGCTTCGGGCTGACGTCGATGTAGTCCACGTCGTTCCGGCTAACCAGCACGAAGTTGCCGGCCTTGCGGGCGTTGACCAGTTCCGCAACGATGCGGCCCTTGTCATCGATTTCCGCGTTCGCCTGCGCGATGACGTGGCGATCTTCTTCCCACGCTGACAGATAGAACGAGAACGGCTCGAAGTCGATTGCCTTCTTCTTGCGGTCCTTCAGGTCGTTGTTGGCCTTGATCACTTCGTGCTTCTCGAGGTGATCGCCCACGCGATAGTCGCTGTCGCCCGCGTTGACCACGGTCACGAAGTCGAGCACGTGTCCGTCCTTCACCTTCCGGTAAGGCGACTCGATGAAGCCGTAGTCGTTGATCCGCGCATAGCAGCTCAGCGACGAAATCAGGCCGATGTTCGGACCTTCCGGCGTCTCAATCGGGCAAATACGTCCGTAGTGAGTCGGGTGAACGTCGCGGACTTCGAATCCTGCGCGTTCACGTGACAAGCCGCCCGGGCCAAGTGCTGAGAGACGGCGCTTGTGCGTGATCTCCGACAGCGGGTTGGTCTGGTCCATGAACTGCGACAACTGCGACGAACCGAAGAACTCGCGGATCGCGGCCATCACCGGCTTCGCGTTCACCAGGTCGTGCGGCATCGCCGTCGACATTTCCTGGTACACGCTCATCTTTTCCTTGATCGCGCGCTCCATGCGGACCAGTCCGATACGGAACTGGTTCTCCAGGAGTTCGCCAACCGCGCGAACGCGGCGGTTGCCAAGGTGATCGATGTCGTCTACCGAGCCGATGTTCTTGCGCAGCTTCAGCAGGTAACGGATGGTGCCGTAGAAGTCTTCCGGCTCCAGCGTGCGGTTCTCCAGCTTGGTGGCGTCTTCGCTCTCGAACAGCTTTATGTTGAACTTCAGGCGGCCTACCCGCGAGAAGTCGTACTTGCGGGCGTCGAAGAACATTCCGTGGAACAACGCCGTCGCCGTATCCAGCGTCGGCGGATCGCCTGGACGCAACTTGCGGTAGATCTCGATCAGCGCTTCCTGCGGCGTCTTTACCGAATCGCGGCGCAGCGTCTGGCTGATGACCGTTCCCACGTCGTCGCGCTCGGGGAAGAACACGTGAATTTCAGCAACCGTCGCCTCGAGCATCTTCGACAGCTTGTCGGCCGTCAGCTCCGTGTTGGCTTCCAGCAGCACTTCACCAGTCGAGGTATCAATCACGTCGGCCGCAACAAACGCGCCTTCCAGGTCCGTGATGTCGATTTCGATCTCTGAAACTTTGTGCTTATAGATTTCCTTCATCACCGCGGCGGTGACCTTCTTGCCCGAATGGGCGATCTCGTCGCCGTTCTTGGCCGCGATTTTGTGGGCCAGCTTCATGCCCAGCAGGTTGGTGGGCTTCTCCGCGCTGGGCTCGAGCGTCCAGTACAGCTTGTTGTCGCGCAGAGCAATGCGATCCGCGGTGTAGAACGTCCGCAGAATATCTTCGTCCGAACGCAGACCCAATGCACGCAAAAAGATGCTGCCCAGGAATTTGCGCTTGCGGTCGATGCGCACGTACAGAATATTCTTCTGGTCGTACTCGAACTCCACCCACGATCCGCGGTAAGGAATGATCTTGCCGAGGAAGTAGGTGCGGTTGTTCGCCGTCTCGAAGAAGACACCGGGCGAACGGTGCAACTGGCTGACGATTACGCGCTCGGTGCCATTGATGATGAACGTGCCGTTCTGTGTCATCAGCGGAACATCGCCGAAGAAGACTTCCTGCTCCTTCATGTCGCGAATCGACTTATTGCCCGTCTCCGGGTCCTTGTCGAAGATGGTCAACCGCATGGTGACCTTGAGTGGCGCGGAGTACGTCATGCCGCGCTCTTCGCACTCGGCCACGTCGTACTTCAACTGCAGGCCCACAGGGTCGCCGCACTTGTTACAAAAGTCGGGCGTGTTGGCGTTGTACGTGCCGCACTTGGTGCAAAGCACATCGCCCAAGTGGAACGGGTCGGTCTTCACCGTCGACCCGCAATTGCGGCAGGTGGTGCGCAGGTGGTTCAGCCCTTTCAGGTGGCCGCACTTGCACTCCCAGTTGCCGATGGCGAACTCAACGAAGTCGAGCTGCGACACGTTGCGGAAGTCCGTAATCGGAAATACCGACTGGAACACCGCCTGTAATCCCGAGTCGTCGCGCTCACTGGGCAGCGAATCCATCTGCAGGAAGCGATCGTAGGAGCGCTTCTGCACCTCAATGAGGTTCGGGATCTGGATGGTCGCTGGAATCTTGGAAAAGTCGAACCGCGTACGGTTGGCTGTTTTCTGTTGCGCCATTGATAAAGCTCCTAATCAGTGCCGGCCAGGTTCGCTCGCCTGCCGCGCACCCGCTTTTAAGCGATTGCGTGACGTGGGACGCTCGTCGTCACACGGTGAAAGATGGACCCGAAAGACATGCGCGTGGAGAAGAAATTCTGCACAAACGCGTATGCGCTCGCGGAGACAGACCTCCCCGTGAGCGCCTTGTGAGGCGTCAAGCAATCCCATGACCATTTAGCCTGGGAACACGGCATTTCTGTTCGTCCTGCCGTGATGAGTGTTGCTTCCCGCTGCAGTGTCTTCAGGCCTTGTCCTCGGCCCGTTTGCCGTCGCGCCTGAGCCGGCGCGAGATCGGCGAAACGTGCCGCCTTCACTACCTGTTGTATTGCCCGGCTCCGGAAGTATCCGGATCCGTGTCCACGATGCCAAGAAATTCTGTGGCCCCTGCTGTTGGATGCCACTTCGCTTTCCCGGATGCATCGCGCCTCAAAACGCCCGCTCCGACGTTTCAAGGTTCGTTTGCTATCGCCGCATTCCATGCCGGCGGCAGCAGCCTGTAACTCCGGTCAGCGTGCCCGGAGTGGAGGTGTCCCGTCCGCCACTGGCGAACGGGACGGAAAACTACTTCACTTCTACGGTTGCGCCCGCTTCGGTGAACTTCTTCTGAATGGCCGCGGCTTCGTCCTTCGTGATGCCTTCCTTCACGGTCTTCGGAGCGCCATCGACCAGGTCCTTGGCTTCCTTCAACCCGAGGCTCGTCACTTCGCGAACGGCCTTGATCACGTTGATCTTGTTGGCGCCCGCCGCGGTCAGAACGACGGCAAATTCCGTCTTCTCTTCCACCGGCGCTGCTGCTGCCGCACCACCGCCCGCGACCACGACAGGAGCTGCCGCTGCTGCCGAGACGCCGAGACGCTCTTCCAACTTCTTTACCAGGGCTGCCGCGTCCAGAAGCGACAGGCCTACGATTGTTTCTTCCAACTGCTGCAAGTCCGCCATGTGTATCTCCACCTTATTCGTTATTCGTTGTGTTGATTTCGTTATCGTTTTCGAGGCTTCCAGTGTGCCACCGCATGCCAGACTTCACGCTGGTCGCACGCCTCACAACGGCTAACGCAATCTTTTCGGGACTGCTCTCGCCGCCCCAAACCTTTTGTCTTACGCCGAAGATCGAACGCTTACGCGCTCGCGGCTTCGCCGCCGGAAAACTTGTTCTTCTCGACGCCCTGGTTGATGACCACGGCAAGGTCGCGGCCGATGGCATTCATCACCGTCACCAGGCGCTGCGCCGGTGCGTTCATCAGGAACAGCAGCTTCGAGTAAATTTCTTCCTTCGACGGCATGCTGGCCAGCGCGTCAATGTCTTTGATCGCGATAACGCGGCCTTCGACGATGCCCGCCTTGAAGGTGAACTCCGGGTTGTCTTTCGCAAACTTGCTGAGCACTTTCGCCAGCGCGACAGGATCGCCGCTCGTGTACGCGATGGAGGTAACGCCGGCGAGGTCCTTCATGGCATCCTCAACCTTGCTGCCCTTCGCCGCGCGCTCGGCCAGCGTATTTTTCACTACTCGGTAATTTGCGCCTGCGCCGCGGACGGCCTTGCGCAGTTCGAAGTCCTTCCCCACCGTCAGCTTGCTGAACGTACCAACAATCGCGTGACTGGCGGATTCGAGTTCCTTCGTCAGCTTCTCAACCTGCTCGATTTTCTTCGCTCTTGTGACTGCCATCTTCGATTCCTTTTCCTACCCATTTATTGGGTGCCCACGTTTGGGTGCCCCAGGTTCGCGCCCCGCTTTTGGGCGCTAACCTGGGAATCAGGTGTTACCCTTTCGCCGCCAACTCCACCGGCGCGGTGTCAATCGGCACACCGGGACCCATGGTGGAACTCAGATAGCAGCCCTTGATGTACTTGCCCTTCGCAACCGATGGCTTTGCCTTGATCACGCTGGTAATAACGGTGGCCGCGTTCTCCACTAACTTCTCAGGGGAGAACGAAATCTTGCCTACCGGCACGTGTACCAGTGCAGTCTTATCGGTGCGGAATTCAACTTTGCCGGCCTTCACTTCCCTCACTGCGCCCGCTACATCCATGGTCACAGTTCCGGTCTTCGGGTTCGGCATCAGTCCGCGAGGACCGAGCACCTTACCCAGGCGGCCTACCGATTTCATCATGTCGGGCGTTGCGATCACAGCATCGTAGTCGGTCCAGTTTTCTTTCTGGATCTTCTCCACCATGTCGTCGCCGCCCACGAAGTCAGCGCCCGCAGCTTCCGCTTCGCGCACCTTCTCGCCGCTGGCGATCACCAAGACCTTCTTGGTCTTGCCCAGTCCGTGGGGCAGCACCACCGTGCCGCGCACCATCTGGTCCGCATGTTTGGGATCGACTCCCAAACGCATCGTAAGGTCCACCGTCTCGTCAAACTTCGCGAATTTCACCTTCTGGAGAAGGGGAACAGCTTCCTGCAGCGTGTAGTGGCGGTCTTCCACCCCTGCGCGTGCTTTTTCAACGTTCTTGCTTGATTTCTTCATGTTGCTCCTTGTCTCCCACCGCTGCCGTTGTTGCCAGCCGCCGTGGTGTGTACGACTTAAAACTGTTGTCATCCTGAGCGCAGGCGTCGCCGCTTTTGCGACGCCGGAGTCGAAGGACCCCTACCCCGCCAACAATGTCTACGCTACGACGTCAATTCCCATCGACCGCGCCGTGCCCTTCACGCTCCTCACCGCGGCTTCCACCGAGGCGGCGTTCAGGTCAGGCATCTTCTGCTTCGCAATTTCCAGGACCTGCTTCTCCGTCACCTTGCCAACCTTGTCCTTGTTCGGCGTTCCCGAACCCTTGGCCACGGCCGCGGCGCGCTTCAACAGAATTGCCGCCGGCGGAGTCTTAGTGATGAACGTAAATGTACGGTCGCTATAAACGCTGACCACGACCGGAATGATCAGGCCATCGAGTTCCTTCGCACTGGTCCGCGCGTTGAACTGCTTGCAGAACTCCATGATGTTGATCTGCGCCTGGCCGAGTGCCGGGCCCACCGGAGGTGCCGGAGTAGCCTTGCCCGCCGCGATCTGCAACTTCACCGAACCTGTAACTTTTTTTGCCATAATTGCTTCCTAATAATCTCGTCTGAACTTGTTACTCTTCGTCGCTCGCTTTTCGCCCTCAAGCGAAAAGCGAAGAGCGGTTCTATGTGACAACCTTCTCCACCTGCCCGAACTCCAACTCCACCGGAGTCGAGCGCCCGAAGATCGTCACCATGACCTTCAGCGTCTCGCGGTCTTCGTTCACCTCGTCCACCATGCCCGTAAAGCTGGCAAACGGACCTTCGGTGATGCGCACAGACTCGTTCTTTCCGAACTTGACCTTGAGCTTCGGCTTTTCCTTGCTGTCGGCCACGCGGTACACGATCTGCTGAACTTCGTCTTCTGACAGCGGCGTAGGCTGCTGGCCGGTACCCACGAAGCCCGTCACACGCGGCGTCGACTTCACCACGTGCCAGACGTTGTCGTCCATGTCCATTTCGACCAGAACGTAGCCGGGATAGAACATGCGCTCGCTGGTGTACTTCTTGCCGTTGCGCACTTCGGTGACCGACTCGGTCGGAATCAGCACCCGCCCGATCTTCCCGCCCAGGCGATCATCCGCGCGCACGCGCGCCTCGATCGACTCCCTCACCTTGCGCTCGAAGCCAGAGTACGAGTGGATGATGTACCACTTCATGTTCGGGTTCGTCGGCGGACCGGATCCGTCTTCATTAGCAACCGCGGGATTAGCAGCCACCGGCGGCTCGCTGCCGGTCGGAGGCTGCTCGGCCACGAGCTGCTCGGCCTCAGGCTGTTCTACTGCGGGCTGCGCTTCCGCGCTGATCGTTTCGTCTTTGATTTGCTCTTCTGCCATTATTCCGCGCTCTAGCGGTGTGCCAACCAGTGCAACGTCTTCTCAAGGGATTTGCCGATGATCGTGTCAACGATCCAGAAATACCCGGCAAAAATGAAAACCGTGATAATCACCACCGTCGTCGTGCCCTGTACTTCCTTGCGCGACGGGGTAGTGACCTTCTTCATCTCCGTGCGCACGTCGTTGTAAAAACTCTTCGCGCGCTCCGGCCAGGCTTTGATTGCCGCCAGTCGGTCCTTGTGGACCGGCTCCATCGCTGCTGACTTCGCCATCTGTTTCCCGCTTCCGGCGCCTACTGCGCCTTTACTTCCTTGATCAACCAACTAGCCACTGGCCATAAGCCACTGACCATTAATACTGGCAGGGGCGGAGGGATTCGAACCCCCAAGTTCGGTTTTGGAGACCGACAGTTTAGCCGTTGAGCTTACGCCCCTGTATCTCCGTAACTCGCTATTCGCTCACAACGCCTTGCGCCTGTCGCTACCGCCAGCCACTGACGGCTGATAGCTGACAGCTATTTCGCTTCTTTATGCGGCGTGTGCTTCCGGCACTTGCGACAGAACTTCTTGAATTCCAGCCGGCCTGTCGTGGTCTTCTTATTCTTGGTTGTGGAGTAATTGCGGTCTTTGCAATCTCCACACTGCAACGTAACAATCTCGCGGGGCATGTGAACCTTCCTTGTCGTTTACTCCGCAGTTTGGCCTGCGAAGCCTTGTCCGCGCCTTGCGCGGAAATCAGCGATCCAGTCGACTCGCCGAGAAAAACCTAAACTGGGTGGCCCGCATATGCCTTGTTTTGGCATATGTGGGATCCCAAAACTCTTACTTCCGGGTCTTTTGAAACTCGAAACCCGAAACTTGCCCTACGCAATAATCTCGCTGATGGTCCCGGCGCCTACCGTGCGTCCGCCTTCGCGAATCGCGAACCGCAAGCCCTTTTCCATCGCCACCGGAGTGATC
>Ga0302323_100003117_pt1 | contig 13496 bp, 17 predicted proteins | sample Fen_T0_3_FD_201950 | JGI IMG/M metagenome (GOLD analysis project Ga0302323, IMG submission 201950) | Peat permafrost microbial communities from Stordalen Mire near Abisko, Sweden - Fen_T0_3 | ecosystem: Environmental > Terrestrial > Soil > Wetlands > Permafrost | place: Sweden: Abisko... | reverse complement strand
GTCGACGCCGACTACGCCGGCAAGGACCTGCTGCTCGTCGGCGTCCTCAAGGGCGCGGTCATGCTCATGGCCGACCTCTCCCGCGCTCTGCGGTCCCCGATCGAGATGGACTGGATGGCGGTGTCGTCCTACGGCTCGGGCACGAAGTCCTCGGGCGTCGTGCGCATCATGAAGGACCTCGACCGCGACATCACCGGCAAGCACGTGCTCGTGGTCGAGGACATCCTCGACTCCGGCCTGACGCTCTCCTGGCTGCTGCGCAACCTGCGCTCGCGCGGTCCGGCGTCGGTCGAGGTGCTCACGATGCTGCGCAAGCCCGACGCGGTGAAGGTCGCCGTCGACGTGAAGTACATCGGCTACGACATCCCCAACGAGTTCGTCGTCGGCTACGGCCTCGACTACGACCAGAAGTACCGCAACCTCAAGGTCGTGGGAACCCTCGCCCCCCACGTGTATTCCTAGCGCCTCCAGGCGGCCACCCTCCGGGTGACCGCGTCGGCGCCCGCCTCCGGGCCGAGCGATAGCGGCACGTCGGCGCGTGAAGCCGGAGCCGTCTCACCGCCTGAAGTGTGCGAATACCATGTCGGATTCGAGCACTTAGGCGGGTGAGACCGACTCCTCCTGCCGATGCCGAATGCCGGTCACTTCTCGGTCTGACTAGGGACACGGGGTCGTCGGTCCTCGGCCTCTGGCGCGTTGACTCTGTGGCGGGCGTGGGGCTGCCGGGCGGGGCTAGCGTGGTCGGGTGCCGCAGGATGCCGGGTCGTTGTCGCAGGACGAGCGCGATCTCTATCGCGTTGCCCGCGCTCGCGCCGTGGCTCGGCTGATGCGTCGACTCGGGTGGGTGTCGCTGGCGGTGGGGGTGCTCGCGCTGGTGGGGATCGTCGTGCTGCTCGGGCTCGGCGAGATGGACGCCGAGGAGGCCCTGCTGGCCTCCACGGGCACGGTGCTGGTCACGATGGTCTCGGGTGCGGCCACCTACGGCTCGGGTATGAGCCTCACCTTGAGCGCCTCGCGGCTCGAGCGCGAGATCGCCCGGTCGGCGCGCTAGGAGTCCCGCTCGCAGCCGGCCCTCAGCCGTCTGTCCGCCCGGAAGCCGATGGTCAGCGCGATCGCGCCGGTGAGGGCGAGGCCGGGGCTCCAGATCGGGAGGGCGTTGTTGACGTCCTGGGTGGCGCCGATGACCGCGCAGGCGATGGCGGAGAGCATGAGGAACCCGCCCCAGCCGTAGCCCCAGGCGCGCGCGAGGCGGTCGGACTGGTCCGGGGTGCGGAAGCCTTCCGAGCTTCGCTCCCAGGAGGGCACCTCGGCGTACGCCGGACGCTCGGGCGCCTCGGCGCGGGACTGCCGACCGCTCGGCGGACCGGCGAGGACCCAGAGCGCCTCGTTGACCCGCTGCAGCTCGAGGTTCGCGTCCTCCCACGCCTCCGACCCGGGCGGGTACCGGTCCGGGTGCGTGGCCTTGACCTTGGCCCGGTGCGCCTTCGCGAGGCGGTCGAGGCGCGCGTCGACCCGCACACCGAGCACGCCCGCGGCCGTCTCCCGGTCCATCAGCGCCATGCCCACCTCCCTGCGTCACTCCAGTATCGAGGCCAGGGCGCGTGGGACAACCCGGCGACGAGTGCGCAGAGGGCAATACCCCGAAGCCCCAAGGGCCGACGACGCCGAGGGCCCCGACGGGGCCCGACGGCGTCGTCCGGCGGCGCGCGGCGCCGCCCCGGCCCGACGGCGGAGGGGTGGCCGACGCGGTCGCCCGGAGGGCGGCCGCTTGGAGGCCCAGGGATACGCCGTTCGCCCGGGGTGAACGCGGGAACATCGGCCGCCCCGGGGGCGTCATGCCTGGTGAGAGCGGCCCCCGGGCCGATGCGGGACGGCGCTGCGCGCCGAGCCGGTGTACCGTCGAACCACCTATCTCGTCCGGCCGGTCCCCCCGGTCGCGTCGCTCGTCGTCGGCAGGAGGGACGGGGCTCACCGCCCCAGGTCCATGGACATCAGGCGCATCATCCGCGGTCCGTTCGTCTGGATCGGCATCGCCGTGCTGCTCGTCATCCTCGCGAGCAGCCTGCTCGGCAACGTGGGCGGGCCCAAGGACGTCGACACGTCCCAGGTGGTCACGGCGATCCAGAACGGCGACATCACCAAGGCGACGATCGTCGACCGCGACCAGAAGATCGAGGTCACCCTCGCCAACGGTGACCGGATCCGGTCGCAGTACGTCGACGGCCAGGGCGTCGAGCTGCAGAACATGCTCCAGGCCCAGGTGAAGGAGGGGAAGATCAAGGACGGCTACAACGTCGAGGTCCCCCACGACTCCGTGCTGCTGAGCCTGATCTACGCCTTCCTGCCCGTGCTCCTCATCGTCCTGCTGCTCTTCTTCTTCATGGGGCAGATGCAGGGCGGCGGCAACCGCATCATGAACTTCGGCAAGTCCAAGGCCAAGCTGGTCTCCAAGGACATGCCCAAGACGACGTTCGCCGACGTCGCCGGCGCCGACGAGGCGGTCGAGGAGCTCCAGGAGATCAAGGAGTTCCTCCAGGAGCCCGCGAAGTTCCAGGCGGTCGGCGCGAAGATCCCCAAGGGCGTCCTGCTCTACGGCCAGCCCGGAACCGGCAAGACCCTGCTCGCGCGTGCCGTCGCCGGCGAGGCCGGCGTCCCGTTCTTCTCCATCTCGGGCTCGGACTTCGTCGAGATGTTCGTGGGTGTCGGCGCCAGCCGCGTCCGCGACCTGTTCGAGCAGGCGAAGGCCAACGCCCCCGCGATCGTGTTCGTCGACGAGATCGACGCCGTCGGCCGCCACCGCGGCGCCGGCATGGGCGGCGGTCACGACGAGCGCGAGCAGACCCTCAACCAGCTGCTCGTGGAGATGGACGGCTTCGACGTCACCGGCGGGGTCATCCTCATCGCCGCGACGAACCGCCCCGACATCCTCGACCCCGCGCTGCTGCGCCCCGGCCGCTTCGACCGCCAGATCTCCGTCGGCGCCCCCGACATGATCGGCCGCGCCCAGATCCTCGCCGTGCACGCCAAGGGCAAGCCGCTCGCGCCCGACGTCGACCTCGACGCCGTCGCACGTCGCACACCCGGCTTCACCGGCGCCGACCTCGCCAACGTCCTCAACGAGGCCGCGCTGCTCACCGCGCGCAACGACGCGAAGCTCATCGACAACGCCGCGCTCGACGAGGCCATCGACCGCGTCATCGCGGGGCCGCAGAAGCGCACCCGCGTGATGAGCGAGCACGAGAAGAAGATCACTGCCTACCACGAGGGCGGCCACGCACTCGTCGCCGCAGCGCTCCCCGGCACCGACCCGGTGCACAAGATCACGATCCTCCCGCGCGGCCGCGCCCTCGGCTACACGATGGTGCTGCCCGACGTCGAGAAGTACTCCACGACGCGTGCGGAGATGCTCGACCAGCTCGCCTACATGCTCGGCGGCCGGGCCGCCGAGGAGCTCGTCTTCCACGACCCGACCACGGGTGCGTCCAACGACATCGAGAAGGCGACCGCTGTCGCCCGCGCGATGGTGACGCAGTACGGCATGACCGAGCGGCTGGGTGCGATCCGCTACGGCCAGGAGCAGGGCGAGGTCTTCATGGGCCGCGACTTCGGCCACACGCGCGACTACTCCGAGGACGTCGCCGCGGCGATCGACCAGGAGGTGCGCGCGTTCATCGACGCCGCCCACCACGAGGCCTTCGAGATCCTCGTCGAGAACCGCGACGTGCTCGACGCGCTCGTCGTCGAGCTGCTCGAGAAGGAGACGCTCGACAAGGCCGACGTCGCGCGCATCTTCGAGCCGCTCAACCGGCGTCCGGTGCGGCCGGCCTGGACCGGCTCGTCGCGGCGCACGCCGAGCGAGCGCGGCCCGGTGCAGTCGCCCAAGGAGGCAGCCGACGCGAACGGCAGCGCCAACGGGTCGGCGAACGGGTCGGCCCACGGCAGCGCGAACGGCTCGGCGCACTCCGACGACGCAGTCACGGTGGACGCTCCGGATCCGACCGCGTGAGCACCGACCACGTGCCGGGCATCGACCCGGTGCACGTGCCCGAGCACGTCGTCACCGCGCCGTTCGACCACGAGCGCGCGGAGGCGGCGGTCCGCGAGCTGCTCGCCGCGGTCGGCGAGGACCCGACCCGCGACGGCCTGCTCGACACGCCCGCTCGCGTCGCGCGGGCCTACGCCGAGATGTTCGCGGGTCTCCGCCAGTCGGCCGACGAGGTGCTGAGCACCACGTTCGACCTCGGCCACGACGAGATGGTCCTCGTGCAGGACATCGAGGTCTACTCCACCTGCGAGCACCACCTCGTGCCGTTCCACGGCGTCGCCCACGTCGGCTACATCCCCGGCATCGACGGTCGCATCACGGGCCTGTCGAAGCTGGCCCGCCTCGTCGACGTCTACGCCAAGCGCCCGCAGGTGCAGGAGCGGCTGACCACCCAGGTGGCCGACGCCCTCGTGCGCATCCTCGAGCCCCGGGGCGTCATCGTGGTGATCCAGTGCGAGCACCTGTGCATGTCGATGCGCGGCATCCGCAAGCCCGGGGCCCGGACCACCACGAGCGCAGTCCGCGGTCAGATGCGCGAGCCCGCCACGCGTGCCGAGGCGATGAGCCTCATCGTCGGCTGAGCCGTCACTAGCCTGCCGTCGTGAGCACTCAGGGACGCCACCCCGCCGGCCTTCCGGCCGTCCTCGCGGACCTCGACCGGTGCCTCGTCATGGGGGTCCTCAACGTCACGCCCGACTCGTTCTCCGACGGCGGGCTCTGGCTCGACACCGACGTCGCGATCCGGCACGGCCTCGACCTCGCGGCGCACGGGGCCGACCTCGTCGACGTCGGGGGTGAGTCCACCCGGCCGGGTGCCACGCGCATCTCGGCCGAGACGGAGCTCGCGCGGGTGCTGCCCGTCGTCGAGGCGCTGTCCGCGCAGGGCGTGGTCGTGAGCATCGACACGATGCGCGCCGAGGTCGCCCGCGCCGCCGTCGCTTCGGGCGCCTCCCTCGTCAACGACGTGAGCGGCGGGCTCTCCGAGCCGGCCATCCTCGCAGCGGTCGCGGAGCTCGGCGTGCCGTTCGTGGCGATGCACTGGCGCGGTTACGGCGACCGGATGCACGAGAACGCGGTCTACGACGACGTCGTCGCCGAGGTGTGCGAGGAGCTGTCCGAGCGCGTCGCGGACGCCGTCGCCGCGGGTGTCGACCCCGCCGCCGTGGTCGTCGACCCCGGAATCGGGTTCGCCAAGGACGCCGGGCACAACTGGGCGCTCCTCCGCGACCTCGACCGGCTCCTCGACCTGGGTTGCCCCGTGCTCGTGGGGGCCTCGCGCAAGCGGTTCCTCGGCTCGCTGCTCGCCACCGGGGACGTACCGCGACCGATGCCGGAGCGCGACCGGGCGACCGACGCGGTGAGCGCGCTCGCGGCCCTCGCGGGCGCCTGGTGCGTGCGCGTGCACGACGTCCGGGGCAGCCGCGACGCCGTCGAGGTGGCCCGCGCCTGGGTCCATGGGTGAGGGTGGGCACGTGACCCTGGATCCCGCCCGCCCTGCCTCGGCGCTGCCGGCCGACCTCGACCGCATCAGCGTGCTCGGCATCTCCGGCACCGGCCACCACGGCGTCTTCGACCACGAGAGGCGCGACGGCCAGACCTTCGTCGTCGACGTCACGCTCGCCTCCGACACCCGCGCCGCCGCGGCGAGCGACGACCTCGCGCGCACGGTGAACTACGGCGAGGTCGCGGCGGCCGTGCTCGCGGTGATCGAGGGTCCGGCGTACGACCTGGTGGAGACGGTCGCGCAGAAGGTGGCCGACGCCTGCCTCGCGTTCGACGGCGTCGAGGCCGTCGAGGTCGTCGTGCACAAGCCGGAGGCGCCGGTGGGCGTGCCGTTCCGCGACGTCGTCGTCACGATCGTGCGCCACCGGTGAGCGTCGTCGGAGAACCGCGCCGGGTCGCCCTCGGGCTCGGGGCCAACCTCGGCGACCGGGTGGCCGCGCTGCAGGGGGCGGTCGACACGATCGCGCCGCACCTGGTCGACGCCGCGGTGTCGTCGGTCTACGAGACCGCACCTGTCGGCGGACCGGAGCAGCCGGACTACGCCAACGCCGTGCTGGTGGGTGGCTTCTCCGGTGAGCCGCTCGAGCTGCTCGCGCTCGCCCACGAGGCGGAGCAGGCCTGGAGCCGCACCCGTGAGATCCGGTGGGGGCCGCGCACCCTCGACGTCGACGTGCTGGTCGTGGGCGACCTGGTCAGCGACGACCCGGTCCTCACGCTGCCGCACCCTCGGGCGGCGGAGCGCGCGTTCGTGCTCGTGCCGTGGGCGGAGGCCGACCCCGGCGCGACGTTCCCGGACGGCACCCGCGTGGGGGACCTCGTCGACGCGCTCGACCCCGCCGACGGCGTCCTGCGTCGCGACGACGCCCGGCTGGAGCTGACCTCGTGACGCCGACCCGGCCGCGTCTGCTGGTCGCCCTCGTCGTCATCAGCGCGGCGGTCGGCTGGGGCGCCTCGCGCCTCGTCGACGCCTACGCCGACCGCTCGTTGCCGGTGCCGTGGACCGCCGCGCTCGTGATGCTGCTGCTCGCCCTCGCTCTCGCCCTGTGGGCGCGCGGCACCCGCGCGCGGCTGACGCGGCAGCCGGGCACCAAGCCGATGGATCCGATCGTCGCCGCCCGCTCCGCCGCCCTCGGCATGGCCGCCTCCCGCACGGGCGCGGTCGTCGCGGGCTTCTACCTCGGCGTCGCGATCGAGCTCGCTCCCGGGTGGGTCGTCGCGTACGTCCGCGAGCGGGTGATCGTCTCGCTGGTGACCGTGCTCCTGGCGGGCCTCGTCGTGGCCGCTGCCCTCTGGCTCGAACGGGTGTGCCGGGTCCCTCCCGACGCCTCCGACGACCCCAAGGCCTAGGGTCAGGGCCATGAGCGAGGACACCGTGCTCGAGGACCTGCCCTACGAGGAGCTGCGCGAGCGCGCCTTCGCGATCGCAGAGGAGCGCCACGACTACGGCTTCTTCCTCGACCTCTTCACGCACACGCCGGCCATGCACGACGCGTCGGACGAGGGCGGGTCCCTCGGCGACATCGGCGGCAGCTTCGTCGAGAGCGTGCGCGCCGCGCGGCAGGTCTTCAAGGGCGAGTCGGTCGGCGACCTCGAGCCGCTGTTCAGGGCCCGGTTCGCCACCTACATCCGCGAGCACTCGGCCTGATACCCGGCGCCCGATACCGGCGCCTGCTCCTCGGCCACGCGGTCGCGGGCGCTCAGCGCCGGTGGGTCGGTGCCTCGCGTGCCACGGCGGTCGACGGCTGGGTGCGGAACCTCGCGGCCGCTCGCAGGCCGCCCTGCGGCGACTCCTCGAGCCACACCGTGCCGCCGCCCGCGTGCGCCAGCGACGCGACGATCGCCAGGCCGAGGCCGCTGCCCGAGCCGTCCTGGCTGCCGCGCCAGAAGCGGTCGAACGCGCGGTCGCGCGACTCCGGTGGCAGGCCCGGCCCCTGGTCGTCGACGGTGAGGACGACGCCGGACGGCTCCGAGCGCACCGTCACGAGGATGCGGCTGCCCTCGGGCACGACCTCGAGGGCGTTGTCGACGTAGTTGTCGACGATCTGGTCGACGGCGCCGGGCACGGCCAGCGCCACCGCCATCCCGGCGCTCACCAGCTCGATGCTGACGTCGCGCTCGCCCGCGAGCGCCTGCCAGTCGTCGATGCGCTCGGCGGCCACGGCGCTGACGTCGACCGGCACGGTGTCGTGGTCCTGGTTGTCGGCGCGGGCCAGGACGAGCAGCCCGTCGATGAGCCGCTGCAGGCGGTCGATCTCGTCGCGCGCGGCGTCGACCTGGTCCATGGCCGGCTCGTCCTCGGTCATCAGGTCGGCAGCGCGGTCGAGGCGCAGGCGCAGTGCGGTCAGCGGTGTGCGGAGCTGGTGGGAGGCGTCGCCGGCGAACCCGCGCTGCGACTCGACCACGGCCTGCACCCGGTCGGCCATCGTGTTGAACGACTCCGCGAGCTCCTCGATCTCGCCGCCCCCGCTGACGTCGGCGCGTGCGTCCATGTCGCCCTCGGCGATCATCTCGGCCGCGTCGCGCAGCCGTCGGATCCGGCGGGTGATCGTGGAGGCGAGGAAGAAGGCGATCACGGCCGCGCTCATCAGCGTGATCAGTGCCGCGATGCCCAGGCCGCGCACGCGGCCGTTGACCGTCGCGTCGACCTCGCTCTGCGGGAAGGTGAGCCGCACGGCGCCGAGGATCTTGTCCCCGGCGCGGACCGGGACCGAGACGTAGATGAGGTCCTCGCCGAGGCTCTGCGACGCGCGGGTGCCCGAGTACGCCTTCCCCGTGTCGAGCGTCGCCTTGATCTCCGGGCGGTTGTTGTAGTCCTCGCCGTCGCGCCCCTCGGAGGAGGCGATCGCGATGCCCTTCCTGTCCACCACGACGACGCGGGCGCCGTTCGTCTTCGAGTAGTCGTCGACGACCTTGTCGAGGGTGTCCTGAGGTGTCGGCGTGGGCAGTGCGAGCGCGGCCACGGAGAAGCCCGCGATCGTGAAGGCGTCGCGCTGCAGCGCGGTGATGATGCTGTTGCTCTCGACGGTCCGCAGGTAGGACGCGAGCGGGATGTTCTGCACGAGGAGGACCAGCGCGGTGAAGCCGACGAGCACCGCGGCCAGTCGCCACCTCATGGACGTCTCACGGCGAGCCGAGCCGGAACCCGACTCCGCGCACGGCCTCGATCCACGCCGCGTCGCCGAGCTTCTTGCGGATCGCCGCCACGTGCGCGTCGACCGTCTTCGTCGCGCCGTACCAGTGGCCCTCCCAGACGTGCTCGAGGATCTCGGTACGCCGCCGGACGGCACCCGGGTCCTCGGCGAGGTAGGCCAGGACGTCGAACTCCTTCGCCGTCAGCGCGATCTCCTCGCCGTCGAGGTGCACGCGCTGCGCGCGGCGGTCGATCGCGAGGCGGCCGATCTCCTGCACGGCCGCGGTCGCCGGGACGGGTGTGGACGCGGGTGCCTGCGTGCGGCGCATGACGGCGCGGATGCGCGCGGCGAGCTCACGCATGCCGAAGGGCTTCACGAGGTAGTCGTCGGCGCCGAGCTCGAGCGCGATCACGCGGTCGGTCTCGTCGCCGCGCGCGCTGACCACGATGATCGGGATGTCGGTGGTGGCCCGGATCCGACGGCAGACCTCCTGACCGTCCATGTCCGGGAGCCCGAGATCGAGCAGGACGACCTCCGGCGGGGCGGGGGACGCCACTGCGGCGAGCGCAGAGGCACCCGAGCCGACATGGTCCACCGTGAACCCGAGGGCCGTGAGTCCGTCGAGGGAGGAGGCCGCGAGCGCGGCGTCGTCCTCGACCAGCAGGATGTGCACGGGCCCATTGTGGCGGTCCGAGGCCAGCATCGAGCGCACCGACCGCTGGACGGACGTCCCCCCGGCGGATCTTCGACGTTCCTTGGACAACTGGGGTGGAGGTCTGCGCCCGGGGCCACGTACGGTGGACGGCGAGGAGGCCACGATGAACCGGAACGGCGGCGTGATCACGCTGACAGTGGTCGGCGTGCTCGTGGCCGGCGGCGTGGCGGCCGCGCTCAACACGGTCATCCTGCACGGCAGCACCCACGCCTCGGTCGGGTCCGCCGAGCAGTTCCTCGCCTCCGGGCTGTCCCCGATCGACCCGAGCCCCAGCGCCACGCCGTCCTCGGCCACCGCCGAGCCCACCGCCACGCCGACCACGAGCGTGGACTCGGCTGCGGAGGGCGACACGCCCGCGACCACCCCGACGCACGCGGCCGCGACCTCGGGCGGGGGGTCGTCGACCCCCCGGGCCACCCGCACGGCCACCCAGCACGTCACGATCGCGCACGTGAGCACGCCGCGGCCGAGCCCCACCCGCACGGAGGACCACGGCGGCTCGCACAGCGGCAGCGGGAAGTCCGCCAGCACCTCGCCGTCGCCGAGCTCAGGATCGGGAGCGAGCGGCTCGGACGACTGAGTCCCGCCCACGCTCACCCGTTCGGCCCAACGGGCCGTACCCTGTGGCCATGGCTCGTCGCAGATCCGCGCGGCACGCACGGCCGACCGGCCGCGGCGCGATGGCGGCGGCCTACACCAACCTCGAGGTCGACGTCGCGCGGCTGCGCTCCGCGGGCTACTCCGACCACCTCGAGCTGATCCGGCTCACCGCGCTCGTCGACGGGCTGCTCGGCCAGGTCACCCGGCTCAGCACCGAGCTCGCCGAGATGCGACGCGAGCTGCAGGCGGCCCGCACCGCGCCCGCACCGACCGATCCCCGGGTCGAGCTGCTCGCGGGCCAGGTGGTCGAGCTGCGGGCCACCGTCGCGACCCAGCAGGCGATGCTCGCGGACCTGACCCGTCGGGTGCTCGACCTGCTGACCCACCTCGAGGCGCAGGCGTCGGCCGCGGCCGCTGCTTCCGCGGTGCATCCGTCGGCAGCGCCCGAGGCGCCCGTGCCACCGACGTACGCCGCCCCGGCTGCCCCTGTGGCCTCGGCACCGCCCGTCGCTCCCGCCCCCTCACCTGTGCCGCACGTGGACCTCGCCAGCCCGCGGGCCGACGACGCCGCGGGCCGCGCCCACGTGCCGCAGGCCGACGACGCGCTCGACGACGAGACGGTTCTTCGGCTGCGCCTGATCCGCGAGTCCTTCGGCCGCTGACCGACGGCGTTCATCGCCCGTTCACCGCTCGGTCCCGTGCCGTGGCTAGCGTGCGGACGTCATGAGCCGGCGGCCACGATCGGGCCGGACGGCACGTTCGGCGAGCTGGCGATCATCGACCACACGCCGCGGAGCCTCACGGCCGTCGCGATCGAGCCGTCGCGCGTCGCCGTGATCGACGAGCGCACGTTCCTGTTCCTCGTGCACGAGACGCCGACCTTCGCGCTGCAGGTCATGCGCGCCCTCGCCGCGCGGATCCGTCAGCTCGACGAGGCACGCCACCCGTAGGTGGCACGCGCCGGCGACGGGTCAGCCCGGGGCGCCGTCGAGGTCGAGCTCCAGGACGATCTCGCCGTCGCGCACGTCACCGGTCTCGCGGAAGCCGTGCCGCAGGTAGAAGCCGAGCGGGGAGTGTGGTCCGGGGACTGCGGAGGTGATGAGCACGCGGGCGTCCTCGTGCGACCGGACCTGCTCCACCGCCAGAGCGAGGGCGGCAGCGCCGTAGCCGTGACCCTGATGGTGCTGGTCGACCAGGATCCGCCAGAGGAAGTAGGGGCCGAGGTAGTCGGGGTTGTCGACGGTGATGCCGTCGCTGAGCATGACGAAGCCGACCGGCTCGTCGTCGGCGTAGACGGCGCGGAACCACGGCGCGGCGTCGGGGGTCTCGGCCGCCTCGACCAGGGACTCGGCCACGCCGGCCACGTAGTCGTCCTGCTCCGCGCTCACGACGAGAGCCTCCACCACGGCGCGGTTGGCCTCGGTGATCTCGCGCAGGTGGACGTGCGGCGACCCGGTCATGAGTCCATCGTGTCCGTCCCGCCGCGCATGTGCCAGGCGTCGGTCACGAGCTCCTCGAGGCGGTCGGCGTCGACCTGCTCGAGGCGCAGCATCACGACCGGCCAGCCGTCGTAGGACGGAGTCGTGAAGAAGACGTCGGGCTCGCCGAGGAGAAGCGCCTGCTTCTCGGCCTCGTCGCCGACGAAGAGGACCGCGACGTCGGTGCGGATGATGCGACGCTGCCCGGGGAGGCGCTCGGGATACGACCAGACGAAGCCCTTGCCACTCACGCGGAAGTCGAAGCCGTCGCTCTCGATCTCGGCGACGCGGGGCAGCGACAGAGCGATCCGGCGAACGTCGTCGGCGTCGGCCATCCCCACCCTCCCTGCCGTCGGTGCGCCCGTGCGATGTGCCGAGGATCGGGCACCCCGCGGCGTGGGCGCATCGCAGCGGGAGGACCAGGCTAGAGGCCGGTGCCGACGCGCGGGATCGCCGGCGAACTCGTCGCGTCGAGGAGCGAACCCGGGCGGGGGCATCGGCGTTGAGTAGGTTGTGAGCACATCGGGGGTGCAGGCGTCGTGACGGACGGGTCGTTCGAGCGCTTCGTGCACGAGCACCACGCGTCGCTCTACCGCACGGCCGTGCTGATGACCGGCGACCCCGAGGCGGCGCAGGATCTCGTGCAGACGGCCCTGTCCCGCGTCTTCGCCCGGTGGTCCCGGATCCGTCACGAGGAGCCCGCGGCGTACGCGCGTCGCATCGTGGTGAACGCGCACCGCGACGTCTGGCGCCGCGACCGCGGTCGCGAGCAGCTCGTCGCCGTCGCACCGGAGCCCCGGGCGGCCGCGGACGCGACCGGCCGCGTCGTCGAGCGCGACTCGGTCGTACGAGCACTGCGCGCCCTCACCGGGCGCGAGCGCCGGGTCGTGGTCCTGCGGTTCCTCTACGACCTGTCCGAGGCCGAGACCGCCAGCGAGCTGGGCATGCGGGTCGGCACCGTGAAGAGCACCACCCATCGAGCGATCGGCAAGCTGCGCAGCAGCGCCGACCTCGCCGCCGCCTTCACCGAGGAGACGCGATGACCGCCGACCGCGACGCCGAGCGCGTCCGCGCCCTGCTCCTGGAGTTCGACCCCGGTCAGGTCCCGGCTCCGGACGTCGCACGCATCGTCGAGCTCGGCGAGCGAGGCGCCCGCTGGCGCGTCGTCGACCGCGCGCTCGCGGCAGTCGTCGTCGCGGCCCTCGTGGTCGGCGCCGTCGTCCTGTTCTCGCACCGTGTCTCGCCTGCCCCGGGTCCGACAGGCCCGTCGCCGTCCGCGACACCAGCCGGTTACGCGCTGCAGATCCGTCCGGTCCTCACCGTGTCGCCCGTCGGCGCGACGCCGTGCGCGACGGCGCCGGTGCAGACGCCGGCGGCCGAACCCGCGACGGCCTGCTCGGTCGACGGCACGCTCGTCTACACGCTCGGCCCCGCCGCTGTGGCCGGTGACGGGATCGCGAACATGCAGGCCCAGGCCGACTCGGCCGGGGGCGGCTTCGACGTGGTCGTGCAGCTGACGTCGGCCGGCTCCGCAGCCCTCGCGACGACGACAGCGCTCCTCGCCCAGCAGCAGTCGCCGCAGAACCAGCTCGCGTTCTACTCCCGGGGTGAGGTGCTGTCCTCGCCGTCCGTCGTGACGGCGATCGTGGGCGGTGTGGCCCAGATCGGCGGCTTCCCGACCCTGGCCGACGCCGAGGCCTTCGTCACCGCAGTCAGCCCGTGAACGTCGTCCGACCCGGGCGAGATCGGGGTGCGCGGTACATGCGCTGCCGGTGGATGTGCTTCACCCCTCGGATCCTCGGTTGGGGAACCGGAAACCGGTGATCGGGGCAGTGAGCGAGGGCGAAGCCGCCGTGTGCGAGTGCCGGGTCTGGCTGCGGTCCGCGGTGCTCAGGGGAGGGGGGCCGGGGCGACGAGGGTGATGTAGCCCGGGTGGCCGGGGTCGAGCGCCTCGTCGCGGGTGATCCGCCAGCGGCCTTCGTGGACCATGTGGTGGTGCTTGGTGCACAGGAGAACCATGTTGG
>Ga0302323_100003115_pt1 | contig 13502 bp, 15 predicted proteins | sample Fen_T0_3_FD_201950 | JGI IMG/M metagenome (GOLD analysis project Ga0302323, IMG submission 201950) | Peat permafrost microbial communities from Stordalen Mire near Abisko, Sweden - Fen_T0_3 | ecosystem: Environmental > Terrestrial > Soil > Wetlands > Permafrost | place: Sweden: Abisko... | reverse complement strand
CGACGACGGCCTCGCCCGGGAAGCCGCCGCGGCCGTTGCCTACACCGATGCCCTCGCGGGCGCGGCCACCGCGGTGCCGGGCGTCATCCGGTTCGGCGACCCCGCCGCCCGCCTGCCGAACCTCGTGTGCGTCGGCATCGACGGCGTGGAGGCCGAACCGATCGTGCTCGGCCTCGACCAGCGCGGGGTGGCGGTGCACTCGGGCTCGTCGTGCTCGAGCGAGCTGCTCGAGGCGTCTCCGGTGCTCGCGGCCATGGGGGTGGACGCCGACCGCTCGTTGCGGGTGAGCGTGGGCTGGTCCACCATGGACCGCGACGTCGCGGCGTTCGCCACGGCGTTCCCCACAGTGGTCGAGAGCCTTCGGGCCCTGAGACGAAGTTGAGCATCCAATGATTCCGGTGCAGCGACTCAATCACGCCGTCCTCTACGTGCGCGACGCCGCCGCGTCCGCCCGGTGGTACTCGGAGCTGTTCGGCTTCGAGATCATCAGCGAGATGCCGGGTGCTGCGTTCCTCAAGGCCGCCGGCACCGACAACCACCACGACCTCGGCCTCTTCTCGGTCGGCGCCGGAGCACCCGGCCCCGAGCGCGGGCGGGTCGGCCTCTACCACCTCGCGTGGCAGGTGGGCTCGGTCCGCGACCTCGTCGTCGCGCGCACCGCGCTCCGCGACCGCGGCGCCTACGCGGGTGAGAGCGACCACGGGGCCACGAAGTCCCTCTACGGGCACGACCCCGACGGCAACGAGTTCGAGATCATGTGGATCGTTCCGCGCGACCAGTGGGGCGCCTACGAGCACGACGCCGTGATCGAGCGTCTCGACCTCGACGCCGAAGTCGCCCGTTTCGGCTGAGCCGTCGCCGAAGACGCGGTCCGGGGACGCATCTATGCTCCCGCTCCATGACCACTGACTGGAACGCCCTCGCCACCTCGCTGACCGAGTCCCTCCGACTCCTCGCGCCCCCGATCGCCATCACCTTCGCCGACGAAGCCCCCGCGGGCGTGCATGCGTTCGACGCGCCCATGAGCGCCCCCGCCGACGACGGCCGCACCGGCCGCGTGCCCGCCGGGTGCGTGTTCTGGATGAAGGGCGCCGAGAAGACCTTCTCCACCGTCGCCGCGGACCACGGCAACTGCAGCGTGGGCAGCGTGACCCACGGCTTCAAGACGCTCGAGGAGGTCGGCAACAACTCCGACGTCGCGGCCCTCCTCGAGAGCGGCTGGGTGACGATGGACGTCGTCCCCCAGATCCCGGTGGTCACCCAGAAGCCGGGCGCCGTTGTCTACGGGCCGCTGGCCGAGACGCCGGTCGACCCCGACGTGATCCTGCTGCGGGTCAATGGCAAGCAGATGATGACCATCTCCGACGCCTGGCCGGGTCTGCGCATCGAGGGCAAGCCGCAGTGCCACATCGTCGCCATCGCGAAGGAGCAGGGCGAGCCGGCCGCGAGTGTGGGCTGCGCGCTCAGCCGGGTGCGCACCGGGATGAACGTCGCCGAGATGACGATGGCGATCCCGGGGTCGCGTCTGGCCGAGTTCGTGACGACGCTCGAGCAGACCGCGTCGGTCGACAACGTCGTGGCGCGCTACGCCGCCGACGACGCGAAGCGCTTCGCCTGATCCGGCGCTTGCCGCGACGCGTTCAATCGATCAGCTCGGCGATCAGGCCCAGCGCGGTCGCCGCATCGGCCTGGGCTCGGCCGGCGGTGACGAACGTGAGGCCCCGGTCACCGGCAACTCGGCGCCCATCGAGGTCGGCGACGGCGAGGTGGAGGGCATCGAGCGACCGCACGGGTTGATCACGGACGATCACCCGGGCACGGTCCACGATCCTCCCGAGATCGGAGCGCAACGCGGTGACCGGTCCGTCATCGCCGAGGTCAGCGGCGAGCAGCTCGCTGAGCGCGTTCCCGGTCGCCGGCGTGATGCGTCCACTCCGCACGCCGCGTCGGAACGCCGAATCACACTCGAGGAGCGCGAGCTCGCTCGCCAGCAACGGGCGCTCGCCGGCGAACACCGCCGAGTGCGCGGCGTCGTGATTCGGTTCGTCGCGCAAGTAGGCCCGGACGAGGACGCTGCTGTCGAGGAATCCGATCATCGAGGCCCCCGGTCCGCATCGAGAGCTTCGGCGGCGAAGGACCCCACGCCCGCCGTCGCCCTCACGGTGGACTCCCGGCGTCCGGCGTCACACGGGATCCCCGGACGCGACGCCAACACGCCGAGCAGGCGAGCCCGAGCCTGGGTGCGTTCGTGCTCGTCGACCGCGACCTCGTCGTCACCGGTGAGGAGACGTTCGATGGCCTCGACGACGAGGCGGTTGACCGAAGTGCGCTCGGCGTCCGCACGCGCCCGCAGTCGAGCGTGCAAGCCCTCGTCGAGACGGGTGATGAGTTGCTTCACCGTGTGAAGCCATCAGATAGCATCACACGGTCGGGGCTACTTCTTGGCCGACTCGAAATAGGGGTTCGATCCGGAGGCGTGGTCGGTCACGTCGACCACTTCGCTGATCTCGGGCACGTTGTCGAGGATGGCGACTTCGATTCCCTGGCTCAGCGTGACCGAAGCCATGCCGCAGCCCTGGCACCCTCCGCCGAGACGGAGGTAGACGATCGAGTCCTCCACCGCCACGAGGTCGGCACGTCCACCGTGCGAAGCGATCGCGGGGTTGATCTGCTCCTCGAGCACCTTCAGCACGGCCTGCGCGACGGCACCCGACAGGTCGGCGGAGGGCCGTGGTGCGGCGACCCGGGGCGCCGGCTTGTTCGGGTTCTGCATGACCATGCCGGTGGCCGAGAAATCGAGGGTCGCCCCGGCGAGGGCCTCGACGCTGCCGCCGTCGATCACCACCGGCAGGTCGTCGTGGTGCTGCACCACCTCGATCTCGCCGGCGTCGTCGAGCGCCCGGAACGACATGTCGTAGGTGTAGGCGCCGCTCGCCTCGCCCGTGACCGTGACCCACAAGGCCAGGGTCTCGGCGTCGGGCTCGGCGGCCCGCACCTCCAGGATCTTGTCGCGCGCGGCGTCGGTGAGGGTGAGGATCGGCTCCACCAGTTCGCTCATGGGTAGGTCCTGTCGCGTTCGGGGCCGGATGTGCGGTCCATGATAGGGGAGTGCGCGTCGTCCTGATCCTGCCCACCTCCACCTACCGAGCCACCGACTTCGTCGCCGCGGCGCGGGCGCTCGGGGCCGAGGTGGTGGTGGCGTCCGATCGGGTCTCCCCCGTGCTCGACCGCCACGGCACCCGGGCCGTCGAGGTGCCGTTCGACGACCCGGAGCGGGCGGCCGCGATGTTGACGAACCTCGACGACCGCGGGCCCGTCGACGCGGTGATCGCCGTCGACGACCAGGGTGTGGTGCTCGCGGCGCGCGCGGCCGAGTTCCTCGGGCTCCCCCACAACCGACCGGAGGCCGCCGCCCGAACACGCGACAAGCGTGACCTCCGCCGTGCCCTCGACGCGTCCGAGGTGCCCCAGCCCAGCTGGGCCCAGATCGACGACGTCGACCACGTCCCCGACGTCGGCTTCCCCGGTGTGGTGAAGCCGGCCGGGCTCTCGGGCAGCCAGGGCGTGATCCGGGCCGACGACGCTGCGGCCGCACGCGCCGCGGCCCACCGCGCGTCGGACATCGCGTGCGGAGGACCGCTGCTCGTCGAGGAGTTCGTACCCGGCGCCGAAGTCGCGGTCGAGGCGCTCATGCGCGACGGCGTCCTCGACGTGCTCGCGGTGTTCGACAAGCCCGATCCGCTCGACGGCCCCTACTTCGAGGAGACGATCTACGTCACGCCGTCACGACTCCCTGACGTTGCTCAGGCGCAGGTGGCCCGCGTGGCGCGCGATGCCGCCGCCGCGCTCGGCCTCACCGAGGGTCCGGTTCACGCTGAGCTGCGGATCGACGGCGACCGTGTGCGGGTGATCGACGTCGCGGCCCGGTCGATCGGCGGCCTGTGCGCCCGCGCGCTGCGCTTCGGAGCGGGCATCTCTCTGGAAGAGGTCATCCTGCGCCACGCGCTCGGGCTGCCGCTCGACGACCTGCGCCGCGAGGCCGGGGCGAGCGGGGTGATGATGCTGCCGATCCCGGCTACCGGCACGCTGCGCGCGGTCCACGGGCAGGAAGACGCGCGGGCGGTCACCGGCGTCGTCGGGCTCGAGATCTCGATCAATCCCGGGCGGCCGGTCATCGCGCTCCCCGAGGGCGACCGCTACCTCGGCTTCCTGTTCGCCCGCGGCGAGACGCCCACCGCAGTGGAGGCCGCGTTGCGACGTGCGCACGCCCGGCTGGACATCGTGATCGAACCCGCGCCGTAGCCTGGCCTCGTGCGCGTCCTCTTCGTCGGCTGCTACGAGCTCGGCCACCAGCCGCTCCAGGTCGCCGCGCCCGCGGGGCGCCTGCGTGCCGACGGGCACGACGTCCGGGCCATCGACCTGTCGATGCAGTCGTGGGACCCCGACCTCGCGGCGTGGGCCGACCGGGTCGCGATCTCGGTGCCCATGCACACCGCGATGCGGATCGGGCGCCGGGTGATCGCGCTGATGCGCGAGCAGCGGCCCGACGTCCCGGTGTGTGCCTACGGGCTCTATGCGCCGATGCTCGCCGACGTCGCCGACCGCGTGATCGCGGGTGAGGCCGATGCCGCGCTGATCGAGTGGGTCGGCGGCAGCCACGACGCGAACGTGATCTTCCTCGACCGCACCGCGGCGACCGCCGGCGCGCCGCTCCCCGCCCGCGACCTGCTCCCCCCGCTCGACCGCTACGCGCACCTGGCCCTGGGCGGCGAGGAGCGCCCGGTCGCGTACGTGGAGGCGAGCCACGGCTGCGCGCACCGCTGCCGGCATTGCCCCGTCCCCGTCATCTACGACGGGCGCATCCGGGTCGTCGCGGTGGAGGACGTGGTCGCCGACGTCGCCCAACAAGTGGCCGCCGGTGCGCGGCACGTGACCTTCGGCGACCCCGACTTCCTCAATGGCGTGCACCACTCGTTGCGGGTCGCCCAGGCCGTGCACGAGCGCTTCCCCGACCTCACCTTCGACTGCACCGTCAAGGTCGAGCACATCCTGGGCAACCCCGACCTCTGGGCCGAGATGGCGATGCTCGGCTGCCTGTTCGTCGTGTCGGCGTTCGAGTCGACGAACGACGCGATCCTCGAACGGCTGGACAAGGGCCACACCGTGGCCGACGAGGCGCTCGCCGTCGCGCTCCTGCGCGAGCACGGGATCGAGATCCGCCCCACCTGGCTGCCGTTCACGCCGTGGACGACCCGCACCGACGTGCAGGACCTGGTGCGCTTCGTGGCCGAGCACGACCTCGTGGGCAACGTCGACCCCGTCCAGTACACGATCCGCCTGTTGATCCCCCGCGGCTCGCTGCTGCTCGAGCTCCCCGATCTCGCGAACCGCCTCGGCCACTTCGACGACGAGCGGGGCGCGTACCCGTGGGCGCCCGACGATCCCGCGGTCGACGTTCTCCAGGTCGCGCTCACCGCGCTGGTGGAGGGCCAGATGGCCGCGGGCGCGTCGACCGACGCGACCTTCGCGGCCGTGTGCGACGCGTGCGGCGTGGATCCCCGTCTGGTCCCGGTCGGCTCCACCGAAGGGAGGCCACGGCTCACCGAGCCGTGGTTCTGCTGAGCGGAGCCGACCGCGAGCCAGTTCGGCTCGCTCGACCCAGTGTGACCGCCGGCTACTGGCTCCGCAGCACGTTGAGCGCGGAACCGGCCCGGAACCAGGCGATGTGCTCGTCGCTCATCGTGTGCGTGGTCTGGATCTCCGTGCTCGCGCCGTCCCAGTGCGTGATGCGCACGGTCACCGGGCGGCCCGGAGCGAGCTCGGCGAGGCCGAGGATGTCGATCTTGTCGTCGACGAGGATCCGCTCGTAGTCGTCGGGGTTGGCGAACGTGAGCGCGAGCACACCCTGCTTCTTCAGGTTGGCCTCGTGGATGCGGGCGAACGACCGCACGAGGATCGCCTTGCCACCCATGTACCGCGGCTCCATCGCCGCGTGCTCACGGGACGACCCCTCGCCGTAGTTCTCGTCGCCGATCGCGATCCAGTCGATCCCGGCTTCCTTGTACGCATTCGCGAGGTCGGGAAGGGGCATGCGCGACTTGTCGCGCACGTCGATCCCGGTGCCGGCCTCGTCGAGCGAGAAGGCGTTGTTCACACCGATGAACAGGTTGCCGGAGATGTTGGTGAGGTGACCGCGGTACTTGAGCCACTTACCCGCGGGTGAGATGTGGTCGGTCGTGCACTTGCCCACGGCCTTCATGAGCGGACGCAGCCCGATGTAGTCCTGCCCGTCCCATGCCGGGAACGGCTCGAGCAGCTCGAGGCGGTCGGAGTCGGGACTGACGATCACCTCGACGGTGGAGCCGTCGGCGGCGGGGGCGACGAAGCCCGACTCACCGGGGTCGAAGCCCTTCGACGGGAGCTCGTCGGCGTGGGGCGGGTGGAGCCGCACCTCGCCGTTGGCCGTGGGGATGGGGCCGTTCACGAAGTCGATGTCGAGGCGGCCGGTGAGCGCGTAGCCCACCACGCTCTCGGGCGATGCGATGAAGCTGAGGGTCGACGGGTTGCCGTCGTTTCGGGCCGGGAAGTTCCGGTTGAACGACGACACGATCGAGTTGACCGTCCCCGGCTCGATGTCGTCGCGCTGCCACTGGCCGATGCACGGGCCACACGCGTTCGCGAGCACGGTCGCGCCGATGGCCTCGAGGTCCTCGAGGTAACCGTCACGCTCGATCGTCGCCCGCACCTGCTCGGATCCCGGCGTGATGAGGAGCGGGGACTTGACCTTCAGCCCGGCGGCGCGCGCCTGCCGAGCCACGTGCGCGGCCCGGCCGATGTCCTCGTACGACGAGTTCGTGCACGAGCCCACGAGTGCCGTCGACACCTCGAGGGGATAGCCTTCGGACTCGGCACAGCGGGCCAGCTCCGACACCGAACGGTCGAGGTCGGGCGTGTGCGGGCCCACCACGTGGGGCACCAGCTCGTCGAGGTTGATGTCGATCACGCGGTCGTAGAACTTCTCCGGCGCGCCCTCGACCTCGGGGTCGGGCTGCAGGTGCTCCGCGTACTGGTCGGCCAGCGCCGCGATCTCGTCCCGCTGCGTGGACTTGAGGTACAGCGCGGCGCGGTGGTCGTACGGGAAGAGCGAGCAGGTGGCGCCGATCTCGGCGCCCATGTTGCAGATCGTGGCCTTGCCGGTGGCCGAGATCGACTCCGCGCCGGGCCCGAAGTACTCGACGATCGCGCCGGTACCGCCCTTCACGGTGAGGATGCCGGCGACCTTGAGGATCACGTCCTTGGCCGACGTCCACCCGTTGAGTCGGCCGGTCAGCCGCACGCCGATGAGCTTGGGCACCCGGGTGTTGAACGGCCAGGCCGCCATGACGTCGACGGCGTCGGCGCCACCGACGCCGATCGCCACCATGCCGAGCCCACCGGCGTTCGGCGTGTGGCTGTCGGTGCCGATCATCATCGCACCGGGGAACGCGTACTGCTCGAGCACCACCTGGTGAATGATCCCCGAGCCCGGCTTCCAGAACCCGATCCCGTACTTGGCCGAGACGGTCCGCAGGAACTCGTAGACCTCGGAGTTCACGTCGAGCGCGTTCTTCATGTCGGCGTCCGCGCCGACCCGGGCCTGGATCAGGTGATCGCAGTGCACGGTCGACGGCACCGCCACCCGCGCCAGTCCTGCGGTCATGAACTGGAGGAGCGCCATCTGGGCGGTGGCGTCCTGCATCGCGACGCGGTCGGGCCGGTAATCGGCGTAGTCGATGCCACGACCGGTCCCCACGGTCTCCGGGTCGTCCGCGTGGGCGAACAGCACCTTCTCGGCGAAGGTCAGTGGCCGGCCGAGGCGACGGCGCCCGATCTCGACCCGCTCGGGGTATCGACCGTAGACCTGCTCGACCAGCTCGGTCGGGGTGGTGGGGCCAACAGTGGCTTCGGCCATTGCGCTCGTGCTCCGGGGACTCGGGGGACGTTCGGATGTTGGACGTGCAGGACCTGACGGCCTCGTGGAGTCAGGCTACCGATCAGCCGCGGGGGCGTTCCTCGATCGTGAGGGTCTGCATCACGTCGCCGACCTGGGTGGCCTGGGCCACGTCGATGCCCTCGACCACGTAGCCGAAGAGGTTGTAGTCCTTGGTCAGCTTGCGGGTGCAGTCGTCGATCGTGATGAAGAACTGCGAGCCGTTGGTGTTCTTGCCCGCGTTCGCCATCGCGACTGCGCCGAGCGTGTACTCGGCCTGCACGGGCTCGTCGGCCCACTTGTAGCCGGCGTCCCCGCGGCCCGAACCCTCGGGACAGCCACCCTGGATCACGAAGTCGGGAACGACACGGTGGAAGGTGAGGCCGTCGTAGAAGCCCTGGCGAGCCAGGCCCACGAAGTTGTTCACGCTGTGGGGGGCGAGCTGCGGGTCGAGGTCCATCACGATGTTGCCCCGGTCGGTGGCGATCGTCACGCGGTAGACGTTCTGGTCGTCGATCTGGTACTCGGGCTTCTGAGCCATGGTGGTCCTCTCGGTGTTGGTTGGGAACTAGCGCTTGGCGCGGGTCGTGGGGGTGGTCGCGGTCGACGGCGGGGTGCCGTCGAGGATCCCGGTCACCTGGGCCAGGAGCTGGCGGGCCTGAGCCCCGAACTGCCCCTGGGGGGCGAGGATCAGGTAGCGCTGGAGGTCGTTCTGCGCCACGGCGAACGCGCCGAACTCGTTGGCCTCCACGATCGCACGGAAGTACCGCGCGTCGGGATATGACGGGTCGACCGTGATCGCCTGGTCGAGCCGGGCCATCGCCTGCTGGATCAGCCCGTCGACCGCGTCGGGGTTCGGCTTCACCGCCGCACGTGCGGTGAGGTAGAGGATCCGCCCGGCCTGGGCCTGGGCCTCGGCGCTGGCCGGATTGCGGGCGAGCACCTCGTCGTATTGCTGGAGCGCGCCGGCGAGGTCGCCGTCGGCCTCGAGGAAGCGGGCCAGGAGCAGCCGGGTCGCGAGATCATCGGGGTTGTCGGCGAGCGAGTCCTTCAGCCGCTGGATGCGCTGCGCGACCGAGAGGGTGCCGCTGCCCGAGCCGCCCTTCGCCGTGGAGCTTCCACCGGGCGCGGCCGACCCACCTGTGTTGCCGGAGGACGTCTGCCCGGGGAGCCGAGCGCCGAGCGCGGCTGCGAGCGCGAGCGCGACCACCACCGCGAACGCGACGATCCCGAGGATCGTGAGCACGCGCCGGCGGCGCGAGATCGGCGGCGCGATCGGCCGCACGTCGACACCGTCGCGCAGTGTGCGGATCACCGCGGCCGCACGCGCCGTGTAGTCGTCGTGCAGCCGCGCGTACGACTCGTCGTCGATCGCGCCCTTGTCGCGCTCGCGGTCGAGATCGTCGAGCGAACGGAGCAGGAAGTCGCGCTCGTGCTCGAGCTGGGCCCGCTCGTCGGGGTCCAAGATCGTCGTGTCGCTCATGAAGCCTGCTCGCCGGTGCGCATCTCCCGGACCAGTGCTTCGTCATCGTCGGTGGGCTGGAGTGGCTCGGCGCTCCGCCAGCGTCGGAACGCGACGAGCAACGCTCCCGCACCCGCGACGAGGAGCAGCACGGGCAGACCCCACACGAGGAAGCCGAGGCCTCCCTGCTCGGGCTTGAGCAGGATCGACTCGCCGTAGCGGTCGACGTACGCACGCCGGATCGTGGCGTCGGACTGGCCCTCGGCGACGCGCTCGTGCAGATCGCGACGAATCGCACGCGCCGACGCCGTCTGCGAGTCCGCTGCGGAGAGGCTCTCGCAGTCGGGGCAGCGCAGCTCGTGCGCGAGCGACCGGGCGCGTTCGGCATCGCTCTGACCTCCCGACGGCCACAGCGCCCACGCGAGCACGCCGACGACGAGCACGCCGAGCAGGATCCAGGGGATCCACCCGCGGCGACTGCCCGCGCTCACGCTCCGGTCCCCCCGCGTGCAGCCGCGAGGAGCGTCTCCAGGTCCTGCGCCGACGACGGTCCGAACTGGTAGCCGACCACGAGCCCGTCGGGACTGATCGCGAACGTCTCGGGCTGGCCACGGGTGCCGAACGCGAGCGCGGCGTTGCCGCCCGGGTCGGTTGCGACCGTCCACGCGTCCTTGTTGGCCTGCATCCAGCGGTCGACGGCCTTGCGCGTGTCGTCGCGTACGATGCCGAGCATCACGAAGTCGGGATCGTCTGCGTGGCGCGCGTAGAACTTCGTCAGCTCCGGGTGCTCTTCACGGCAGGGGATGCACCACGTGTTCCAGAAGTTGACGATGGTCGCCTTCCCGGCCAGGTCGGCCTGGGTCAGCTCCTTGCCGTCGAGGCTCTGGACCCTGAACTTCGGCGTGTCCTTGCCCGCGAGCTGGCTCTTCTTGGCGTCGGCGCGAGGGTCGCTCCCCACCTGCGTCGCGAGCACCACCGAGAACGCCACCAGGAGCACCGCGATGCCCCCGGCGACCCATCGGGCCGGATGCTTCACGCCGTCACCGCCGCGGGCACGTCACGATCGTCGTGGTCCACCCCGTCGCCGTCGGTGCCGTCGCCGTTCCCGCTCGGCCCGTCGCCCGCGCCCGCATCGGCTGGCGGCGGCGGCACCACCACCCGGCGGCGAGCCGGGAGCAGGGCCACGATCGTCCCGATCCCGAGCAGGGCGCCGCCGATCCAGATCCACACGATCATCGGGTTGATCGCGATCCCGATCGTGACCCGGTCCTTGTCGGTCGGGGTCGACACCAGCGTGAGGTAGATGTCGCGCAGCAGGCCCGTCCGGACCGATGGCGTCCCGATCGCACTCGTTGCGGCCGGGAACATCGACACCGACGGCGCGTACGTACCGAGGTTCTTGCCGTTGCGCTCGATGCGGATCTGGGCCTTGACCTGCCGCTTCTGCGCGGTCGAGGTGACGTCGCGGCGCACGTACGTGAAGTCGTAGCCCGAGACGGTCGCGGTCTCACCCCGGTTGAGGCGCACCTCGGTCTTGGTCGTGAACGCGCTCGATGCCGCGAGCGCGATCGCGATCGCCACGATCCCCGCGTGCACGATCAGTCCGCCGTAGAGACGCGGGGAGCCGCGGACGGTTCGGCCGGGGGTCTGCCACCAGGTTGCGCCCGCGGCGTGCTGCGCGCGGAAGCCGATCGCGAACTGGCGGACGATGCCGCCGATCGCGAACGCCGCGAGGCCGAAGGTCAGCAGCGTCCAGGCGGAGTGCACCCCGAGGATCGCAGCGAGGACCATCACACCGACGCCGAACCATGCCGGGACGATCAGCCGCTTGCGCAGCACGTCGCCGGACACGGCCCGCCAGGGCAACGCCGGCGCCACCGCCATGAAGAAGAGCAGGGCCACGCCGACCGGCGTGGTCATCCGGTCGAAGTACGGCTCACCCACCGAGAGCTGCCGGTTCTGGAGCGCCTCCGCCAGCAGCGGGTACACCGTGCCGAGCAGCACCACCACGGCCAGGGCGGCGAAGAGCAGGTTGTTGACGAGGAACGCCGCCTCACGCGAGACCGGGCTGTCGATGCGTCCGGGTGAGCGGAGCTTGTCGCCGCGCCACGCGATCAGCAACACGCTCCCGACGGTCACGACGGCGAGGAACCCGAGCAACCACGGTCCGATGGGCGACTCGGTGAAGCTGTGGACCGAGTTGAGGACGCCCGAGCGGGTGAGGAACGTACCGAGGATCGTGAGGCAGAACGTCGCCACGACGAGCGACAGGTTCCACACCCGGAGCATGCCGCGGCGCTCCTGCACGATCACGGAGTGGATGAAGGCGGTCGCGGTGAGCCAGGGCAGAAGTGACGCGTTCTCGACCGGGTCCCACGCCCAGTACCCGCCCCACCCGAGGACCTCGTAGCTCCACCACGCGCCGAGGATGATGCCGACGGAGAGGAAGCCCCAGGCCACGAGGGTGGACCGGCGGGTCTCGGTGAGCCAGCCCTCGCCGAGTCGGCCGGTGACGAGCGCCGCGATCGCGAACGCGAACGGGACGGTCATCCCCACGTAACCCATGTAGAGCATGGGCGGGTGGAACGCCATCAGCGGGTGGTTCTGCAGGAGGGGGTTCGGCCCCTGCCCGTTGGCCGGAGCCGACGCCAGGGTCTTGAACGGGTTCGCGGGCCCGAGCATCAGCACGAAGAAGAACAGTGCGACCGCGTACGCGACGAGCATCGCCCACGCGACGACCGGGTCGGTCGCCCGCTTGCGGAAGTGGTACGCCATGTAGGCGAGGTAGCCGCCGAGGATGAGCCCCCACAGCAGGATCGACCCCTCGAGCGCGGCCCACAGCCCGGTGATCGTGAACAGGAGCGGCGTCGACCGCGCGTTGTTCTCGGCCACGTAGCGCAGCGAGAAATCGTGGGTGAGCAACGCCCACTCCATCGCGAGCACCGCGAGGGCCGACGCGCCCAGGATCATGAACGCGTAGCGGCGGCCGAGCCGCAGCAGGCGCTCGTCGCCGCGTCGGATCCCCCACCCCAGCACCGCGATACCGAGGAATGCGCTGGTGGCACCGAGCGCGAGGGCGAGAACGCCGAGCGACGCCTTCACGCCGCGTGGACCACGCCGGGATGCTGCGGCGCCAGTGCGCCACTGGTCTTGATCTTGACCTTCGGCGGCGTGTACTCGCTGCCGTGGCGGATCATGATCCGGTCCGAGTCGAATGCGGCGCCGGTACCCCACCTGCCCTCGCACACGACGGGCGCGCCCGGCTTGAACAGGCTGGGTGGGTCGCCCACGTGCACCACCTGAGCCGTCTTCTTGCCGTCGGTGATCTCGAACTTCACGCCGGTCTTCGTCTCCTCGACGGAGCCGGGCACCACCTTGCCCGCGATGCGGAACCGGTGGTTGCCGTCGGACTTGCGCGACGACACGGCCTCCGAGACGGTGCGGAAGTACACGACGTTGTTCGAGAGCACGACCGTGAGGGCAACGATCGCGACGACGGCGACGCCGCAGAGCGAGATCGCGACGATCGCGCGGCGCTTCCTCGCCGGCTTCGTGGCGACAGCGCTCACTGTTCCGTCCGCTCGGCGCGGTGCGTGCGCCACACGATCGAGAGCCAGTAGCCGACGAGCACCACCGCGGTGATGACCCACCCGGCGATGACGAACCCGACATCGGTCACGACGTGGCTCCCACTGCTTCGCGGCTGGGGGTGCCGCCCTGGACCCGGTCGGCGATGGCCGCCTCGAGCTCGCGCTCCTCGCGGTCCTCGTCGAGGACCTCGAGGCGATACCGGTGGTCGAGCAGGTACACGTAGAGCAGCGTGAACGCGAGGACGCCGAGCCAGAGCGCGAGCGCCATGGTTCCCTGGATCTTCGCGTCGAGCTCGGGGTTGAACACGGTGGCCTGCTGGTGCAGCGTCCGCCACCACGTCACCGAGAAGTGGACGATGGGCACGTCGACGAACGCGATCAACGCGGCGATCGCGCAGCGCTTGGCCCGCACGTCGAGCGCCGCAGGGATGCGGCGCAAGGCGAGGTAGCCGAGATAGAGGAAGAAGAGCACCGCGGTCGT
>Ga0302323_100003114_pt1 | contig 13502 bp, 9 predicted proteins | sample Fen_T0_3_FD_201950 | JGI IMG/M metagenome (GOLD analysis project Ga0302323, IMG submission 201950) | Peat permafrost microbial communities from Stordalen Mire near Abisko, Sweden - Fen_T0_3 | ecosystem: Environmental > Terrestrial > Soil > Wetlands > Permafrost | place: Sweden: Abisko... | reverse complement strand
CTCGACTCCCAATGCTCGCGCCAATTGCCGCGCCAACTCCGTTTTTCCAACGCCGGTAGGTCCGGTAAATAGAAAGGATCCAATCGGCTTGTCCGGTGCACGCAGGCCGACTCGCGAAAGTTTTATCGCGCTGACAAGCTGATGGATTGCTTTGCTCTGCCCGTAAACGACGCGCCCTAGCGCTTCCTCGAGGTTCTTGAGGGCAATGCGGTCGTCATGACTGACCTGGCGCGCGGGGACCTGAGCTATGCGGGCCACGACTGACTCTATGCGTGCCACATCGACGACGCCACCGGGCCCCAGCTCAAGCTTTACGTCAGCTCCGGATTCGTCGATCAGGTCAATCGCCTTGTCGGGCAACTTGCGATCGGAGAGGTGGCGCTCCGAAAGCTTGACCGCAACGTCGACGGTCTCGGGCTCGTATGTGACCTGATGAAAACTGGCATAGTGGGGTAGCAGTCCCTGGAGTATCTTGACCGTGTCGTCGAGGCTCGGTTCGGCGACCTCGATCTTTTGAAAGCGCCGCGCCAGCGCTCGGTCACGATCGAATTGGAGCCGGTACTCTTCGAATGTAGTGGCGCCAATGCAGCGGACCTTTCCGCTCGATAATACCGGTTTGAATAGGCTCGCCGCGTCGAGCGACCCTTTTGCTGCGCCCGCACCGACTACCGAATGAATTTCGTCCACGAATAGAATGCTACCCGGACGTGACTCGAGAGCGGATATGACGAGTTTGACGCGATTCTCGAATTCACCCGCGTATTTCGTGCCGGCAATCAATGATCCAAGGTCGAGTGCCCAGATCTGTGCGCCTTTCATCGGCTCGGGGACGTTACCCGACTGGATTCGACTCGCAAGGCCTTCGACGATCGCCGTCTTTCCGACTCCCGCGTCCCCGACGAATATCGGATTATTCTTGCGTCTGCGGGCCAGAACTTGAAAGGCACGCGAGAGTTCGTGCTCGCGTCCCACCAGTGGCTCGAGATCGCCGCGCTCTGCGCGTTCATTCAGGTTCGCGGCGAATCGGTTGAGCGCTTCCGTTGCTGCTGATTCTTGACCGGAGGAACCGGACTGTCCGGATTCCTCTTGACCCGGCTGCTGAGCACCCGAGGCTGAATCGCGAAGCCCATGCGATAAATAGCTGACTACATCGAGTCGGCGAACACGGGCTTCATCCAACAGGGCTGCCGCTAGAGAATCTACCTCGGAGAAGATCGCAACCAAGACGTCCTGTACGAGGAGTTCCTCTTTTCCAGAGGACTCCACATGGAGTGCGGCCCGCTGCAAAACTCGCTGAAAGCCACGCGATGGGGCTGGGGGGGTGTTGGTGGCTTCGGGCAGCTTCGGGATTTCTTGCTCGAGCACGTCATGCACGCGTTGCTTGAGACGTTCTATGTTCGCACCGACGTGACCCAGAATCTGTACGGCAGTCCCATCGTGCAAAAGCGCAAATAGCAAATGTTCCACGGTCAATAAGTCGTGGTGCCGTCGGCGCGCTTCCTGCGCCGCAAGACTGCAAGCAATTTCGACGTCAGGATTGACTCGCATAATCCCACTCCCATTCTCGAGTGTACCGGGAACAAGGCCGTTTGCGCGCGTGACATTCGTGCCGAGGCTTGTTTGACCGGTGAAATGCTAAATACATGGCTAGAGGGCAGGCCTCCCAGGGTTAGGGCTGCGAATCCAAGGAAATATCGGCGGGCTCGGCAGTGCACTTAAGTGGGTGGCCGTGGGCGCGGGCATAAGCCTCTACTTGATCGACTTTAGATTCCGCTACATCACGGATATATGTGCCCGCTACCCCGCGACCTTTGTGGTGCACTTCCAGCATAATCCGCGTCGCTTCGACCTCGGACTTCGCGAAGAATTGCATAAGCGTTTCGACAACGAACTCCATGGTGGTGTAGTCGTCATTGTAAAATACTACCCGGTAGCGACTGGCTCGGCGGGGAGCCTGCTCGTGCTGAACCTGAGCTTGGTCGTCAGATTCAATCTCACCGTGATCGTGGGGCCCTGGCATGTTAATACAGCCCCAAGTTTGCCATTGCCTAGTCGACTGTCGAGGGGGGATAAAAGCGGTATCTTCACCCGCGTGCCTGTTCGGCCTTGCATCGCCCCCCCACATTTGTCGGGTGCTGCCCGCTAGTATTGGTCCCGATAGCCGGTAACGGACGACTGGAGGTCCCGCATTGGCAGGACCCTGGGGGGCCAGCTCAGGTCGCAGTCTTGGCGGGAGCTTTGGGTTTCTGCGCCTCCGCGTTCTCCCGGGCGCGATTGTAGTCCCACTCAGCGTTCTTCTTTGCGCGCCGACGGCGCACTTTGCGACGGGTACTCGGATCTTGTGGCGTTCCCATGGCGGCTCCTTAGCGCACAAAATCGATTTGTCGCGCTAATTTGCCAAGTGCCAGATTTGCGGGGGATTGAAACGGATTATGCGGCGGGAACCTGCCAGACCTGGCCGCTTTTCAGCAGGGCTTGCAGGCCGCCACGCGCCGTTTCTTTGGCCTGTGTATCGAGATGATGGAGCTGGTCCTCGTAGGTCGGCAGCGAGTTCGCGTACAGAACTCCGAGCGGAACGGGGTATTCAGGGAAGGATAGTGAGGCGAGACATTGCGCAAGGATGGGGCTCGATTCATCGTGAACCAATAGATTCTTGGTAGATCCGTTACTCACAGTGGTGTCGACCTTCGAAATGCCCAGCGTTGCCGGATCCAGAGCCAGTCCCTTGTCGTTTCCCGCGCCATAAATCAATGGCTTGCCCGGCTCGAGGCGCAGTTGATTGGCACTTGCGGTCGTCTTGTTCGTGATCTGCTCGAAGGCCGCGTCATTAAAGACATGGCAGTTCTGAAGTATCTCGACGAACGCCGTCCCTCGGTGTCTGGCGGCTCGTCGTAGTACATCCACAAGATGTGCGCCGGCCGTATCGTAAGATCTTGCCACGAACGTTGCGCCGCAACCCAGTGCAAATCGAATTGGATCGACGGGTCGATCAGCAGACCCGAATGGCGAACTTCCGGTCTGTTTGCCTAGTTCGCTAGTGGGAGAATATTGCCCTTTGGTCAGTCCGTAAATTCGGTTGTTGAAAAGCAATACTTTCACGTCGAGATTGCGCCGAAAGCAGTGCATGAGGTGGTTGCCGCCGATGCTAAGGCCGTCACCGTCACCAGTGACTAGCCACACGGAGAGTTTCGGATTGGCGGCCTTGATTCCCAATGCAACCGCCGGTGCGCGCCCGTGAATCGAGTGGAAGCCATAAGTGTCGATGTAATAAGGAAAGCGGCTACTACATCCAATGCCGCTCACCCAAACGAAGTTTTCTTTCGGGATTTCGAGCTCTGGGAGCACCTTGAGGACGCTGGACAGAATTCCGTAATCACCGCAACCTGGACACCAACGAACATCGTCGCTCGAGGCAAAATCCTTTTGCGTCAGACGTGCGGTTTCGACGACCATTGTCATGAATAGTCCTCCGACTCCTTCAAAATGCGATCCATAAGCTCGTCCGTGCGGATCGGCTTACCCTGAATTTTCGTGAATGATTTGATATCCAGACAGAATTTTGCCCGCAACAATTGAGCAAGCTGCCCGGAATTGAGTTCTGCCACCAATACCCTGCCGAACGCTGACATGATGGCCTCGAGGCCTCTCGGAAATGGGCAAAGCCCCCGGAGATGCAGATGACCCACAGAGACGCCTTTGGCGTGGAGTTGCTCTACGGCCTCGCGAATCGACCCGTACGTCGAGCCCCAACCAATTACGAGCAATTTGCCCTGTGATGCGCCCACCTCGATTCGGCACTCGGGCATGTCGTCCGCGATGCGTGCAATTTTTTCGGCTCGAGTCTGAACCATGCGCTCGTGGTTCAAGGGGTCCACGGATATCTGCCCCGTAACGTAATCCTTTTCGAGTCCGCCAATTCGATGTTCGTAACCCGGCGTACCTGGAGACGCCCAAGGCCGAGCTAGCGTTACGTCGTTGCGCAACATCGGGGTGAACTGCTCAATTGGGGGTAAGGCAATCTGTTCGAACTTTGCCAATTGATCGACGTCCGGAACGAGCCAAGGTTCGGCTCCATGGGCCAAATAGGCATCGCTCAATATGATGACCGGCGTCATGTGACGGATGGCGATTCTTACGGCGTCGTAGGCTACGGTGAAACATTCAGCGGGCGTCGCCGGTGCAAGCACGCAGACCGGGGCTTCCCCGTTTCGGCCGTGAACGGCCAAATACAAGTCGGATTGTTCCGGCTTTGTAGGTAGTCCGGTGCTGGGTCCTGCCCGTTGGACGTCCACAATAACCATCGGGAGTTCAGTGGCTACAGCCAGGCCAATCGCTTCGGTTTTTAGCGCCATTCCAGGACCGCTCGTGCAGCAAATCCCGACGGCCCCAGCATATGCTGCACCCAATGCGAGGCATGCGGCAGCGATTTCGTCTTCGGCCTGAATGGCCGTCACTCCCAAGTGGCGGTGCTTGCTGAGCTCCTGCAGTATCGCGCTTGCTGGCGTGATCGGATACGCGCCCAGCACCAGGTGTCGCCCCGCGCAAACGGAGCCCGCGATAAGTCCGTACGATAACGCTGTGTTTCCATCGATGTTGCGATAAAGCCCCGGGTTGCGAGGAGCCGCCGCAATGCGGTAGCGCTGATGAAATAGTTCACTTGCTGCACCAAACGCGTAGCCTGCCTTCAACGCGATTGAATTACCCTCCGCAAACTGCGGTTTCTTCTTGAACTGTTGTGCGATGAAACTAAGCGTTGTATCGAGCGACCGATCGTAGATCGAAAATATCAGTCCCAAGGTCCAGAAATTCTTGCAGCGTCCTGCTTCCTTCGTGGACAGCCCGACGGGCGTTACGGCCTTGCGCGTCAATGTGGAGATGTCAATCGCCGCGACTTGGTAGCCGGATAGACTGCCATCCTCTAGTGGGTTGGTCGCATAGCCCGCCTTCTTTAGTTGTGCGGCTCCGAGGGCACCGGAATCCACAACCAGGAGGCCACCGGGCTTCAAGTCAGACAGATTGGTCTGAAGGGCGGCCGCATTCAATGCCACCAGGACGTCCAGCGAATCACCCGGAGTATATACATCCTTCGACGCGAACTGGAGTTGATACCCGGACACACCATACAGAGTGCCAGCGGGCGCGCGAATTTCCGAAGGAAAGTCGGGTAATGTGGCCACGTCGTTGCCTGCCAATGCAACAGCACTCGAAAAGCGCTGTCCAGTAAGCTGAACGCCGTCTCCCGAATCTCCCGCGAATCGAATTACCGCACCGTTGACAATTATTTCGGGCTTGTTACTCGGAACCTCTGACTCATTTTGCACTTGGACGCTCAAGAAATCCGGTGCTCCTTGTGGGATTGCCTGCCCGCTGGGAATTCGTTCGATTCTAGCGTGCGACTTTTCTGAAATAGGATCTGAATTCGGGAAAGTGTAGAGCTAAACTCTAGCCGCCCTACGCGGGTCCCAGATACGATTGGACAGACTTGAACGTTTCGCAAGTCTTTCGCGTTGCGGAACGTGAGTTAGTGACAATCGCAAAAGTGTAGTTTCTGGCCCTCTCTTTGGTGAGGGCGCAGGCGCCCCGCGTCAATCTATTGCGGTGTGCTTGTCGAGCAATTGCGCAAGGCGGGGTGTGGCGGCTTCAACGTGTTTTTGCGCGGAGGGTCGAAGTTTGTCGTAAGACTTGCGGACCACGCCACTCTCAGCTTTCTGGGCGCGTCGATCAGTGACGGATAGAAGGGCATTGGCGACCTTTGCGCGATTCTCCAGGATCAAAGCCCCCGGCCTTACATTCTTTTGTGCGGCTTCATCGGCAAACACACTCATAATATCGAGAAATTCGTCGAGCAAGTGGTCAACCGCCTGTCGAATGAATCCGGGTTTGATGCCTTTGACTACAGCGTAAGCCGCTTTCACTGCGAGGCCCCCAAGGCCGGACTTGTCCGCGACTTCCTCGTCCAGGACCCGACACGCGTCATCCAAGATCTGATGCCGCTTTTCACCGCTGCCCAGGCGTTCTCCGAGTGTACTCAAGTTGCACCTACCTAAAATTTTCCGCGGAATCGGCGGGTTACGCCGCGGAGGACCGTTATCACCGGAATTTGTGCTGTCAACTCATCACGACGATACGCGTCGTGGGTGCGCGTGGAATGGCGATTGGACGAGCCAAATTATCAGGCGGTCGGCCGGAGCCTTCGGTTTCTCCAAGTGTGGCCGATCGGTTATCGTTCCCCTCGCATGACCGAGATGAAGTAAGAGTCCCTCCTGGACCTGTCAAAAGTATCAGGTGCACAAGCCATGCAAGCCAAAGACACCGCACCGCGAAATGATGAAAAAGGCGCCAACCGCGACGCGGATCGCAAACCTTTAGTTGGCAACAAGGCAGCCGAGCGCGCTAAACCATGGCCTGAAGTAATGGGAAAGGTGCTCGTTATCGATGATCAGCGCAACATGCGAACGACACTCGCAATGATGTTGCGCAGCAATGGCTTCGAAGTTGATGAGGCGGCCAACGGTGAAAATGGCAAGGAGCTCGGCGCCGCCGGGGCTTACGACGTCGTAATTACCGATCTTCGGATGGGTGATATCGACGGAATTGAAGTGTTACGGTTCATAAAAGCCGCACAGGCTATGACAGAAGTGATAGTCATGACGGCGTACGGAACCATCGAGAGTGCAGTCGAAGCGATGCGCCTTGGGGCCTACGACTACATTCAAAAGCCGTTTGCCGAAGAGGAGTTGGTCGTCAAAGTTGCCAAGGCCGTCGAAAGCAGAAAACTGCACGGACAAGTTCAGCTATTTGCGCAAGAATTCAAGGAAAAGTACCACTTCGGGAATATCATCGGCCGTTCTCACGCCATTCGGGACCTGCTCGCACGGGTGGTCAAGATTGCACCAACCGATGCTATCGTTCTTATTACTGGCGAAAGCGGCACGGGTAAGGAACTGATCGCGCGTGCCGTGCATGTAAATAGCAAGCGTTCGGAGCGCCCGTTCGTAACGGTCAATTGCGCGGCCATCACTGAAACTCTGCTTGAAAGCGAGTTGTTCGGTCATGCTCGAGGCGCGTTTACGGGAGCTGTATCGGCGCGCAAGGGCTTATTCGAGGAAGCCGACGGCGGCACCTTCTTTTTCGATGAAATTGCCGAAACCACCGTTAGCTTTCAAGCCAAGCTGCTACGCGCGATTCAGGAAGGCGAGATTCGACGAATTGGTGAGAACCGACCCATAAACGTCGACATCCGAGTGATTGCCGCGACCAACGTGGATTTGGGTGTGGCCGTCGAGGAACGCCGATTTCGCCAAGATCTATACTACCGGTTGAACGTCGCGCGCTTTCACTTGCCGCCCATGCGCGACAGGCGCGAAGACGTCCCGCTTCTTGCAGATTTCTTTCTCGAGAAGTACAACCGAAAGATGAACTGCCGCGCCAATTTCGGGGAAGGGGTCATCGATTTAATGATGAGCTACGATTACCCGGGTAACGTACGTGAGCTCGAGAATATGGTAGAACAAGCGGTAGCCCTGTCATCCGGAGGAGTCATCACGAATGATGACGTGTTGCCCCAGGCGCCCAAACGTTCACCGCGCGCCATGGGCAAGACCTTGGCCGACATCGTGGACGACGCGGAACGCGAGGCAGTCGAGTCGGCACTTCGTGTGAGTGATGGCAACCGTGAACGGGCGGCAGAAGCCCTGAATATTAGTCCGACGACCTTGTGGCGAAAAATGACCCGGCTAGGTATCACCTACGATACCAAAGGGTAAGGCAGATCGTCGGCCGGCGTTCGTACAAGGGCGTGCAGCGAGGAAGTAGTGCGAACTGACCGACTCGATTACGAATTGCCGGATAGTTGCATTGCTCGGTATCCTCCGGCTAGTCGCGACGGGGCCCGGATGCTCGTTGTACACCCTGACGGTGCGCTCGACTCGACCATTTCGGCCTGGCCCAACTTATTGGCTGAAGGCACGCTGGTCGTCCTCAACGACACTCGCGTGTTCAAAGCGAGGCTGCTAGGCAGTCGGCGACCCACGGGAGGACACGTCGAATTGTTGCTCCTGGCTGAGAGTGAGCCCCCAATACCATCCCAAACGCGACAAATCTGGCATGCGCTCGGGCGCGCCAATAGAGCGCTCGCGCCGGGGACAGTCGTCGAATTTCAATCGATGCTAGCCCGAGTCATCGAGCGACACTCAGGCGGCGAACTCCTCGTGGAACTTGAATCGGAGGACCCGATTTCGGTCGTTATTGAACGAATTGGCCACGTGCCGATCCCCCCATACCTGGGAAGGCAAGACGAGAGTAGCGATGTTGAGCGATATCAGACTCTTTTTGCGAGACACACCGGCTCCGTCGCAGCGCCCACCGCAGGGCTACACTTGAGCCAATCGATTCTGGACAGCTTGACTTCGCGGGGAATTCTTCGCGGATTTGTGACGTTACATGTCGGAATTGGGACCTTTAGGCCGGTACAGGTGGATGAACTCGACGAGCATGAAATGCACACCGAGAGGTTCGAAGTGCGCGAGGCGCTCGTTACCGCCGTAGCAGAGGCCCGCCAGCGCCAATCACAAGTAGTTGCGGTGGGCACGACAGTCGTGCGCGCCTTGGAAAGCGCTGCAGATCCCGATCGGCCTGGGTACGTTAGAGCCCAGCAGGGTAGCACGAATCTACTCATTCAGCCGGACTATCGATTCAGGGTGGTCGACGGTCTGCTGACCAACTTCCATATGCCAAGGAGTACGCTGCTCGCCCTCGTGGGCGCATTTGCTGGCTTGGAACGGACGCTTGCCGCCTATCGAATCGCGATACAGCGCCAGTATCGATTTTTGTCTTATGGAGACGCAATGTGGATTCCCGAGAAGATCTAGATTCGCAGAACTTGGCTATTTCGTTCAAGGTGCTGGCACGTTCTGGCCGAGCCCGACTTGGATCGATGCTGACGCGTCACGGACGTTTGGATACGCCTCTATTCATGCCGGTCGGGACGCAGGCTACGGTCAAGGCACTGACGCCCCAAGAAGTGGCAGATACCGGCGCCCGCATGATCATCATGAACACGTACCATTTGTGGCTTCGTCCGGGCCCTGACGTGGTGAAAGATCAAGGGGGACTGCATGGTTTCTCGAAGTGGCCACATGCGATAGCTACTGATTCAGGCGGTTTTCAAGCGTACTCGCTAGGCGCACTCGTGAAAATTACCGAAGAAGGGATCGCCTTTCAGTCCCACTTGGATGGTTCCAGAAGGATGCTTACCCCAGAGGAATCGCTGCGAATTCAGGGGCTGCTCGGGTCGGATATTGCCATGCAACTTGATGTGTGTGCCGACGCTCGATCATCACCGGAGGTCTTTCTCGCGGCCATGGAACGCACGACTCGCTGGGCGAAGCGCAGCATTGTGGCACGCAACCGCGGTCAAGCACTGTTTGGCATCATTCAAGGCGGTACGAATCTGGACCTACGTCGTCGCCATGCATACGAGCTTGCGGAGCTGCCCTTGGATGGGCTTGCCCTCGGTGGTTTCAGCGTCGGCGAGCCCACGCAAGTAATGGAAGATCTCCTTGATCAGCTAGTGCCCCACGTTGACGAACAGCGCCCCCGATACTTGATGGGAGTAGGGACTCCATCCAATTTGGTCCACGCAGTCGCCACGGGCATCGATATTTTCGATTGCGTCCTACCGACTCGTAACGCGCGCAATGGCCAGGCGTTCACCAATTCAGGCCGGCTGGTTATTAAACAAGCTTGCTACAAGAACGATCCGCGCCCGCTCGAGGAAGAATGTCAATGTCCCACCTGCACGTTGAAGTTCAGCCGTGCCTACCTACGGCACCTATTCATGTCGCGCGAAATTCTCTCGCACCGATTGTTGACATTGCACAACCTCCACTTCTACGGTCGTCTCATGATAGACGCACGCGAAGCCATTGCCAATGGCAGCTTTGCTCCATGGGCGGAGGAGCTACTTGCACGTTGGCAGAGCCCAAATACCTAGCACGGGGCGACCTGTTCGTGGAATAATCACTTCCCCGATGCCCCACGACAAAAAACCGATCGGTCGAATCTTGCTAGAGCAGCGTTCCGTATCTGCGGAGCAGCTCGATCGGGCATTGTCGGACAAGGCGGGCTTTGGACGCCTAGCATCACGACTCACACAACAGGGCGTGATCGACGACGTCGAAGCGCTCAAGGCACTCAGCGAGCAACACGGCATTCCTGGTATCGACCTTACCCAAATTTGTCTAAAGATCGAGGATCTCGAACTACTTCCCAAGGAAATTGCGGAAAAGCATCTAATACTGCCGGTGCTGGTTCGAGATGAGCGTCTGTTCGTGGCGATGGGCAACCCTACTGAAACCAAGGTAATCGAGGAACTCGAGTTCGTCACCGGCAAGAAGGTGTTTGCCTACGTAGCTTTGGAAGGCGTAATAACCAAAGTCATCCAGTCAGCTTACGCAAAAAAGGCGCGCGGTGAGGAGTTCTATGTGGGTCCACGTTGCCCGGCGGAAACACTTGCACGCTTTGGCCTTGATCCAGCTGGTGTTCGAAATTCAACTGCCGCTCCGGCTAGGAGTGAATCAAAAGTGGAGGAATATGTATCCGTTCCTCCCGAGTTTCTCGTAGATGAATCACAGCCGACCGATTCGAACGTTTTGGTCGTGGACGACGCGGTAAGGCGTAGTTCGCAGCAGGAAATTGCCGTTGAAGAATTCGGCAACTTGTCGCGCGAGGTCAGTGTGGTAACGGAACTGCCCCTTGCTGCACGTTCGCCGGCAGAAAACACCGACGCGCCCACCGTGTTGGTCGTAGATGACGACGCCGATATCCGAAGGATGGTGGTTCGACTACTTCTTAGTCGGCGGCTTAACGTAATCGAGGCGGATCGGGGCAATCTCGCGCTAAGGCTTCTCAAGGAACACAATCCGCAGCTAATCGTCCTGGACGCAATGCTGCCCGAAGTGCATGGTTTTGACATCGCTCGGCGTATCAAACACAGCGAGCGATTCGCGCGCACGCCCATTATCATGATTAGCGCCGTGTACCGAGGCTGGCGTTTCGCCGAGGATCTCAAACAAAGTTGTGGCGTCGAGTTCTTCATTGAAAAACCATTTCGCATCGAAGAATTACTCCGCGCGGTTGATTCGGCCTTAGCTGGGATAAAAGAATCCGGCGCTGGGGCGGACGAAAATAACGTTTCGCAAGAAGCCGAGGCCGAGCTGTCATTGGGAATTGAGGCCTATAAAGCCGGTCGCCTGGACGACGCGATTGGACATCTTAAGCAAGGGACGAATATTGACCCATTGGCCTACCGATTGCACTTTCACTTGGGTCTGCTCCATGGAAAGAAGGGGCAGGTATATGAAGCCATTGGAGCGCTCGAGAGAGCCATGGAGCTGAACTCGAAACACTTCGCCGCCGCGAAGAACCTGGCGATCCTGTACCAAAAGGCTGGTTTTCGTCATAAAGCGTCCGAAACATGGGAGCGAGCCCTCGGGCTTGCGCCCGATGACGAGACCCGCCAAAGCATCAAGGAACACTTACTGAACCTGTTGTGAATGTCGCTAGGGTTTGCGAGGATGTTCGGGCTCTAGCGCTCTTCGGACCGTGGTTGCGTCGGCATGAAGTTTCTTTGTCCTAGTTGCAAAGCGAAGTACCAAATCGCCGACGAGAAAGTCATCGGTCGATCGGTTAAGATGAAGTGCCGTCAATGCGGGCACGTCATCGAGATTCAGGAGTCCGTCGTGGGGGCCTCCGCCGGAGTCAGCCAACCGCCAATCGCGCTCGCGTCTCTTACGCCTCCGCCTGTTACAACGGGTCACGCGCCTGAGGAAATGGCCGATCGGCCATCGACAAATGCGGGCGCAGGGCTTACTGCCAAAGCACCCAATAAACCCGCGCGGCCTGGTGGTATTGCAAGTGCTGAAAGGAGGCCCTCGGCTATCGGATCGCCAGGGATCAGCCGGAACCTCAAACCCCCGGCAACAGCCGCCGGCAGCACTGATTCTCCGCCTCGAGTTACAGGATTACCAGCACGTCCCGCGCCCGCTGCGAGTTCGTCGGCACTTCCACCGAGGGCGCAGCCAGCCCGCGCAACGTCATCGGGGCCAGCGAGTGAACGTCCTATTCCACGTCCGACGTTCGCACGCACGCCCGTCGCATCGAGTCCAGCGCCACCCGCTGCTCGGGTGCCACTTAGAAATGTTGGAATCGGTAAATCCACTCCAAGTCCCGCCGAGGCTCGGGTATCTCCGATCGGTCTTTCGGCTCGGGCCGGCAGCGAATTGACGGCTGCCCCGGTAGCCGTTGGTATTGCACAGCCCGTACAGATTGCTGCCCTGTCGCCGAGGCGCACAGGCGAAGCGCTTGCGGAAGCCTTTACCACCGCAGTGGCCGTGGCAGCCCCGGTAACCTCGGATCAATTCGTTGGTGACGAATGGTACGTTGGCATCAACGACTCACCGATTGGTCCCATTCCGTTGAGCGAACTGCGCGCGCGCGCCGCTCAAGGTCAGGTAACGGTTGATTCTCTCGTGTGGCGTGACGGCTTTGAAGATTGGAAACCCGTTCGCAGTTTTCCCGAGTTGTTGGCTGTAGTGGAGGAAGCAATATCGAGCTTACACGCAAGTCGCGGCCCGATTGCGCCGGCGTTTGCCCCGATTGACTATGGTCCTGCAATTGCCCTCCCCGCCGCCCAGGAACGCCAACCGTTTGCGTTGGCTCCCGCAGTAGAGGTGGGCGTTAAGCCCGCCCAAGAATCCGCTTCGCACTTTGTTCCAATTGCATCTCCGTCGATCACGCCCGAGGAGTTGGCCGCGTTTACTGGTCGAGGCCGGCGCAGTCCGAAGGGAGCCTGGATTGCAGTAGCGGGAGCACTGTCCTTAGGACTTGCAATTGGCTTTGTATTCTTCCGGCAGGCGCCAGCAACACCAGAAATCAAGTACGTCGAAGTTGCACGTTCTGGCGCAGTCGATCCTGTCGCTGCACCCAGTGCCCCCCTAGTCACGCATGACACGCCAGCCGTGGCAAGCGCCGAGGAAACGCGGGCGAACAACATCAAGCGCGTCGCCGGCGGTGATTCGAAGACAAGCGTGGAGAACAACGGGACTCCAAATCCTTCCACCGGCCTCAAGGGGCTGTCGGGGTTGCGAGCTCTAGGTCCGCAGAGTGGACCCGCTGAAACTAGTGGGAATAGCGGCGCTTCAGCGGGGCAGGCGCTCGACTCGGCTACCCTCCAGAAGACGGTAAGTAAATACACGGCCAGCGTGAAACGAAGTTGCTGGCAACCAGCGCTCGATTCACGCGCGCCGGATGCGCCCACGGGGGCGCGCGTGGCGGTCAAAATCGACATCGCACCAGGCGGAAACGTGAGTGGCGTGTCCAGCAGTGGCGACCCCCGTGGTTATCGCGGTTTGGCTACTTGCATCGAAAGTCGCGTGCGCAATTGGTCGTTTCCGCCGTCGTCGGGCGCCACGACGGTGAACGTTCCCTTCGTGTTTGCGGCG
>Ga0302323_100003113_pt1 | contig 13502 bp, 7 predicted proteins | sample Fen_T0_3_FD_201950 | JGI IMG/M metagenome (GOLD analysis project Ga0302323, IMG submission 201950) | Peat permafrost microbial communities from Stordalen Mire near Abisko, Sweden - Fen_T0_3 | ecosystem: Environmental > Terrestrial > Soil > Wetlands > Permafrost | place: Sweden: Abisko... | reverse complement strand
CGGCGGCAAGGCCATGAGCGAACGCGCGGCACAGTTGGCTTCGGCTTTCTCGGTGCGGGAGATCTACCGCGGCCGGCACGTGTTCGTGCTGGGCGCAACGGGCTTTCTCGGCAAGGTGCTGCTCAGCATGCTGCTGCGCAATTTTCCCGAGGTGGGCCGCGTGTACGTCATGGTCCGGCGCGGAACCGGCACCTCCAGCGAAGCGCGCTTCTGGGATCACGTGGTGCCCTCGCACACCTTCGATCCGCTGCGCGAGCAGCACGGCGAGGGATTGCGCGCCTTCCTGCTAGACAAGGTGCGCGTGGTGGATGGCGACATCACGGAAGCCAACCTGGGGCTCTCCGAGGAAGACGCCGCGGCCGTGGCCGGCGACATCGACGTGGTCATCAACTCGTCGGGCAAGGTGACCTTCAACCCGCCGCTGGAATCGGCCCTGCGCACCAACGTGCAAGGCACCAAGAACGTCATCGCCTTTGCCAAACGCATGAAGCGTCCAGCGCTGATCCATACAAGCACCTGCTTCGTGGCCGGCAATCGCAGCGGCGAGATTTGGGAAAACGAAAAGCTGGACGGGTATTTTCCGCGCTGGCGCGATCTGCCCGCCACCAAGTTCAATGTCGAGCAGGAGATCGCCGACTGCGCGCGCATCGCCGCCGAGGTACGCGCCCAGGCCGACGACGCCCAGGTGGTGGCCCGGTTGCGCCAGAAGGCGCGCGATTTCTTGCACGATGCGAACCGCGATCCCGACGACGAGGCGTCGCTCAAGATGGGCCTGGCGCGCGAGCGCAAGGACTGGGTTCGCACCGAGCTAACCGAGCGTGGGATGGAGCGAGCCAAGGAATGGGGCTGGCCCAACATCTACACGTACACCAAGAGCATGGGTGACCAGCTGGTGGCCCAGGAAACCGGCATCGTCCGCTCTATCGTCCGTCCCGCCATCGTGGAAAGCTCGATTGCCTACCCGTTCCCTGGCTGGAACGAAGGCTTCACCACCTCGGCGCCTCTCGTCTACCTGGCGCTCAAGGGCCAGAACAAGTTGCCGGTGTCGGAATCGCTGATTCTCGACATGGTGCCCGTGGACCACATCGCAGGCGCCATGCTGATGGTGGCGGCGCAGGCCTGCGTGGAGCAGCCGGCGTTGGTGCACCAACTGGCCAGCGGCGATCTCAACCCCTCGCGCATCGGGCGTGTGACCACGCTGACGGGCCTGTACAAGCGCCAGCGCTTCCAGAACAAGGAAACCGGCAACAAGTTCCTCAACGAACTGGCCGCGCGCATGGAATTCCGGCCGGTCAGCTACGACGAATACGACCGCACCTCCCTGCCGCTGGTCAACCGCCTGACCGAAAAGGTCTCGGACGCGCTCGACAAGGTCCGGCCGGCCTGGGGCGGCGGGCGCTTTGCCAACTGGGTCGACACCGTCAAGAAGAAGGTGGATGACTTGAAGCGCGTCACCAAGGACGCCAGCCGCGACATCGATCTGTTCCGGCCCTTCATTCTCGACAACGCCTACGTCCTGCGCGCCGACAACATCCGCGCCTTGCGTGACCGACTGCCGCCCGACGAGCAACTGCTGGTGCCATGGTCGCCCGAGACCATCGACTGGTTCGACTACTTCATGAACATCCACTTCCCTGGTTTGCAGAAGTGGGTGTTGCCCGAGCTGGACGAAACCTACGCGCCTAAACCCAAGAGCGTGTACGCCTACCGCGATCTGCTTGAGCTCTTCGACACCACGACCAAGCTGCATGCCAAGCGCACGGCCATGCGCATGGAGCGGGGCGGTCGCACCGAAACGTACAGCTACCGCGATCTGCGCGAGCTGGCCGAGCGGGCAGGAATTTTCCTGGTGGGCGAATCGATCAAACCCAGCGATCGCGTGATCCTGCTGGCCAAGAACTCGCCCGAGTGGCCCATGTGCTATTTCGGGATCCTCAAGGCCGGTGCCACCGCGGTGCCCGTGGCCCACGACTCGACCAGCGCCGAAGTCGTCAACATCGCGCGCGCCTCGGGCGCGGTCGGCATCATGGTTGGCGAGGACATTCTCGACAAGCGGCCAACCCTTTTGCGCGAACTTGGCGAGGCCGGCCTTGCCACCAAGATCTGGCCGTTCGAGAAGGTGTTCGAGCTTCTCGACGAAGTGGTGGAGAACGAACGCCGAAAGTCGCTGCTCACCAAGCACGCGGCCGATTCGGTGGCGTCGCTCATCTTCACCTCGGGGACCACCGGCAACCCCAAGGGCGTCATGCTCACGCACCGGAACTTCACCTTCGAGGTGGCGGAGATGTCGCGCATCTTCGACCTGGGCATCTCCGATTGCATGATGTCGGTGCTGCCGCTGCACCACACCTTCGAATTCACGGCGGGCATGCTCATGCCGCTGTCGCACGGCACGCGCATCACCTACATCCCCGACCTCACCGGCGACACCATCAACCATACCCTCAAGCACGGCAAGATCACGGCCGTCGTGGGCGTGCCAGCGTTGTGGGAGACCTTGCGCCGCCGCGTGCTTCAGCGTTTCTCGGACAAGTCCGAAATCCTCGAATCCGCGGTTAAGGCCCTGGCCGACGTCAACTTCGAGCTGCGCGCACGCACGGGGCTGGACCTGGGCATGCTCATGTTCCTGCCCGTGCACGAGAAGCTGGGCGGCCGCATCCGCTACATGATCAGCGGCGGCTCGGCCTTGCCGCCCGATGTGCTCAAGACCTTCTATGGCATGGGCTTCGACTTTTTCGAGGGCTACGGCCTGACCGAAACCTCGCCCGTGCTGTCGGTGAGCACGCCCAAGAAACGGCCCATCGCCGGATCTGTGGGACAACCGCTGGCCGGCGTCGAGGTCAAGATCGACAGCCCTGATAATACCGGCGTGGGCGAAGTTATCGCGCGCGGCAAGAACGTCATGGCCGGGTACTGGCAGGACGAGGAAGCTACCAACCACGCCATTCGCGACGGCTGGTTCCACACCGGCGACCTGGGCCGCTTCGACGAAGAGGGCAACCTCTACATCGTCGGCCGTTCGAAGGACATCATCATTGATGCCAACGGCAAGAACGTCTATCCCGACGAGGTCGAGGATCTGTACAAGGACTCGCCCTACATCAAGGAACTGTCGGTGGTTGGTCTGCCCGATGGCGTGGCCGAACACGTGGCGTGCGCCGTGGTGCCCGACGTTCAGGTCGAGCCCGCGCTTTCTCTCGTCGAAGTGAAGCAGAAGATCGAGACGCACTTCCGCACGATTTCGTCATCACTGCCGTTCTGGAAGCGTGTGCGCACGCTGGAGTTCTGGGAGGGCGAGCTGCCGCGCACGAGCACGCGCAAGGTCAAGCGCCGCGATGTCACGGCCGAGTTGCGCGTGCGCCACGACAAGGCGCAGGCGGAAAAGTCCGTGGACGGAACCGCCCGCAACGCCGAGGCCAGCCACAGCTGGTTCCTGGAAATCGTGGCCGATGCCTGCGGCAAACCGTATTCCGAGGTTCACATGTCGAGCGCGCTCGACGAGCTTGGCTTCGACAGCCTGACCTACAACGAGCTGGCGGCGGGGATCGAGGCCGCTGGCGTGCACGTGCCCGAGGGTGTCGTATTCGCCAGCGCCCACGACGTGGCCGCGCTGCTCGACATGGTGACGGGCAAACGTCACACCACCGCTCTCGAAAAGCACGAAACGCGCAAGCCCGCCGAGAGCGAAAGCGACGACATCAAGCTGCCGGCGCCGGTGGCCAAGCTTGGCAAGCGTGGGCTGGCCCAGGCCCAGCGGCTGTTCTATACGCGCGCGCTCAAGACCAAGGTGCGCGGCGAAGCCTACATTCCGCAGCATACGAACTTCATCGTGGCCGCCAACCACTCGTCCCACCTCGATATGGGGGCGCTAAAGGTTGCGCTCGGGGACGCGGGACACGACCTGGCCTCGTTGGCCGCCGCCGACTACTTCTTCAAGAACAAGTGGCGCCGCGCCTACTTCAAGAACCTAACCAACCTGGTGCCCATGGAGCGCAGCGGCTCCATCCGCAAGTCGCTGGGCATCGCCGAGCAAGTCCTGCGCAAGGGCAAGAGCCTGGTGCTCTTCCCCGAGGGCACGCGCTCGCGCACCGGCGAGATGGTGGATTTCTTGCCCAGCCTCGGCTACCTGGCGATGCACGCCGACGCCGGCATCCTTCCCGCGTACATCCAGGGCGCCCACGCTGCCATGCCGGTCGGCGCTACGATTCCCAAGAAACGCGACCTTGGCGTTTCTTTCGGTCCCTTCCTGACCATCGATTTTCTGCGCCAGCTCACGCAAGGCATGTCCCATCAGGAGGCCTGGCGCATGTGCTCGGCCATCACGCAGCGGATCGTCGAGAACCTGCGCGATGGGGTCACGCCGCGCTTTGATGTGGAGAGCGTGCGCGCCGCCTGGAATGGCGAGAAGCTGGGGCCGCTGGTGCCGCCGCCGTTCCGCACGCGCACCCGTGGTGGGCTGGCCCGGAGGTCGCCGTGAAGATCCTGGTGACCGGCGGAACGGGGTTCCTCGGAAACCACTTCATGGACGAGCTGTGCAGGCGGGTGGACAGCGCGGATGTCCGCGTGCTGACGCTGTTCAACACGCCTGCGCTGGACAAGCACGGGGTCGAGGTGCTTATCGGGAATGTCACCTCGCCCGCGGACGTGGCCCGCGCCATGGAAGGGGTCACCCACGTCTACCATCTGGCGGGATACGTCTCGCGCAAGCCGGAAGACGCGCACCTCATGTTCACGGTCCACGTGGATGGCACACGCGTGGTGTGCCAGGCGGCGGTCGCGGCCGGCGTTAAGCGCATCGTCATCTCGTCGACCAGCGGCACCATCGCCATTTCCGAACGCGACGACGAATGGCCGGACGAATCCTCGCCGCCGCCCCTGCCGCTCATCACGCGCTGGGGTTACTACACCAGCAAGTTCTACCAAGAGGCGACCGCACGGCGTTTCTGCGGCGACAAGGTCGAACTGGTGATGGTGAATCCCAGCTTGCTGCTGGGGCCGGGCGACGAGCGCATCGGCTCCACGCGCGAGGTGGTGTCGTTTTTGGCCGGCGACGTCCGCGTGGTTCCGCCCGGCGGGATCAACTTCGTCGACGCGCGCGACGTGGCCGCCATCATTCCCGTGGCCATGGAGAAGGGCCGGGCGGGCGAGCGCTATTTGCTCGGCGGTCACAACATGACCTTCGCGGAGTATTTCGATCGCATGGAGCGCCTGAGCAAGGCGTACTCACCGCGCTTCAAGTTGAAGGGCGACTGGCCGTGGCTGGCCGCGCGCGCGCAGTCGGCCATCTTCAAGGCCCTCGGCCGCACCCCGCCCATCGAGCCCGCGGCGGCCGATCAGGCCAAGTACTTCTGGTATTTCGACGGTGAGAAGGCGAGGAACGAGCTGGGCTTTGCCCCGCGCGAGGCCAGCGCGACCATCTTCGACACCATCGCATACGTGCGCGAGTACCACCTGGGCAACGGGGCGTTCAAGAAGAAGAGCTAGGAGCGGATCATGGCGGACACGCTGGCCAGCTTTCGCGGCTTGTTTCCCATCACCAGAACCTGCCACTACCTGAACCACGCGGCCGTGTCCCCGACCTCGACCCGCGTGCGCGATGCCGTGCAAGACTGGCTCGGTGACCTGGTCAACCATGGCATGGCCAACATCGTCGATTGGGTGCGCCGCGAGCGCGAGACCCGTGCGCTGGCTGCGCGCATGCTGGGCGCTTCGGTTGAAGAAATCGCCTTTGTGCGCAGCACGTCCCATGGACTCTCGGCCTTTGCCGAAGGCCTGGCCTGGCAGCCGGGCGACGAGGTGGCGGTGTGTACCGAGCTGGAATACCCGGCCAACGTCTATCCGTGGATGCATCTCGCGGATCGCGGCGTTGTCTTGCGGCCTATCGCCGCTACCGACGGCGGTGTCACCCGCGAAGCCGTCGCCCAGGCTATCGGGCCGCGCACGCGCGTGGTTTCCGTCAGCTCGGTCGAATTCGCCACCGGTGTGGCGAACCCTCTCGAAGCCATCGGTGCCCTCTGCCGCGAGCGCGGGGTGCTGTTTTGCGTGGACGGCATTCAAAGCGTCGGCGCCTTTCCCCTCGACGTGGTGAAGGCCAACATCGACTTTCTGGCCGCCGACAGTCACAAGTGGCAACTGGGGTTGTCCGGCATCGGCATCGCCTACGTTCGCCGCGAGATCCTCCCCCGCGTGCGGCCATCGGTGGTGGGCTGGAAGAGCGTGAAGAACCCGCTCGACTTCGATCATCTGCATTTCGAGCTGCGCGACGATGCGGCCAAGCTGGAAGAGGGCACGCAAAGTTTCGCCACCATCCTGGGCATGGGCGCCGCGCTGGCGCTGCTCGACGAGGTCGGCATCGGGGGCATCGCAGCGCACATTGTGGCCTGGTTGGAGGAGGCGGAGACATTTCTGGCCGCTGCGGGACTCGAGCCCGGCCCGGCAGGCGCGGTTCGCAAGGGCATCCTGACCTTCCGTCCACCCTCGGGCACCGCCGAGGACTTCGTGAACCGGGCTGGCAAGGCGGGCGTTGTGCTCTCGGCTCGCCGGGGTCGCGTGCGAATCTCACCTCACTTCTACAACGGCGAACCCGAGCTGGCGGCGCTGGCCGAACTCGTGCGGCCATGAAGATTGAGCGCAGGGATTTTTTCAAGGGCGCCCTGGCGGGGGCCGCGGGTACCTTGCTCGTCGGTGGCTGCGGCAACGACAGATCACGTACCACATGCAATCGAAACATCGGTGACGCCCACAAGGTTGGTGTCTCCTCTTTGGCCATCGATCCCAGCGGGACGTTGTTGGCCTCGGGAGGTTCGGATGCACTTGTCAAGCTGTGGCGCCTTCCCGACGGGGCCCTGCAGGGCACGCTGGCGGGACATTCCCAGGACGTGGTTTCGCTCGCCATCTCGCCCGACGGAACGCGGCTGGCCTCGGGAAGTTCGGACAGCACGGTCAAGCTATGGAGCCTTCCGGAGGGTGCCCTGCTTGCCACGCTGGCAGGGCACACGCTGCCCATCGCAGGCCTGGCCTTTTCTCCCGACGGATTCCTTCTCGCCTCGGGGAGCGCCGACGCTACGGTCAAGCTGTGGAACGTCGCCGATGGCAGCTTGCTGGCGACACTCGTCGGGCACACCCTCGCAATCACCGACGTCGCCACCAGCCCCGACGGGACCCTCCTGGTTTCGTCGAGTGAAGACCAGACCCTGAACCTGTGGAGTCTGCCGGGTGGTGGCCTGGTAAGCACCATCCCGATCCAAGGCGGCTGGGTGGAAGCGCTCAAGTTCAACCCGGATGGTGCGCAATTGATCACGGGCGGTAGCAATGATGGCAACGCCGTCGTGTTGTGGAGCATGCCCACCTGTGTCCCTGCCAAAACGCTCAAGGGACACCTTGGCGCGGTCAAGGCTGTGGCCATGACGCCCGACCAGTCGATGGTCGTTTCAGGCGGTTTGGACATGACTATCCGTCTCTGGCACGCAGCCAACAGCGGTTCTATTGAAGTCGTCAGGGACCACGCGGATGTCGTCAACGCTCTGGCCATCACGCCTGACGGGAAACTGCTGGTTTCGGGCAGCACAGATCGCAGTATCAGGTTCTGGCACCTGCCCGGCGGATCCTACGCGGGCAGCGCGAGCGATCCTGCCTTGCCCGTGCAGACCGTGGTTTCGTTCACCTGCTAGCTACCTGGTGGCTCGCCGGCGTTGGAGAGCGCTGGGGATGGGTGGCGGCGTAGGCGCTCATGACCTTGCGCACGTAGAATTCCGTCTCGCCGTTCTGGGGAACGGCCCGGTTCGCGATGGCGCCTGGGCCGGCGTTGTAGGCGGCCACGGCCAGGCGATCGTCGTGGAAGGTGGCAAGCTGCGTAGCCAGGTAGTGCCCGCTGCCTTCGATGGCTTCCGCTGGATCGAAAGGATCCGATACGCCGAGCAGTTTGGCCGTGGACGGCGTGAGCTGACCGGGACCCATGGCGCCCGCGGATGAGATGCGATGAACGCGGCCGTTCGATTCGACCTGGACGATGGCGCCCAGTAGGCCGCGGGGCAGATGGTGTTTGGACTCGGCGCGGGCAACCGCCTCGTCGATGGAGGCGTGACCGCGAAAGATGCAGACCGGCCTGTGCAGGGCATAGCGGCCGAGGGCCGCGACCTTGTTGCGTAGGAAGAATGGCGACAGCGGAAATACCAGAGAATTCCCGAAGAAGGCCACTGCCAGATTGAGCAGGCACAGCGGGATCAGCGGCACCAGCGCCCACGGTACCCACTTGGGAATGCGTGCCTTCCTCCTTCGAGCCATACCCATGCATAGCCGGTGCTGACACCCGGCACAACTTTCGACGTGTGCGCGGACGGATCGTCAGGGGACGAGGTGGGGAACGCCCGCGGGATCCAGCTCGACGTCGACCTTTTCAAGCCGGGGCCGCTCACTGTTGGCAAAGGTCAGCTTGACGATCCAGCCTTTCCAGACCGGCGGATCCTCAGGGAAGTAGTCGAATACGAAATTGCCCAAGCTGTAGACGATGGGGTGATCCTTGTACCACTCGATGCCTTGGGTGAGGTGCGCGTGCCCGCCGATGACGGCGTCGGCACCAGCGTCGATAAGGTGGTGCGCCAGTTGCACCTGATCGGGCGTCTCGGCAGGCACCAGATCGTCGCCCCAGTGCAGGAACAGAAGCACGATGTCCGCCTGCTTGCGCGCGGCCTTGATATCGCGGACCACGTCCTTTTCGATGAGCCAGGCCGTGCCGGGGGTAGTCGGGCCTGCCGCGAACGAGCGCGGAGGAAAGTCGTTGTAGCCGAGGAACGCCACGCGTTTTCCGCCCGCCGTGAGCACGAGGGGTTGGCGGGCCGTGCGCGCGTTGGTCCCGCCGCCGAAATAGGGCAGTTTGGTTTCGCGCAGGAGCTCGAGCTCGCTGGCGAAGCCCTCCCTGCCCCAATCGCCCGAGTGGTTGTTGGCCAAGGACACAGCCGAGAAGTATTTCTTGAGCAGCGGCAACGCGCTTTGCGGCCCGCGGAAGGTGAATTCCTTGTCGAGCGAGCGACCCTTCTTTACGATGGCGCATTCCAGGTTGGCGATGGTCAGGTCGGCGTCGCGCAACACCGCCGCCACGGACGCAAAGGGATCGCCGCCGTTGGCAATGATGTGGCCTGGTCCGCCATCCAGCATGACGTCGCCCACGAAGGCGATCTTCACTGGATTCTCCTCGGCGCGTGCCACGTCCGCGGGTTGGGCGAGTAGCGCGACGGCAGCCAGCGACACTGCGAGAAAAATGCATTTCATGCGGAAAGCGTAACCGTGCCGACGGGAGGGTGGTAGCGAAAGGTGGCTGGCCGTCGCTCAAAGAAAAAGGGCGCCGATCGGTTCGACCGGCGCCTTCGTGACCAGGGCTATTGCTAGCTCATCGGATCATGGGGCTGCGGGCTGCGTTGCGGGCGAGGGTGGCGCCTCCGCCTTGGCCACGCGGGTGCTGCGTTGGAAGAAGCGGTCGGGCCAGTTGCGGGGCAAGCGCGCAGCAAAGCCTGACCGAGGGTCGTGTTCCGGAGATACGCTGCGGACGCCTGATTTTGGGTGGAATAGGTCGGCTTATGGCATTCCCGAACTGCGATGAAGCCGGACGAAATCAGGAAACAGGTTTTCCGAGGCGCAACTTGAGCACGCGAATAGTTGGATGAAGTCGCGACTAGGACAGTGAACGGTCGGGCCCTTTGGGCCAGGTTGTCGGCCAATAACCTTTCCTTGAACCGAATGGCGCCCAGCTACGCCGCAGCGGGCTCCATCGGTGGGCCGAGGAGTGCCTCCTCAACTTCCTCGGCAGCCTCGCAAACGACCTTACCGAACTTGCGCATCCAGAAGGTTCCGGCCGGGAATAAAACGTTCGCTACTCCCGCCATGTGGTTGCGAAACGCGTCCCGGTACCGCTGGATGAATGCGCGGTTGCGAAGAATCGCTTCGATGCACGTCCACTTGCTCTTAGCGGCCACGCCCGGGTTCATCTGGAACCGCGGGGCGTGGCCCTCGGGACAGTGGAATGGACTCTGCCCGAGGACGCGGTGTCGCCCGATAATGGTGATGCCTTTGTCGGCGCGGCGCTGTCTGTGTTCGGCTTCCTTGCTGCGCACGCTCTGTGTGACGAGGTGGGCCCACTCGCTTTGCCCGATGGCTTCGAAACCGTGGGGCCTGGCGATCTTGAGGCTGACAGCCTCGGGCATGCCGCCGTCGTCGCGGAAGAAGTGTTTGGGCCGAGTAGCGGTGATGTGGCCGCCGGAGATTGTGGCCTGGAAGGTGGCGACGCCTGGCCATTCCTCGATGGTGTCGACCAGATCGGCGGCTGCGGGATTGGTGAATGCGTAGGTCATCTTGTCGAGGATGTCTTTGGGCTCGACCAATCGAACGACGGAGGTGGGCTCGGACGACCAGAAGTTCTCGAAGCGGCCAAGGTGGGCGTTCTGGCAGCGCGCGAGCAGCCCGTGAAAATGCTCTGTGAAGATGGGGAAGTTGCCATCGGGGTCGTGGATGCCGGTGTGGTGATGGTTGGACATGGCGACGGAGAATGTGACATCCACGTTCGCCCGCTTGGCTGCCAGAACGAGGCAGTAGATGAAGGCGTTGTTGGTGTCTTCGTCCGGGCGGAGGAAGAAACGTCGTTCGGAACAGCGGCGGGTGATCATGTAGTCACGGCCGGGCACGACCTGGCGAGGGAGGGTCATGCAAGGGTTGTCGGAAATGCAGAGAAAAAGTTGCGCAAAAAAGGTACCCTCGGAAGGGGCTCCCCGAAAAAAGTACCCTCGGAAGGGGCGCCGGAATGGAATGGGCTCCCGCAAAAAAGGGTACCCTCGGAAGGGGCTCCCGCAAAAAAGGGTACCCTCGGAAGGGGCTCCCGCAGGAAGGGGCTCCCCCAAAAAGTACCCTCGGAAGGGGCTCCCGAAGGGGCTCCCCCAGAACTACGTCAGTCATTTCGAACGCAAAGGAGAACCAATGAATCAATATGTTGCGGTTTGCCTCCTCTGTCTAGTCGTAGCGTGTGGGCGAGGAAGTGGTGGCGTAGACAGCGATGCCAAGTCGTCATGCTTGCCCACCTGCCTGAGGAGTTTTGCCATGGACTGCGTGCCGGATGGGGCGTGTGTTCATCAGACAAATGCAACGACCGGCATCACCAATTTGTGCTGGGACAATGGTGTCTCCGAGATTCTGAACTCAAAGGCAAATCCCATGATCACCGTCAGCAAGGGCGGCAGCACGTGCTATTCGATGAGTTTCATCACGAGCGGTGCGCTGTGGTCAGTGAGCGACCCTTCGGGGTCAGTTCTCGCCACCTTCACGCCCGCGTCAGGGACGGACAGCTACTTGGTAACTTGTTCAGGTGGGCAGCCGCAGACAGTCGATGCTACTTGCGCTAGCACATCGCCAGTGCTCGGTATCTCGGCTGCTAGTAGTGACAACAACTGCACTGCGGCGGGGACGTGCGGATCGTAGCAGGAAGTGCAGCAATCCCGATGTAACACGGGCTGCAAGTTCCACACCCCATTCCGAAGACACGCTGCGGGCGCCAGGTTTCGGCTGGAATAGGCCGGCTTCTGGGCTTGACGTGTTCCGACGATGCCGGCCGAGATTAAGAGCCCCGTACGCCGCTCCACAAGCTCGAATAGCCACAGCTACCGATTAACTCCATGGGTGTTGGCGGAAGGATTCTGTTCCACCAGAACCGCGCGCCTACCTCGGCTCGCCCACCACAATCCCTCGCCCGCCGGTGCCCACGTAGACCCTGCCATACACGCGTGGGTCGCCGGTGATGACGCCGCAGAAACCGTATTGGTGGCGATCGTCGTTGATGCGCACCCAGGTGGCGCCGGCGTCGTCCGAGCGGAAGAAGCCGCGAGTGTCGCCAACCTTGCCGATGAGGTAGAGCGCTGGGTACTTCTTGCCGTCGGCCGGCTTGCCGAAGCCGAGCGCGTTGGCCTCGGTCACGCCCGCGATGCTGTCGTAGGTCTTGCCCGAATTGGTCGAGTGGTTGAGCTCTTTGAGGTTGGTCAGCCACACGTCGCCCTCGATGCCGGGGGTGGCTTGCGCCGAGCCCGAACCGAACTGGTAGTCGGCTAGGTTGGGCAGGCCGCTCGGCGAGGCGGTGAAGTGGGCGCCGCCGTCTTCGCTCCGGTAGGCCTGCCCGCCTTTGGAGTCGAGCACGTAGAACTTGTTCGGGTTCACGCGGTCGGCGGCTGGCCGCAAGGGAACAGGTGCCCAATCAGGACTTGCTTCCGCGTTGGGAAGACCCTCGGAGAGGGTCCAGGTCGCGCCCCGATCCTTCGAATAGACGACCGGTCCTTCCAGCGGGGCCCACACGAAGGCCGCGCCGTCCGCGGACACCGCGATGGAGCCCGCGCCCTTGCCCTTGGGCATGGAGGCGAAGGGCTTCCAGGTCTTGCCGCCGTCGAGGGAGAAGGCGCCCCATTGTCCCTTGTCGTGCCAGCCGGTGCGGGCGACGACCTCGGGCTTGCCCCAGGCGATGTCGATTCCACTGCCCGAGCCGCACAGGGGATTGTCGAACATTCCGTCGGCCGAGGGCGCGTTGAGGTCGTCGTGGCGGAAGCCGCACAGATCGCCCATCACGCTCAACAGTGGCGGTCCAGCCGGCGGGCTGACCAGGCCCTTGATCACCGTCTCTTCTAGCCCGCGATCCAGGAAGGTCCAGTGGGTGGGCTTGTCGGTATCCGCGGCGGTCGCATCCTCGGTGGCCCAGATGCCCGCGCCAGTGACGTACATGGTGCGCCCTGGGTTGAACGGGTCGATGGCGATATCGCCCATCCATCCGCGGCCGATGGGCTCTTGCTTGTGCCAGTAGAGGTACTTCGCCCCGGCGTCGTCGCGCACGGCCTTGGGCAGGAGGGCTTTCCAAGTCTTGCCACCGTCCGTGGTCCGGTAGACCTCGTCGCCGTGAGACCAGCGGTCGATGGTGCTGACCATGACGGTGCCAGGGTGCTGGGCGTCGACGGATAGACCGCCGTAGCCGAAAGCGTCGTCCTTCTTGGGAACGGCGGGGGTGATGTTGGTGAACTTGTCGGTCCGGCTCTCGTACTTCCAGACCGAACCGTTCGTGACGTCGTTGGGCCCCGGACCGTTCCCGTAGCTGAGGTACAAGACGCCAGCGGCGTCGAGCTCGGCGTGACTGGCCATCACGCCCTTGGGCTGATTGGGCAAAAGCTTCCACGTCGCACCGGTGTCGGTGCTGCGGTACAGGCTGCCCTCATTGTTGGCGACGGCGACGTAGATGGTCGGCGTGGCCTTGCCCAAGGCCACATGCGAAGGTTTCAGCTGGCCGAACACTGGTCCCGAAGCGGAAAGCCTGGCGGCGCTCGCCTTGTCGAAGACGACCAGCGGGATGCCGATCTTGTTGGGGTCGTCAGAAATCGGAAAGCTAGCCACCTTGTCCCAACTGGCGCCCGAGTCCAGGCTCTTCCACAGACCGTTTTTGCGCGAGCCGAAGTAGATCGTGCTCGGCAGGTTGGGATCGATGGCAAGCC
>Ga0302323_100003111_pt1 | contig 13507 bp, 8 predicted proteins | sample Fen_T0_3_FD_201950 | JGI IMG/M metagenome (GOLD analysis project Ga0302323, IMG submission 201950) | Peat permafrost microbial communities from Stordalen Mire near Abisko, Sweden - Fen_T0_3 | ecosystem: Environmental > Terrestrial > Soil > Wetlands > Permafrost | place: Sweden: Abisko... | reverse complement strand
AGTGGCCGCCATGCCATCGCGGAGCGGAGTGCGCGGCTCCCAACCGAGCACCTTCTCGATGAAGGTGTTGTCGCTGTTGCGACCGGCCACGCCCTTCGGCGCGTCGAGCTGGTAGTGCCGCTCGAGCTTGATGCCGGCGATCTCTTCGACGATGGACACGAGCTCGTTGATCGAGACCAGCTCGCTCGAGCCGAGGTTGATCGGCGTGGCGATCAGGTCATCGGAGTGCATGATCTTGTCGATGCCGAGGGTGCAGTCGTTGATGTAGCAGAAGCTTCGCGTCTGAGTGCCGTCGCCCCAGATGTCGATGTCGAGGACGCCCTTGTCGATGGCCTCGATGGCCTTGCGGCACATCGCCGCGGGGGCCTTCTCGCGGCCGCCATCCCAGGTCCCGTTGGGCCCGTAGATGTTGTGGAAGCGCGCGATGTGGGTCTCGAGACCGCGCTCTGCCCAGTACTCCTGGCAGAACATCTCGGAGATCAGCTTCTCCCAACCGTAGCCGCGCTCGGCCATGGCCGGATAGGCGTCGGATTCCTTGAGGGCGATGACCTCGGGGCTCTTCTGCAGGTCCGTGTTGTAGGCGCACGCCGAGGAACTGAAGAAGTAGCGGCGGGCGCCGGCGTTGTACGCGGCCTCGATCATGTTGGTGTTGATCAAGACGCTCCGCAGGCAGGCAACTCGGAAGCGCTCGATGAAACCCATACCACCCATGTCGGCGGCCAGGTTGTAGACCTCGGTCGCGCCCTCGACGGCGTGGATCGCGTTCTGCTCTTTGCTGAGGTCCATCGAGATGCACTCGACCCCGGGAATTCGCTGGTACCACTCGGGCAACGGCTTGCGGTCGATGGCTCGGATCCGCTTGTAGCCCAGGTTGTGGAAGTAGCGCACCAGCGACCCGGCGATGAAGCCGCCGGCGCCGGCGATCACGATCAGGTCGTCGGGCTTGGTGTCCCGGGCAACGTCCGCTCCGAGAACCGCACCTGCGAGATCGGCCATGTTGAGTTACCGCCTTTCGTTACACCGCGGAACCGGACCCGGGTCGCATATTCGGCCGGCGCGGTTCGCAACAAGACAAACGTTTCCGGCGCCGTCGCTGATGTACGTGTGCCGGGCCCGAGGGCTGGTATCGTTATCTATGGTAACGATACCACTTATGTGCCAAGATTAGCAGAGGCCGCCGCCCCCGGCAAGCGGCACTTGGAAGGCCTTGTTGCGACACCAGGACGGCGGGCGCGATCGACAGTGGCGTTATCGGCATTCCCTCCCCCGGCAAGATAGGTACCATCTCGACGAGACACGACGAAGCCTCCCTTCACGCCGTGGTCACCCCATCTGGCCGGCCGACGGCGGGCGCTGCGAAACCTCACGCCGGGCTAACGATTTGGACTGGACACTGAGCAATGGCAACCATCATTGAAGTCGCGCGCCGGGCCGGCGTGTCGGCCATGACCGTCTCCCGGGTCGTCAACCGATCCGGCTACGCGAGCCCGGCCACTCGGGCGAAGGTCGAGGAGGCGATCGCCGAGCTTGGCTACGTTCCCAACGCCGTTGCCCGCCAGCTGCGCTCGAAGCGAAGCCACACCATCGCCCTGGTTGTTTCGGACATAACGAACCCGTTCTTCACGACCATCGCCCGCGGCGTCGAGGATGCCGCGGCCACGCGCGGTTACGCCGTGATGTTCGCCAACACGGATGAGTCCGAGGTCGAGGAGATCGAATACCTGCGCATGCTCGCGCAGCGTCAGATCGACGGTGTCCTCCTTGTCCCGGCAGGGGATTCGGCCGCGTCGTTCCAGTTGCTCGAGGGTCAGGAGATACCGGTTGTCGTGATCGACCGCCGCGTCGTTTCGCGCAAGGTCGATGAGGTTCGGTGCGACTCGGAGGCGGGCGCATACGAACTGGTGCGCCACCTGATCGGCCTCGGCCACACACGTATCGCCGTCATCACCGGTCGGCGGAACATCTCGACATCTACGGACCGGGTCGTCGGATACGAGCGGGCGCTCCGGGAGGCCGGGCTGCCTGTGTCGCCCGAACTTGAAGCGTACGACAGCTTCAGCCTCGAGGGCGGGTACAGGCAGGTCAACCAGATCCTGGCCAACGGTGGCAAGCCGACGGCGATCTTCGCCACCAACAACTTCCTCGCCTTCGGCGCCTTGCGCGCTCTGCGCGAAGCGGGTTTGCGCATACCCGACGACGTCTCACTCGTGACCTTCGACGACCTGCCGGTCGAGTGGCACGACGACCCGTTCATCACCGTCCTGGCCCAACCGGCCTACGAGCTTGGGCGCCGGGCCACCGAGTTGCTGCTGGCTCGCCTCGATGCCGGGGCCCCGACCAAGCGGCAGGTCATCGTGCTGCCGGGCGAGCTCATCATCCGCCGGTCGAGCGGGCCGGCGCCTACCGCTCAGGTCTGATCGTCCGAGGCGCGGGCGTCCGGGCGACGGGGCGGAGGGGCGGACCAACGGGCCTCTTCCGCGAACCCGAGGCGACCGCGGATGCCTTGATTCCGGGGCTTCGCGCTGCCTCCGGCCGCGCCCGCGGGACGCCAAGCGTGGCTGCTGGCGCCCTAAGAGGTAACGATATCATTTCCCTCTTGACAGTCCGCCGACTAGATCCCTACTCTGCTGTCGAAACGTTTCGCGACCCCGGTACCAGCCTGGGCCAAAGGTGACCGTCAACCTCGATCAATCTCCGGGGAGAAGACCGCCGACGGTCGGCGGATTGGATGGGCAGTGTCGTAATCCGCCCTTGCTCCAGGTTGCCCCGAACCGCGCCCCCGTATCGAGATCCATAGGGAGGAGCACACGTTGAACAAGTCCGTCAGAGTCCTAGTGTCTTTGACAACCGCGGCGCTCGTGGCCGCGTGCAGTTCTACAGCGACGACGCCGCCGTCTGCTGCTGCGCCGACGGTCGGACCGACCACCGCTCCGGCACCGTCGGTTGCCGCGACTCCGGTCAAGCAGAACGTGACCATCGAGGTCATGGCCAGCCAGGACTGGATCAAGCCTTCCGAGCAGGTTCTTGCCGGCAAGTTTGAGGCCCAGACGGGCATTCATCTGGACTTCCAGATCATCCCGTCCGCCAACTACTTCAACGTTCTCCAGACGAAGCTCAATTCCGGCCAGGGCGTCGACCTCTTCCTCGGACAGGCCGGCAAGTCGGACATGAAGCTGACCTACAAGGCCGACCAGAATGCAGTCGACCTCACCAACGAGGCGTGGGCCAAGACGATCGATCCAGTCGTCGCCGACCAGTCGAGCCTGAGCGGCAAGCTCTACGGCGCGGAAGTCTGGGACGTCGTAGGCGCCAACTACTGGGTTATGTCCTACAACATGGACATCTTCAAGGCCAATAACCTGACCGTTCCGAAGACGTTCGCCGAGTTCGAGACGGTCTGCGACACCCTCAAGGCAAAGGGCATCACCCCGATCTACGAGCCGATCTCGGACGGCTGGCATCAGGTCCTCTGGTTCCCCACCGCGGGCGCCCAGATGAACGTCCTGGAAGCCGGCCTGGACGACAACCTCAACGCCAACAAGACGACCTTCGCCGCCGACGCCGTCGCGCTCAAGTCGATGACTCAGTTCGGCGAGCTGTACACGAAGGGCTACTTCGGCCCGAACGCCCTGTCCGCCAAGGAAGCCGACACCTCGAAGGCTATGGTCAGCGGCAAGTTCGCCATGACCCTCTCCGAGATCTCCCGCGGCACCCAGATCGAAGCCGCCTCCGGCGGCACGCTCAAGGCGAGCAGCATCGGCTACTTCCCGGTTCCGCTCCTCGACAACCAGCTCCAGCCGGCGCACCCGGCGGGCCCGACCTGGATGATCTCCAGCAAGAGCAAGAACATTGACGCAGCCAAGGCCTGGCTCGCCTACATGACGCAGCCGGACACCCTCCAGTGGCTGATCGACAACACCCCCGACTTCCAGACGCTCCCCTTCGCCAGCCTCAACCTCAAGGCCAAGTGGGACGCCAACCAGACCGCATTCTTCGGCGCGTACGCACTGCCGAAGACTGTTGTCACCCAGGACGCCGTCACGTACTTCAACCCGCAGTGGATGGACATCGGCAAGGACGAGGTCTCGATGTTCACCGGCAAGATGAAGCCCGCTGACGTTCTGAAGGCCATCGACACCCGTCGAACCACGGCCGCCAAGACCGCCAAGGATCCGGCCTGGCCGTAACAGCCAGCTAATACCAGCGACTGGTAAGGACCGGGGCGAGTCCACCGACTCGCCCCGGTCTTCCGTCACTGCATCTAGTCGAGGGAATGGGCACGAGCTTCCATGAAGAACAGAGCCTATCCAACGTGGTTCGCCGGTGGCGCGCTGCTCCTATATGGCGTATTCGTCCTGCTGCCGAGCCTGCTCGGGCTCGGGTACTCGTTCACTGACTGGAACAGCTACTCGAATGACGTCCACTGGGTCGGCCTGGACAACTTCGCCACGATCTTCGACCCGAGCTCCACTTACGTCAGCGCGATCCAGAACACCGTGATCTTCACCGTGGCGACCATCGCCCTCAAGACCGTCATCGCCCTGGCTCTCGCGATCCTGCTTACCTCCGGCGTCCGCCGCCTCTCATATGTGTACCGAGCGATCATCTTCCTGCCGGCGGTTCTGCCGATTCTCGTGGTCGGCATCGTGTTCAAGTCGATCCTCGACCCTGAGGTCGGCCTCCTCAACTCGACGCTGCAGTTGATCGGTCTGGGCGGTCTCGCCGCGCAATGGCTGACCGACACATCGCTGGCGATCTGGAGTGTGATCGGCGTCGATACGTGGCGCGGCGTGGGCTACATCATGGTCATCCTGATCGCCGGGCTCCACGCCATTCCGCGGGACTACTACGAAGCCGCTTCGCTCGACGGAGCATCCCGCCGGCAGGTCTTCCAGTTCATCACCCTGCCGCTGCTGATGCCGGTCCTGGCGGTCACCACCGTCCTCAACCTCCTCTACGGCCTGAGGGTCTTCGACATCGTCCTTGTCCTGACCAACGGCGGGCCGGGTTATGTCACGCAGACGACCTACCTGTCGATCTTCTCCGACTTCGGGCGTGGCCAGTACGGAGTCGCGACGGCGATGTCAACCGTGTTCTTCATCGTGATGCTCGGGCTCAGCTTCTTGACTATCAAGATCATGACCCGCAGAGAGGTGGCATGACCGTGTACACCATGCGAACGATCCGCTCTGCGGTCAGCCACTTCACGGCCAGCGGCGTCGGCATTCTCGCCTTGGCGCCCCTCTACATAATCATCGTCAACGCGCTCAAGACGCCCTACGACGCGAGCTCCATGGGCGCCGGATTGCCGCTCAACCCTCAGTTCGGCAACTTCGCCACCGTCATCGACCAGGGCAAGCTGGTCAGCGCGTTCATGAACAGCGTGATCTACTCGGTCGGTGGGACTGTGCTCGCCGTCTTGACTTCGGCCATGGCGGCGTACGTTCTGGCCCGCCATCGGCGCCGGAGCCACCAGTTCATCTACTTGCTGCTGATCGCCGGCATCGCGATCCCGACCAACTTCGTCACGCTCACAAAAGTGATGCAGGTAACGGGTCTAATCGACACGCAGCTCGGGATCATCTTGCTGTACGCCGCAACCCAGATCCCCTTCAGCGTCTTCTTGATGTACGCGTTCATCAACACGCTGCCGCAAGAACTCGATGAAGCGGCGTTCATCGACGGCTGCGGACCGGTTCGCACCTTCGTCTCGATAATCCTGCCGCTTCTGACGCCGGTGGTCGCCACCTGCGCCATTCTCGACATGCTCAACCTCTGGAACGAATTCCTGATGCCGCTGTACTTCTTGAATAGCACCGCCAACTGGCCGATGACTCTCGCCGTTTACAACTTCTTCGGCCAATTCGCGTCCAGCTGGAACCTTGTCGCCGCCGACGTCCTCCTCACGATCCTGCCCATGATCGCGATCTACCTGGTCGCGCAGCGCTGGATCCTGTCCGGCGTGTCGGCCGGCTCCGTCAAGGGCTGACCGGCGACAAGCCGACTCCGCATCTCCAGCCGTTGCCGGCGCTGATTGGCGACTCCGCAAGCAGCCTCTCAGCGCCGACCCCGGCCGATCAGGGCAAGACACGTTTGCGCCCGAGCTCCCCTGGAGCCAGCGCGTTTCACTAGGAGTGGATTGATAAATGGCGTCTGAGCTACTCGTGGCGGATCTCGTCTTCGTCGGGCACATGTGCCTCGACGAGATAGTCCCGTTCGAAGGATCGCCCCGCGTGGCTCCGGGCAGCGCCGTCCTGTGCGGGGCCCTGGCCGCCGCAAGGATCGGGACGAGCGTGGCGGTCGTCACGAGAATGGCCCCCGCCGACGAGGAGATGATCTCGCCGCTCCGGCAGAGTGGCGTTGCTGTGCACGTCATCCCGAGCGAGACCACTACATACATGCGAGTGGTGCACCCCAGTTCCAACGTGGACGAGCGGGACATGTACCAGCTCAAGAATGCCGGCCCGTTCCGGGTCTCGGAGATCCCCGCCCTCGATGCCCGCCTGGTTCACCTGGCCGGCATCACCGACCAGGAGTTCGACCTGGAGTTCGTGGCGGCCATGAAGTCGCGGGGCTACCGGCTGGGGGCCGACATGCAGAGTTTCGTGCGCCAGGTGGACCCCGCCACTCGCCGCGTTTCGTTCGGCGACGTGGCCGGCAAAGCCGAACTGGCCGGGCTGCTCGACGTCGTCAAGCTGGACGTAGTGGAAGCCCAGGTCCTCACCGGCAGTGACGATCTGGAGTACGCGGCAAAGACGTTTGAGAAGTGGGGTTGCCCGGAGACGGTGATCACCCGAGCCGACGGTGTGCTGGCGCGGGTCAACGGCCGGACGTTCTGGAAACCCTTCTCGAATCGGAGCGTTGTCGGCCGCACCGGACGCGGCGACACCACTTTCGCGGCCTACGCCTCACGCCGCCTCGACCATGACCCCGAGGAGTCCCTGGCGTTCGCCGCCGCTCTCGTGTCCATAAAGATGGAGAAGGCCGGGCCCTTCAGTGGAACCCTCGCCGACGTGCTGGAGCGCATGAACGCAACCCCAATCCATTCCTGAATTCCCTCCTTCCCGCTTCTCGGGGCGGGAAGGCCAAGTTCTGTTGCCACTCAACTGATTTGCCGGAGCCGGACCGATGCATTTGCCGAAAACGCCCATCAACTACTTCCGCGGCGATCCATGGACGATCGTCGAGGAGGGGTTCGACCCCGCCTACCAGAGGGTCTCGGAGTCCGTGTTCTCCGTGGCCAACGAGTTCATGGGTGTGCGCGGCTACTTCGAAGAGGGCTACGGCGGCGACCACCTTCTGGGCAGCTACTTCAATCACCTGTACGAACTCATGGACATCCGCCACGACCAGGTGTTCAAGGGCTTCGTCACCAAGGGCGCGGCCATGGTCAACGCCGTGGACTGGCTCTATACGCGTTTGCGGGTGGACGGTGAGCAGCTGGACCTCGCGAAATCGGCCTTTTCCGCGTTCACACGGCGACTCGACATGCGAACCGGCGTGCTCACCCGCGACTTCGTCTGGCAGACGGCTTCCGGCAAGCACTTGCGGGTGACCTTCTCGCGCTTCACCGACATGCAGTCCACTCGCGTCGGCTGCCAGCGCATCGTCCTCGAGCCGCTGGACTTCTCGGGCACAGTCGAGGTCACGGCCGGACTGGATTTCAACACTCATTACGAGATCGGAGCCGGCTGGGACCAGACCGGCGAAGAGAACCGGCCCGGCAAGGACGAGATCATCAACTTCTGGCAGTGCCATCGAAAGAGCGAGGTGGCCGGCGGCTGGGCGATCGAGGCCGAAACGCTGCGCAGCGGCCACCAGTTGTTCTCCGGCTTCCGACTGCAGGCCGACCAGGCCATCGAAACCACGCCCGTTGAGGACGTCAAGTTCATCGGCGTCAACTTCAAACTCGCCGTCAACCAGGGCCGGCCCACGACGGTAGACAGGATTGCCGTCAACCACTGGGCCAAGACACCCGACGTTGACGCCGTGTGGGGTAGCGGGCTGGAGCTGATGCGGCGTTTCGCCGGGGCTACCTACGACAGCCTCATGGCGGAGCACGTCGCCTTCTGGCAGCGCACCTGGGACGTGCTCGACATAGACATCGAAGGCGACCCCGACGTCCTGCAGGGCCTGCGCTTCTCGAGCTTCCAGACGTACCAGTCCTACCACGGCGAGGACGCCGACCTCAATGCCCTGTGCAAGGGCATGACCGGCGAGGTCTACTTTGGCTGGGCCTTCTGGGACAGCGAGATCTACTCGCACCGGCTGATGATGTTCGTCGATCCGGACGTCGCCAAGAACCTGCTTCTGTACCGCTACCACCGCCTCGCTCAGGCGATGGAGAGAGCCCGCCAGCTGGATGTGGAGGGGGCGCGATTCCCGTTTGCCACGATCACGGGGACGGAAGACTCCGGCACCTGGCAGCACGTTGACATCGAGATCCATTCCGACCTGGCGGTCGCCTACGCGATCTGGCATCACGACGTCATCCTGCAGGACAAGGAGTTCCTGTACCGCGAAGGCATCGAGATGCTGCTGCAGATCTGCCGCTTCCTGGCGAGCTGGGGCGGATGGAGCCCATCGAAGGGCGACTTCGGGTTCTACGGCGTCATGGGCCCCGACGAGTTCCACATGATGGTGAACCACAACTGCTACACGAATGTTCTGGGCAAGAAGGCGTTCGAGTTCACGCTGGCCGTTCTGGACGAGATGCGCCGGGTCGCGCCGGGCCTGTACAGGGATGCACTCGGCAAGGTGAATCTGGCGCCCGAGGAACCGCCGCGCTGGGCGGAGATGGCGGCGAAGATGCGCATCCCGAAGGATGAGGAAACGGGCATCCTGGAGCAGCATGCCGGCTACTTCGACCTTCCGCACGTCGATCTTGCCCATTTCCCGCCGGACCAGATCCCGGTCTACAAGAACTGGGCCTACGTCAAGATCTTCCGCTACGACATGGTCAAGCAGCCCGACGTGCTGAATCTCATGTACTTCTTCAGCCAGGACTACACATTGGCGGAGAAGCTCGCCAACTACGACTTCTACGAGGCCAGGACGATCCACGAGTCGTCCCTGTCGCCATCGCTGCATGCCATTCTCGCGGTCGAGCTGGGCAAGCTCGACGACGCCTACACCTTCTTCTCCTACGGCGCGAGGATGGACCTGGACAACTACAACCGGAACACCGAGCAGGGACTTCACGTCACGTCTGCCGCCGGCGTTTGGGCCAGCATGATCTTCGGCTACGGCGGAATGCGCACGGACGCCGACATCCTCATCCTCGCCCCCACCCTCCCGGCGCAGTGGCAGTCATTCCGATTCCGGGTGCGCTATCGCGGCGCCCTGCTCGAAGTGCGGGCGGGCTCCGGCAAGGTTCAGGTCCGGGCGATCGAGGGCGGGCCGGTCAAGGTGAGACTGTACGGAAACGATTGCGTCGTCGATTCCGAGGGCGTCACCGTGGCCCTCCAGCAGCATGGCGACCATCCGCTCAACTATGCTGGAGTTGGCCGGCCGGGGATCGCCGGTTCCACCGTGGTTCGGGAACTTGAGGAGCGTTGACATGGCAGCCCTGGCGTCAGTGACCGGCGGGGACAGCAGCGGCCTTCCGCGAATCGGCATCAGGCCCGCAATCGATGGTCGTCGCAATGGGGTCCGCGAGTCGCTCGAGGATCAGACCATGGTGCTGGCCCGAAGCGTGGCCACGTTCCTCTCCGCCAACCTCCGCCACTCCACCGGCGAGCCCGTCGAATGCGTCCTCGCCGACACCTGCATCGGCGGCGTCGCCGAAGCTGCCCGGTCGGCCGAGAAGTTCGCCCGGGCCGGTGTGGGCCTCACGATCACCGTCACCCCGTGCTGGTGCTACGGCTCGGAAACGATGGACATGGACCCGCTCACGCCAAAGGCGGTGTGGGGCTTCAACGGGACCGAACGGCCGGGCGCCGTGTATCTGGCCGCCGTCCTCGCGGCCCATACGCAGAAGGGCCTGCCTGCCTTCGGCATCTACGGGCGCGATGTCCAGGATGCGTCGGACGCGACCATTCCCGCCGACGTTCAGGAGAAACTCCTCAGGTTCGCCCGAGCCGGCCTGGCCGTAGCCCGGATGCGCGGCCGCTCGTACCTGTCGATCGGTGGAACCTCGATGGGCATTGCCGGTTCGATCGTCGATCCCGCGTTCTTCGAGCGCTACCTGGGGATGCGTGTCGAGAGCGTGGACATGTCCGAGATCGATCGGCGGATCGACGAGGGCATCTTCGATCCGGCCGAGTTCGAACGGGCGCTGGCATGGACCCGCGCCAACTGCCCGGAGGGCGAGGATGCCAACCCGGCATCTCGCCGACGCAGCCGCGCCCAGAAGGATGGCGACTGGGAAACGGTCGTCAAGATGGCGATGATCGGCCGCGACCTCATGGCCGGCAACCCGGCTCTCGCCGGCATCGGGTTCGCCGAAGAGGCACTGGGACACAACGCCATCCTGGCCGGCTTCCAGGGCCAGCGGCAGTGGACGGATCACTATCCCAACGGCGACTTCATGGAGGCGATCCTCAACTCGTCGTTCGACTGGAACGGGATCCGCGAGCCCTACACGATGGCCACCGAGAACGACAGCCTCAACGGCGTCGCGATGCTCTTCGGGCATCTCCTCACCAACAGGGCCCAGATCTTCGCCGACGTTCGAACGTACTGGAGCCCCGAGGCGGTTCTGCGGACGACGGGCGTCAAGCTCACCGGGCTGGCCGAGAAGGGGTTCATCCATCTCATCAACTCCGGAGCCGCCACGCTCGACGCCACAGGCTGCGAGCGCGAGGACGGGCAGCCGGTCATGAAGCCGTTCTGGGAGATCACCGAACCCGAAGCCGCAGACTGCCTGCGCGCGGTTCGATGGAGTCCGGCCGTGACCGAGTACTTCCGCGGCGGCGGCTACTCCTCGACCTTCGCGACCCCCGGCGGGATGCCGATGACGATGAGCCGGGTCAATCTCGTCCGCGGCCTGGGGCCGGTGCTTCAGATCGCCGAGGGCTGGACGGTGGACCTGCCGCGCGAGGTTCACGAAGCCATCGACAAGCGCACCGACAAGACCTGGCCGACACACTGGTTCGTGCCGAGGACGGGCAGCACCGGGGCCTTCCGCGACGTATACGAGGTCATGTCGAACTGGGGCGCCAACCACGGCGCCATCGGCTACGGGCATTTCGGCGCCGACCTCGTCTCGCTTGCTTCGATCCTGCGGATCCCCGTCGCCCTGCACAACGTCCCCGAGGAGCATCTGTACCGGCCGAGCGCCTGGGGCGCGTTCGGGGCGATGGAGCCGCAGGGCGCGGACTATCGCGCCTGTGCCAATTTCGGCCCGCTTTACGGCCGGTAGCAGAGCACCTGACCGGATGGGAGTCGCGCCTCGAGCATCATTTGCCGCCGTCGATCTCGGCGCCGACAGCGGCCGCGTCATCGAAGGCGCGCTCTCCCGCGACAGGCTGACGCTCACGGATATCCACCGCTTCCCCAACGGCCCGGTTACGTTGCCCGAGGGGCTGCGCTGGGACGTCCTGGCGCTGTGGTCGGAGATCTCGACCGGTCTGCGGCAAGCCGCCGGCCGCCGGAGCACGACCGGAAGTGAGCTGCGGGCCATCGCCGTCGATACCTGGGGCGTCGACTTCGCGTTGCTCGACCAGAACGGGATGCTGCTCGGCAATCCGGCGCACTACCGTGACGAGCGCACGAACGGGATGCTCGAAGAGGCCTGCCGGCTGCTCTCGAGAGAGCGAATCTACCGGACGACCGGGACGCAACTTCTCGAGATCAACACCCTGTACCAGCTCCTCTCGCTGGTGCGGCGGCCGGGCGGGCTCGACGGCGCGAGCCGGATGCTCATGATGCCCGACCTGTTCAACTTCTGGCTGACGGGGAAGGCCGCCACCGAGCTATCGATCGCGACGACCACGCAGTGTCTCGATCTGGAGAGTCGGGGCTGGGCCCTGCCTCTGCTCGCCGAACTCGGCATACCGGCCGGCATCTTCGGCGAGATCGTTCCCGCCGGCCGGGTCCTCGGCCCCGTCGCGGGCTCGTTGGGAAGTGAGGCCGATCTGGGGGGCGTGGCCGTGGTCGCCTGCGGGTCCCACGACACGGCCTCGGCAGCGGCGGCAGTGCCCGCCACGGACGCGGACTTTGCGTGGCTCAGTTCCGGGACGTGGTCGATCATGGGCATCGAGTCGCCGGCTCCGATCGTCAATGAGGTGACGATGCGCCACGACCTGAGCAACGAAGCAGGCGTCGCGGGGCGGTGGCTCCTCCTTCGGACGATGCCCGGGATGTGGCTCGTGCAGGAGTGCCGGCGAACCTGGGCGCGTCAGGGGCAGCAGCACTCCTACGAGGATCTCACCCGTCTCGCGGAGGAGGCCTTGCCGTTCGGGTCGCTGGTAGACCCGGAAGCACCCGAGCTCCAGAAGCCCGGTGACATGCCGGCCCAAATTCGAGAGCTCTGCCGCCGAACCGGCCAGCCCGTGCCCGAGACGACCGGCGCCGTCGTCCGCTGCGCATACGAGAGTCTGGCCCTCCAGTACCGGCGAGCCCTCGGCCGGCTCGAGGCCGCAGCCGGACATCGACTCGGCCGGATTCACATCGTTGGTGGCGGCAGCCGGAGCGAGTTGCTCTGCCAGCTGACGGCGGACGCCACGGGGCGGCAATGCCTCGCGGGTCCGGTCGAGGCGACTGCAATCGGCAGCGTCCTCGTACAGGCGATCGCCGTTGGGGAACTCGGCAGCCTCGAGGATGGCCGCGAGATCGTGAGGCAATCGTTCCCAATTCGCAATTACGAACCCGTCATGGCATCCCAATGGGATGACTCATTCGGCCGCTTCATGGAGATGACACATGCCAGCAACTGATTCGCTGCCCGACCTCGACTCGGTGATCCGATCGATCGGCCGTGCCGGTCGCCGGCTCGCCGAGCTTGGAGCCTGCGAAGGCGCCGCCGGCAACATCTCCGTGGCCGTCCGCGGCCTGCCCGAGGTGGGCGCGCGCTTCCCGAATATCGAGACCGTGACCTTGCCGGCCGCGGTTCCCGAGCTGGCAGGGACGACCTTCGTCGCCACCGGCTCGGGCTGCCGGCTGCGTGACGTGCTCGACGACCCGGAGGCGAATCTGGGCTGCCTCGTCGTGGATGCCGGTGGTACCACGGGCCAGCTGTTCAGTTCGCCGAAGCGGCGGTTCGTCCGACTCACGAGCGAGCTCAACTCGCACATCGCGGTCCACGAACGCCACCTCCTGTCGTCGGGCCTTGCGTTCCATGCGCTCATCCATGCCCACGCCCCGAACCTCACGTTCCTGAGCCACGTGCCCGGATACCAGGATCAGGCTCATCTCAACCGGCGGCTGATGCGCTGGGAACCCGAGACGATCATCTTCCTGAGCGAGGGTATCGGCGTCGCGCCGTTCAACGTTCCCGGATCGCCCGGCATGATGGCCGCGACGGAGGGCCTTCTGGCCCAGCACCAGATCGTCGTCTGGAGCAAGC
>Ga0302323_100003110_pt1 | contig 13511 bp, 8 predicted proteins | sample Fen_T0_3_FD_201950 | JGI IMG/M metagenome (GOLD analysis project Ga0302323, IMG submission 201950) | Peat permafrost microbial communities from Stordalen Mire near Abisko, Sweden - Fen_T0_3 | ecosystem: Environmental > Terrestrial > Soil > Wetlands > Permafrost | place: Sweden: Abisko... | reverse complement strand
ACCCCCCATGGGCCTCCACGATGCCCTTGCAGATGGTGAGGCCCAGGCCCGCGCCGGGGCGCACATTTTCCCGGGGAAGGCGCACCAGCTTCTCGAAGATCCGGTCCTCATCTCCCTCGGGGATGCCGGGGCCGCGATCGGCGATGGAGAGCGTCACCGCCCGGGCCGTGGCCCAGGCCCTGATATCCAGGGGCTGATCCTCGGGCGAATACTTGAGGGCATTCTCCAGGAGGTTGATGAGCACCTGCTCCATGAGCACGGCGTCCGCGGGGACCATGGGGAGGCCAAAGGGCAGATCCACCCGCATCTCCCGCTCTCCAATCTGATTGCGCATCCGGTCCAGGGCTGCGCCCACCAATTCTTCTACGGGCAGCCACTCCTTCTTGACCTCCACCACGCCCGACTCCAGGCGCGTGACTTCCAGCAGATTGGTGACCAGCCGCTGAAGCTGGCGGGCCTCCTCATGGATGGTCTCCAATAATTCTCGGCGCGCCTCAGGACTCAATTGTCCCTCATCCGCCAGCAGGGTCGATGCCGCGCCTGTGATGCCTCCCAGGGGCGTGCGCAGATCGTGGGAAACGGAGGAGAGCAGAGCGTTGCGCAACTGCTCACGGTCCGCCTTGTGCTGAACCTTGACGGTCTTCTCCGTGAGGATGGTCCGCTCCAGAGCCAGGGCGGTCTGATTGGCGAAGGCCTCCAGCAGATGGCGCTGTTCGGGCTCCATGCCCAGGGTGGTACCCTCGGGCCTAATGCCCATGACGCCGATCCCCTCTTTCGTTCCGGTGAGGGGGAGGTATAGGGCCTTGGCCCCTGAGAGCGTATTCGTGCCCAGGCCAGCGGGCTCGTGGTGATCGTGCACCCACTGGGCGATGCCCACCTCATCCTTGGGAAAACCATCCTGAATGTGATGATCGTTCTGGACCAGTCGCCCTTCCTCGTCGGGCAGATAGATGGCCACCCGCCCGTGGAACTGGTCCTCCACGTTGTGGATGGCGGATTCCACCATAGCCGTGGAACTGGCGCTGCGGGTGAGTTCTCCCGTGAGGCGGAACAGGGCGAGGGTGCGCTGCTCCCGAACCCGGGCTAGGCGCACCTGGCGGCGAATGCGCTCGGCCATGTTCCCGATGACGGCTCCCACGAGCACCATCACCGCAAAGGTGCCCACATGGCGCGCGCCCTTCAGGGTGTAGACGAAACGGGGTTCCACAAAGAAGAAGTCGAAGACCAGGGCGCTGAGCACCGAGGCATACAGCGAAGGCCAGCGGCCCACCCGCGTGGCCACCACCACCAGCGCCAGGAGGTAGATCATCACGATGTTGGTCTCACCCAGGCGCAAATACAGCAGCAACCCGACCAGGGTGACCAAGGCGACCACCAGCGAGGCCCAGACATAGTGCAGGAGCGTCGTCGCCCGGGGCAGTGTCCTCTGGAAGGTCTTGGGTCCCTGATCCTTTTCGCGCTCGGCTTCGCCCGTGATCACGTGGACGTCGATATCGCCGCTGCGCCGGACCAGGTCCTCCAGCAGGGATCCCGTGAAGAGCTCCAGCCACCGGGACTTCCGGGGCTTGCCCACCAGAATCTTGGTGACGTTGCGCGAGGTGGCCAGGGCGATGATGTCCTCGGCGATGTTCAGGTCCCCTTGGAGCAGGACGGTCTCGCCGCCCAGGCGCTCGGCCAGGCGCAGATTCTCCTCTAGGCGCTCGCGGCGCTGCTCGGAGTAGCGGAGCTTGCGGCTCGTCTCCACGTACACCGCGATCCAGGGGGCCCGCAGACCTTCGGCCATGCGATGGGCGGCCCGGATGAGGCGCGCGGAACTCTCCTTGGTGTCGATGCAGACCAACAGGCGTTCCCGGGCAGCCCAGGTCTTCTGGATGCCCTCGGTGGCCATGTAGCGGCGCATATCCGCGTCCACTAGCTCCGCCGTGCGGCGCAGGGACAGCTCGCGCAGGGCCATGAGGTTGCCCTTACGGAAAAAGCGTTCGATGGCGTGCTTGGCCTGGTCGGGCACGTACACCTTGCCGTCCTTCAGGCGCTGGATCAGCTCGTCGGGCGAGATATCCACCAGCTCCATTTCGTCGGCCCGCTGCAGCACCGTGTCCGGAATGGTCTCCCGCACCACGACGCCCGTGATCTGGGCCACCACGTCCTTGTAGCTCTCCAGGTGCTGGACGTTCACCGTGGTGGTGACGTCGATGCCCGCCTCCAGCAGATCCATGACGTCCTGCCAGCGCTTCTGATGGCGGCTGCCCTGGATGTTGCTGTGGGCCAGTTCGTCCATGAGAATGAGCTGGGGCTTGCGCGCCAGGGCCGCATCCAGATCGAACTCCTCCAGGAAGGTGCCCCGGTAGGGCAGGGTCTTCCTGGGAAGGCGCTCGAAGCCCTCCGTGTGACGCTCGGTGTCGGCGCGCCCGTGGGTTTCCACCACACCGATGACAACGTCGACGCCGGCATCCTTGAAGTGATGGGCATCCCGCAGCATGGTGTAGGTCTTCCCCACGCCGGGCGCCATGCCGAAGAATATCTTCAGCTTGGCCCTCCCTTGCCGGGCCTCTTGATCCTGCACGGTTTTCAGCAATTGGTCGGGGTCAGGACGTAAGTTTTCCACAAGAATCAGTGTATCGGGGGCCGCTCCGGCGCAGAAGCGACTTCGGCGCTGGAAACCCCGCGAAATCTTGATGAAATCCTTACGTCGTGGGATCAGAACGCCAGGACGGCCTTGCCCTGCTCCAGGGTCGCGGCCCACTCCTGCTGCGTTTCAGGATTGCGCACCACGATGCGGTTGAACCCCTCGGCCACGATGGAGCGGAAGAGCAACGCGTGCTCGTCCTTGCCCAGAAGCACACGCTTGGCCTGCTTGGTCCTGACCACCTCCCCCGTCAGGATCACCGCCGTGAGCCCCCCCTCCCCCTCCGAAATCACCCGCGTGGACTTGCCGCTCATCTGGAAGCGCTGATTGGTGATCCGAATCCAATCCGACCGGGCGCTGGCCAGGGTGGGAGCCATCTGGAGGGGTTGCATCTCCTGGGCCGAGAGCGAGGCCAGGGCGATCAGCGAAAGCAGAGCCGCTCGAAGCATGGGGACCTCCACCGGAAAGCATCAAGATAGCGCCCAGGGGAGGAAAGGCCACCAGACAATACGAAGCATCGTGGCCAAAGCATTCACTTCGCCTTCGCCTCCAGTTCTAAATTCAGCTCCAGCACGTTCACGCAGGGCTCTCCGATGAAACCCAGGCTTCGTCCCCGGGTGTGCCTTCGCACCAAATCCCGCACGACTTGCGGCTCCAGGCCCCGCAACCGGGCGATGCGGGGCACCTGGTACTCCGCCCCCGCGGGGCTGATATGGGGGTCCAGGCCGCTGGCGGAGGCGGTCACGAGATCCAGGGGCACCGGGGCCGAATTGCCGGGATCGACGACCCGAAGGGCCTGGATGCGGGCGTCTGCGCCCTTCTTCAAGTCAGGATTGGCCGCCGAGAGATTGGAACCACCACTATTGGAAGCGTTGTAGGGTTTGTCCCCGGTGGCGGAAAGGCGCCCCCAGAAGCAGCGGGGGTCCTCCTGGGACTGGCCAATGAGGCGACTGCCCACCACCTGGCCATCGATCTGGATGAGGCTGCCCTTTGCCTTGGCGGGGAACAGGGCGCTTGAAAGTCCGGTGATGGCGAGCGGGTAAAGAATCCCCGTGATCAGAGCGAGGGAGGCGAAGGTGACGAGGGCGGGACGGAGCGTGGACATGACGGCCTCAGACCAGATGCAGGGTGACAAGGGTGAGATCGATGAGCTTGATCCCGGCGAAGGGCACCAGGACGCCGCCCAGCCCATACACCAGGAGGTTGCGGCGCAGCAGGGAAGCGGCCCCCAGAGGGCGATATTTCACCCCTTTCAGGGCCAGGGGGATCAGGCACACGATGATGAGGGCGTTGAAGATCACGGCCGAGAGGATGGCGCTCTCGGGGCTGGCCAGGCGCATGACGTTGAGCACCCCCAGCTGCGGGTAGGTGACGGCGAAGGCCGCGGGGATGATGGCGAAGTACTTCGCCACGTCGTTGGAGATGCTGAAGGTGGTGAGGCTTCCACGGGTCATCAGCATCTGCTTGCCGATGCGCACGATCTCGATGAGCTTGGTGGGGTTGGAATCCAGGTCCACCATGTTGCCCGCCTCCTTGGCGGCCTGGGTGCCGGAGTTCATGGCCACCGCCACGTCGGCCTGGGCCAGGGCCGGGGCGTCGTTGGTGCCGTCCCCGGTCATGGCCACGAGCCGCCCGCCCGCCTGATAGTCGCGGATGAGCTTGAGCTTGGCCTCGGGGGTGGCCTGGGCCAGGAAGTCGTCCACCCCCGCCTCGGCGGCGATGGCGGCGGCGGTGAGGGCGTTATCCCCGGTGATCATCACGGTCTTGATGCCCATGGAGCGAAGGTCCGCGAAGCGCTCCTTGATGCCGCCCTTGACGATGTCCTTCAGGTGAATGACGCCCAGGGCCCGAGCGCGTTGGCCATCGGACTCCGCCACCACCAGGGGTGTGCCGCCCTCCCGGGCGATGCGGTCCACCTCCACGCGCAGGTCCTCGGGAAAGGCGACCCCCTTGGACTTGATGTACTCCTCCACGGCCACGGTGGCCCCCTTGCGGATCTGGTGGACGGGAGCCGCCCGCTCCACTTCCGGAAGCACCGCCACCCCGCCTTGGGAGCTTGAGCCGCGAAGGGCCAACGCGGCGTGGGCAGGGCCTGCCGGCGATCCGGGACCGGAGTAGATGTCCACGCCGCTCATGCGGGTCTGGGCGGTGAAGGGGATGAACTTCGCGCCCAGGGCGTGGATATCCCGCTCCCGCAGGCCGTATTTCTCCTTGGCCAGGACCACGATGCTGCGTCCCTCGGGGGTCTCGTCGGCCAGGCTGGAGAGCTGCGCGGCGTCTGCCAACTCTTCGATGTGGACGCCCTTGGCGGGCACAAAGGCCACCGCCTGGCGATTGCCCAGGGTGATGGTGCCCGTCTTGTCCAGTAGCAGCACATCCACGTCACCCGCCGCTTCCACCGCGCGGCCCGAGGTGGCGATGACGTTGGCCTGCACCATGCGGTCCATGCCGGCGATACCGATGGCCGATAACAGGCCGCCAATGGTGGTGGGAATGAGGCAAACCAGCAGAGCAACCAGCACCGTGATCGTGACGACGCTGCCCTGGCCTGAGCTCTTCACCGCATAAGCGCTGAACGGCAGCAGGGTGGCGGTGGCCAGCAAAAAGATGATGGTGAGGGCCGCCAGCAGGATATCCAGGGCGATCTCGTTGGGAGTCTTCTGGCGCTTGGCGCCCTCCACCATGGCGATCATGCGATCCAGGAAGGAATCCCCCGGGTTGGAGGAAACCCTTATGACGAGCCAATCCGACAGCACCTCGGTGCCTCCCGTGACGGCGGAGCGATCACCGCCGCTCTCCCGGATCACGGGGGCGGATTCGCCGGTGATGGCCGCCTCGTTGACACTGGCCACACCTTCGATCACTTCCCCGTCGGCTGGAATGGTCTCGCCGGCCTCCACCAGCACTACGTCGTGGATCCGCAGCGTGGCCGCAGGCGCGGGCTCCCAGGGAGATCCATAGGTGGAGCCTTTGAGAAGCTTGGCCAAGACGTCTTTCTTGGAACGCCTCAGGCTATCCGCCTGGGCCTTGCCGCGACCCTCGGCCATGGCTTCCGCAAAGTTGGCGAAGAGCAGCGTGAACCACAGCCACAGCGAGATGGCCAGAATGAATCCCGGCCGCGCTTCACCACGACCGAACTGGGCTTGGAAGTAAAGGAGGGTGGTCAGGGCGCTGCACACCCACACCGTGAACATCACAGGATTCTTGAGTTGGTGGATGGGATTGAGCTTCTTGAAGGACTCCAGAATGGCCCCCCTCAAGATGGCGCTCTCGAAGAGGGGGCGGGGCTGGAGTTCACCGGTGGAAGTGGAATTGCGTGTCATGGGTGTACCTGTTTGCTGACCTGGGTTTTCGAATGAAAAGAAATATTCACCATGGTTCGAATTTTGGTTTTCATTTCTGCGCCCCGATTACAAAAGCGATAACTGCTCAGCCACGGGGCCGAGCGCCAGGGCGGGGATGAAGGTGAGGGCGCCGATCAACAGCACCACGGCGATGAGCAGGGTCACGAAGAGGGGGCCGTGGGTGGGCAGCGTGCCCGCGCTGGCCGGTGTGCGCTTCTTTCGAGCCAAGGATCCCGCGATGGCGAGCACCGGCAGAATGGTGCCGAAGCGCCCCAGCAGCATGACGATGCCGGTGGCGGTATTGTAGAAGGTGGTGTTGGCGCTCAGGCCGGCGAAGGCGCTGCCATTGTTGTTGGAGGCGCTGCTGAAGGCGTAGAGGGCCTGGCTGAAGCCGTGGGGACCTGGATTTGAAATGCTGGCGATGGCTGAGGGCAGCATGACCGCTAGGGCCGTGCCCACTAGCACCATGGCCGCCGGGATGAGGATCACCAAGGAAGCCATCTTGGTCTCGAAGGATTCGATCTTCTTACCCACGTATTCAGGCGTGCGGCCCACCATGAGACCCGCCATGAACACGGCGATGATGGCGAAGATGAGCATGGTGTAGAGCCCCGATCCCACACCGCCGAAGACCACCTCGCCCAGATCGATCAGCAGGATGGGCACCAGGCCCCCCAGGGGTGAGAAGGAATCGTGCATGGCGTTCACGGCGCCGCAGGAGGTGGCTGTGGTGGCGGTGGCAAACAGCGTGGAACCGCCGATGCCGAAGCGGGTCTCTTTGCCCTCCATGTTGCCGCCCGGTTGTTCGACGCCGGGCGTCATGGAGGCAATCTGGGCCACGGGCAGGGACTTGAAGGCGGGATTGGGCCGCAACTCGGCCCAGTGAACGGCGGTGAGCGCCATCACGAAGATCACCGTCATGGCCGAGAGAATGGCCCATCCCTGGCGGCGATCCCGCACCATGCGCCCGAAGGCGTGGCACAGCGCCGCGGGGATCAGGAGAATGCTCAGGATCTGCAGAAAATTCGATAGGGCCGTGGGATTCTCGAAGGGGTGAGCGGAATTGGCGTTGAAGAAACCACCGCCGTTGGTGCCCAGCATCTTGATGGCCTCCTGGGAGGCCACGGGACCCATGGCCAGGAGCTGCCCGGACTTGGTGAGAACGCTGGGGGCAAAGGTCTGCACGACCCCTTGCGAGACCAGGAAAAGGGCGAAGACCGCCGAGAGGGGCAGCAGGAGGTAGAGGGTGATGCGCGTGAGGTCCACCCAAAAACTGCCAAGATTCTCCGCCTTACGGCGCCGGATGCCCCGAGCCAGCACGGCCACCACGGCGATGCCTTTGGCCGCGGAGAGGAAGTTCTGGACCGTGAGCCCCAGCATCTGGGTGAGGTAGCTCATGGTGATCTCACCGCTGTACGACTGCCAGTTGGTGTTGGTGACGAAACTGATGGCGGTGTTCCAGGCAATCCCCCAGGAGACCGGTCCCAGGTGCTGGGGATTCAGGGGTAGCAGGTGCTGTACCCGCTGGACAAAGACCAGGAAGAACAGGCCCAGGAGGCTGAAGAGGATCAACGAAAATGCGTAGGTCTTCCAATTCATGCGATCGTCAGCCTCGATGCCGGCCAGGCGATAGAGTCCCCGTTCCAGGGGGCGCACCAGGGGATCCAGGAACGTCTCTTCCCGCTCGAGCACCCGTCCGATGAATTCGCCCAGGGGCTTGGAGAGGGCCAGCAGGAGTGCCAGGAAAATCAAAAAGGACAGCACGGCAGGACTCATTGAAATTTCTCCGGCATCAGCAGGGCGACGCCCAGGTAGACGAGCAATCCCGTCGCCAGCACCGCGGCGAGCACTTGTATCCAGCCCATTTCGGCCTCCCGCGGGGATTAGACCCCACAGGTTCAAGGCTAAGGACCCGCGCGTTAAGGCCCCGTCTAATTCCAGGTCGTCGAGATCAGGATTGCGTCAAGATGCCCGCGAAAAGCCGCTCTGCCCTGGATAAAACGCATCAAGCCGCGGATCCGGGATCCACGGCTTGATCAGCAGAGTGATTTCGCAAGGATTGGTCGGCGTCAGCTCGGCACGTGCATGCGCACGGTGGTGACGATCACGCCGGGGCGCATCATGAGCATGGCCTTGATGCGCAGCGACATCTGGTTGTGCAGGAAGCGCTGCCACCACTGGGAGGGCACGTACTCCGGCAGGATCACCGTGAGGCTCACGTGGGGATGCAGCAGCTGGAAGCGTGCGATATCTTCCATGATGGGTTCCACGATGCGGCGATAAGGACTGAACACGGTGCGTAGGGGGACCCCCAAGCCGTAGTGCTTCCAATCCGACCGCATGCGTTCCATGGCGGGACTCTCGCATTCGGAGCTGGAATCCTGGTCCACGGTCAAGGCCTCGGCCCGCCCGCCCGAAATCATCTGGGCGTATCGCAGAGCGTGGACGACCCCCTTGTGCAGACTCGACACCAGCACAATGGCGTGATGCTCGTGGGAGAGCGCTGCATCGGCGCGACTGGCGGCCAGCTTGGCTTTCAGGCCGATGTAGTGCCGGTGGATTCGGAAGAAGATGAACACCAGGGTGGGCACGAGCACGATGACGATCCAGGCCCCGGCCATGAATTTGGTGACCGCGATATCCAGCATGACGATGGCGGAGGCTGTGGCCCCCACACCGTTCACGACGGCCTTGGCGCGCCAGAACTTCCCGCGCTTCTTGCGCCAGTGCAGCACCATGCCCGCCTGGCTGATGGTGAAGCCCAGGAAGACGCCCAGGGCGTAGAGGGGCAGCAGAATATCGGTGTTGGCGTGGAACATCACCACCAGCAGGCCAGAAAGCACGCTGAGGATCATGATGCCGTTGGAGAAGACCAGGCGGTCGCCCTGGATGGTGAACTGCTTGGGCAGGAAGCCGTCCCGGGCGTGCAGGGCCGCCAGACGGGGGAAGTCGGCGTACGACGTGTTGGCCGCCACCACCAGGATGGCGAAGGTGAAGCCCTGGGTGACGAGGTAGGTGAACTTGGCCAGGCCGTGGGTGGTATCTCCGTAAACCGCCTTGCAGAGCTTGGAGAGCAGCGTCTCGTTCACCACGGCAGCGTCGGTGCTGTGGTGGTAGACCACGTTGAAGTGATTGGCCAGCAGCGTGATCCCCAGGAACATGGCGCCCAGCAGGATCACCATCCAGATCATGGTCTTGGCGGCGTTGTGGCTGGAGGGGGCCTTGAAGGCGGTGACACCGTTGGAGATGGCTTCCACGCCCGTGAGGGCCGTGCACCCAGCGGAGTAGGCCCGCATGAAGACCCACACCAGCGCCAGCCCCGCCAGGTGCTGGCTGTGTTGCAGGGAAGCCGCCGCCTGTTCCATGGTCGGTGCCGCCGCGACCGTGCCGGTGATCCACCGGTAAATACCTGTGCCGATCAAGAGCATCATGCAAAGAATGAAACCGTAGGTGGGGACTGAGAAGAGGGCGCCACTCTCCTTCACGCCGCGCAAGTTCAGAATGGCGATGAAGAGGATGGCCGCGAGGGTGATGGGCACGTTATAGCTCGATAGCACCGGGAAGGCCGCCGTGACAGCCGCCACGCCTGAGGACACCGACACCGCCACCGTCAGGATGTAGTCCGTGAGCAGTGCCGCCCCCGCGGTCTGAGCCGCGGCCTCGCCCAAATTATCCTTGGCGACGTTGTAGGCGCCGCCCCCGCCGGGGTAGGCCATGATGGTCTGCCGGTAGCTGATGCCCAGGATCACGAGCAGCGCCACGATGCCCAAGGCCACCCACACGGAGAGGCCGAAGAGCCAGTGGGCCGCGAAGGCGCCCACGGCCCCCGCCGCGGCAGCGCCGGGATGGGACAGGGCCATGGAGAGGCTCGCCATGATTTCCTGGGTGGCGTAGGCCACCGAGGAGAGGGCGTCGGAGCTGAAAACCGACAGGCCCACGAAATTATTCACCTGGGTGTGACCAGTTTCATCACTGGCAAGACGGCGACCGAGAATGACTCTTCGTATCGGGGGCATAGGCATCCACGAGAGATTGCAGCAGGGTTTTCAGCCGCACTCTGGAGCCTACCGATTCCCGTATCAACACGGTGTCATGATGCCGAAGCAACCCATCAAAATTCCATCAAGACCCGCTGCGACTCAATCGCTGAACCAACAGGACAAAAACCAAATGACTGCCGGGGCCCAGGAAGTCAGAACAAGCAGGATCGAATCGCGCCTCCAACGCCCACCCCGCATTCTTTTTTCCATCAACGCAGTATCGAAGCCGAATAATCCAATGCCTATTCCCAGAGGGATAAACCATGGCATGACGATGTTCATAAATCCTCCCGCAAGGCACAGAGGTCTCCAGGCCGAAGGCGCCAAACCATTCCATCTAAATGGGATGGGTCGCGGGCCCCGCGGCGCATCGCCCGAGGCTCAGGATTTTGGAGAGCGGTCCGATGCACCTGCAAGTGTGGAACTGCGCCGGTCAAAGCGGGGTCAAAGTCCGGTGGTCAGATATCAAGAATGTATCAAGAAGGATCACGCCTTGAGCCTGTAGCCCACCCCGGGCTCCGTGAGGAGCAACCTCGGACGGGCTGGATCCGCCTCCAGTTTCTTGCGCAGACTCGCCATGTAGACGCGCAGGTAGTGAGGCTGAGGCCCCACCGCGGTGCCCCACACTTCCTTGAGGAGTTGGCGGTGCGTGAGCACCTTTCCCGCGTGCTGCACGAGGGCCACGAGCAGCGCGTATTCGTTGGGAGACAGGTGCACGACGGCATCTCCCAGACTCACCTCGCGACTCGATAAATCCACACGCAGCGCACCAATCTGCACCACGGAGTCCGTGACGGCCCCCGCCACCGCGGCCGTATGCCGCAGCGCCACGCGGATGCGGGCCAGCAGCTCTGCGGAGCCGAAGGGCTTGGAGAGATAGTCGTCCGCCCCGAAGTCCAGGGCGATCACCTTGTCCTCCTCCCGCCCCCGGGCGCTGACGATGATGATCGGCACCTGGCTCCAGGCGCGCAGCTCCCGGGCTAGGTCCAACCCATCCCCATCGGGCAGGCCCAAATCCAGGAGCACGATGTCCGGCGATAGGCGCCGCGCCTGCTCCCGCCCTTCCTCCACGGTGATGGCCTCTTCCACCTTGTACCCATGGGACTGCAGGGTGGAGCGAAGGTACCGCCGCATGGGCAGCTCGTCTTCGATGACCAGGACCAGTGGATTGGCCAAACTCATGAATATCCTTCTGGGGGAAGTTCTGGAGGCGCCCCTTCGATGGGCAGCGTGAGGCGGATCTGGAGGCCTCCTGCCGGGAGATTGTGGGCTTGAATGGTCCCCCCGTGGGCCTGGATGATCCCCCGACAAATGGCCAGTCCCAGCCCGGAACCCTGGATCGAGGCTCCTCGATTCCCCCGGTAGAACTTTTCGAAGAGACGCTGTTCTTCCCCTTCGGGAACTCCGGGACCCTGGTCGGCAATCGTGAGTGCGAACTGCTCCGCATCCACGCAGGCCTGAAGCAGGATGGGACAACCCGGACCACTATATTTCAGCGCGTTGTCGAGGAGGTTCTGAAGCACCTGCTCGAACAGCACGGGATCCACGGGCACCCAAGCCTCGGGCAGATCCAGCTGGAGAGGGCGATCCACCAGCTGTTCTTCCATGCGACTGATGGTGGAACCCACCAATTCCTCCAGGGGCACCCATTCCTTTTGGACCTTCACCTGTCCCGACTCCAGCTTGGTGAGGTCCAGCATATTGTTCACCAGGCGCTGCAGGCGGCAGGCTTCCTGGTGGATGGTGCTCAGCAGCATCCGGTGATCGGCGGGATCCGCCGAAGGCCCTGGTGAAAGCAAATTCGTCGTGACGCCCGTGATGGCGGCGAGGGGAGTACGGAGATCGTGGGAGACACTGCTCAACAGGGTGCTGCGAAGCTGCTCTTCCTCCGCGTGGATCCGCGCCTCCGTCCGCTCTTCCGCGAGATGAGCGCGTTCCAGGGCCAGGGAAATCTGGGCCGCAAAGACGGTCAGAAGGCTTTGGCGCTCCGCTTCCACCGCTAACTTCTGCCCGCCGGGAAATAGGGCCAGCACTCCCATGGGATGTTCCGTGCCCGCCATGGGCAGGAAGAGCCCCCTGGCCCCTGGAAGAGCCGTCGTGCCCTTTCCCGCGGGGGCAGCGTGCTCCAGAACCCATTGGGCCACCGCCGCTTCGTCGCTGCCCAAGTTCTGCGAGCCGGAGGAGTTAAGGTCGCCCTTCCCGTCTGCGAGCAGCACCAGCACCCGCATATCCAGCTCCCTGCGGAGATAGGTCTCCACCCGTGCCCGAATGGCCTCCAGGTCGCCTCCTTCCGCCAAAACGCCTCCCAGACGATTGAGGGCGCTGGCGTGGCCCTCTCGCTCCAAGGCCATGCGCGCCTGGGCTCGAATGCGCTCGGCCAGGTGGGCCACGATCCATCCCACCCCCAGCATCACCCCAAAGGTGCCCAGGTGGCGCACATCCTGGACCGCAAAGGTGAAGCGGGGCGGGATGAAACAGAAGTCCAGGGCCCCTACGCTCAAGAGAGAGGTCACCAGGGCCGTCATGCGGCCGAACCGCGTGGCCACAAACGTGATGCCCAGCAGGTAGACCATGACCAGATCCGCAAGATCCATGTGGCTTCGGATCAGGAGATCGACTCCCGTGGCCAAGGCCACCACGAGGGTCGCCGCGGCCAGACTTTGCAAACCCGGAAACTCCGGCAACGAAACGCGCCGAGGCTGCTCGGCCTGGAAGGCCACCACGTGCAGGGCCATGGCGGGTGCATCCTGGATCAAAGCCTTCAGGATGGCCATCATCCGTCGATTGCGGTGGCCCAGATGCCTTCCAAGGACAAGGGTGGCGACGCGCCGGGAGGCCGCCAGTTCGCGGATGTCCTTGGCGTTGGAGAGTTGGATTTGAAGGACCTCGCCGCCCAGTTGTTCCACCAGGCGGAAGTCTTCGGAAACCCGCTCGTCCGCCACCTTCGAATAGAGCAGAGAATCCAACTGCACCGCGAACCAGGAGACATTCTGCAGGGTGGCCAGCCGGCAGGCGGCCCTGATGACCTCCGAGGAGGAGGCGCGGCCGTCCACCAGCACCATGAGGCGGTCCTGATGGATATCGCTCGGTGGGTTTTCGAGAATGGACACGGCGGCACGCGGTGAAAAGAGGGCACTCCGATCTTATCCGTGTGCACCTTCGTGCATCCGCGATTCCTCACTTTTTCGGATCACGGGCATTCCGGATGGGTGGGGCAGGTCACCCTCCAGCGCCCCTGAGGCGCCTTATTTCTGGCTCCCCCGACGAAAGATTTTTTTCTGCCTGAGGCCCTTCCCTGGCCCCGATGCGGAAGCCCCATCGAGAATGAGGGTGATCAGGGCAGGACGTAGACCTCTGCGCCCTTCTCGCTGAACTCCTTGGACTTCTCCTCCATGCCCGCAGCCAGGGCGTCTTCTTCACTGACGCCGTGGGTGGCGGCGTACTCACGCACGTCCTGGGTGATCTTCATGCTGCAGAAGTGCGGGCCGCACATGGAGCAGA
>Ga0302323_100003109_pt1 | contig 13512 bp, 7 predicted proteins | sample Fen_T0_3_FD_201950 | JGI IMG/M metagenome (GOLD analysis project Ga0302323, IMG submission 201950) | Peat permafrost microbial communities from Stordalen Mire near Abisko, Sweden - Fen_T0_3 | ecosystem: Environmental > Terrestrial > Soil > Wetlands > Permafrost | place: Sweden: Abisko... | reverse complement strand
GGGCTGCTCGACGACGACGTCGACGAGCAGGTCGACCTCTACTTCCGCCAGTGCGCCGTCGTGGTCACCGCGCGCGACCTCGCGGTGATGGCGGCGACCCTGGCCAACGGCGGAGTCAACCCCGTCACGGGCGACCAGGTCGTGCCGCGCGACGTCGTCGCCTCGGTGCTGACCGTCATGACCACGTGCGGCATGTACGACTACGCGGGCGAGTGGCTCTACCGTGTGGGGCTGCCCGCCAAGTCCGGTGTGAGCGGCGGCGTCGCCGCGGCGCTGCCCGGCCAGCTCGGCCTCGGCCTGCACAGCCCTCTGCTCGACAGCCGCGGCAACAGCGTGCGCGGAGTGGCTGCGGCAGAACGGATCTCGCGGACCCTTGGCCTGCACCTGCTGCTCCCCAGCGAGCGCACCCGCAGCGGCATCAGGCGCTCCTACCGCGACGACGTCGTGCGCTCGCGTCGCGGCCGCACCCGCGCGCAGACCGCTCTGCTCGACGCCGAGGGATCGGCCGTCGCCGTGGTGGAGCTCACCGGCGACCAGGGATTCGCGAGCGCGGAGCTCCTCGTGCGCCTCGTGCTGGAGGACCCGACCCCGACCGGGTGGTGGATCCTCGACCTGCGCCGCGTCACCCGCATCGACACGGCCGCGCAGACGCTCCTCGACGGTCTCATCGCGCAGCTCGTCGCCGCCGACGTCGCGGTGGCGGTCGTCGAGCCCAGGGCCGACACGGCGCGTGCGGCCGCTCGTGCCCTGGCCGCCGGCGTCGAGCGCTTCGCCGACCCGGACACCGCGCTCGAGTGGGCCGAGACGGCGCTCCTGCTCCGCCACGGCCTGGTCGACGAGCTCCCCGAGGGCCTCGTGCCGCTCGCGCAGCAGGACCTCCTGCACGACCTGGCCCCGGACGTCGTGGCGCAGATCGAGTCGCGGGTCGGCACGCACGTGTTTCACGCCGGCACCGTCGTGTTCGAGGAGGGTGCCGTCGCCGACGGCCTGTTCTTCATCGGCGCCGGGCAGGTGAGCGCCGACGTCCGCACCCGCTCGGGCCCGAGGCGGCGCCTGTCGACCATCGCCGCGGGCTCGTCGTTCGGCGAGCTCGCCATCGTCGACGGCAAGCCGCGCAGCACCCGCATCAGCGCGCTCGAGCCGACCATCTGCTACGTCCTGACCCCCGAGGCGTACGCCGACCTGCAGGCGAACGCGCCGGTCGCGTGCGCCGAGCTCACCCGCGCCATCGCGCGCTCGCTGTCCCAGCGGCTGCGCTACTCCACCGCGGACGTCGCCGCCTTCGAGGAGACCTAAGCCGCCGAGCGCTCGGCCAGGCCCGGACCTGGCCGGAATTGTCCGTTTCTTGGATGTGCCCCGGACGAGAACGGGCAGGCCCAGGCGCAGAGTCGGACCTGTCGGAGGAACCATCCGCGTCGGGTGCCGAGGGAACAGCGACAGGACTCGGCGACGACGAGGGCGAGAACTGAACCATCCACCCCGCGTCGGCACGGGCCCCCACCTCGGGCTGACGCGAGACCCCCGCCGCGCCGTCCCCTGCGGCGGGGGTCTCACCGTCCACGCGGCCGGTCCTGACGGATCGGCCCCACCCCCATCAGCCGGAGGGTCAAATTGTGAGCAACCGCAGTGCGGCGCCAGCCGCGGTGTGGGATGAAGGACGCGTGTCGCACGCATCCTCGGACCGCCCTCGCGGCTGGTTCGCGCGCCTTCGCCGGCGCAGGGAGCCGGCCCAGGCCGAGACCCCGGCCCCGCCCGAGCCGACCATCGACCTGCGCGACTCCGCACGCCCGAGCGCCGAGGACCCCGCCGTGGTCCTCGAGCAGCTCACCCGGATGCGCGACGCCGGCCTCATCACCAACGCCGAGCTCGACCGCGAGCGGCGCACCCTGCTCGGCTCCGGCGGGAGCGGGCAGCGTCGACCCGACGACACCCCCTGATACGGGTCCAAGGGCGCGGTCGGGCTCAGGCGGCCGGACCGTGGCCCTCGAGGTGCGGGTGCAGAGGCAGCGGCGTGGCGAGCTCGGCCTCGTCGGGGATCTCGGCCTCGACGTCCTCCGCGCCGATCGAGTGCAGCATCGCGTAGACGATCAGGCTGCCGACCACCACGACGAGCGCGCCCACACCGATCCACGCCAGAGCGCCCGGCAGCTGCGTCACCTTGAACACACCGAACGCCAGCACGATCGTGGTCGGCAGAGTCACGATCCACGCGGTCACCATCTCGCCGACGACCTTGAGGTTGATCCCCATGCCGGAGCCGACACCGGCGCCGGCGACCGACGACGCCGCAGCGTGCGTCGTGCTGATCGGCACGCCGAGCCCGGTGGCTCCGAAGATCGCCGTAACCGCACCGATGTTCGCCGCGACCCCCGAGGCCGGGTGCAGTGTCGTGATCTTCAGACCCATGGTCTCGATGATCTTCCAGCCGCCCCAGACGGTGCCGAGGGCGATGGAGCCGTACGCCGCGACCTCGACCCACAGCGGCACGGCGATGTTGCCGTCCTTGCCCGCGACCAGGTGACCGGTGCCGACGAGGAGCGCGGCGATCACACCCATGGTCTTCTGGGCGTCGTTGGCGCCGTGGCCGAATGAGACAGCGCCGGCGGACACGAGCTGAAGCCACTTGAACGGCTTTGCGTTGTCGGGGAGCTTGAAGACCTTGGCGAGGGCGGCGACGAGGAACATCGCGAGGAAGGCGATGCCGAACGCGACCAGCGGGCTCGCGACGATGGCGACGAGCGTCTTGGTCACGCTCGGCCAGCTGATCGCGTCGGTCCCACCGGCTGCGAGGCCGGCGCCGACCAGGCCGCCGATGAGCGCATGGCTCGACGACGACGGCATGCCCACCCACCAGGTCGCGTAGTTCCACGAGATCGCGGCGAACAGGGCCGCGAACACGACGGCGACGCCGGTCACGTTCGCATGCACGGTCTTCGCGACCGTGTTGGCGACGGCGGTGCCCACGACGAACAGGGCGGCGAAGTTGAAGAAGGCCGAGAACCAGACGGCGAACTTCGCGGGCAGGGCCCGCGTGGCGACCACGGTCGAGACGGAGTTCGCGGCGTCGTGGAAGCCGTTGGTGAAGTCGAACAGGAGGGCGAGAGCCACGACCACGATCACGGCGGTCAGCGTCAGGTCCACGGGGTCGTCCCTGCGTCGTGGGCGGCCCCGCTGACCGTCCCGGCAGAGCCCATGATGTCCACGACGACGGGTCTGTCCATCGCGTGGAGTGAACGAACGGTGAACGGCGGGTAAACGACATCCAGGTGGGGCGGCGAGCACGGAATCGGCGCGGAACGCGGGTGAGGTCACCCTCATCCGTCGCTCCGGTGGAGTTGTCTGAGCGCGGCGCACCCAGCCGGGTCGTCGTCGGCAGCCCTGGTCAGCCGACGCCGAGGCATGCGTGATCGGGTCGTAGGCGACGTAGACGAAGGCCACCGACACGACCCACAGCAGCACCGGGACCTCGCGGGCCGCGCTGTAGCTGGTGTTGCTCGAGGTGGGCGACACGACCGGCCACCATGGCCGGGCAATCGGCCAGGAGGATCGCCTCGAAGTGCGGTCGGTGCCGTCCTCGTCGAGGATCTCGCCCTTGTTGAATGGTGCCTCGCAACGCAGGAGAGGCCCCTCGAAGTATGAGTTCGAGGGGCCTCTCCATCGACCGTCGGCTGACCCCGGGCAAGCCCGGGACCGGCACGACCCGCGGGTGTCACCGCGACCGCCGCGCTCGTTCCGGCAAGCCGGGCGTGGCACGAGCGGATGTCTCCCCACCGGTCCTGACGATCCCCTGCGCTGACACCCGCAGCCGGTGAGGTTGCCCCCTCCGGGATGGACCGCCGTTCTCCGATCGAGCCGCTTCCCTCCGCGGTTCCCGCCCCGAGTTGCCCCGGTGGTGTTCCCCGCCTCGTTCGGCGTGGGGCAAGTTCTAGTCGCCTCCGGTCAACCCCCACAAGGGGTTTCTCGGACGAATTCTTGTGCACAGGTCCACGCACAGGATCGTCCACAGCCGTGCGTGCTCAGCGGCCTCGTCGTACACACCCCTGTTGACAACATTCGTGGATAACCCACCCCCTGCCCGCCGTCGACGGGCACTTACGTCAGTGACGTCGGGACCAGGTCGGCGAGGAGGTCGGCGACGAGGTCGATGACCTCGGGGTCGGCGCCCATCGACATGTGGGTGGCCGAGACCTCCACGGTGTCGGCCTGCGGGTCGAGGCAGGCACGCCAGTCGATGACGCCGTCGTCGAGGGAGAACACCGAGGTGTAGGGGATTGTGGCGAGCACGTCCTGCTCGAGCAGCGCCTTGATCTCGCGGGCGCAGTCGCCACTGAGGCAGTCGTCGCCGAGCAGGCCGGGCACGCCGAGCGCGGAGAGGCGCGTGATCAGCTGCAGCTGCGCGGCGAGCGTGGCGTTGACCGCGAGCGGGTCGGTGTTGGGCGTCCCGAGCGTGGTGAGGGAGGCGACGAGGTCGGGACGGCGCACGGTCACCACCTTGCCGAGCGTGCCGCCCCGCGACCAGCCGACGACCGCGACGCGACGCCCGGTGCGCTCCGCCGTGGCCTCGAGCCGGCGCTCGACGGCGTCGGCGAGCTCACGGGTGCAGCCGACGTTGGGCGCGATGCCGGAGCGCGCCGTCCAGTGGCCGCGACGGCGCAGCCCCTCGGCCATCGGCGCCAGCGCGAAGTCGCCGGACATGAAGCCGGGCACCAGCAGCACCGGCACCCGGTCGGGGTCCGGGGTCGTCTCGACCCGCTGGTGCGGGAGCAGCCGGCCGGCCACCTTGAAGACGGAGAGGTTCTCGCGCACAGCGGTGATCACCGGCGGGTGGAAGCCCGTCGGGTGCGTGAGGAAGTCGCCGAGCTCCTCGAGCGAGCGACCCACCGGACCGGACATGCCCCCCAGTGTGCGACACCGGCGCGCCCGCGGCACGCGGTCCGGGCTGCTTCCCTGCCCGATTCCCCCATGGCCACGGTGCAGCGGGGTCCTCAGCGGGCTCACAGGGTTCTCACGGAGTGCAGATCGGGACCCCACCCCGGCCCGAGGCCGTTGCCAGGGAACCGCCAGCGGGCGCCTCGACCTTGGATGCATGACCACGACAGCCGACTCCCCCATGGTGGAGGCCGGGCCGCGCGCCCGCCTCGCGGACCGTCACCCGCCGGTGCTCGACGTCGTCGTGCCGGTGTACAACGAGCAGGACGACCTCGTCCCGAGCGTCGAGCGCCTGCACGCCTACCTCACGGCCCACCTCCCCTACTCCTTCCGCATCACGATCGCCGACAACGCGAGCACCGACGCGACGCTCGCGCTCGCGGTCGACCTCGCCGACCGGCTGCCGGGAGTCGCGGTCGCGCACCTCGAGCAGAAGGGTCGCGGCCGCGCCCTGCACCAGGTGTGGTCGCTCAGCGACGCCGAGGTGCTCGCCTACATGGACGTCGACCTCTCGACCGACCTCGCCGCGCTGCTGCCGCTCGTCGCACCGCTCATCTCCGGGCACAGCGACCTCGCGATCGGGACCCGGCTGGCTCGCGACTCGCGCGTGGTGCGCGGCCCGAGGCGCGAGGTCATCTCCCGCTGCTACAACCTCCTGCTGCGCACCACGCTGGCCACCCGGTTCTCCGACGCGCAGTGCGGCTTCAAGGCGATCCGCGCGGACCGCGCCCGCGAGCTGCTGCCCCTGGTCGAGGACACCGGATGGTTCTTCGACACCGAGCTGCTCGTGCTCGCCGAGCGCAGCGGCCTGCGCATCCACGAGGTGCCCGTCGACTGGACCGACGACCCGGACTCGCGCGTCGACATCGTCTCGACCGCGGTCGCGGACCTGAAGGGCATCGTGCGGCTGGCCCGCGGGATGGCCTCCGGGCGCATCCCGGTGACCGGGCTGCCGGCGTACGCCGGGGAGGACGTCCCTCGCGGCCTGACCACCCAGCTCGTGCGCTTCGCCGTCGTCGGGATCCTCTCGACGCTGGCGTACCTCGCCCTGTTCCTCCTGCTGCGCGGCCCGATGGGCGCGCAGGGCGCGAACTTCGCGGCGCTGCTGCTCACCGCGGTGGCCAACACCGCGGTGAACCGGCGCTTCACCTTCGGCGTGCGCGGCGCGGTCGACCGGTTCCGCCACCAGCTGCAGGGGCTCGTCGTGTTCGCCGTGGGCCTCGGGCTCACCGCGGCGTCGCTCGCGCTGCTGACCGCCGTCGCGCCGGACGCGCAGCGCTGGCTCGAGGTCGGCGTGCTCGTGGCGGCCAACGTGACCGCCACTCTCGTGCGCTTCCTGCTCCTCCGCTCGTGGGTCTTCCCGCAACGCGGCATGACCCGCACACCCGCCGACGCCCAGCCGCTCGTGGCCGGGCCCTACCCGAGGACCACCCGATGACCACCGTCGACCACGGCCCCACCTTCGTACCCCCGCTCACCGACCTGCACCCGGTGCTGCTCCCCGACCCCGACGAGCCGGCCACCGACCAGGCGCCGCAGCGCCCGGCCGCTCCGATGCCCACCTCGCGGCTCGGCCGGCTGTGGCGCGCCCGCGAGCAGGACGCCGCGTGGGTGCGCCCCTCGCTGATCTCCCTGCTCGCCGCGACCGGCGTGCTCTACCTCTGGGGCCTCGGCGCCTCCGGGTGGGCGAACGCGTTCTACTCCGCCGCCGTCCAGGCGGGCACGCTGAGCTGGAAGGCCTTCCTGTTCGGCTCGTCCGACGCCGCGAACTTCATCACGGTCGACAAACCGCCGGCGTCGCTGTGGGTCATGGAGATCTCCGCGCGCATCCTCGGCCTGAGCTCGTGGTCGATCCTCGTGCCGCAGGCGCTGATGGGCGTCGCGAGCGTGGCGCTGCTCTACCTCGCCGTACGCCGCTGGGCCGCGCCCGTCGCGGGCCTGATCGCCGGCGCGGTGCTCGCCCTGACGCCGGTGGCGACGCTCATGTTCCGCTTCAACAACCCCGACGCGCTCCTGGTGCTGCTGCTCACCGCGGCGGCGTACACGACGGTGCGCGCAACCGAGTCGGCGTCACGTCGCTGGCTGATCGCGACCGGCGTCCTCGTCGGGTTCGCGTTCCTCACGAAGAGCCTGCAGGCGTTCCTGCCGCTGCCGGCCTTCGCCCTGGTCTACCTCCTCGCCGCCCCGACGACGCTGGGCCGACGCATCCGCGACCTCCTCCTGGCCGGCGTCTCCCTCGTGGTGGCGGCGGGGTGGTGGATCGCGCTCGTCGAGCTGTGGCCGGCCGACAGCCGTCCGTACATCGGCGGCTCGCAGACCAACTCCGTGCTCGAGCTGATCCTGGGCTACAACGGACTGGGCCGGATCACCGGCGACGAGGTCGGCAGCGTCACGGCCGGCGGCGGCATCGGCGGTGGGACCGGAAGTGCCTGGGGCGCAACAGGTTGGAGCCGTCTGCTCTCCTCCGACTACGGCGGCCAGGTGGCGTGGCTCATCCCTACGGCGCTCGCCGCAGCGGCTGCACTGCTCTGGATCAGCCGCCGTGCGCCGCGCACCGACCGGCTGCGCGCGAGCGCACTGCTCTGGCTCGGCTGGCTGCTCCTCACCGGGCTGACCATCTCCTTCGCGCAGGGCATCATCCACTCGTACTACACGGTGGCCCTCGCTCCCGCGATCGGTGCGCTCGTCGGCATCGGCGCCACGGTGCTCTGGTCGAAGCGCGACGTCGCGGCGGCTCGGATCGCTCTGGCGCTCGGTGTCGCCGGCACCGCGGTCTGGTCGTCGGTGCTGCTCTCGCGGTCCGCCGAGTGGATGCCGTGGATCCGCTACGCCGTCCTGGCGCTGGGGATCGCGAGCGCGCTCGCGATCCTCGTGGCCGACCGGCTCACCCGTCGCGTCACCCTCGTGGTCGGCGCCGCGGCGCTGGCGTCGGCGCTGCTCGGGCCGGCGGCGTACGCCGTGCAGACGGCTGCGACCGCGCACACGGGGTCGCTGCCGAGCGCGGGTCCGACGGTCGCCGGTGCGCGCGGCGTCGGCCCCGGCGGTGGCGGTCCCGGCGGGTTCGGCGGTGGACGCGGCGGGTTCGGCGGCCAGCCGCCGACCGGCCAGGCACCCCCTGCTCTCGGCGGCGGCACCGGCACGGCACCGACGACGACCGGCGGGACGACCGGCGGGACCACCACCGGCGGCACGGCCGGCAGCCCGACCGTGACGGGCGGTGGCGCGGGCGGCCTGCTCGAGGCCAGCACCCCGGGCGCCGGGCTCACGACCCTGCTGGAGACTGACGCGTCGTCCTACACCTGGACCGCTGCGGCCGTCGGCGCGCAGACGGCCGCGGGCTACCAGCTCGCGACCGGGCTCCCGGTGATGTCGCTCGGCGGCTTCAACGGCAGCGACCCGTGGCCCACCCTCGCGGTGTTCCAGCAGTACGTCGCGAACCACCAGGTGCACTGGTTCATCGGCGGTGGCAACGGGTTCGGCGGTGGCGGCGGTTCCCACGGCGGGTCGTCCGTGACGAGCGAGATCACCTCGTGGGTCTCGTCGCACTTCACGGCGCAGACCATCGACGGCGTCACGGTCTACGACCTGACCGCACCCACCTCGAGCACGACCAGCTCGAGCACCGGGGCCTGATCCCACCTCGTGCTGCGGGGCAGCACATCTGACGGTACGCACGACCATGCTCACCCTGAGTGACCGGCGGTCTCACCCGTCCGGCTCAACCTGGGCGGCCGCGGCTGCGACTCTGCGTGAGGGCTTGCGACAATCGCGGGGTGCGCGAGGCCGATCCGGGCTGGATGACCACCGTCGCGGCCGAGTACGCCGCCCACGGTGCGATCGACGATGCCCTGGTGCAGGCGGCCACCGCGAACGAGGTCGGCCTGGCCCAGATCGAGCCCGACGGCTCGGTGTGGTGGTCCGACGAGACCTACCGGCTGCACGGCCGGCCGCGATGGATCCGCGTGCGCACGCTGGCCGACCTCGCGCGCAGCCTGCCGCCCGCGTCGATCGCCACGGTGCGCTCGGCGTACACGGACTCGCTGACCGACCAGGACCTCGAGCTGCGCTTCACCGCCACCGGCGAGGACGGTCGCGAGCGCGCTCTCGTCCTGCGCGCCCTCGACGAGGGCGTGCTGCTCGTACACCAGGCAGGCGGCTCCGCGTCGCGTGCCGCGGCGCCCGTGATTGATATCCGGGAGGAGCGGGAGGAGCCGGACGAGGAGCCTGCGCCACTGCCCGCACCTGCGGAGCCGGTCGACGAGGACCGCCCCGAGCTCGCACCCTCCGCCGAGCCAGCACCGTCGACCGACCTCGTGCCGTCGGTCGACGTCGCGCCGTCGGCGGACACCGAGGCGGTCGAGGCCGTCGCACCGCGCACCGAGGACGCCGCGCAGCAGCTGGCCTCCGCCGTCCTCGAGGCGACGCCGGACCTCGTGCTGCTCTTCGACCTCGTCACGAGCCGCGTCGTGACGATGGCCGGCAACGAGCGCGACAGCATCGACATCGTCCAGCACCTGCGCACCGGCGGCCGGCTGCGCGACGACGTGCACCCCGACGACTACGCGGCGCTCGTCGAGTGGCGCCTGGCCCTGCCCGAGCTGGCGCCGGCCGAGGTGCGCCACATCGACGTCCGGTTCCGGCAGGACGGCGAGTGGCGCTGGCGCGAGATCCGCGCTTCGGAGTTCCGCCGACTGGGCGACGAGGTCGCGGAGGTCGTGGTCGTGGTGCGCGACGTGCACCAGCGGGTCGAGGCGGGCCGGCGTATCGCGGAGAGCGAGCGGGCCTTCCGCGAGGTGTTCGACGCGAGCCCGGTGGGTCTCGCCGTGCTCGACGCCCACGGCCGGTTCACCGACGTGAACGACGCCTTCTGCACGCTCGCCGGCCGCACCCGGGAGGCGGTCCTCGCCACCGTCTACGAGGCGCTGCTGCACCCGGAGGACCGCGCCGCGGCCGTCATCTCCCGCGCCCGCACGCAGAGCCAGGGCGCGCCGCACTCGCCTGCCGAGCGACGCCTGTCGCGCGCGGACGGCTCGACGATCTGGGTGCGAGTGCGCACCTCCGAGATCGACTACGCCGGCGACGCGCGCACCCTCGTCTCCCTCGAGGACGTCTCGGCCTCGAAGGCCACCGAGGACCAGCTGCGGCACGACGCGCTGCACGACGAGCTCACCGGCCTGCCCAACCGGCGCCTGCTCGTCGACCGGCTTGAGCGCGCGCTCACCCGCTCGCGTCGTGGCGACGCCCGGCTCGCGATCTTCTTCATCGACCTCGACGACCTCAAGCGGGTCAATGACACGCACCCGTGGCAGCACCGCGCGGGCGACGTCCTGCTCACCGCCACGGCGGCCGCGATCCGCGAGACGCTGCGCGAGGCCGACACCCTCGGCCGGCTCGGGGGCGACGAGTTCGTCGCGATCTGCGAGGACGTCGGCGACGACTCGACCATCGCCGACCTCGGCGAGCGCATCCTCATGGCGGTGCTTCAGCCGCTCACGATCGGCAACGAGACGGTCAACGTCGGCGCGAGCATCGGCGTCGCGGTGGCCGACGACGACGCCGAGACCGCGGAGCACCTGCTGCGCCGGTCCGACGCCGCGATGTACGCCGCCAAGACGGCCGGCGGGTCGCGGGTGGTGCGCGCCGACGCGCCGGGCGACGAGGTGACGGTCGACCTCGTCGGTGCGCTGGCACGACGTGAGCTGCGCCTGCACTACCAGCCCGTCGTCTCCCTCGGCAGCGGTGCGGTGCTCGGCGTCACGACGGTCGTGCGATGGCGGCACCCGGAGCGCGGCATGCTCCCGGCCGACGAGGTGCGCGCCGCGCTCGCCGCGGGGGCGGCAGGGCTGCCGATCGTGCACTGGTCGATCGACCGGGCGATCTCCGACGTGCGGACCGTGGCACCCTCGCGGGTCGACCACATCTCGGTGTGGCTGCCGATCCCGGGGCGCGCCGCGCTGGCCGCCAGCACGCGCACCGCCGTCGCCACCGCGCTCGGGGGTCCCGACGGCACGCTGACGCCCGAGTCGGCGCCCTCGATCGTGCTCGACATCCACGAGCAGGACATCGCCGCGCTCACCAAGCGCCGCGCGCTGCACCACCACCTCGACGCCCTCCTGTCCGAGGGCCCGATCGCCCTGGGCGTGGAGGGGTTCACGCCCGACGCCGTCCCGATCGGCATGCTGCAGCTGCTGTCCGCGGCCTCGGTCTCGATCGACCCGGACCTCCTCCTCGAGGCGGCTCGCAACGAGTCGACCGAGGAGCTCGTCCGGTCCCTCGTGCACGCCGCCGCGGCGCTCGGCGTCATCACCATCGCGATGAACGTCGAGTCGCAGGCGCAGCTCGACGTCGCGCGGGGTCTGGGCGTGCACGCGGCGTACGGCGACCTGATCGGGCCACCGGCACCGCTCGACACTTACTCCGACCTGCTGCACGGCGGTCGGATGGCACTGCCCGAGGCTGCCGTGGTCGCGGAGGCCGTCGACGTGCTCGAGCTCGACCGCTCGGTGGCCGACGTCCTCGCGGCGTCGGACGCGGACGGCGAGTCGCTGTGGAAGTCGCTCGCCAGGACCGACCCGGCCCAGGCACCGGCCCCCCAGCTCGAACAGGTCGAGCCCACGAGGGTCGACCTGCCTGCGCCGGCCTTCGAGCCCGGGGTGGATACCGGCGCGGCCCCCGAGCCGCACGTCGACGCGGGCGTGGACATCGGTGCCACGCTCGCCGCCGAGCTCGGGTTCGACCTGCCGCCCTCGCCGTAGCCGAGGGGTCTCGCGGTGCGGCCTGCGACGAGGGACACGCCCTCTCAGCCGTAGCCGAGGTCGTGCAGCTCGTCGTCGTCGATCCCGAAGTGGTGCGCGATCTCGTGCACGACCGTGATGCGCACCTGCTCGACGACGTCGGCCATCGTGCGGCAGATCGACAGGATCGGGTAGCGGTAGATCGTGATGCGGTCCGGCATGACGCCGGCGTACCAGGAGCCGCGCTCGGTCAGCGGGACGCCCTCGTAGAGGCCGAAGAGCCGCCCGCGCTCGTCGTCGGAGTCGTCCTCGACCACGAACACGACGTTCTCGACGAGCCGCGCGAGCTCGTCCGGGATCCCGTCGAGCGCCTCGGCGACGAGGTCCTCGAACTGCCGCGGCCCGATGTCCAGCACGATCCGATCCTCCCTCACCCGTCGCGGCAGCGCCGGACCGACCGCTGCACGAGGCAGGTCCGACGTCCGGTTGCGTTTTGGAGGGGAGCAGGCCTGTCCCGTATGCTCTCCCGGTCCCCCGACAGGTGACGTCGGAGGCCACCCGGCCCCCATCGTCTAGTGGCCCAGGACACCGCCCTTTCACGGCGGCAGCACGGGTTCGAATCCCGTTGGGGGTACGGCACGCTCAGCACCACAGCAAGGCCCCGTAGCGCAGTTGGTTAGCGCGCCGCCCTGTCACGGCGGAGGTCGCCGGTTCGAGCCCGGTCGGGGTCGCCACAAGAAGGGCGCCGCATCGCACGTGGATGCGGCGCCCTTCGGCGTAGTCCCGGACCCCCGAGGGAGATCGGAGTCCGGACAACCCGTCAGCCGTCGCGCAGGGTGGCGTAGGCGGTTCGTACGTCGGGGGTGGGGGGGGCGTCGACCCAGCGGCCCGCGGCGGCGGGCCAGGTGGCGGACGCCCAGGCGTCCTCTCCGAGCAGGGTGCGGGCGGCCTGGCGGGCGGCGCCGTCGGCGACGTACTCGCCGGGGTCTGCGACGAGCACCGGGTGGCCGAGGACCGCCGGCGCGATCGCCGCCACCGCCGCCGAGCGGGCGGCACCGCCGATGAGGATCACCCGCCCGATCGGCACACCCTGCGCGACCAGCGCGTCGACGGCGTCGGCGAGCCCGCACAGCATCCCCTCGACCGCCGCGCGGGCCAGGTTGCCCGGCGTGCCGTTGGACAGGGTGACCCCGGCCAGCGTCCCGGTCGCGTCGGGCCGGTTCGGGGTGCGCTCGCCGGCGAGGTAGGGCAGCAGCGTCAGGCCGTCGGAGCCTGCGGGCGCGGCCAGCGCGAGGGAGTCGAAGGACTCGGTCGAGACACCGAGCATCCGGCGTACGACGTCGAGCACCTGCGCGGCGTTGAGGGTGCACACGAGCGGCAGGAATCGGCCGGTCGCGTCGGCGAAACCGGCGACGACGCCGGAGGCATCGGCCGTCGGGGTGTCGGACACGGCGAACGCCGTGCCGCTCGTGCCCAGGGACACCACCACGTCGCCCGGCCGGGCCGCGAGCCCGAGGGCCGCCGCCATGTTGTCGCCCGTGCCGGGCGCCAGCACCGCACCCGGTGCCGCGCCCCACGACCCCACGACCTCCCCGACGACCTCGTACGCCGCAGCCACCCGGGGCACGCCGATCTCGCGGCCGAACGCGAGCGCGAGCAGGTCGGCCCGGTACTCCCCCTCGGACGGCGACCAGTAGCCCGTGCCGCTGGCGTCACCGCGGTCGGTGGTGACGCCCTCGAGCGTGCCGCGCAGCCGCGCGGTGAGCCAGTCGTGCGGAAGGCACACCGACGCGGCGACGTGTGCGGAGTCGGCGTCGTGCTCGGCCACCCAGCGCAGCTTGGTCACGGT
>Ga0302323_100003107_pt1 | contig 13517 bp, 8 predicted proteins | sample Fen_T0_3_FD_201950 | JGI IMG/M metagenome (GOLD analysis project Ga0302323, IMG submission 201950) | Peat permafrost microbial communities from Stordalen Mire near Abisko, Sweden - Fen_T0_3 | ecosystem: Environmental > Terrestrial > Soil > Wetlands > Permafrost | place: Sweden: Abisko... | reverse complement strand
CTTTGGAACAACGTCGTCCAGCGCACGCAAACCGGCCGCTGCCCGTCGCTCATCTACAACGATCTCGATCTGCTCTTGCGGACGGTGCGCGACATGTTCACGCCCGACGTGGACAAGTTGATCATCGATTCGCGTCCGGAATACGACCGAATCAAGAAATTCATCGCGGCGTTCATGCCCGACTTCCCGGGGCAGATCGAGCTGTACACCAGCGCCGAGCCGGTCTTCGACGGCTATGGCATCGAGATCGAAATCGATCGCGCGCTGGAGCGCAAGGTATGGCTCAAGTCAGGTGGCTACCTCATCGTCGATGAGATGGAGGCGCTGACCGCCATCGATGTCAACACCGGGCGCTTCGTGGGCAAACGCAACCTGGAAGACACCATCACCCAGACCAACCTGGAGGCCGCACGCGAGGTGGCCGAGCAGCTACGCATTCGCTCTATCGGCGGCATGATCGTCGTCGATTTCATCGACATGGACAGGTCGTCCAATCGCAACAAGATCATGCGCTCCTTCAACGACTTCTTGCGCCGGGACAGGTCCAAGGCCGCGGTCACCCGCATCTCGGAACTGGGCCTGGTCGAGATGACGCGCAAACGGACGCGGGAGTCGCTGCTGCACGACCTGACCGAACCATGCTCGCATTGCGAGGGCAAGGGTTACACCAAGTCTCGCCGCACGGTCGCCTATGGCCTTTTGCGCGAGCTGCGTCGGCAAGGCAATCTCATCGAAGGCGATACGGTTCTGGTCGAGGTCAACCCTGAAATCGCGCAGGTTCTGGCCGGGCCCGACCATGTCTACCTCGAAGAAATCGAGAAGCGGCTGCAGAAACGTATCATCGTGAAAGCGCGCGGTACCTTTGCCATCGAGGATTTCGAGCTGCGAACGCCAGGACAGAAGGCGCTTGAGCACAGTGAGGCGGGACGGGATGGCGACAAGGCCGAGCAGCGGCGAAGCCGCAAGCGCAAGAAGATCGGACCACCCGCCGAGGTGCAAGCCATGCTGGACGAGGAAGAGCGGAACAGCCTGTCCGGGGATCAGGAATTCGACGACACTCAGCCAGATGCGGCGAGCGTTGAGCCAGGCGGCGAGGATGCCGCACAACTCGCCGCCGAGGCCGCGGTACTTGCGCCAACCATGGACGTCGCAGTGTCGGTGCCCGAGCCGTCGATCCTGCCCGTCGATGCTGCGCCGACGGAGCCGACGGACGCGAAGCGCGACCAGCCCAACGGGCATACCGGGGAACAGTCGAGCAAAGAGGAAATCTAGCCAGCCAGGGTTGGATTGGCTGCCGAATGTACGCTCAAGGCTCATGTAATACAAGGTAGGTAAAAGTGGACGTGTGCCCACTTGTGGTTACGAAAAGTATCAACAGGAAAAGTCAAGTAACTACAAAGTGATAGAATTTTGATCCACAGGCTGGTGGCTGATAGCATTTTGTGAAAAAGGACGCCGCAAGCGGCGATTTTCACAGGATGGCCGAACACGAATCCAGGCTGCCTCCGACCTGCCTCGGCGGGAGCGAGAACCAGCCGCCACAGCCGGACAACCAACTTGAGTTTGCCTTCGCGACACATGCGTCGCGCGAGGCCAGCTCCCATTTCGTTCCCGACTGCTCGCGCCGGGCGTTGCGCTCGCTGAATCCGGGACGCAGCTTGCATGCGCCGCGATCGGAACGGTCGCTTGAAGAGATCCAGCTTGAACTCGGCGTGCTCAGTCACATGCCGTCAAGCAAGAGTCTGGGGCTGAAGCTCACCGAGAACCGGCACACCATCATTTCGGTCCAGCGTGGCCGCGAAGTGTACCGGGTTCGCGTTCATCGGATGTTCGCCAACGCCGAGCCGCGCCTGGTGCGGGCGCTGGCGCGCTACGTGGTCCACAACGATGCCCGGGCCTCGGCGCAGCTGAGCGAGTTCATCCAATCCAACCAGCACCTGATCCTGAAACATCCGCCCCACGCGCGACGCATGGTGCTGCGCACGCGCGGCCAAGTGCACGACCTGGCGGCCATCTTCGACCGGCTGAACCGGCGCTACTTCCAGGGCAAGCACGAGGCACGTATTACCTGGGGACCGCTGCGCAAGCACGCGCAGCAGCGTTCCATCAAGGTTGGCAGCTACGCATTGGAAGATCGCCTGATTCGCGTTCATCCCGCGCTTGACACCGAGATGGTCCCTGCCTTTTTCATTGAATGGATCGTCTTCCACGAGATGCTGCACGGCAAGCACACGATTCGCGAAGTCGATGGCCGACGCTGCTTCCACCCGCCCGAGTTCTCGCGCGAGGAGCGCCTGTTCCCCGGCTATGGGCGCGCGCGGCTATGGGAGAAGGCGAATCTGGATAGGTTGCTCGGCGGCTAGCTCTGCCAACTTGGCAAAGCCGGACTCGGAATTGCGCCAGGAACGCGCGGGCCATGTCCGCATACGCACTTTTTCCCGAAGGCAAAGGGCTTTCTTCGTGGAACGATTGATGCTAGGTCCCTCACAACAATGAAGAAGGTGAGAATCATCATCATGCTCGGGTTGGCGCTTGTCGGCGTGGGCGTGGGCTGCGGTCATGGGCGCTATCTGCCGGGGACGACCATCCTGGCCAATGAGACCAACAGGGATGTCATCGATACCGTCGAGGAGTATCGGATGAAGCTCACCGACAAGAACGTCGATGGCCTTCTGCTGCTGGCGTCGGAGAAGTATTTCGAGGATGGCGGCACGCCTCAGTCGAATGACGATTATGGGTATGCCGGGCTAGCGACCATTCTCACTGGGCGTCTGCAACGCGTGGAATCCATTCGCTACGACATTCAGTACAAGCGCATCACCATGGGCTCCGACGGGCGCGCCGTGGTGGAGGCGTTCCTAAGCGGCGCTTTCGAGTTGCAAGGCGAAGTGGGCGAGCGCTACCGTCGGGTCAACGATTTCCATCGCTTCGTGCTCGAACGGTCCACAACGGGCGGTTCGTCCAAGTGGAAGTTCGTTTCGGGGATGTAGAGGTAGCCGAGAAGTATGGAGAGCACGGAGGTACTGCTCTCCTAGAGTTCAAAGACGAGTAGTCGGGTTTCGAGCGGGCCGTTGTACAGGCGGTGCGAGATCTCAGGCCGGCGCTTGAGAACCTTGGCGAAGGCGGGATTGCCCGAGAGGCAGACGGCGCGCCACCCGGCCATGGCATCGAAGGCATGCGCCATGGCCGCGTACAGGCGCTCCACATCGGCGCCGGAAGCCGCGGGTTCGAGCCGCTCACCGTAGGGCGGATTGGTGCACAGGGTGCCCGGTGGATCCTGCTGCGATAGGTTGGCGACGTCTGCAACTTCGAAGGTGATATCGGCTAGCACCCCAGCGGCTTCGGCGTTCTTACGCGCGGCCGCTATGGCGGTTGGGTCGATGTCGCAAGCCAGGATCGGGCAGGGCGCCTTGGCGAGGATGCTTTCGCGCGCGGATTTGAGCAGGGTTTCCCAGATCCTGCGTTGGTCGGGCGTGGTCCAGCGCTCGAAGCTGAAGCGGCGGCGCAGGCCAGGGGCGATGTTTCTCGTCATCAGCGCGTGCTCGATGGCCAAGGTGCCCGAGCCAGCCATCGGGTCGATAAATGGCCGGTCAACCGTCACGCCGCCCAGGCTGAGCACGGCGGCAGCCAACGATTCCTTGAGTGGGGCTTCCACCATGGCCACGCGGTAGCCCCGGCGATGGAGCGGCTCACCCGCCAAATCGACGAAGAGGCGCGCTTCATTGCCGCGGACGTGCAGCACGACCGAAACATCCGGGTCGTTCACGCTCACATCGGGGCGCCGGCCGCTGCGGTCGCGAAGCATGTCCACGATGGCGTCCTTGACCTTGAGCGCGGTGAAACCCGAGTGGCGCAGGTTGGGATTATCTTGCGTGGTCGCATGGACGGCGATGGTCATGTCGCGTCCGACAAAGTCGGTCCAGTCGATCTCGCGCGTTCTTGCGTACAGCTGGTCGGCATCGCTGGCTTCGAACGCGGCGATCTCGAGCAGGACGCGCATGGCGACCCGGGCGTGCAGGCAAACCTTCATGCCATCCATGAGTGTGCCCGCGAAGGAGACTCCACCAGTGGCACCGCGTGGTCCGTGGATTCTCATGGCCACGAGTTCGCGTCGGAGCGCTCCCTCGGTTCCCTTGGCGCAGGTGACAAAGAATTGGCAGTTGCTGAAGTTCACTGTGGCCGTCCACCCGGCGCGCACACCATGCAATTCATCGCCGGATGAGGCAAGCGCAATCTGAGAGGTGCGTGCTAGCATATTGCCGCTGTTGTTCCTAGCAACCCAAGAACCTTGGAGGAACCATGAAGCCCAAGCGAACGACTTCGGCGAACCATTTGCGGGGTTGGATCCCCGACCTTCCAGATCATCGCGATTTCCTTTATGCCGCGCTACGCCCGTCGGGCGCGCGGCTGCCCAAGACGGTGGATTTGCGCTCCGGCATGTCCCCAGTTGAGAACCAAGGCCACCTGGGAAGCTGTACCGCCAATGCCCTGGCAGGCGCCCTGGAGTTTCTCGAAGTCAAAAGCGGCCAGCCGCTGGTGGATCTGAGCCGTCTGTTCATCTACTACAACGAGCGCGCCATCGAACACACGGTGTCGAGCGATTCGGGCGCCATGCTCCGCGACGGTATCAAGACCCTCGTTGCGCAGGGTGTGTGCCCCGAGAAGACGTGGCCTTATGCCGTTTCGGCGTTTGCCAAGAAGCCCTCCCCCGCGTGCTACGCCGCTGCGAAGAAGCACACGATTCAGACCTATCATCGTATCGCCTCGCTGGGTGAGATGCGCGCCTGTTTGGCCGAGGGCTATCCTTTCGTCTTTGGGTTTTCCGTGTACGAAGGTTTCGAGTCCGCGGCGGTGGCCAAGACCGGCGTCGTGAGCATGCCCAAACCACGCGAGCGCCAGCTCGGGGGCCATGCGGTCTGTGCCGTGGGTTACGACGACAAGGCCAAGCGCGTGTGGGTGCGCAACTCGTGGGGACCAGCCTGGGGCCAGAAGGGGTATTTCACCATGCCCTATGACTACGTCGCAAACCGCGATCTATCCGACGATTTCTGGACCATCCGCAGCTAGTTCAATCCGGTGTGTCGTGGGCTTGCGCCGCCGATTGTCGCGGAGACCGGCCGACAGGAGTAAAATGCCCTGCGGCCGGTTGCCGACGGAGACATCCAACAGTGGCAAGTAGATCAGGGAAGAGTGCGGCACTTGTGGCGCTGGCGTCGCTGTTCGTGGCGGGGCGGGGATGGGCGCAAACCGACAAGCCTCGGTTTGTCATTCTGCTCGATAATTCGACCTCGATGACACAGAACCTGGCGGGCGTCGAGACTCACGGAGACGGTTCAGAGGCCCATCCGGGGTGTAACATCGACCAATCGACCGCGGTTTGGCCCTACGACAACAGCAAGCTGTATCAGGCCAAGGCTGCTGTGATCGACACGATTTCCGCGTTCGGCGCCGCCGAATTTGCCTTCGCCACGTACAACCAAACCTTGCTTGGTGGAAGTTGCAGTGGCGACTCCAATTGCACAGCCGCGGTTGCCGGCGCGGCCTGTGTCAGCGTCCCCGGTGTTGGAAACACCCAGAAGTATTGCGCCTACCATGGCAGCGGCAGCTACGAGTGTCTGTCGGGATCAACCTGTACGACCTGCGCAAGCGCTTCACTCAGCAGCGACCTCGTGTTCGGCTGGGGAGCCTTCGCTTGCCCGTGCAGCTTTTCCTCAGGGTGCGTCGGCGGCCATATTCTTGTCAGCTTCCCCTCTGCGGGAACCTCGAACCTTCTTGATATCTATCACTGGATCGACGGCAAGGAGGACTTGCCACCCTTCACGGCCACCTCGAATCGAGAGATACGTGCGGTCACCTTGACCCCGCTTGCCTCGGCCCTCGATTCCGTGCGCGCCTGGCTGACGGATGCCAGCAAGACAAGCATCGGCGCGGGCGCGGGACTGCTCTCGAGCAACGCCACTGCGCGCGATCCGCGCGCCTCTTGCCGGCCGTACAACATCATTCTGATCACGGATGGTGAGGACACGTGCAGCCCTCAGCCGACCGATCCGGTGATCGCGGCCAAAACCGCCTTCACCGCCGGCATTGGCGTGTACGTCGTGGGCTTCGGCACGGGCTTTTCCAAGGCCCTGGACGACATGGCCATGGCCGGGTCAGGACAGGCCCGGTCAGCCTATTTTGCGTCGAATCGAGCCGATTTGACCGCCAACCTAGGCGACATCCTAATCAACGCCATTCCCAAGCCCAGGTGCAATTGCGACGCCACCTGCTACGACGAAGCCGCCGCATTCCCCCTCAAGGGCCAGCCGTGTTCGACGGGTATTGGTCGATGCAAACGGCAAGGGGTCTACGCTTGCAACACCACTGGCGACGGCGTGATGTGCGCCAACGCAGCGGCCTGCGGGGCCACGCCGCTGGTCGCGGGAACACCCGCGCCCGAGCAATGCGGAATTCTTGCGGGCTGCCAGGCGCCCACCTCAGCCGACTGTGCCGACGAGAACTGCGATGGCAACATTGATGAGGGGTTGTCCTGCACCTGTACCTTCAAGCCGGAGGTGTGCAACGGGCTCGATGACAACTGCAATGGCGTGGTGGATGACATCGCCCAGGTGGCCTGCGGGCTCGATCTTGGGGCTTGCAAGCCAGGCCTCACCGCGTGCGTGAGCGACGGGGCAGGGGGGCAGAAGGTGGGGTGCCAGGGCGCGGTCGGGCCAACGGCCGAGATCTGTGACGGCATCGACAACGACTGCGATGGCATCATCGACCAGTTTGCGCGTTCTTGCTATCCGTCGAGCGCCGCCGGATGCACCTACGATGATGCGAAAAAAGCCTGGGCTTGCGTCGGGGCGTGCGCGACGGGCATGCAAGTCTGCTCGGCCGGGGCATGGCAGCCCTGTGTTGGCGCGGTCACGCCGGCAACCGAGATTGCGTGCGATGGACTCGACAACAACTGCGACGGCCGGGTGGACGAGAACAATCCGCTGGCCAGCGCCGTCTGCTACCCCGCTGGCACCGTTGGATGCGACCAGACCAGCGGCAAGTGCGTCGGTCAGTGCGCCTTCGGCCACCAGGCTTGTGCCAGTAACAAGATGGGGCTGACCTGCGCCGGATCAAGCGTCCCTATCTCCGAATCGTGCAACGGCAAGGACGACGACTGCGACGGCCAAATCGACGAGGATTTCCCGACCTTGGGTCAGCCCTGCAACCAGCAGTCGTGCCAAGGTGCCGGCAAGCTGGTCTGTAATGCGGCCGGTACGGACGTCGAGTGTACGGTCACCGCCACCGGCCCGACGCCCGAGGTGTGCGATGGTCGTGACAACGATTGCGATGGCCAAATCGACGAGGCGCCCGGTCCCGGCGAGCCACCCATGCCTGGTGTCGGCGTGGCTTGCGGCAGCAACGTGGGGGAGTGCACCCCCGGTCTCTCGACGTGTACGAATGGCAAGATTGTCTGCACGTCGGTCGGCCCGACGCCCGAGATCTGCGACGGCAAGGACAACGACTGCAACGGCAGCGTCGATGACGGCCTGATCGCACCTGGGGACAGCTGCAATCCAGAAGGCATGGCGCCCGGTCAACCCATGGTTGGGGAATGCCGGCCCGGCACCTTCGTATGCCGTGGCAGCGAGGGTTGGAAATGCAGGGGTGGTGTTGGGCCGGCTCCCGAGATCTGCGACGGCAAGGACAACGATTGCGACGGGGTGCCTGACAACAACGCATCCTGTGCGGCAGGCTACGTCTGCATGAGCGGCCAATGCATCCCCACGTGCACTTCTGGTGGCGAACAGTATCCGTGTCCCGCCGATCGCTTTTGCAAGGATGGCGCGTGCATCGTCAAGGCTTGCGCGCAAAAGCCATGCGCGGCAGGTTTGGTCTGCCAGGAGGACGGAGCCTGTGTTGATCCTTGCGCCAAAGCCAACTGCCTGCCGGGCGCGACTTGCACGAATGGAGTCTGCATCGACTGCTACTCCAAGGGATGCCCGATCGGTCTGGCTTGCATCGGACGCCAATGCGTGGTGGATGCGTGTGCCGGCAAGACCTGCCCGGCTGGTCAGTTCTGCAACGCCGGCGCTTGTGTGCCAAGCTGCGCGGGGGTGACCTGCGCCAAGTCCCAGGTGTGCATGCAAGGCGCTTGCACGAAGGCGCCCTGTCCGCAGAGCTGCGACAGCGGTTCATTCTGCGACGTCTCGACCAGAGCCTGCCGTCCCTCTCCATGCTCTGCGGTTCCGTGTCCAGCGGGAAGGCAATGCCTGAACTCGACCGGACTGTGCACAGCCGATCCCTGCGAGCGCGTCCACTGCGGTAAGGGCCAGGTTTGCGTGGTGGGCGATGACGGCTCGCCCGATTGTGCGATCCCGGCGGTCACCGGCGTTGCCATTCAGACACACGCTGAGGGCAGCGGCGTCTTTGGGTGTAGTTGCTCGCTGACGGGAGACACCACGCGCGGGCGCCACGGCTGGCTCGAAGCGTTTGCGGTGATGGCCGCCGCTGGGTTCTTGCTGAGACGCGGGCGGCGCGATCGCCCCAGCCTCAGGTAACAAAGGCGCGCGGCAAGGCCAGCGCGTACTCGATGGCGGGCTGGATCTTGTCGGGCGTCAGGCCGCGCCAGTAGACATGCCATTCGGGAAATCGCACCAGCCCATCGCACTGCTTGGCATAGAAGGGGACGATGGGGTTGGTCGGGCGGGCTCGCCAAAAGAACACAGGAAAGTCGCGCGCGAGCATAGACCAGATCTCGCCACCGATGCCTTCGCCCTGGGCCTGGCGATTCACCGCGAACTTGCTTAGGTAGGGCGCGATGTCGGTGTTGCCGAGGAGCGCGGCGCCCAGGTAGTTTTCCTCTAGGTACACGTGTTCCGACTGCGCAACCACCAGCCCGCCGTCTTCCATGGCGCCGGGCATGAGGGCACGGCCGAAGGCGGATTCGAGCAGCTCGGTCAATCGGCCGCGATCCACGCCGCCGAGTCCGCCGTGCTTTTCGATGCGCGATCCCTTGCGAATCATGGTGCCGGCGCCGCTGACCGTGAAGAGTTCGCGCAGCAGTTGCAGGGGATTGACCACGGCGACGCTCATACGCTGGGGAAGCTGATCGAGCAGGATCTTCACGTGGCGGAGCAGCGAGGCATGGCGCCGTGGCAGGTCGCTGGTGGTCAGCAACCGTTCGTAGTCGGCCGACAAGTTGACCAGGGAAATGCGTGGCGCACCCTCGCGCTCGATGCCCGAGCTGGTGGAAAGAAAGATCACCTTGCGCGATTCGAGGCTGGCCGCCAGGGTCTTGAGCAGGCGGAAGCGGTCGTCGATGGCGAGTTCCTTGGCCGCGTCGAGCGATACGATAGGGATGGTGTTTTGCTCTAGGGTTTGCCGCACACTGGTCTGGATCTCCTGCGGCAGATCCGTTCCCGAGCCGATGACCTTGGCCGGCACCTCGTCTTCGAGCAGCCATTCCAGAATGCGCTGCGATTGCTTGTCGGCGTCGCGCGCATCAAGCAGGCCGACCAGAACCACGGGATAGAGTCCCAGTCCGTGCAGGATGCGCAGGTCGAAGTGGAAGGGATCGAGCGCGGCGCGAACGATTTGTGCGTCCGCCACGATGACGGCGAAACTTTCCTTGCGCTGCGAGCGGAAGAGCTTGAGGTAAAGATCGACGTCGGCCTTCTGGCCGACGCTTTCGAGGAAGCGGTGAATGATATCGGGGTCCATCAGCGGATAACCTGGAAAAAGACTCGCACAGCTTCCTCCAGTTCGTCGAGAGCGACGTACTCATCGGCTTTGTGGGCCTGTTCAATTCGGCCAGGACCCAGGACCACGGCGTCGATGCCTTGCTCGACGAACTGACCGGCTTCGGTGCCGAAGGGCAGGGTCACCGGGCTCGTCGTGCGGTCGCCGAAGAGGGACACAAACGATGCAAGATCGCGGGTCTCGAACGCGGGATTGGTTGCGATGACTTCCCAATCCGTGGTCAGGGGCGCTGCGGCGATGCGGACCGCGTCGCGCGCCTGCTCAAGAATGGGGCCCAGTTCGACGCCTGGGGCGGGGCGCATGGAGAAGGTCAAAGCGGCGTGTGTGGGAATGATGTTGAAGGCCATGCCGCCGTCGAGAGCGGCGATAGTCATGCACAGTCCGCGCAAGCCGGTCGGTCCGAGGTCGCGGCAGCGCGCGCCCAGCTCGTCAAGTGCCACGGCGGCGCGGGCGAGCGCGGTGAGCGGATTGGGCACGCTCTCGGCCAGCGACGAGTGTCCGCCCGGCGAGGAGGCGCTGATCTTGGCCGCGTACACGCCGCGATGGCGAACACCGACACGGCAGCCCGTGGGTTCGCACACGATGGCGCGCAAAAGACCGCGGCTGCGCTCGCTGGCCAGAAAATCGCGGATGCAGGCACCGCCCAGTTCTTCGTCGCCCGAAAAGAGCACGGCCAAGCCGTCCGGTACCGTTCCCGAGGTCTTGCGCTGGGCCAGGGCTTCGAGGATGGCCGCGATGGCCCCCTTGGTGTCGGCGCTGCCCAGTCCGTGCAGTCGGCCGTCCCGCGCGACAAGGACGAAGGGATCGGCGCTGTAGCCACTGTTCGCCGGCACGGTGTCGATGTGCGCGTTGAGAATCAGCGTGGGCTCATGCGCCCCAAAACGCGCGAAGGTCGAAGTGTGGCCAGCGCTGGCAAAGACCTCGACGGTGCGGGCCCCAAGTGCGCTCAAATCCCGCGCGAGCTTGTCCGCCAGCGCGCTCTCGTCACCGCCGGGATTGCGCGTGTCGAAGGCAACCAATTCAGCAAGGCGTTCTTGGACGCGACTGCTCGCTTGCATGCACGTTTGCATCTACCATGGCCTTGACCGATTCGGCCCACGGGTTCATGCTTTTCCTTGGACCTTCTGCGCGGTTCGAAACCCGGACGAAGTTTCTTTTCCCTACAAGCATTCAATTGGGAGCCGCCTCTGACCGATGGAATGTGCACGCCCGCTAGAGTCGGGAAGCCCGATGCGGTCAATTCATGTGGCTCCCCCCTACCATGGTAGGGGTCAGGACTCATCCGAACGGCCGAGGCGGAAGGTTCATTTTTTGTCAGTACAGGACAATCGCTAGAGTGAACCCTTGAACCCCTTTGCCGCCTGGCGGCCAGCGGAACTTCCTGATTCCTGGGCGCCCACCCACGGCTGGGCCACGGCGCGCGTGCTGGCGCTGATCGCCATCTTGGTGATCGCCGCCGTTGCCGTGATCCAAACCTCGTGGGCCATGCGGCGTCTTTCGGCGTCCGCGCAACGTCTTGGCCACCGCATCCTGATCGGCGTTCTTGCCGTGTCGGCGCTGCTCGCGGTGGCGACCTACGTAGATTTCGGCGTCTTTCGCTACGGCACGTATCTGAACGAATGGGATTTCTACCACTACTACGTCGGTACCAAGTACGCGCCCGAACTGGGCTACTCTAACTTGTACGGCGCCACCCTGGTCGCCGACGGAGAAACCGGCCTGCGCTACCGCCATCCGCGCGGCGAGATTCGCGATCTGGCGACCGCCGAGATTCGCGATGTGCGTGCCGTGGCGGCAGAAGCCGGGCGCTATAAGCAGCGCTTCAGCGAGTCGCGCTGGCGTGAGTTCGTGGCGGATATCGCCTGGTTCAAGATGCAGCTACCCGAGAAGCGCTGGAGCCTGGTGCTCGCGGATCATGGCTACAACGGCACACCGGCGTGGTCCTTCGTGGTGGGCGGCCTGCTGACGCGGCACCTTTCCGTGCGTGAGCCGCTCGGGCGTTGGTTCATGCTCTTGCTCGATCCATTGCTGCTGCTGGCGGCGGCGGTTGCGGTGTTTTGGGCGTTCGGGGCGCGAGCCGCGCTCTTGCTGGTGGTGTTCCTCGGTACGCACTACCTGCTTTCCTGGGGGCACTTGAAAGGCGCCCTGCTGCGCACCGATTTCGCCATGTGCTCCATGCTGGCGGTGTGCTTTGTGAAGAAGGGGCGCTACAAACTCGCGGGTGTCTTCCTCGGTTGGGCGGTTCTGTCGCGCGTGTTCCCGGCGTTCCTGCTGGTCGGCCCTGTGGTTCTGCTCCTTGCTGAACTGTTGCGCACCCGGCGGCTCAACCGTCCGCTGCTCGGTCTGCTGCTTGCCAGCGCGGGAACCATCGTGGTGGTTGCTCTCACCTCGTGCGTCTATTTCGGTGGCACCGCGATTTGGCACGAATGGAGTTCCAAGATCGCGCTTCACTACGCCGGCGGTAGCGACTGGGATGTGGGCTATCGAACTATCGCGGAGGCAAGATTCGTCGAGGGCGTTCCCGTGCGCGCGGCCGACCTGGTGGCGGAGGCAGGGCGGCAGTCAGGCAGGTTTGCCCGCAGCTTCGAATTCGCCGTGCTCGCCCTGCTCGTCGTGCCCGCCATCGCGTTCATCCGAGCCCTCGAACACCACGAGGCCGTAGCCTTTGGTTTTGTGTTCGTGTTCCTGCTCAGCCTGGCGGCCTACTACTACTACTTGATTCTGTGCGTCCCGTTGCTGTTCTTCGCGTCGGATCTGGGCAAGCCCCAACGCGCGTTGGGCGCTGCCTTCATGTTTCTGACAGGCTTGGCCGGTTACGGGCTGTTCAGTGGCTGGCAACCCTTGCGCGATTCATGGGTGCCGCTGCGTGGCTGGCACCAGACCTTCCCCACCTACTATTATCTCAGCTGCTTCATCGCGATCAGCGCGGCCCAGATGATCGTCATCGCGGCGACCAAGGCGCGCGCTCTCGAACGCGCCGAGCCGAAAGTCCCTTCGCTGCGCGGTAGTCGGGTGGACGGGTAGCGCGTTCCAGACCCTCTTTGCCAACTATGCAGGTTCAAGATCGGGGCGTGGCGGATCTGGTGTGGTTGTGCTAATAGGGGGCCTGCCTAAAGCGGAAGGCGTGACGCAGTCTTCTGCCCGGTGCAACGCATGCTGCTCGATTGGGTCTACGGGCTATTCTCAAATGATCTCGCCATCGATCTCGGAACGGCGACGACGCTGACCTTTGTCCGCGGCAAGGGAATCGTCTCGAACGAACCCTCGGTGGTCGCGGTTCAGCGTTCGGGCAATGGCACCAAGAAGGTTCTTGCGGTGGGCAAGCAGGCCAAGGAAATGCTGGGCCGCACGCCAGGGAACATCGTGGCCGTTCGTCCCATGAAGGACGGCGTGATCGCGGACTTCGAAGTGACCGAGGCCATGCTTCGCTACTTCATCACCCGCGTCCACAACCGCCAGACTCTGGTCAAGCCGCGCATCATCATCGGCGTGCCCTCGGGTATCACCGAGGTTGAAAAGCGTGCCGTGCGCGATTCGGCCTTGGCGGCTGGCGCGCGCGAGGTCTACTTGATTGAAGAGCCCATGGCCGCGGCCATCGGCGCTGGCCTGCCCGTGACCGAGCCGTCGGGCAACATGATCGTCGATATCGGCGGCGGCACCACCGAGGTGGCGGTCATCTCGCTATCGGGCATCGTGGCCGCGCGGTCGATTCGCATGGCAGGCGACAAGCTGGACGAAGCCGTGGTGGCGTACATCCGGCGCAAGTACAGCCTGCTCAT
>Ga0302323_100003106_pt1 | contig 13520 bp, 15 predicted proteins | sample Fen_T0_3_FD_201950 | JGI IMG/M metagenome (GOLD analysis project Ga0302323, IMG submission 201950) | Peat permafrost microbial communities from Stordalen Mire near Abisko, Sweden - Fen_T0_3 | ecosystem: Environmental > Terrestrial > Soil > Wetlands > Permafrost | place: Sweden: Abisko... | reverse complement strand
CGCCATGTAGTCGTCCGGCCGCAGGGTGGAGGCCGCGCCGACGCTGATCGCCTCGTGCCAGTGCCCGGTGTACAGCGAGCCGAGCAGATCGCCGCCCTTGTACATGGCGACCATCCGGTCCTCGACGGCCCTGGTCAGCACCATCGTCTCGTAGATCCGGCGGATCAGTTGGGGGTCACGGGACGACAGGTCGACCCGGCTCCGCGCCGTGCCGGTGGTGGCAACCCCGTTGGTAGTGGTGGCCACGTCGTTCTACTCGTCGCTTCCGGTGATCACGGGCTTGGTCGGCTTGCCGAGGAAGAAGTCGCGGACCAACCGGTTGAAGTCGGCGGTGCGCTCGATCATGGACCAGTGCCCGCAGTGCGAGAACACCGCAAGGTCGGCGTTGTCGATCAGCCCCTCCAACTTGTAGGAGTTGGACACCGGAATGACTTTGTCCTCGCGCCCGTGCATGACCAGCGTGCGGTGCGTCAGTTTGCTGATCTCGGCCTCTGGGGTGCTCATCGCATCCACCCAGCGCTGCCGCGGCGCCGGGAACATCGCCGAGAAGGCCTCCTGGAAGCCGGGTTCCACGCTGGCCTCGTACCGGACCTGGGCCAACTCCTCGTTGACCAGATCGCGCGAGTAGGCGAAGAAGTCCAGCACGTTGCGCATGCTGTCGATCGTTCCCTCGTAGCCCCACACGGTGTCCAGGCCCTCGGTGATCGGGAAGTCAACGCCCATGCTGCCCATCAGCACCAGCTGGTCGACCCGCCCGGGATGCTGGGTGGCGATCCGCAAAGCGATGGCCCCACCGAAGCTGTTGCCGACCAGATGCGCCTTCTTGATGCCCATCGCGTCCATGAAGCCGACGGTCTGGTCCGCCCAGGTCTGCACGTTGTACTCGACGTCGTCGGGACGGTCCGAGTAGCCGAAGCCGACCATGTCGGGAGCCAGTACGTGGAAGTCCTCGCCGAGCGCTGGCAGCACCAGTCGCCAGTTCGAGTAGGCCGTCACCCCGGGTCCCGATCCGTGGATCAGCACGACCGTTCCAGAGCCGGACCCGGCCTCCAGATAATTGGTGCGAATGCCGTTGGCCACTACGCTCTGGCCGATTTCAGGCTTCTGGGTTTGTGGTCGTCATGGGTGCTCCGTTTCCAGCGTCGGGCGGCGGCAGTCAGGTGTGCGTCAGGTGTCAGTGGTCGGTCGGCCGGCACACATCATCCGGCGGTGCCGGCGGGCGTTCAGTTGTAGTAGCGGAAGACGAGATCGGCGACGCAGCAGGGCTTTGCCTCGCCCTCGACCTCGTAGGTCAGCCCGTAGACGGCCTCCGCGCCATTGCCCAGGTCCTTCACCTCGGCGAGTCGCACGTGCATACGGATGCGGCTGTCGACCTTCAGGCCCGCTGGGAAGCGGACCTTGTTGAGCCCGTAATTCAACACTGTGCCGAATCCGTCGATGGTGCAGACCTCCCAGAGGAACCCGGTGGCCAGCCCGACGGTGAGAAAACCGTGCTGCACCGTGGTGCCGAACATGCCGGTCTTGGCCCGCTCGGGGTCGACGTGGATCCACTGCTCGTCGCCGGTGAGCTTGCCGAACGTGTTGATGTCCGCTTGCTTGACGGTGCGCCAACTGCTGACCCCGAGGTCCTGGCCGACGCGTGCCTGCAGGTCCTGGAGACCGTTGATGACCAGCGGGCCGGGTGCGCCGTGCCGGGTTTCGGTCAGGCTCGGTTCGCCCATCATTTTCCATCCTGCGGTAGGGACACGGGTGATCTCGCTGGCCGAGTCAAGCACCGGCCATCGCGGAGTCGGGCCTGCTGGGGGCGGTTTCCTGCTCAGTGGGAGCGCCACCGGAGTTCCCGCCGCGCGAAGGTCAGCGGGCGATCACAGCGGCGACGTCCAGTGACGCGTCACTGGTGCTGTACCACTCATAAACGCCGTCCGGCCGGATTCGCCGCTCGATCAATCCCGACCACCGCAGGTAGGCGATGTGCGCAAGGGTCTCGTTGATCGCGAGCTGCCGCTGGTGTGCGAGCAGCGCGCCGGCGACGAGCCGATCGGTCAGCGCCCCCACCGTGCACGGTCCGTCCTGGATCGCCCGGCGGATCCGGTCCAGCCTGCGGACCTTGTTCCGCATGATCGCCTGGATGCGGCTGACCGCATCGCCGAACGGCCGGCCGTGCCCGGGATAGACCAGCTCCGGGCGACGATCCCTGATCAGTTCCAGCGAGTGCAGGTAGCTGCGCATCGGGTCGGCGTCGAAACCACGCTCGAACGTCACCGGCGGGGTGATGCCGGGCAGCAGATGATCACCCGAGAGCAGCAGCGCTCTGCTGGGTGAGTACAGGCAGACGTGGCCAAGGGAATGCCCCGGGGTGTGGATGACTTCCCAACTGTCGCCACCGATCTGCAGCTGCTCCTCGCCGCGCAGCCGGGTGGAGGCCTCCACCACCGAGTGCAGATACGGCATCCAGCGGGTGAGGTGATCGGCCAGGTCGCCCCGTTCGTCCTCGGGAATGCCATGGTCGGCGTAGGTGTCCCGGCGTCGGGCCCGCGCGGTGTCCGGGTGCCGGTACTTCTCGCAGTCCAGGTCCGTCATGGCATGCATGGACAGGTCGGCTCCGGTCAGCTCCATCACCCGGCCGGCCAACCCGTAGTGATCGATGTGCGCGTGCGTGACGATGACCCTGGACACGTCAGCCAGCGCGTACCCGGCCCCCTCCAGCCCGGCCTCCATGGACGCAAGTCCACCGTCCGGAAGGTCAGGGCGCCATACCCCGCAATCGACGACGGTCACCTTGTCGCCGTCCGCCAGGACGTACATGTTCACGCTCTCGATCGCGTTGACGCCGATCGGCAACGCCACTCGGGTCACGCCCGGGATGGCATCTGATTCGATCGGGTGCGCGGCGCTCATCCGTGCATGCGTTCCAGAAGCGTGAACCAGACCTTGATCTCGACCTGATACGTGGTGGACGACTCGCCGACCACCCCGGCGATGCGCTGCACCTCGAACGAGGTGATGCCCTCGACGGAGAGCCGGGCACGGTCCAGCGCCTCCGACACCGCGTCCTGAATGGTCTCGCCACTGCCGTTGAGATCTATCGCCTTCTGCACGCTCACGCCCACCATCATCCGTCCCGTGGTCGACGCCGGCGGGACATGGGTTCGGCGTTTCCGCTCGGCGGAAGTGGCTGTCCCAGACCGGAGCTCGGCCGAACTCGGATGGTCCCACCCAGTGGGAGGGCACATGGAGGAACCGTTCCGGGCGCCCGCAGTCGCCCGCGCCGGTCCGCTGATCGCGAGCGACCCGCGGCTCGATGTCGAGTCGCACGATCTGGCGACCGGCGTCACCCTCGTGCTGCTCCGCGGAGCCGTCGACGCCGACACCGCGCCCTATCTCGAGGAGTGCCTGGCCGGTCCGATCGGTCGTCGCCCGAGCGGATCCGTCCAGATCCTGCTGAACATGGCGGATGTCACCTTCCTGGACCGGGCTGGACTGGAGGCATTGCTGCGCGTCCAGGATGCAGTCGCCGAGGTGGGAGGTGCGATGGAGTTGCTGGCGCTGTCAACGTCGATCGTCCGATTGCTGCACGAGGCCGAGATGGACGGCGAGTCCTGGATGCAGATGGACAGTGATGGATCCTGAAGGCAGCCGGCTCTAGGACCGCAACGACGCTGGCAGCGCCGAATTCAGCCCGTCGGGCACGAAGGCAACCTCGGGGATCGGTCCGTCGAAGCCAGTGCCGAGCGTGGCGCGACGCGGCCCAACCGAGATTGCCGACCTGTTCACCGCCGCGGCATTGCCTCCCGCCGTGGGGCGCACTCGCTTGTGAGGTCGCCGCGCGGCGCGCTCGACGCGGTGTGCCGGAACCTGGTGACCACCACCACGACCCTCGCGGTGCGCGTGCGCGATGGCGCGCGCCGTGCACTGCCCCGCGACAGCGTCGAGGTGGTTCTCGAGGGCCAGATCGTGAGCGTCAAGCGGGTTTTCCTCGACGGCGACGTCACGACGCTGCAGCCGGAGTTCGACGATGCCCGTGCCGCGGCCGGAGCGCTCCGCGTGCCGGTCGAGGAGATCATGCGTCGTGTCAGGCTCGGTCTGCCGGACGATGACGTGCTCGACGGCACGCGCCACCACCTCACCCGTCCTGACTGACGGTGCCGAGGCCGGGCCCGGGCCAGGTCGGTCAAGCGGTAACGCGGGCGCTATCTCCGGCGGTCGCGGCGAACGAGGTTCCCGACACCATGCGCGCCTGGTCGGAGGCGAGAAAGACGACCAGCGCCGCGACGTCTTCGGGCTCGACCCAGGGCACACCGAGCGGGGACTTGGCAGCCAGTGCTTCCGTGGCAGCTCGCTCGTCGCGGTCGACGTCGCCACTGGGCTGCGCCCCGCCGTCGGACAGCGCTTGGGCGTAGCGATCTTCGTGCCGGGTCAGGACGGTGTTGACCAGGCCCGGAATAACGGCGTTGACGGTGATCCGGTGCGGGCCGAGTTCGAGAGCGGCCGACTTCATCAGCCCGATGATTCCCCACTTGGACGCCGAGTACGCGGCACCGAACTTGGTGCCATGCTGACCCTGGGTGGAGGACGTGACAATGATGCGCCCGCCCCCGCGCCGCACGAGGAAGGGCGCGAAGACGCGCAACGTGTTCGCGGTCCCGGTGAGGTTGACGTCGATCTGGTCGTGCCAGTCCGGGTCGGTCATGTCGAGGAGCGGTCTGAACGCCTGAATGCCGGCGTTCGCGAACACGATGTCGATCCCGCCCCATTGCGCGTCGATGTCGTCGGCAGCCTCGCGCAGCGCGCCGATGTCACGCTGGTCGACGACGTGTGACAGCCATTGCGCACCGACCTCGGATACCAGACGCCCGGTCTCGTCGAGGTCCGCACGACTGGCGGGCGCGAAGTCGAGGGTGGAGCTGACGTGGCCGGCGATGTCGATGCCCGCGATGTCGGCACCGGCGCCGGCCAGGGCAACGGCCGCAGCCCGTCCGATGCCGCGGGCCGCACCGGTGACCACGGCGACCCGCCCCGAGAGCAGCCACGGCTGGATGGGTGAATGTGGCGTGGACACAGCCGAGCCACCTTTCGTTCCAACGATACCGACGTCGCCAAAACGCGTTGCTGTCACAGCCGGTCGTATCGCGAGAAGACCCTACCATTTTGGCGCGAGGTCAGGCGGTCACCAGCTGGACCCCGGCGCTTCCACGTCCGTTCGCAGTGTGAGCGAGGTCCGCTGCATCACGGTCAGCGCGTGGGCGATGACGCCGACGCCCAACACGGTCCAGGCCAGTCCGGGTCGCGCCATCGGCGCGCCCTCGGTCGCTGTCAACGTCCCGTTCCTTCCGCCGGTGAACTGCCGGGTCGTGCGGCAACCGTTGGCAAACATTTGCCATGCTTTGCCAGACATTGCTACGATCTGGGACATCAGTCACAGCGCGGCAACCGCCGCGGGCGGTGTTGATCGATGCAGTGCTGACCGGACGGAGGCGCGGCAGCGGGATGGTGACCCTGCACGACGTCGCACGGGAAGCCGACGTGGCCGTGTCGACCGTCTCCCGGGCGCTGTCCAACCCCGATCGGGTCAGCCGCTCCACCCGTGATCATGTCCTGCTGGTGGCCAGGAAGCTGGGCTACCAGCCGCCGCGGGCCGGCACGCGGACCCAGATGCTGGCGATGCTGGTGCACGACGTCACCAACCCCTACAACTTCGGGCTGATCCGCGGGGCCGAGGCACAGGCCAGGGCGGCGGGCTACACGCTGGTGCTCGGCGACTCCCAGCAGAGTCCGGAACTCGAGTCGGCGCACGCCGACCGGCTGCTGTCCAGCGTGGACGGCCTGGTGCTGTCCGGGAGTCGCCTTCCGGAGCAGCGGCTGCGCGAGCTCGCCGACCAGCGACCCCTGGTGCTGTTCAACCGGGAGGCGAGCGGGCTGCCGAGCGTCGTGATGGACTCCGTCGGCGGCAGCCGGCAGATCATCGACCACCTGGTCGCACTCGGACACCGCCGGATCGGGTATCTGGGCGGGCCGCCGGAATCGTGGACCGACGACGAACGATGGCGGGCCCTGTCCGCGGCGGCCGACGCTTCTGGCATCGAGATCGTCAGGCACGGACCGTTTCTGCCCACCCTGGACCAGGGCTTCGCAGCGGCCGACGTCGGCCTGGGCAGCGGGGTGAGCGCCATGATCGCCTTCAACGACCTGCTCGCGATCGGAGCGCTGCAGCGGCTGGAACGCCGTGGTGTCGATGTGCCCGGCGAGATGAGCGTCGTCGGATACGACGACATCTTCGGCTCCGACTTCTGCCACCCGCCGCTGACCACGGTGACGGGACCGGTGGAGGATGCGGGTCGGACCCTGATCGATCTCCTGCTGGGAATCGCGAACCGGCCGAACCCACAAATCACCCTGCCGACCCAATTGCGGATCCGGGATTCCACCGGCCCACGTCGGACCGGATGACGATGATCTTGTCGATGGAGGCGTGATGGCTGCCCGGATAAACGCTTTCAAGGAACGGCTCCGTGATCAGCAGATCGGGCTGTTCGCCACGCTGAACAGCCCGGCGCTGGCCGAACTCCTCGCCGGCTGCGGGTTCGATTGGATCCTCATCGACACCGAACATTCGCCTGGCGAGATGGCCGATGTCGTGGCCCAGCTGCACGCCTTGCAAGGGCATGACGTCAGCGTGATCGTCCGCCCGGCGTGGTCGGACATGGTTCTGATCAAGCGTTTGCTCGACGCCGGGGCGCAGACCCTGCTGATCCCCAACGTGCAGACGGCGCAGGAAGCGGCCACCGCGGTGAGCTACGCCCGGTATCCGCCGGCCGGGGTGCGCGGGGTGTCGAGCGGTTCGAGGGCCGCGCAGTACGGGCAGAGCGCTGACTACCTGCGCACCGCGGACGAGCAGATCTGCATCCTGGTCCAGATCGAGACCCCGCTCGCTGTGCGCAATCTCGAGTCCATTGCTGCGGTACCTGGGGTGGACGGGCTGTTCATCGGACCCAACGACCTTGCCGCCTCCATGGGTTACCTGGGCGATGCCCAGCACCCGGCCGTCCAGGCCGCCGTCGATGACGCGCTCGACCGGATGCGGGCGCTGGACATCGTCACCGGCTACCTCACGACCAACGAGGCGGAGGCCCGGCGGCGGACCGCGCAGGGCGTGCACGTGATGGGCGTGGCCACCGACACCTCGATCATCAACCGCGGCGCTACGGCCAGCCTGGCCTCGCTCCACGGCGGGGCGTCACCCCGCTGACCAATCACATCCACCGAGCCGGGCCAGGAGAACTGCATGTCGACCCCCCGACGTCGCCCGAAAGGCGTTCACACGGTGAGCGTTTCGTCGGCAGCTTCGTCGGCAGCTTCGTCGGCAGCTTCGTCGGCAGAGCCGTCCGACGCCGGAGGGCGCGGCGGCCTGAATCGCGGATTGGCGCTGCTGGTCGCCGGGGCCTTCTTCATGGAGATCCTCGACGGCACGGTCATCGCGCCCGCGGCGCCGGCCATCGCGGCCGACCTCGGGGTGCCGGCCGTCGACATCAACGTCGCGATCACCGCCTACCTGCTCACCCTGGCCGTGCTGATTCCGATCAGCGGGTGGATGGCCGATCGTTTCGGTGCGCGCCGCGTCTTCATGGTGGCGATCGCGATCTTCACCCTGGCCTCCGCCGGCTGCGCGCTGGCCACCAGCCTGCCGATGCTGACCTCCACCCGGATCCTGCAGGGCGTGGGCGGCGCGATGATGGTGCCGGTCGGTCGGCTGGTCGTGCTCCGGACCACCGCGAAGGCCGAGCTGATCAGGGCGATCGCGTTTCTCACCTGGCCGGCGCTCGTCGCACCTGTCATCGCTCCGGCCGTCGGTGGCGTGCTGAGCACCTATGCGTCCTGGCGCTGGATCTTCGTCATCAACCTGCCACTGGGCATCGCGGGCCTTTTCCTCGCGGCCCGACTGGTGCCCGACGTCCGCGCGGAGGGCAAACCCCGGCTGGACTGGCGCGGGTTCGTGCTGACGGCGTTCGGGATCAGCGCCCTGCTGGTCGGCATGGAGAACATCGGCATGGGGCCATCCAACTGGTCCGTGGTGGCAACCGGCCTGGCGCTGGCGACGGTGTTCCTGTCTACCGCCGTCGTGTATTTGCTGCGTGCCTCCCGGCCGTTGCTGGACCTGCGCATGTTGCGCATCGCCAGTTTCCGGGTGACGGCAGGCGGCGGGTCGCTGTACCGGTTGGTGATCAGCGCGATCCCGTTCCTGTTGCCGCTGTTCTTCCAGGTGGGATTCGGTTGGTCCAGCGCGCAGGCCGGCGTGGTGATCATCGCGTTGTTCGCCGGGAACGTCGCGATCAAGCCGGCGACGACGCCGCTGATGCGCCGTTTCGGGATCCGCCCGGTGCTGCTGGTTGCGGTCGCTGCGTCGTCGATCTGCCTGGTGATCATGGCTCTGCTGCAGGCGTCCACCCCGCTGCTCGTCATCCTGGTGGCGCTGGCGCTGTCGGGCATCTTCCGGTCCATCGGCTTCTCGGCATACAACAGCGTCGCCTTCGCCGACGTTGAGCCAGAGCGGATGACGCAGGCCAACACCCTGTTGTCCACGGTGCAGGAACTGGCCGCGGGACTTGGCGTCGCCGTCGGCGCGCTGTTGCTGCGGCTGGGCGATCCTGTTGCCGCGGCGCTGGGGCTTCCGGACAGCGCAAACGCGCCGTTCCGCATCGCGTTCGTGCTGCTTGCCGTGCTGATGCTGGTGCCCGGCGTCGAGGCGTTGCTGATGCCGCGGTCCATCGGCAGTGAGGTCACCGGTAGGACGTGAGTCGTCACGCGGGTGCCGCGCAGTCATCGGAAACCCTGCCGCTCGCCGGGAATTGCTGCGCCAGTGGCGCGGTGAGTGCCCTAAGAGGTACACCGACCCACTGGCGTAACGGCCTGATCTGCTCAGGATGCGACGGGGCCGGCCGGACATCGCCCGGTGACCGGCGATCAGCCGCGTGGAGAGGTTCTCGATGAAATTCGTGGGAAGAGCCGACGGTCCCCATACCATCATCTGCCGGCTGTTCGACGACGATTTGGTGGCCGACGTCGCCGAGGCCACCGAGTTTCTCGGGCCATGTTCCGGAATTCATCTCGGCCGCGGCCGGGCTTTCCGCCGGTACCCGATCACGCGCCGAGATCGCCGAGGTGCCAGCGGTTCGCCCGTCCGCCAGGGTGCTGTGCATCGAACTGAACTACCGGCTGCACGCCGCGGAGGCGGGCCTTCCGATCCCGGAGTATCCCGCCTTTTTCGGACGGTGGACGCCGTCGCTGGTCACCGGCGACATCCCGGTTCCGGTGCCCTCCGGCGAGCCCGGTCTGGACTGGGAGGTGGAACTGGCCGTGGTCGTCAGCCGGCCGTTGGACCGGGTCGACGCGGCCGCTGCGCTGGGCGGCGTCTTCGGGTACGCCGCGTTCAACGATCTGTCCGCGCGGGAGCACCAGATGCATTCGCGGCTGCGGACTCTCGGCAAGAATGCCGATCGGAGCGGGCCAATCTCGCCGATCGTCACCGCCGATGAGGTCGGCGATCCCGCCGACGGGCTCCGACTGGTGTCCAGAATCAACGGCGAGGTGGTGCAGGACGGGAACACGGCCGACATGATCTTTCCGGTCGGCGACATCCTGGCCTACGTCAGCGAGGTGCTCACCCTGGCTCCCGGTGACGTCATCTGCACCGAGACGCCGGCGGGAGTCGGCTCCAAACGCACGCCGCCGCGGTACCTCGGACCCGGAGACGTCGTCGAAGTGGAGATCGGGCGGGTCGGAATCCTCGGCAACCCGATCGTGGAGTCGGTATCTGTCTGAGGGGTTCCCTCCGGCAAAGCCATCGACAGCGCCGGTCGCCATTGCTTCTGCTCACCAGAAAGAGGTTCAGCTCTGCGCCGCCCGCGGTCAGACTCGGCGGGGATCAGTCCTGGGAGATCGGTACCGGGAGATCGGCGAAGGGCGGCTCGATGCCGACGGTCAGTGATGCACCCACACAGTCGTCGTTCGACAGCGCTGTCTTCAGGACCGTCATCGGCACGGTGACCAGCGGCGTCGTGGTGCTCACCTCGCGGGACGACGACGGCGGGGTGAATGGGGCTATCAACGGCTGCAGGTGCTGGCCCGGTGCTGGCAGCCCACCACCTCGGCCCTGCTCGACCGCGTCGGGCTGGCACCGGGCATGCGCTGCCTGGATCTGGGATGCGGTGGCGGCGACGTGAGCTTCGAGCTTCGGCAGGTCGGACCCGACGGCTCGGTCGTGGGGATCGACATGGACGAGGTGCAGCTCGCGCTGGCCGCGGAGGCGGCCGTCAAACAGGGGCTGGACAACCTCGAATTCCGGGCGACGAACGTCTACGAATGGGCCGAACCCGGGTCGTACGACATCGCGTACTGCCGATTCCTGCTGCAACACCTCAGCCGGCCGGTCGATGTGCTGCGAAGAATGTGGCAGGCCGTGACGGTCGGCGGGGCGATCGTTGTCGAGGATGCCGATTTCGAAGGGTCGTTCTGCGACCCACCCAACCCCGGCTTCGCGTTCTGGGTCGATGCCTACAAGCGGGTGCTCGAACGGCACGGCGGTGACCCGCAGCTCGGTCGCAAACTGCACCGGTTGTTCCCGGCGGCCGGAATCCCTGAGCCGGCAATCACTCTCGCACAGAGGACCGACACCACCGGCGAAACAGGACCCTGCCCTATTCCACGGTGTCGGCCACCGCAGAGGCGATCGTGCACGAAGGTATCGCGACCGCCGAGGAGTTGAAGCGGCGCTGGCGAATCTCGCCGACTTCGCCGAGGACCCTGCCTCGTTGTGCGGGTCGCCGCGGGTGTTCCAGGCATGGTCGCGGCGTCACCGCGACTGACGAAAGTGGGATCTCGTTAGGTTAGTACGAATCGGTGATTCCATTAGTACAATCGGCGATCGTTGTGTCGGCGGGGATCAGCAGGCGCCGCCAGATCAGCGGATTGACGCCGCGCACCACCACCCGGAGTCGGTACACGCTCGGACGGGGTGCGGGCGGCATGGTGTCGGGCATGGCGCCCATCCTCGCCTCGCGCTGCGGGCGGATGGCCCCGGGCACGGCGCCTCCCACGGTTTGTCCCGCTCTCCGTCCGAAGTCGTCGCACGTCATCGGGGTCACGAGCCTCCACGAGCGGACCCAGAGGGTGCCAGAAAATTCGATCAGACCATGCCATCTACCGTCTACCGCGACCAACGACACCGCAACCGGCCCGGATGTGGGACAGACACGGCCGGCGGCTCTTCAACCCGGGTTGTCGGGGGGACGCTTGTCGCGAAGTCCCTGACGGGATCAGCCTGCGGGGAGAGGCCCCGACGAGGGGAGAGTTCCATGCTGGGAGAGCATCCGATTACCCCGGTGCTGCTGGCCAAGGACCTGGCCGCGGCGCGGGAGTTTTACCACGACCAACTCGGCCTGGAGATCCTGACCGAGAGCGAGGCGGCCATCGTGTTCCAATGCGGCGGCGGCACCCACCTGGACATCACCCAGAGCGCCACCGGGACCGCGGACGAGCAGACCCAGGCGGCCTGGCAGGTCACCGACATCCGCGCCGAGGTCGCCAACCTCCGCTCCCGCGGCGTCATGGTCCAGGACTACGACATACCGGGACTGAAAACCGAAGACGGCATCGCCGACATCGGCTTCGCCTGGGCCGCGTGGGTCATCGACCCCGGCAAGAACGCCCTGGGCATCCTGCAACTCAAGCAATGAACCCAGCCATCGCCCCCCCAGGAACCAGGACGACGTCGGGGCCGGGCCGTTGATCAGCGGCTTCCGGGACCGCGAACCTGCGAACCGCAACGGCCACATCGCTATTCCGTTGCGGACGGATCGAGTTGCCGACGACCGCTCCCACAGCTTGGGCGCGGACCGCAGCCACCTGTCGGCCCGCAGGGCTTTTGGGCCCGCGTTTCCAGGCCGGTGATCAATGCACCTGGCGGATCAGGATGCAATGACTGTCGGCCGATGACGTCAGCTGCCGCGGAATCCGCAACGCCCGGTGAAATCGCGGTCACCCAGCAACAATCAACACAAAGGCCGGGTGGTACATGGTAGAGCCTGGAGCACCACGCGGACTTATTGGCAATACCGACGCCTCTGGGGAAGTGGGACGACGGGTGGCCGAACGCCTGGCGCGCCAGGGCATGTCCCAGCGGTTGATCACCCAGCACCCGTCGTACTCTGTTGACCTGCCGGGTGCCGAAATGGTTTCGATCACTGATGACGGCGACGTCGAGTCGGTGAAAGAGGCGCTGACCGGGGTCGAGACGCTCTTTCTCGTCCCCATCAGAGAACGACCCGACCGCATCCGGTTGCATCAAAGTGCGATAGACGCGGCGGTGACTGCCGGGGTGCGGCGCATTGTGTATTCCTCTTTCCTCGGCGCCGCCGTGGACGCCACCTTCACCCTCGCGCGTGATCATTACGCTACGGAGCAGTACATCCGGTCGACGGGCGTCGCGTTCACTTTCCTGCGCGGCAGCGTTTTACCTACATGTCCTGCGTTGGATCATCGGTTCGGACGGAGTGATCCGCGGGCCTGGCGGAAACGGTCGCCTGGCGCCGGTGGCGCGGGACGACATGGCCGACACCGTCGCCGCGGTCATCACCGCAGACGGTGTGCACGACGGCCGGACATACGAAGTCACCGGCGCTGATCTACAGGCCAGCCGGCTTGCCTCCCACGGTTTGTCCCGCTCTCCCGCGGGTCATGTTTGGGGTCGTCGATTGGGGCTCGTAGAGGTCGACCCGGCCCTGCTCGACGCGCAGGCCGGGCGCGAGATGTGGCTGGTCCGCAACCGACTTCGAGCACTCGACCGGAAGAAACGTCCGCGACGAGGACATCCAGTCGCCGGTACCAGCCCACGAGTGCAACTGCCCGGTCGAATCCGGGCGCGACCATCGTCCACCAGCGATCAGCCAGCCGGCTCCTTTTGCGAGCGGCTCCGCGCACGGTCATCGGCTACCGCTCGAAGAGGTGACCCGCCAGCGACCAGACTCGCCCGGTGCGGGCGTGCGCCGGATTCACCCACCGTGCGCGCCCTTCCGCGGCACCGGGCTCCGCGAGATGCTCCGCGAGCATCTCGCCCCACAACGGCTCGATGAACTCGTAGGTGACCCACCGCTCAAGGTCGTGGTAGCGATCGAAACCGCGTGGGGTCAGCCGGTACCCGCCCGGAACACTGCGCAACATCCCGGCGAGAACGAATGGCGCGAGTCCGGCGCGAGCGACCCCGGACACCACCGGGCCATAGGACTCGCTCAGTGACACCCGATCGACCCCGCCGGCATATGCCTGCCAGAACGAGTCGTAGGCAGCGCCACCCCACCGACCGAGGTGCAACCACCGTGCGATCGGAAGCCGGTTGTTTTCGACCGCGTCGGCGTAGGTGGCGACACCGAAGTGGTTGACGTAGAAGTCTCCCCCCGCGAACGAGGAACTACCCGCACCCATCCCCAGGAAACGACGCCGGGTGATCGAGGCGTAGGGCATGGACCCTC
>Ga0302323_100003103_pt1 | contig 13522 bp, 10 predicted proteins | sample Fen_T0_3_FD_201950 | JGI IMG/M metagenome (GOLD analysis project Ga0302323, IMG submission 201950) | Peat permafrost microbial communities from Stordalen Mire near Abisko, Sweden - Fen_T0_3 | ecosystem: Environmental > Terrestrial > Soil > Wetlands > Permafrost | place: Sweden: Abisko... | reverse complement strand
CGATTTCCACAAGCTCTTGCTCGAGCTGTTCTCCTCGCCGCTGGTCACCGGCCAAGCCGCAACCAAGACCTGGCGTGACGTGGGCGAGACGGTCAGCATCGCGCGCCAAGATCATTTCTGCGCAGCCCTGACCAATCGACTGCAGCTGACCACGAGCCTGTGCGTGGGCATTACCGACAAGACGACCCAGACCGCCGTCACCAACAACATCCCTCTGGATGGCTACCTGCGCGGCGCCGAGGCGCCCGCGCTGTCCACGGCTCAAACCCCCTTCTACCGCGGAGCGACCGAATCGCTGTGCGCCTACGCCGCGAGCCTCACCGTCGACAAGACCAAGAGCCGCTACGACAGCACCAAGAAGGATGCCGCCATCACCGACTTCGTGGCCAACATCATGGGCCTCACTTCGGCGGATCCGAACAGTGCAACCGTCACGCGACTCCTCACGGAACACTACGATGCCGCGATCGCGGCAGGTGCGAAGCCCACCGACGCACTCAAATCCACCTTCATCGTGGCGTGTTTGGCGCCCACCTCCGTCGCCATCGGCTTGTAGGAAAAACCCATGAGCATACTGAATCGTCGTCAACTGCTGGGAGCATCGCTGGCCGGCGCGGGCCTGATCGGCCTGCGCTCGATGGCCACGGGCCTGCCCATCTCTTTCCTGCTCAATCCAAAGTCCGCGCGCGCCGATGATGCCTGTGCGGCGAGCGCGCAGTATTTGATCTTGTCCATGTCGGCCAGCGGCGATGCCTTGAACTGCAACGTCCCCGGCACGTACGATTTGCCGGCCGCCTTCGCTTCCGGAACGATCAACCACTCCGACCCGAGCGACATGACGATGGCGGCCACGCCGTTGAAGATCGGCGGGCAGCAGTGGACGGCAGCCAAGCCGTGGTCGACCTTGCCGCAGAACATCCTCGACCGGAGCGTGTTTTTTCATCATTCCACGGGTACCGCGAACCACGGTGAGCTCGGTCGCGTGCTGCAGCTATTCGGAGCGCTCAGGCGCGGTCAGTGGCTGCCGTCTTACTTCGCAAAGACCATGCGCTCGTGCTTCAACACCGTGCAGGCTCAGCCCGTCACCATCGGTGGTGAACAGCTCTCGTTCGAGGGTCAATACCTGCCCAAGCTGACGCCGACCGGCCTCAAAGCGGTGCTATCGGCTCCGCAAGATCTTGCCGCCAAGCTCCAAGGCCTGCGAGACGACACGCTGAACAAGCTGAACGCGACGTTGAAGGAAAACCGCGCTCAGACCACGGCAGAACGCGCTTATTTGGACAACATGGCGCTGTCGCAGTCCGATCTGCGCACGATGATCCAACAAGTTGCAACCGATCTAGCAACCATCCAGAGCGATGACGCGAGCAATCAGGTGATTGCTGCCGCACTCTTGATCAAGATGAACGTTACGCCGGTGGTGACCATTCATCTGCCATTTTCGGGCGACAATCACAGCGACGCCAACTTCAACAACGAGGCGGTGCAAACCAATGCCTCGATCAACAACATCAAGACCTTGATGACCAAGCTGAAGTCCTACGGCTTGGACGACAAAGTGACGTTCGCCACTTTGAACGTGTTCGGGCGCATGTTCGACACGCAGAATGGCCGTGGTCACAACGCCTCGCACGCCGTGTCGCTGATGATCGGCAAGGGGTTCAAGGGCTCGGTCGTCGGTGGCATCTTGCCCGGCGGCCATGCGGCGGACATCGACCCCAGCACCGGCGCCGCCGCCGAGGGTGGGGACCTGGCCGCGAGCGACAGCTTGGCTTCCGTAGCCAAAACGCTGGGCGCGGGCATTGGTCTCACGGACGCCCAGCTCAACGATCAGATCACCGCCGGGACCGCCATCCGAAGCGTAATCGCCTGACGACATAATGCGTCCCCGCCTCCTTTTCGCACGCGGTCTCGCCTGTGCCGCGGCGCTAGTCATCGCTTCGCCAGTGGCGTCCGCCGCGCCTGCCAAACGCCACAAGCCCAAGCGCGCCCCGCCGGCCGCCTCCACCGCCGCATCGGAGAGCGCGCCTGCCGTGGGCGACGGCGCGACGAGTGCGGAGGGCGAGGCAGCCGCCAAGGCATCCTCCAAACCGGAAGGCCCCGCACCGGGCAAGCGGGTCGACGGCGCGCCGGACGCGACTTGGGGTACCCCTTCGGTTGCGGGAGCCGTTTCGACGGTTGCGGGGGACGGTAATGGCGAAGCGCGCGTTGCACTTTCTTCGGACGCCCCGTCCAAGGCGGAGCCGGTCGCGTACGACGTCCCCGATGACGCAACGCTGGGTCGCCACGAAGCCGCGCGCATCGCCGCGGGCCGCACCGAGGTCGGGGTGTCGGCCAGCGTAGACCTCGGTAACCGCCGCTTTCGCTACAATGACCAAGTCGGCAGCCGGCTCCGGCCCTACCAGTTGCCGATCGCGCCGATGTTGAGCTTCGGGCTCGAAGCATACCCATTGGCCACGAGCGACCTGCCGGTGCTGCGTGATCTCGGCTTCCGTGGGCGCTTCAGCCGCGCCTTCGCCGTGGACTCGACCACACCCGACGACGGCGCCAAAATCGAGACTAGCTGGACGCGCTTTGGCGGGGATATTCGCGAGCGCTTGCTGATACCGGGCCGCCACCCGCTGGAGTTCGGCGCATTCGTGGGCATGGATGCGAGTTATTTCATGATGAGCAGCAAGTCCTCGGTCCCCGCCTTGCTCCCTTCAGCGAGCACCCTCGCTGTCCGCTTAGGCTTGGACGGGCGCGCGCTTTTGGTCGGCCGTTTTTCGATCTTGGTTGACGTCGCGTATTTGGCCGTCACGTCGCCCGGTGCGATCTTCGAGCGCTTTCGCGACCCCAGCGTGGCGGGCATAGACGGCGATCTAGGCTGCTCATTTTCACTGATCCCCGGCTTGGAGGCCCGCTTGAACGGCCGCTACACCCGCTACTTTGCCAGCTTCAAACCGATCGTCGGCGATGCGATCGTCGCCGGCGGTGCGCTCGACGAGCAACTGCAAGTCGGAATGGGAGTTCGTTATGCGCACTGACCGCTCGGCCCTCGCCGCATTGCTGGCCCTGGCTCCGGTCTTGAGCCTGCTGGTGGGCTGTCCCGGCACGCTCACTGACAAACAGCGCTATCTGGACGCCATCAACGCCGGCAGCAGCGGTAGTGCCGGCCGAGCTACCGGCGGCAAAGGCGGAGGCGGCAACGGTTCGAACGAGACCGCCGGCGAAGCCGGCGCGGCCTCGAGCGCCTGCGGCGACGTCGTGACCCGGATCTTCGTTCCCAGCTGCGGCGGTACGGGCTGCCACGGTGCCGTGGCGGCGCAACAAGACCTGGATCTCGTGTCGCCCGGAGTCGCATCCCGCGTCGTGGGCGTAGTAGGCACGGGCTGCGCCTCCACACTTGCCGACCCGGCCAACCCCGAGGCGAGCTTGATCTATCAAAAACTCTCTCCAACCCCGCCCTGCGGTGCGCCGATGCCGCTGGCCCGTCCTGCCCTCAGCGACCAAGACGCCGCATGCGTGTTGGCTTGGATAGCGGCGCAATAGCGCGATATTCGCAAGCACCACCCGACATTTCGGGCTGAGCCGTATGACTGTTGCAACTTGGCCGCATGCGACGCACGAATTTTGCTGGTGCCACGCTCGGGTCGGGACGATCATCGAGGCCCTTCGTCGATGGCGAAGGAGCAACGAGGAGCTGGGCCATGATGCGAGGGTTGTTACTCGGGGTTGCGACTTGCCTGGGAATATTGTGTTCGACGGAATTCGCGAGCGCCAAGGTGCTGCGCGTTCCAGGGAAATTTGCGACGATCCAAGCGGCGGTCGACGCGGCCAAGGATGGCGACGAGATCCGCGTTGAGCCTGGGACTTACTGCGGCGCCACCATCGACAAGCGGGTCGAGTTGGTGGGACACGGCGATCCGCGCATCGTCGGGTGCGCAAGTGGACCGGCCCTGGGTCTCGCTCGGGTGGGCTTCTTCATGCCGGGCCTCAACGGGCAAAACCCCGCGAGTGGTACGAAGATCCGCGGCTTCGTCTTCGACGGCCGCGGCGTTTCGAGCGCAAACTTAGCGCCTTTGGCGTTCGGGATCTTCGGGCGCTTCGCGCAAGACATCGAAGTCTCGCATGATCGCTTCGAGGGCACGGCGCAGGCGATCACCAACACCGGCGGGGACCGCTGGCGCATCGAGCACAACCGCATTCGAGATCTAACGGTGCTCGACTGCTCTGGCCCGTGCACGGGCGGGGACGCGATCGTGATCCAGTTGGCACGAGACGAGGTGGCCGCTCCCGGAGGCGACGCCGCAGCCATCAACCGCCCTGAGGACAACCTGGTGCTCGACAACACGATCGACGGCAGCCCGCCCGACGGTTTTTCGGCGTTCTCCATGGTCGGAATCCTGATCTTTTCAGCCGATCACACCACCGTGCTCGATAACCAGCTGAGCCTGCGCGAAAATCCGGCGGCGACGGCGGTCGGCCAGGGAATTTTAGTGACAAACACCTGCTGCGGCACGGGCACGTCGTACTTGCCGGGGGCACGAAACACGATCTTGGCGTTCAACGACGGGCGCGCCAGCGAGGTCGCGATCGTGGTCGAGGGCAGCGGCGGCGCCAATACTCAGGGCTTGTTCCTCTTCCGAAATCGCGGCTTGCAACAGGTAGAAACCGGACCAAAACTGCTGGCGATGGCGCTTACGTCTGCGTCCATGACAACGCCTGCTCAGCCTCGGCAGTAAGGGCCGCAGTAAGGGCCCGAGTCAATGCGGGACCCCCAATTCAGCGAGTAGATTCTGCGCGTGGTCTACGTCGCTGAGTAGGTACAAGATGAAGCGTAGATCCACGTGGACGGTGCGGGTAGACGGCACGAACGCCCAGTCCGAGGCGACCGATTCGTACGTGCCGTCGAACGCCAAGCCGACGAGTTCACCGCGCGCGTTCAGCGTGGCCGAGCCGGAGTTGCCATTGGTGATATGCAGATCACTCAAGAAGTCGACGGGCACGTCGCCCAAGGTTCGGTCGACGTAGCGCGAGCGAGCGGCGGTTTTGGCGGCGTCGAGCAAGCGTTGCGGCGCGTTGAACGGGGCCTTGCCCGTGTTCTTTGCCACGAGCTGCGCGAGGCTCGTGAACGCACCGATATTCGCGCCCGGTGCGTTGGGCGGCGCTTTCTGCACGGTGCCATAAGCAACGCGCAAGGTCGAGTTGGCGTCCGGGGCGACTGCCCCACCTTTGAACGCGAGCAGCGCCGCCAGGTAACGGGGCTTCAGTAGGCGCAGCCTGCCGGCGAAGCGCTTGGCGCGGTCTTCGGCAGCGCGCAGGGCGGGATACAGTTTGGCGGCCAGGCGCACGATCGGGTCCGGGTGCTGGGCCAGCGCGGCAAAGCGCCCATGGTCGAACAGCTCGAGGCGCGCCTTTTCGTCGCCCAGCTGCGTCTTGTCGTAGAGCTTGGCGACTGCGCTGTCCAGCGCCGCGTCCGTCACGTCTTTGCCGGCAATCAATGCGAGCGCCGGCGTGCGCCGTTTGGGGTCGCGCGCTCGGTCGCGCTGCAATGCGAGCTCGAGCATCGCGCGGTCGAGCTTCGGGTGGTAGCTGGCGGCGATCGCTTTCTGTTCGTCGCGCAGCCGGGGCACGTTGCGCTCTTGGAAATCCGGATCGCGCTTGGCGTCGGGCTTTTGCCGCTCCTCGGCCATACGCAGACTGCGGTAGGCGGTGAAGATCAGCCGCGGCATCAGCAACTCGGATTGCAGGGCGGTGTCCGCTTCACGCGTCGACTGGTACTCGTCGAAGGCTCGTTCGATGTCGCGAATGGCGCCACCGTAGGCGCCCTTGCGAGCGGGGTCCGCGTCGATGAACGTTTGCAGCGCGGCGTCTTCGGCCAGCTTCTTTTCGAGCAGCTGGTCACGCTTCATGCCCTCGAGTTCACCCAGGTGTTTGGTGCGATAGTTATCGAAGCCGCGGCGGCGGCTGGTGGCTTTAATCGCGACCTCCGGATCGTCCTTGGAGATACTTTCGATCATCGCGAGGTAAGCGTCGAACATCGCTAGCTGCTCGGGGTAGAGGATGCGCTCGGTCTGACGCATTTCAGCGGCAGAGGCGAGCAAGGAGGTGCGGCCCGGGTAGCCCGCGACGAACACCAGATCGCCCTCCGTGAGCGGCGTCGCCGACAGCTTCAGGAACGATGGCGGTTGATACGGCACATTGTCGAGCGAATAGTCCGCGGGCGCCCCGTCTTTGCCTACGTAAGCGCGGAAGAACGCGACGTCCCCGTCGTGGCGAGGCCAGCGCCAATTGTCGATTTCTCCGCCGAAATTGCCAATGCTCTCGGCGGGCGCGTAGACGATGCGAATGTCTCTGAGTTCCAATGATTCGATCGAAAAATAGCGCAGGCCCGCATACATACCGACGAGCCCGCAGCGAATACCGGGACGATCCTTTTCGCAGCTGCCGACGATCTCTTTTTCGAGGCGCTCGTACTCGAGCTCGCGCGCGAGGTCATCCTTCACCTGGTCGAGCACCGGCCGAATGCGCTCGGTGACCTCGGTCATCTTGGACAGGACTCGCAGGCGCGACGAAGGGCCGCTCGAGCGCTCTTCGGATCGAGTCTTGGCCAGCGTCCCCGTCTCGAGTAGATTCTCGGTTGCGCTCGAATTGTGCTGCAGTGCGCCTGTGGCACAGTGATGATTGGTGATCACCAAGCCGTCCTTCGACACGAAAGACGCCGAGCAACCGTTCAGATTCACGATCGCACCGAGCAGGCTCGATTTCGGATCCGAGAGCAATGCGGGGTCGATCGAGAGCCCCAGCTTGGACAACTCGGCGGCGTGCTCCGGAATCTGCGAAGGCAGCCACATGCCGCCGTGATTTTCGAATACGGGCCGCGCCGGCCGCGGCGACCCAATGGGAACGGCGGGAGCACTGGCGCTCGGACCCGTCTCACTTCCGGGTCGCGCCGCCGATGGCGCGACCGGCGCCGGCGAAGCACAGCCGAAGAGCACTGCTGAGAGCACGAGCTGACACGAAAACGACCCGAAGCGGCCCGCGAAATGACTCGACATGAACCGCCATGCTAGTCGTTTGGCGGCCCGGCGCTACTCGAAGAACGAGACGCTCATTTGCCGCGGGCCGTGAAAGCTACTTCGTGGGTATCACGCGTTCGGCTAGGGTGATGTTCACGCTTTGCCCTGCGTCGCGCGCGGAAGGAGCGAGTGTGATACGGTAGCTACCGGCCGCGATATGGAACGCATGGCGCTGAGGCTCGTAGGTCGCTAACAGACGGGGGTCTACCGTGAGCGTGAGCGTTTGCGAAGCGCCGGGGGCGAGTTCTACCTTGCCGAACGCGCCCAAGCGCGCAGGCGCTTCCCACCCGCCGGCTTGGGGTGCAACGTAAACTTGCACTGCGTTCTTGCCCGACAGCTTGCCCGTGTTACGGACGGCAAACGTGACTTTCAGCTCGCCGTCTTCGACGTGGGCGGCCAGCTTGTCCTGCGCGAAGGTCGTGTAACTCAGTCCGTGCCCGAACGAAAAGAGCGGATCGAAGCCCTTCTTTGCGTACCAACGATAGCCAACGGCGGCGCCTTCGTCGTAGCGAACCTCGAAGCGCGCGTCCTTCGGCGTGTTCTCTCCCGCGGTCTTGGCGCGCGGCAATTGATCTAGAGTGCGCGGGAAGGTCACGGGCAGACGGCCGGATGGATTCACGGCTCCGGAGAGGACGCGTGCTATCGCCGGACCACCTTGGCTGCCCGGATACCAAGCTTCGATCACGCCCGCGACCTGAGTCAGCCAGGGCATCAACACCGGCCCGCCGGTTTCGAGCACGACCACGGTGCGCGGGTTGGCGCGCGCCACGGCGGCCACGAGCGCGTCCTGAGCATCGGGCAAAGTGAGCGAGAAGTCCTGCGATTCGGTGGTCCACTGGGTGACGAAGACGATCGCGACGTCAGCCTCGCGAGCCGCGTCTGACGCGGCTTTGAGGTCCGTACCCGATTGCCAGCTGATCGAGGACTGGGGCAGTTCACTGCGCAGCGCCGTGAGCGGCGAAGAGCGTGCGTAGACCGTCGGGCCAGGCCAACCTTTCGGGCCAACACCGGGCACGGCGTTGCCGCCCGGTGGATAGACTTGCGCGGAACCACCGCCGGTCAACACCCCCACGTCGGCGTGGCCGCCGATCACGGCGACGCGCTTGGCTTTGGCGGTCAGCGGCAGCACGCCTTGATTCTTGAGCAGTACGATGCCTTCTTCGGCATCCGCCTGCGTCACTTGGGCGTGCGCGGCAAAGTCGATGGGGCCGGGTCGTACCGGCTCATCGACGGCGCCTTTGGCGATCAAGGTGCGTGCGATGCGACGCACCATGTCGTCTAGTCGACCCTGCGGCACGCGCTTCTGCTCGATTGCGGCAGCGAGCTTGTCGAGCCAGACGTATTTCCCCTCTTCGGCCACGCCCGTCTCTTGGTCCAGTCCATTGTTGGCGTTCAGCACGGTGTCGTGCTGTGCGCCCCAATCGGTCATCACGTAACCCTTGAACCCCCAGTCGTGCTTCAACACCTGGTTGAGCAGCCAATCGTTTTGGCACGCGTAGGCGCCGTTGACCAAGTTGTAACTGCACATGATCGAGCCAGGATCGCCCTGCTCGATGGCGATTTGGAAGGCCAGCAGGTCCGACATGCGGGCCGCGCTTTCATCGACCAACACGTTGACCCGATCGCGCCCCATCTCCTGATTGTTGAGCGCGAAGTGCTTGAGGGTGGCCACGATGTGGTTCGACTGAATGCCGCGCACAAAGGTGCCGACCATCATGCCGGCGAGCAGCGGGTCTTCTCCGCCGTATTCGAAGTTCCGGCCATTGCCGGGTTCTCGCATCAAGTTCACGCCGCCCGCGAGCATCACGTTGAAGCCACTCGAGCGCGCCTCGCTTCCGATCATCGTGCCGCTGCGCTCGGCGAGCGGCGGGTTCCATGTAGAGGCAGTGAGCATGCCGGACGGGAGCAGGGTTCGTTCGAGCGCAGGTGGCGCCTCACGTTGAGTGGCCACGCCGCTGCCCGCGTCCGTTTGCCACTGCGCCGTGAAACCGAGCCGTGGCACCCCGCGCACGAAGCCGGCGGACTGCGGACGGGCCTCTTTGAAGTTGTAGTGGTTCCAATTCTGCTGCACGCCGAAATAGCCGGTGACGAGTGTCAACTTCTCGTCCTGCGACATGGCGGCGAGCAACAGCTCGGCTCGCTGATCCGGCGAAAGCCGCTTGTCCATCCACGCCATTGGCGCCGAAACCTCGCTGCTGGCGGCAGCGGCGGAGGCCCGAGGCGACGGAGGCTTCTGGGCGGGGCTAGAGGACGTGGCGCAGCCCTCGACTACACAGCCGAAACCGAAGCCGAGCGTGAACAAGGACGGGACGATGAGCGCGCGTGCGCGTGAAATTCGCATGAGATTACGCCGGGAAATCGAGAAAGTTACCGCTGAGCATCAGCAGCGAGAGGACCGTCCAGGAGTGATTATAGTAGCGGCTGCGCGCGAGCAACTTGCCGGTCCGCACGCGCGCGTAGCCCGCGTCGATGAAGGCCTGATATTGCGGATCGTGCATCGCGCCGACCGCCGCCGCGCCCACGAACACGGCAGATCCGGGATTGGGACGCGCCGCGCGCGGATCGGGAGCAGGCTCACCGCCCAACGTGTAGCCATCCACGATGCGATCCGCGCCAACGCCCGCGAAAAAGGCGCTCACGCGCTTCAGATATTGCAGCGCCCGCGGGTCGCGCGAGGCGGCCCAATCTTGGGCGATGCGAAAGGGCAAGCGCGCTGAATCGTACTGATAGTTGGTCATCGCCCCGGGGAAGGCCTCGACCGGAATGCCGGCGGCGTTGCACCAAGCCGGCACGAGGCCGTTGTCGCGATTTCCGTTGTGCGCGCTGAGGCTCGCAAACACAATCTTGTACCCGCGATCGATCACCCGTAGCCAGCCGGAGTTGCCCGACACCTCGGCGAACAGGCGGTACTGATGCGGCGCGAAGTACGAGGGATTGAACACGTTTCGTCCGCGCCAATCATCACCGGGGAGCAGCATGTCCGGGTGGCGGTCATGGTCGACCTCACACTCCCAAACGCGCTCGATTTGCCGCCGCGCGTACGACGAATACGGCTCTGCCAGGGCCCCTCGCCCACCCCATTGCCGGTGCGCCATCAGCAGCGCCCACGCGATATCCTCGTCCGAATCGGTCGCTGCGCCGACGGCCAGTGGTCGCGAGCCATCCGGAGCGATGTACCAATCCATCAACCCGCTCTTGTTCTCGAAGCACAAAGCGTAGCGGTAAAAGTCGTCGAACAAAGCTTGCTGATCGAACAGCACTGCGATCAGCATGCCGTAAGCGATGCCCTCCGACACGGTGGAATTCGCCACCCCATCCGGAGTGTCCGGACGCCGGGCACGCAAGAACCCCCGCGCGCCATCGGCCGTCACAATCTCGGCCCGCCACGCCTCGAACGCCTGCAGGGCGTCCTCGGGCGTCGCCGCGGACGGGTAACAGAGGTGCTCGAGCTTGCGGGTATGGGGAAACGGATAACGGCTCATCTCGACTCGCTCGCCTCACTCACACGATCCGACGTCGGCGATCGTCGTACGTACGACAAAGTCCGAATCAATCGTGTGCCGCTCGGCGAAAAACAGATCGAGCGGATACTTTTGTCCCTTGAGCAGGCCCAACTGACCCGCGATTTGATCGAGCTTCACGCTCGCAGATTCATTCGTATGCAGGCCGCCCAGATCAATCACCAAGTGGTCGGCGATGAACACCCAAACGTCGTCGTCACCGGAGAACGTAAACTCTTCTTTCCCCTGGTAAACGAACAGGGTGTGCGTCTCGAGTGTGAAGTGAAAGTTGTGAAAGTTGCCTTCATTACCGAACAATTGACCGTCGATCGGGAAGAACGGCCGGCTTTGGTAGTAGTAGAGGCCGGGCGCAGCGGGGTCTTCCTGCAACTGCAGGTTCTCCTTGGTGGACTGGTTCACACCCGGCGTGTCGTGGTACCAGACGTCGAAGCCGGCCTTGCCGGACGGCGTGGTGCGCGTGGTCGGGTGGCCTGCATAAACCGGCGTGCGATCGGCGCCGATCACACTCTCCACCATCCCGCGGTCATCCACGTTCCCGAACACCGGCAGCTCGAAGTCGCTCTGCGTCTTGTGAAAATCCCGAATCGTGGTGTGCAAAACCGGCGGCTTCGGCAATGGCGCATCGCACGCGCTCCACGCGCCATTCGCGCAACTGCTGTGCCCACTGCCACAGACGCTGCTGCAATCCCGCTGCGCCACCGGAATCACGCACGCCCCCAGCTTCCCGCCGGTGCAAGTCCGAACCCCCACGCCGCACAGTCCCGAGCAAGCCACGTCTACGCTAGGCACCTGGCAGCGGCCCCAATAGCCCGCCGTGCAAGTCTCCGTGCCAACCCCACAGTCGTCCTGACATGGCCGCGTTTCGCCCGGATTGCCGCACGCCTCCGCGACCTCGATGCCGGTTCGTGCGCCACAATCGGGCAGAGCCGCCAACGCGAACAACGAAAGGAAGCAACCGGCAGCACTCGATGGATGGCAGACCCGCGACACGGGCGGCAGCCTATCAGCATTCCTGGGGATTGATGGTCACGCTTCGATTCGCGCCGCGTCAGTGCCTTCGGCGTCGGGCTGCGGTCGGGCGGGCGCATGGCGATTGTTAACGACCTTGCCCCGTCGCGGGACGCAGCCCGGGAAAAATTGCGGTTTCCCGCGACTTCACTCGCAGAGTCACTCGCTACCGCACGCGGACTCGCCGCCGACGGCGCCACACCAATACGCGTGGAAGCCTGCCTCACGTCGACCGCGTCAAACCCACCACCCAACGATGTGTTCGTAGTCGACGACGGCCCCTCCTATCCCGAGCACTTCCGCAACCCGCCCTTCTGGGGGCTTCTCGAGCCAAGCCTCGCGGTCGAGAAGTAACGCGGCGCCGCGCGCGGGTCGTGAGCCCGAGCGGGCCTTCGCCTCCGCGGTTCCCATGGGCCGGCTACGAGCCTAGGCTTCGCGCGTGACTCCGCTCTGGTTGAGCCTGTTGGCGGCTGCCGTCGTTCTCGTCTGTATGTGGCCGGGGCTGCGATTGGCTCGGGGTTGGCACATACCGCGCGCCGCGCGGCTGCTCGCCATGGGTGCAGGCATTGGCTACGGCTTGCTGGGGCGCTTGTTGTTCGGTCTGAGCTACGCCGCATGGCGCCCTGCACTGCCGGAATGGTTCGCTTCCTCGTTCGCCGTGATGTCGCTGTCGTTCCTGTTCTTGATGCCGGTCGTGATCGGCTTCTTGGATCAGAGCGCGCCCGATCCGGTGCTGCGCTTCGCGCCATGGCGTCGCGCCTTCTTCGCGCCGATGCTGCCGGTGCTGTTCATGTTGGGCCTGATGGCGCTGCTCAGCATCGAGGGCGTGCTGTGCATGGTGATGGCGCTGCCCATTTTCTTGATCTTGGCCGGCATCGGCGGTTGCCTCGGCCTTCTTTCGCGCCGTCGCCACGCCGGCAAGGCTCGCGCGGGCGGCATCACGGCGATGCTCGCTCTGCCGTATCTGCTCGCGCCGGTCGAGCAGCGCATCATGCCACCGGTGGAGCTGCGGCGGGTCGAAAACGTGCTGGTTATTCGTGCCCCTCCTGCGGTCGTTTGGCGTGAAATCAAGTCGGTCCGCGCGATCGACGCCGGAGAATTGCCCTTCCACCTGGCGCACTTGATCGGCCTGCCGCGGCCGCTCGAGGCAACACTCTCCCGCGACGGAGTCGGCGGCATTCGTCACGCCAAGTTCGAACGAGGCCTCGAATTTCGCGAAACCATCAGCGACTGGCAACCCGAGCGCCGGCTCTCTTTCACCATCGCCGCGGAGCCCGCGCCCGCCACCGCGCTCGACGAGCACGTGGCGGTGGGCGGCGCTTACTTCGACGTGCTGGACGGCAGCTACGAGCTAGAGCCACGCGCCGACGGTTCGACCCTACTCAAGCTCACGAGTCATCAGCGACTCTCCACGCACTTCAACTTCTATGCGCGCCTGTGGACCGACTTCATCATGTTCGATCTCCAATCTGCGATCATGGACGTGATTCGAAAGCGCTGCGAGCAGTCGCCCCCATGAACCGTGACGGTATGTCCTGCTCGTTGGCGACTGGCGACGCTGCGGCTCCTACGCGCGTCGCGCCGTCCCGTTGACCGGGTTGATCCGACACCGAGCGGCTCCGAACGCCGCGTCGTCGGCCTTGCTGTCCCTGGACTGTTCCGCCCGGCGCCCGAGCCATGCCGGGGTCATGCGCGGCTCTCGATCGTCAACCTCCCGAGCCATAAGGGCGCGTGATGATCTCGAGGTAGTGGCCCGCGGGGTCCCGGAAGTACAGGCCTCGGCCGCCATCGTGTCGGTTGATCTCGCCAGGATGCTGTCCCTGGGGATCGGCCCAAAACTGGAGGCCGCGTCCCAGTCTTGATCCATAGAAGAGGGCGCGCGCGAGCGCGGCCCCAGGTAGGGGTTCGGCTTCGGGAGCGGGAGCGGGCTCG
>Ga0302323_100003099_pt1 | contig 13532 bp, 10 predicted proteins | sample Fen_T0_3_FD_201950 | JGI IMG/M metagenome (GOLD analysis project Ga0302323, IMG submission 201950) | Peat permafrost microbial communities from Stordalen Mire near Abisko, Sweden - Fen_T0_3 | ecosystem: Environmental > Terrestrial > Soil > Wetlands > Permafrost | place: Sweden: Abisko... | reverse complement strand
GATGTACTCCTCCCAGAACACCATCTGGTCGCGCATCGACAGGTCTCGCCCGCCTGCTTCGCGGGGCCAGGCCATGCCGATCCAGCCGCCGCGCCCGAGTTCCTGTTCCCACGCGATGCGGGCATCGAGGGCCTCGTGTTCGCGCCCGGGGCCGCCCGTGGCGCGCACCTCGGCGAAGTCGCCCTCGAGGCGCGTCCGCAGCCAGTCGCGGATCTCGGCCCTGAACGCGGGCGAGGCGAACTCGTCAGCTGTGGTCACTTCCCCTCCGACTTTTTATCTTGTATACAACACGGGAACCAAGGGGGGAACTCGATGATCGTCGACTGGGAACCACACGCCGAGGAATTCCGGCTCAACCCGTACCCGCTGTACCGGCAATTGCGCGACGAGGCGCCGATCTACCACAACGAGGAACGCGGCTTCTGGGCGGTCACCCGCTTCGAGGACTGCTGGAACGTCCTCGTGGACGCGAAGCGCTTCGTGAACTCGGAAGGCGTCTCACTCGAGCGCTACGAGGTCGACCAGAAGCTGATGATCCTGATGGATCCACCGAAGCACACCTGGCACCGCAAGATCATGAGCCGTCTCTTCACCCCTCGGGTCATCGCGAACCTCGAACCGTGGATCCGCGACGTCTGCCGCAACCTGCTCGACGACCTGCGCGACCGCGACTCCTTCGACATCGTCGAAGACTTCTCGATGCTGCTCCCGATGTACGTCACCGCGGAACTGCTCGGTCTCCCCGATGACTACCGCCTCACCGCGAAGCGGCTGAGCCACGCCGCCGCGCAGCGCGTCAGCTCGAACGCCGCGCCCGACGAAGCCATCGCCGCGTCGGTCGAGCTCAACGAGCGCCTCTACGAGGCGACGGTCGACCGCCGCAAGCACCTCGGCGACGACATCATCAGCACCATCATGCAGACGCCCATGGTCGACGACGAGGGCAACGAGCACTACCTCGACGACGAGCAGATCGCCGCGTTCTTCTTCGAGCTCACCTTCGCCGGGAACGACACGACCACGCGCGCGATCGCCAATGCCGCCGTGGGCCTCTCGTGGTACCCCGACCAGCGCCGCGAGCTGGTGGCGAATCCCGCGTTGATCCCTGCCGCCGTCGAGGAGCTGCTCCGCTGGGACAACCCGTCGCACTATCTGGGCCGGCACTCCACGGAGGCGGTCGAACTACCGAGCGGCACCATCCCCGCCGACGCACACATCGCGGTCGTCATCGCCTCGGCGAACCACGACGAGCGCATGTACGCCGACCCGGAGTTGCTCGACATCCACCGGAAGTTCGACCGCAAGCTGTGGTTCGGCATCGGCCCCCATGTGTGCATCGGTGCCTCGCTGGCGCGCCTCGAGCTGCGCATCGCGTGGGAGGAATTCCTGCAGCGGTTCCCGGACTTCTCCATCAGTGGTGAGGGCGCGGTGCAGGACCTCTCGGGCCAGAACCGCGGGCTCTTCCACCTGCCGGTGCAGATCAACAGCTAGGCCCGTGCGAGCACCTCCACGGTGCCGGCGGCGCCGTCGATCCGCACGGTGTCGCCGCTGCACAACTGCTGCGTACCGACCACCGTGTTGATCACGCACGGGACGCCGAGTTCGCGCGCCACGATCGCGCCGTGGCTCATCGGGCCGCCGACGTCGATGACGAGCGCGGCGGCCACGAGGAAGTGCCCGACCCAGCTGGGGTCGGTTGCGGCGCACACCAGGATCTCGCCCGGCGCGAGCGGCTCGCTGCTCGCCGGGTCGAGGATCACCCGGGCGATCCCCTCGACCACTCCTGGGCTCACGCCGAGGCCGGTGAGGAGCGACGCGGGCGTGCCGTCACCCGGTCCGTCGACCAGCCGCGGCTCCGGGTCACCGACGAAGAGGACAGGCAGGTCGAACTTCGCGTACTCCGCGGCCAGGTTCCGGCGGAACGCGACGCGATCGCGCACGTCGTGCGCCGTGCCGTCGACGAACTCCTCCGCGAGCAGGTGGAACACGTCCTCGTCGTCGTCGAGCAGCCCGCGCGCCGCGAGGTCACGGCCGAGAGTCCGGGCCGCGGCGCGCGCACCGTCGAGCGAGCGCTGCGAGCACACCTTCACGTGCTCGCGCAACACGGTGTAGCGACGGGCATCGTCGATCGCGCCGCGCGCGGCATCCTGCGCGTCACCGGTCAGCGCACCGAGCAACTCCGCCTCGGCGGCGATGCGGTCCTCGACTCGCGTGCGCCCGGTGGCCTCGGGTCCGTCGACGGCGCGCATGGTGGCCATGGCGTCGAGGAGGGGCTGCAACAACGACGGATCCTCGCGCCACACGGTGGTGTAGAGGTCGGCGGCCCGGTTGCCCTGGTACCCGTACTCGTGGAGGAAGGCGTCCATCGTGAGGTCGCCGTGCGCCAGCGCCCAGAGGTCGGCCGACATCTGGTCGTCATGGGTGTCGCCGTAACCGCCGTTGAGGCGGGCGAGGAGCTCGGGCTTCCCCGCGGTCGCGCACGCAGTCAGGAGGGCGACGAACGCCTCCCCCGCGAACGTGGTCACATGGGTCATCACGATCGCGGCCTCGAGGAAGTGGTCCCACGCCGTGTGCCAGCGCGCCGGCGCACCCGCGACGTCGGTGAGCACCTCGGGCGTGGTGGCCGCGCGCCAGAACTCCTCGATCGCCCCGTAACAGGCGTGCGCCCGCGGCTCGATCCCTGCACGGATCTCGGCGTCTCGGATCGCGACGAGCTCGTAGCGATCGCTCGCCGGGTTGCGCACCACGCCGTCGCGCACGAAGCCGAGCAGACCGAACTCGATCTCGGACGCCGCGGTCGGTGAGACACGGTCGCCGAACGCGCACATCGTGTCGACGTTCACTGCGAGACGACCCCGGAACGCGGCCATCACCCGCTCGTCGGCGACGGTGGACTCACCGGCTTCCTCCGCGCTGATCGCCCCCCGCTCGTGGTACGCGCCACGGATGCCCAGCTCGCCGGCGCGCACCACGAAGTCGCAGTGCAGCGGCGTCACGACGCCGGGAAACGCCTCGCCGACGTTGTTCCGCGTCCACTGCGTGGTGGGGCCACTCACCGAGTCGAGGGGGTTGGAGAAGGTCGTGGGCTGGTCATCGGTCATCGGAGCACTCCCGGTTAACGTGTGCGGCTTGGACGCTCAGCGGACGGAGGACGACCGGTTCACCCCGACGGTGATGCGGCGGCTGAGCAGCGCCGAGGTCGTGGCGGTGTACATCCGGGCCGCGATCTTCAACGGTGAACTCCGGCAGGGTGATCGACTCCGGCAGGACGCCATCGCCAAGAAGCTCGGCGTGAGCCGCATCCCGGTGCGGGAAGCCGTGATCGCGCTCGACCGCGAGGGTTGGGTCACCGTCACCCCCCACCGTGGTGCGTTCGTACACGGGCTCGACGAAGCCGCGCTGCGCGACCACTACGAGCTCCAGGGTCTCGTGTACGGACTCGCGGCGCGACGGGCCACCGAACGGGCCACTGACGAAGAGTTGACGCAGCTGCGCACCGCGCAGTTGCAGCTCGGTGAGGCCACCACCGCCGATGAGCTTCACGACGCGAACGACACCTTCCTCCGGATGCTGCTCGCACTCGCGCGGTCGCCGCGGCTCGGAGCGGTGATGCGCAACATGGCGACGGTCGTCCCGGGCAACTTCTTCGCGTTCATCGACGGCAGCGGTGTGGTGCAGCAGCGCGGCACCAAGCGCATCGTTGCGGCGATGCGGCGGCGCGATCCCGATCGCGCCGCCGACGAGTGCCTCGGCCTTCTCCGGTCACAGGGCGAACTCGTCGTGAAGACCGCCGCGGCGCGCGGACTGTTCGTCACGTGACCGCGCCGGAGATCTTCAGCGCGATCGCCTGATCGTCGTCGATTCCGAGCTCCCGCAGGATCTCGTCGGTGTGTTCGGCGAACTGTGGTCCGCGTGCGAGTTGCACCGGGGTCTCGTCGAACTGCACCGGGTTGGTCACGAGCTCGCGCGTCACCCCGTCGGCGTCGGTGATCTCGGAGATCCATCCGTTGGCCCGCACCTGGGGATCATGGGCGAGTTCGCAGCTGTCCTGCACCGGCGCCCACTGGCCCTCGAGCGTGCGGAACTTCTCCACCCAGTAGTCGTAGGGCTTCGAGCCGATGACCTCGTGGACGATCTCGGAGGCGGCCGGGGCGTTGGCCATGATCTTCTCGGGGGTGTCCCAGCGCGGGTCGTCGATCATGTCCTCGCGTCCGAGGTGCCGGCAGAAGTCGGCCCAGAACTTCGAGATCTGGATCATCGCCAGATAGAGGAACCGGCCGTCGGACGTCCGCACCGGGCCGGCGCCCGGGTTGGTGCGGGCGTCGGGCGGGTTGCCCATGTAACCGCCGGGCCACGGCTCACCGTTGGCGAGCGAGATGCTGACCGAGAGCGCGCTGGCCCACAGGCCGAGGCCGAGCAGCGACACGTCGACCACCGAGGTCTCGCCGGTGCGCTCGCGCGCGAGCAGGGCGGCCGCCACCCCACCCGCGATCGACAGGCCTCCGAGCGAGTCTCCGTACGCGGGGCCGGGCATCCCGAGGACGCCGTCGTACTCCGGCGGCTGCACGCCGGCCGCATGTCCACCGCGCGCCCAGAACGCAGTGGCGTCGTAGCCGCCCTGGGTCGCTTCCTCACCGCGGACGCCGTAGGCGCTCCCCCGCACGTAGACGATCTCAGGGTTCACCGCCCGGATGTCGTCGAGGTCGAGGTGCAGGCGCGCGCGGGCATCGGGCAGGAAGTTGGTGAGGAAGACGTCGCTCGTGCGCACGATGTCGTGGAGCACCGCGAGCGCTTCGGGTTCCTCGAGCGCGAGACCGATGCTCCGCTTTCCGCGGTTGGGGTGCTCCATCACCGGATGGAAGCTGCCTTCCCGCCAGCCCGACAGGCCGCCCATGCCGCGCTGGGAGTCGCCGGTGACCGCGTGCTCGACCTTGATCACGTCGGCGCCCCAGTCGGCCAACACCGCGCCGGCTGCGGGCGTGAAGGTGAATTGGGCCACCTCGACGACGCGGAATCCCTCGAGTGGACGTGCGGTCACTGGTTCCCCCATCGATCACAATTTCGCACCGAGCGGATATTGCATACGATTCGCGCCATGTCCGCAAGCGCTGACGACGGCTTCGAACCCGGCGAGCCCGGCGAGCCCGGCGTCGACCACGACGCGTTCCATCCACCCACCTCCGACGACCCCTGGTGGCAGGAGACGTCGTGGTTCACGTTCATGGTCCCCGAACGGAACCTCTACTGCTACGTGTACCCGTGGGTGCGGATGAACCAGGGCATCCTCGGTGGTGGCGTCATGGCGTGGGACGACCGCGGGCGAACGCCGTTCGACGCGCTCCACTGGGACTACCAGTGGGCCTACCCGTACGCGGAGCCCGGCGACCTGCGCGACATCACGTTCCCCACCGGCGTCTCGATCCGCTGTCTCGAGCCGCTCACGCGGTACCGGGTCTCGTATGACCACCCCGACTTCTCGTTCGAGATCGAGTTCACCGCGATCCTCCCGGCGCACCTGCTCGAGGACAACGGCACCGGCACGTTCGCCGGGCACCTCGACCAGCAGGGTCGCATCGAGGGCTCGGTCACCGTGGCCGGCGAGACCTTCGCGGTCGATTGCCACGCGCACCGCGACCGGTCGTGGGGCCCGCGCGTGCCCGCGCCCGGGTTGCACATCGGTTACGACCTCTGCACTGCGGCGGAGCACGCGTTCATGGCCTACTCCTCGCCCGACGATGACGGGCGCCTGTTGGGCGGGACGCTCTGGACCGGTGGCGAGCTCGCGACGCTCGCCGAGGGCACGCGCACGCTGGTGCGCGACGCCAGCGGGGTGTGGCCGGAGCGGGTCGTCGTCGACGGTGTCGACGGCCAGGGCCGCACGCTCGCGGCGGTCGGGACCCCCGTGAACTGGATGTGCTTCCAGAACCTGCCGTCGATGACCAACCTGGTCTCCCTCGTACGCTGGGAGGGCACGGCCGACGGCGCGGCGTTCACCGCGTACGGCGAGCTCGAGGACGTGTGGGACGCCAACCGTTACCGGCGGTTCGCCCGTGCCGCCGAGGCGTCCGACCGCGATTAGATATCGTATACAATCCTCTCCGACCACGTAGACCCCCAGGAGCGAGCCATGGCCACCGTCGTCGACCACCGGGACGTCACCGTGACGCGCATGGCGGGCGCGTGCGGCGCCATCGTGGAGGGTGTCGATCTCACCCGGGGTTGCGACGACGCCACGTTCGCACTGATCCGCCAGGCCCTGCTCGACCACGGCGTGATCTGCATGCGCGGCCAGGACGCGGTCACGCCCGAGCAGCAGATCGCGTTCGGCCGGCGCTGGGGCGTGCTCGAGCCGCACCCCTACGTGCCGCCCATCGACGGATACCCGGAGATCATGGAGGTCTACGACCCCAACCCGATCACGACCACGTGGCACGCCGACTTCACCTATGCGAAGCGGCCACCGGGCGTGAGCATCCTGCTCGCCCGCATCATCCCCGAGGTCGGCGGCGACACGATGTTCGCCAACGTCGCGATGGCCTACGACGGACTGTCGGAAGGCATGCAGCAGACGCTCACCGGGTTGCGCGCCGTGCACTACGCCACTCAGATGGCGGTCGAGATGGGCCTACCCGAGGAGGATCGCCATCGCTCGCACCCGGTCGTGCGCACGCACCCGGCAACCGGCCGCCGGGGCCTCTTCGTGAACGACAACTACGTGAAGCACTTCGAGGGGTGGACCGAGCGCGAGAGCCTGCCGCTGCTCGAGTTCCTCTACGGCGAGATCGGCCGCTTCGAGTACACGTACCGCCACCACTGGGCACAGGGCGACATGCTCCTGTGGGACAACTGCGCCGTGCAACACGCCGTCGTCGGCGACACCGGTGGCGCGAAGCGCTCGTTGCACCGCGTCACCGTCGAGGGCGACGAGCCGGTCTAGCTGGACCGCCTTGCCGGCGTCGCTCCGCTCCGCCTCCCTGGCCTCGCTTCCGCTCGGCTCCCCATCTGCCTCGAGTTCTCAGGAGACTCCAATGACTTCTCAGATCGACATTCCCTGGATCGTCAGCCTCGACGACCACGTGGTCGAGCCCCCCGGCGTGTGGGTCGACCGGCTGCCCGCGAAGTACCAGGGGATCGGCCCGCACATCGTCTACGCGCCGGCGGGCACGCCGGTCCTCGACGGCGGCGGCTACATCGAGGCGCCCGGCACCGAAGGTCCCGACGTCGCGTGGTGGTTCTACGAGGACCACCAGTACTCGGTGAAGCGCCTCATCGCCGCGGCCGGATACCCCGCCGACGAGATCGGCATGGACGGCATCACCTACGACCAGATGCGGCGCGGTTGCTGGGACCCGAAAGCGCGCGTCGAGGACATGGACGTCAACCACATCGAGGCGTCGCTGTGCTTCCCGAACTACCCGCGTTTCTGCGGACAGTTGTTCATGCGCGGCAAGGACAAGGAACTCTCGAAGCTCTGCGTCGAGGCCTACAACGACTGGATGGTCGACGAATGGTGCGGTGACAGCAATGGTCGCCTCATCCCGCTCTGCATCCTCCCCATGTGGGACGTCGACCTCTGCGTCGCCGAACTGCAGCGCAACGCCGCGCGCGGTGTGAAGACGGTGACCTTCTCCGAACTGCCCGCGTGGCTCGGCCTGGAGAGCATCCACTCCGGCTACTGGGAGCCGCTGTTCAACGCGGCGTCGGAGGCCGGCGTCGTGTTGTCGATGCACATCGGCTCGGGGACCAAGACGATCACGTCGTCGCCCGACGCACCCGACGCGGTGCAGGCGGTGAACATGTTCGCCAACAGCGCGACGTCGCTGATCGACTTCCTCTACTCCGGCGTGCTCAAGCGCAACCCCGGGCTGAAGCTGCTGTACGCCGAAGCGCAGATCGGCTGGATCCCCTACGTACTCGAGCGCGTCGACGACGTGTGGGAGACCCACCGCGGGTGGAGCGACAGCCAGAAGTTCGTCGACGAGCCGCCGTCGCGCTTCTACTACGAGCAGGTGTGCAGCGCGTTCTTCAAGGACAGCGTGGGCGTGCAGAACCTCGAACTCGTCGGCCGGAGGAACATCTCGTTCGAGACCGACTACCCGCACCAGGACGGCACCTGGCCGAACACCGAGACCGTGGCCAAGGAGTTGTTCGGCCACCTCGAGGCCGACGACGTGTTCCGCATCGTGCGCGGCAACGCCATCGACCTGCTCGAACTGCAGGGTCTCGGTGACGGGAGCGGACCCGTCTCGTGAGCGCCAGCGAACGACCATCGGAGGCAGCGTGACGGAAGCAGCCTCGGACACGACCCTGGTCTCGGAGGCCGCACTCCGGGCGCAGCTCGAGCGGATGCTGGGCGCACTCGGCGTGCCCGCCGACCAGGCCGTGACCGTCGCCGACAACCTGGTGGAGGCCGACCTGCGCGGGGTCGACTCGCATGGCGCGCACCTCATGGCGCTCTACAACACGCGGGTCACCCAGGGACACATCCGGCCGATCACCGAGGTGACGGTCGTCGACGATCGCGGCTCCACCGCGCTGCTCGACGGACACCTCGGGTTCGGGCAGGTCGCCGGCGTCGCGGCCATGGACCTCGCGGTCGAGCGCGCACGTGAGTACGGCGTCGCCACCATCGCAGTGCGCGAGCTCACGCACCTCGGCGCGCTCGCCTACTACACGATGCGCGCCGCGGCCGCGGGCTTCGTCGCGATGGCGTTCCAGAACGGCGCCACCATCGTCCCGCCGTTCGGCGGCACCACCAGCTTGTTCTCGACCAACCCGTTCTCGTACGCGATCCCGACGGCCCAGGAGCCCACGATCGTCTACGACATCGCCACCACCGCGGCCGCCGGCAACAAGATCCTGCTCGCCCGCAAGCGCGGCGACCCGTCGATCCCCGAAGGCTGGGCGAACGACGAGGACGGCAATCCCACCACCGACCCGCAGGCCGCGTCGGTGTACCAGCTGCAGTGGTTCGGCGGACACAAGGGCTTCGGCATGGGCATGCTCGTCGAGATCATGTCGGGACTGCTCGCCAACAGCTGTTTCGGGTTCCAGGAACACACCCAGTCCGACGTACACGGCAAGGAACGGGTCGCGAAGGGCGCCACGTTCGTGGTGCTCGACGTCGAGCGGTTCATGCCCCTCGACGAGTTCCGTCGCCGCACCGACCAGCTGATCGCCGACGTGCACTCGTCCGCGTTGGCGCCGGGCGTGGAACGCATCTACGTTCCCGGCGAGCTCGAAGCGCACCGGCGCGAACTACGGCAGCGTGACGGCATCCCGCTCTCACGGGGCCTCGTCGAGGAGCTGGACGCCATCGCCGCGTCGCTCGGCTGCCCCCCGCTCACCACTCCCTGAACCACGCCCACCCTGAACCACGCCCACCCGAACCAGGAGCACCCACGCACCATGGCGGACCGCTACGGCCTCGAGACGATCAAGACGGAGATGGTCGACGACGTGCTCGTCGTCACCCTCAACCGTCCCGAGCAGCGCAACTCGCTCAACCCGAAGATGCACCTCGAGCTGCACACGCTCTACGAGAACGTCGTGCACGACGACGAGCCCAACGCCATGGTGCTCACCGGTGAGGGCAAGTACTTCTGCGTCGGCGCCGACTTCAACGACATGGACAGCAACGCCGAGACGGGTTACCCCGACGGCCACCCCGGGCTGCTGATCGAGTCGGTCGGCATGGCCCGCAACATCCTCGCGGTGCGCATCCCGATGATCTCGGCCATCAACGGCGACGCGATCGGCATCGGCGCCACCATCTCGCTGTTCTGCGACATCGTGTACATGGCCGAGACCGCTCGCATCGCGGATCCGCACGTGAAGGGCGGCATCGTCGCCGGCGACGGCGGCGCGGTGCTGTGGCCGCTGCTGATGGGCCCCAACCGCGCCAAGGAATTCCTGATGACCGGTGACCTCGTCACCGCGCAGGAGGCCGACCGCCTCGGGCTGGTGAACCACGTGGTGCCCACCGAGTCGGTGCTCGACGAGGCCATGAAGATGGCGCAGCGTCTCGCGGCGTCCCCTGCGGTCGCGGTGCGACTCAACAAGCGGCTCGTCAACAAGGAGCTCGAGATGCGGGTCGCGCAGCTCTACGACCTGTCGGTCGCGTTCGAGGCGATCACCTTCGAGACCGCGGACCACCGCGAGGCCGTCGCGTCGTTCCTCGAGAAGCGCCCGCCGGTGTTCAAGTCCGGCAAGCTCGGCGGCCCCTGACCCACCCTCTTCCCGAACTTGCGTCGTGAACTTGGGATAATTCCAAGTGTGCGACGCAAGTTCGGGGAAGGTCAGGTGACGGGGCGGTTGCCGATGATCTCGTTCGCTTCGAGGGCGACGATCTCATCGGTGGTGCAGCCGAGTTCGGCGAGCACCTCGTGGTTGTGCTCGCCGAGCATCGGTGCCGGGCGGGAGTGCCACGGCTCGGTACGGATGTCCCACGTCGCCGGGAAGCCCGGAATACGCACCGCCCCCGCGACCGGGTGTTCGATCGGCTCGAAGAAGCCCCGCGCCCCGAGGTGCGGGTTCTCGTACACGCGGCGCGGGTTGACCACCGGCGCGACCGGGATCCCCGCGTCCCACAATTGAGCGACCGCATCGTCGCGGTCGCGCTGCGCGAACTCGGTCGCGAGGTGACCGTCGATCGTGTCGCGGTGCGCGCGCCGACCATCGGACGTCGCGTAGGCGACATCGGTCGCCCAGTCCGGATCACCCAGCGCGGCCCGTAGGGATCGCCACTGTTCGTCGGTCTCCACGGCGAGCGCGAGCCAGTGCACGCCGTCGGCGGTGAGGTACACGTTCTGCGGTTCCGCGAACCGTCCGTGGTTGCCGTCGCGTTCGAGCAGCACACCGTGGCGCGCGTGCACCACCACTTGTTCGGCGGCGACGTTGATCGCGGATTCCACGAGTGAGGACTCGATCTGCATGCCCCGACCCGTCGTGTCGCGCTCGATCATGGCGACGAGCAGGCCGAACGTCGCGTGCAGGCCACCGAGTGGATCGCACGGACCGCGCGGCACGATCGGCGCGTCGTCGGCGAACCCGGTGACCCACGCCAGGCCGGTGACCTGCTCCATCGACTGGGCGAATCCCGGCCGGTCCCGCCACATGCCGTCGAGCCCCCAGGCGGGCATCCGCACCACCATCAGGCCCGGGTTGGCGTCGCGCACGGCGGCGTCGACCAGACCGAAGCGATCCATGACGCGGGGCACGTAATTCTCGATCAACACGTCGCAGGTCGCGAGGAGTCGCCGCCCCACCGCGACGCCCTCGTCGCGCGTGAAGTCGAGGGTGACGTCGCGTTTGCCGGTGTTGGCCGCGTGGAAGAGCGGTGCGAGTTCCCACGGGCGATCCCCGACCGACGCGTAGGCCGTACCCATGCGCGTGCCGTCGGGCCGTTGCACCGACTCGACCTTGATGACGTCGGCCCCGAGGAACCCGAGGATCTGCGACGCGTACGGGCCGGCCCAGTAGGAGGTGAAGTCGAACACCCGCAGACCGGCGAATGGCTGCGCCGCCGAGGCCGCGCTGCCGCGCACGTGATCGGGCACGTCGGTCGCGGGCGACGGCGCAGGGTCGCGTTCGAGTTCGGCCCGCACCTCGGCAGTGTGCTGACCCACGGTCGGCGAAACGCCGAACGGACTGAGCGTGACACCGTCGATCGCGTACGGCACCCGCGGCTGGGTCAGCCCATCACCTGGCGACGCGTCGGCGCGGCGGGCGAACACGCCGCGCTCGACGAAGGGTGGGATCCCCGGCAGGGTCGCGCCGTTCCCGACCGGCGCGACGGGGATACGCATCTCGGCCGCGGTCGCGAGGATCTCGTCGGTGGTGTGCGCGGTCGTGTACTGCGCGATCAGGGGCCGGAGCTCACGGTCGTGCTCGGGTCGGCGGTCGACCCTCCCGAACTCGGGATGACCGATCCACTCGGGGTGGCCGACCATCTCGGCGAACGCCGCGAACTGGGCGCTGCCGTTGGTGGCGAAGCCGACCCAGCCGTCCTTCGTGGGCTCGATCGACGGCACGTCGACGACCCACGAGATCGGATCGGGCTCCGGACCACGGCCGTCCATCTGCGCCGCGACGGCCTGCATCTGGTCGAACACCAGGGTCGCGGCCTCGAACACGGACACGTCGACGAACGCGCCTCCACCGTCAGGCCCGCCGGCGCGTCGCACTCCGTGCAGCACCGCGAGCGCAGCGACTCCCGCGACCGCACCGGCGGCCCACTCGCCGAGTCGGCCACCGACCGACACGGGCGGGCCCTGGCGCCGACCACGGTTGCCGGTGGATCCGGCCCACCCCTGGATCGTGAACTCGCTCGCCGGTCGTTCCGCCCACGGGCCGTCGGAACCGAACCACGAGATCCCGATGATCCCGAGGCGGGGCTGCTCCGCGCGCAGCGAGCTCAGACTGCAGCCGAGCACGTGCTCGAGTTGCGCCCGGTCGCCACCCACCACGAGGTCGGCGCGCGCAACGAGCGCGTCGAGCAACACGACGTCATCGGAGTGCGCGCGATCGACGACCACGCTGCGCACCGAGGCATGGAGGTGGTCGAAGAGCGCATCCTCGGCACGGAAGGCGTCACCGGTCGGCGACTCGACCTTCACGACGTCGGCGCCCGCGTCGGCGAGCAGCTTCGTGCAGTACGCGCCGGCGATGCCCGTCGACAGGTCGACGACGCGCAGGCCCGCGAGGGGCGGCCCGCTCACTCAGCCTTCGCTCGAGTCGGGATCGGTGAACGCCTTGTTCGTCTCGCTCACCGCGAAGATGTCGGCGCCCCACGGGATCGGGCCGCCGGGGGGCATGAACTCGAGGTTGAGCCCGTCGATGCTCGGATGGTGCACCAGCGGGGCGAGCATCTCGACGATCACCAGCCCGAGTTCGGGTGCGGTCATGAACTTCTCGGTGACCCGCCCGTAGCGCAACTGCTCGGGCACGATGCTCGCGGCGACCTCCATGTCGTACTCGAGCGCGATGGCGGTCCCCGCGGTGGGGCCGACCGCGACGCGGGTGAAACGGATGTCGGGGTACTCGGTGCGCAGCCCGTCGACGCCCTGGTCGAGCGCGGCCTTGGACGCGGCGTAGTGCACCATGCCCGGGTACGGGTTCCCCACCGACGACGAGCTGATGTAGGCGAGGACTGCGTCCCCCGAGACCTGCTGGGCCGCGTGGGTCATGAGCCGCAGCGCGCCGATCGCGTTGGTGGCGAACACGTTCGCGATCACGTCGTCGGGCGTGTCCTCGAGCCGCATCAGCGGCGAGATCCCCGATGACAACACGAGGAGGTCGAGGCCACCGAGCGCGGCGATCGCCTCGTCGACGATGCGGACCGGGTCGCCCGGCTCGCGCAGGTCACCCACGACGACGATCCCACTGCCCGCCTCGGTCACCGCACTCTCGAGCTTGTCGGCGCTGCGGGCCGAGAACACCACCGTGGCGCCGGCGCGGGCCGCTTCGATCCCGATGGCGCGGCCGATGCCCGTCGAGGCCCCCACCACCAGCACGCGTTTCCCGGAAAGGTC
>Ga0302323_100003098_pt1 | contig 13534 bp, 14 predicted proteins | sample Fen_T0_3_FD_201950 | JGI IMG/M metagenome (GOLD analysis project Ga0302323, IMG submission 201950) | Peat permafrost microbial communities from Stordalen Mire near Abisko, Sweden - Fen_T0_3 | ecosystem: Environmental > Terrestrial > Soil > Wetlands > Permafrost | place: Sweden: Abisko... | reverse complement strand
GGGCGCGCGCTCTTGTGGGGAACCGGTGCTGCAGCACCTCGGCGAGGTGGTCGAGCTGCTCGTCGGTGTGCGCGGCGGAGATGGCGACGCGCAGCCGCGACGTTCCCGGCGGCACGGTGGGCGGACGGATCGCAGTCACGAGGATGCCCTGGTCGAGCAGGGCCGCGGCGGTGTCGAGCGTGCGCGCCTCGCTGCCACACACGTAGGGGATGATGGGCGACGGGTGCCCCGGGCGCACACGGTCGATGTTGGCGCGTAGCCGCGCCCGCAGCGCGGCACCCTCGTCGGAGCGCAGCACGCCCAGGGCGGCGAGCGCGGCCGCGGTGTCGGCCGGGGTGGACGCGGTGGTGAAGATGTAGGAGCGGGCCTGGTTCACGAGCAGGTCGGTGAACCGCGCGGGCCCGGCCACGAAGCCACCGAGCGCGCCGAGGGTCTTGGAGAGGGTGCCGACGCGCAGCACGTCGAGGCCCGAGAATCGTTCGCCGGTGAGGTCGGGATCGGGCTCGAGTACCGCGTGGGCCTCGTCGATCGCGAGCAGCGCTCCGTGACGAGCGCACACTGCGGCGAGCTCGTCGACCGGGGCGACGTCGCCGTCCATGGAGAACACCGACTCCGTGACCACGAGTGCACGTGGCGCGTGGCTCGCGAGCAGGATCCGCTCCACGTGCGCGGGATCGCAGTGGTCGTACACCGCGAGTGGCGAGCCGGCGAGACGGCGGCCGTCGATCAGCGACGCGTGGTTCAGCTCGTCGGACACGACGAGCACGTCGGGCCCGGCGAAGGTCGCGAGCACGCCGATGTTCGCGGCGAAGCCGGTGGAGAACAGCACAGCGCGTTCCGTGCGCTTCCACGCCGCGAGGGCGTGCTCGAGTTCGTCGTGTACGGGCCGCGAGCCGACGATCAACCGGGCGGCGCCCGATCCGGTGCCCCAGCGGTCGATCGCCTCGTGCGCGGCCGCGACCACTGCGGGATGACGCGTGAGGCCGAGGTAGTCGTTCGACGCGAACGACACGACGGCGCGGGGCTCGCCGTCGCCCGCCCCGTCACCCATGGCGACGGTGCCCTCGGTGCCGTGGGCGGAGGTGGCATCGAACGAACGCGGTGTTCGCCACTGGCCGGCCGCGTGCACCTGCGCGGTCTGCGCGTCGGCCCACTCCTGCCAGTTGCTCACGGTGCGACCACGTCCGGGCCGGTCACGTCGTCGAGTGCGGCGCCGAGCGCGTGCACGATGCGGTGGAGTTCCTCCGACGTGACGGTCAGCGGCGGCATGAGCACCACGACGTCGCCCAGCGGTCGCAACAACACACCCTGCGCAACTGCCGCCGCGCACACCCGCCGGCCCCAACGGAGGCCGTCGGTCGGCGGGGCGAGCTCGATCCCACCCATGAGGCCGCAGAGCCGGACCTCGCGGACCGCGGTTCGCGGCGCGATGCGGTCGTCGAGCAGGCCGCGCAGCTCCTCGCTGCGCGCCTGCACGTTGTCGAGCACGGCCCACGCGTCGATGAGGTCGAGGTGGCGGAGTGCGACCGCGGCGGCGAGGGCGTTCCCCGAGTACGAGTGCCCGTGGTACAGCGTGCGCTCCCCGAGATCGGCGCCGAGGAAGGCCTCGAACACCCGGCCACTCGCGACGGTGGCCGACATCGGGAGGTAGCCGCCGGTGATGCCCTTGCCCAGCACGAGCAGATCGGGTCGCAGGCCGGCCTGCTCGCAGGCGAACAGCGTGCCGGTGCGACCGAACCCGGTGGCGACCTCGTCGCACATGAGCAACACGTCGTGGTCGCGACACGCGCGGCCGAGCGCGGCGAGCCCGTCGACGTCGGCGAGGAACATGCCGCCCGCGCCCTGCACGAGCGGCTCGATCACCACGGCGGCGATCTCGCGCGCGTGCTGCTCGATCATCGCGATCGCGCGCGGGAAGCACTCCGGATCGGCGAAACCGGGTGCGCGCAACACGGGGAAGCGCAGCGGGTCGAAGAGGTCGGTGCCGAATCCGCCGTCGCCGAGCGAGAGCGCTCCGATGGTGTCGCCGTGGTACGCGTCGCCGAACGCGAGGAACGTGGTGCGCCCCTCGACGCCGCGGTTCCACCAGTACTGAAATGCGATCTTGCGGCCCGGCTCCACCGCCGCCGCGCCGTCGGAGGCTTAGCGTATGTGGGTATCGCCGAGGGCCCCGCGCCCGGCCCGCGCCTCCGACAGCTCGATCACCGTGGTGTTGCCGTTGCCGAGCATGGTGGAGTGCGCGCCGCGGTCGAGCTGGGCGCGGATCGCGTCGTCGAGCTCGGGCACGTGGTGGCCGAGGGTGTTGACCCAGAGCGACGAGATCGCGTCGAGGTAGCGGTTGCCGTCGACGTCGATCAGCTCGTGGCCCTCGGCGCGCGCCACCACGATGGGCGAGTTCTCCGCGTACGCCGACATCTGGGTGAAGCCGTGCCAGACCACCGATGCGTCTCGCGCGACCCATGCGTCGTGACCGGAGCCTCCGAGGTGTGGACCCATGGAGTCAGTCGGAGACGTACTCGGCCCCGAGGTCGCGCAGCGCGGCGCGGAGCAGCTGCGCCGCGGCCTCGAGCGAGCCCGCCGGCGGATCGGGGTCGGCGTTCTTGAACGAGAGTTCCGACACCGAGTCGAACGGCACGACGTGGATGTGGGTGTGCGGCACCTCGTCGCCGACGATCATCACGCCGACGCGACGCGGAGACAATGCGGCCTGTTGCGCCTGGCCGATGGTCTGGGCCACCACGAAGCAGTGCGCGGCGAGGTCGGGCTCGAGGTCGATCCAGTGGTCGACCTCGGCGACGGGCACGACGAGCGTGTGGCCGGGGTGCATCGGGTTGATCGAGAGGAAGGCGACGCACTGCGGGTCGCGCCACACGAACACGCCCGGGATCTCGCCCTCGATGATGCGCGTGAACAACGTCGCCATGCCCGCAGGCTAACGAAGGCGGCTGAGTCAGTGCGGGCCGGAGAGGATGGAGTCGGCCTGGGCCCCGGCCCGGCGGGCGCCCGCGACGATCGAGGCCAGCGCGAAGAGCGCCGCGGCCACCAGCACGATGGCGCCGCCCGCGGCGAGGGCCCACTGACGGGCGGCGACGAGACCGAGCACGGACGAGCACACCCCGACCGCCACCGCGAGCACCAAGGTGCCCCGGAAGGAACGGGCGAGCATCCGGCTGGTGGCCACCGGCAGCACCATCAACGCGGCGACCAGGAGCACGCCCACGATCCGCATCGCTGCGACCACGGTCACGGCGGTGAGCACCGCGAGCAGCGCGTTCAGCGCGCGGGCGGGGATCCCCGAGACGCGCGCCGAGTCCTCGTCGAGCACCACGGCGAACAGGGCCCGGCCCGCGATCGCCATCGCCACGGCGATGCCGGCGCCGAGTGCGACGATCGTCCAGACGTCGTTGGCGGTCGCGGTGAGGATCGACCCGAAGAGGTAGGGCTGCAGGTTGGTGTTGGTCGCGGAGCGGCTCGCGAGCACGACGCCCGCGGCGATGCCGCCGTAGAACACGAGCGCGAGGGCGAGATCACCCGTCGCGCTGCCGCGCGAGCGGAGGAACTCGATGAGCAGCGCGGCGGCGATGGCGACGACGAGCGCGGTCCACGTGGGTGACGTGCCCATCAACAGGCTGGCGCCGATGCCGGCGACGGCGACGTGCCCGATGCCGTCGCCCATGAGCGACATGCCCTTCTGCACGAGGAACACGCCGATGAGGGGTGCGGTCGCGCCGACGATGACGCCGGCGACCAGCGCGAGCTGCATGTAGCTGCGGTCGAAGGGCCACGGCAGCGGCCACGGCATCCCCGGGAGCGTCAACGCGCCGATCACCGGAGCTCCTCGAGCCAGAGGGGGAGGTCCTCCTGGTGCACGCCGAGGCTCACGCCGGTGGCGGCGAGATCACCAGGAGGTCCGTCGAACACGATCGATCGCTTCAGCACGAGCACGTGGTCGAGGTCGTCGGCGACGGCGCCGAGCTCGTGGGACACGAGCAGGATCGCAGTGTCGTGTTCGCGTACGAGGTGCACGAGCGAGTCGCGGAAGAGGCGCTGCGACTCGACGTCGACCCCGGCGATGGGCTCGTCGAGGATGAGGAGCCGCGGCTCGGCCACCAGCGCCTTCGCGATGAGCGCGCGCTGTTGCTGCCCGCCCGACAACTCGCTGAGCCGCTTCTTGCGTTGGTCGGCGAGCGCCACCGCCTCGATGGCGTGGTCGATCGCGGCGCGATCGACCGCGTGCTGCCGTCGCCACCATCCCTGTTTGGAGAGGCGCCCCGCGGCGACGACTTCCTCGACGGTGGCGGGGAGGTCGGGCGCGATGCGGGGGCGCTGCGGCACGTAGCCCACCCGCCAGCGCTCGCGCAGGTCGGACGGGGACTGGCCGAAGATCTCGACCCGCCCGCTGGTGGGGGTGAGCAGCCCGAGGAGGATGCGCAGCAGCGTCGACTTGCCCGAGCCGTTGGGGCCCACGAGCGCGGCGAACTCCCCGGCGTGGACGGCGAGGTCCACGCCGTCGAGGACGGGGTCACGCCCGTACGAGAAGGCGATGCCGTGGGCCGCGAGCGCGGGGACCGGTCCGGCCCCGGCCGGCTCAGAAGTGAGCATGATTCTCATTATGACCGGAGACGCCGGGAAGTGACAGTGGGAAGTGACCGTGGGCCCCGCCCGGCGACGACAATGGGGCCCATGGGTCACGACCACGACCACGCCGGCCACGGGGGCCACGACCACGGCGACGTCCTGCGCCGGGCCGCGGCGCGCAGCGTGAAGCCGCTCTGGATCGCCCTCGTGCTCACGGTGGGATTCGTGGTGGTGGAGGCGGTGACCGCCTTCCTCGCCGGGTCGTTGGCGCTGCTGTCCGACAGCGCGCACATGTTCACCGACGGCCTGGCGATCGCGCTGGCCCTCGGCGCCATCATCGCGGCGAACCGGGCCTCGAACGAGGGCCCGCGCACCTTCGGGCTCTACCGGCTCGAGATCCTCGCCACGCTGGTGAACGCGATCCTGCTGTTCGGCGTCGCCGGATACGTGATCGTGGAGGCAGTGCTGCGCCTCGTGCACGGCGACTCGTCGGTGGAGGCCGGGCCGATGCTGGTCGTCGCGTTCGTGGGTCTCCTGGTGAACATCGTGGTGTTCCTCCTGCTGCGCGCCGGCGCGCGCGACAGCCTCGCGGTGCGGGCCGCGTTCCTCGACGCGGTGGCCGACATGATCGGCTCGGTCGGGGTGATCGTGGCCGCGCTGGTGATCGCGTTCACCGGCTGGGACCCGATCGACCCGATCGTGGCCGCGGCCATCGGCGTCTGGATCATCCCGCGCGCCTGGGGCCTCGCGGCGAGCGCGCTGCGCGTGCTGCTGCAGGTCGCGCCGCCGCACGTCGACCTGGAACGCATCCGCGCGGATCTCGCGTCGGTGCCGGGTGTGGTCGACGTGCACGATCTGCACGTGTGGACGCTCACCTCCGAGATGGAGGTCGCGAGCGCGCACATGATGGTGACGAGCGGCACCGATGCTCACGCGGTGCTCGACCGCGCGCGTGAACTCCTGCTCGAACACGACATCGCCCACGCCACGATTCAGGTGGAGCCCGACGACCACGCGGGATGCGCGGAAGTCGACTGGTGAGCGACGCCGCGGAAGGAGGGCGACCATTCAGGTGGAGCCCGACGACCACGCGGGATGCGCGGAAGTCGACTGGTGAGCGACGCCGCGGAAGGAGGGCGACCATTCAGGTGGAGCCCGACGACCACGCGGGCCGCGCGGAAGTCGACTCGTGAGCGACGCCGCGGAAGGAGGGCGACCATTCAGGTGGAGCCCGACGACCACGCGGGATGCGCCGAGGTGGACTGGTAGTTCGTGTCCCGCGTCAGTTTGTCGCGCGGGGAACGCGCGGTGCAGGGGCGGAGAGTCTTGTCGGGCGCAGCCGCCACGCGGCCGCGATCGCGGTGCCGAGGCCCACGCCGAACGTGATCGTGATGAGCGCGCGGGCGAACGTGGGCGAGAAGGTCGTGGGCAGTTGTGAGCGCGCGAGCGACGTGATGTCGGCAAGCCCTCCCGCGACGAACAGGAAGATGCTGGCGAGCAGCACGAGCGGCACCGCAGACTCCGCGCCCTTGCGCCGCATCCACCACAGCGCGACGAGCGACGCCACGATCCCGAGGATGGAGTACAGGCTCTCGAACCCCTTCTTCCCGAAACTCTCCGTGCTCGCACCCCACAGTCCGACGACGTGGAGCGTCTCCGTGACCACGAGCACGCCGAGCGCACCGGCCAGCACTGCGGCCCACCACCGGGTGCGCGACGCCCACACCACCGCGACCGCGAGCACGATCGCGACCGCGACGTAGGGCCACGGCGAGGGCGGCGGCACCCAGATGATCCGTCCCTTGGCGACGACGTCCTTGCCGTTCCAACGGATTTGCACCGTGTACCGGTCGATCACGTGGCGTTGCGAGCGGTCGCGCTGCACGACGGGGGGATCCTGCGTACCCATGTAGTGCGCGCTGTGGTCGTGCCAGGTCACGGAGTTGCCGCTGCCCACCTTCCGCCACACCGGCGGCGCGGTCGGGTCGGCTGATTTCGGCGGAGCGGTCGTGAGCTTCAGCGACTGGTTGATGTAGGTCGCGGGTGACTTCACGTTCTCGAACACCCCGCGCGGTCCGACGCGGAGGTACGGCTCCTGGTCGTAGCCCAGCACGACGGCATCGTGCGCGGTGGTGTTGGTGAGCCGGAGGCGGGTCCCGAGATCGACGACGTCGACGGCGAGGCCGCGCACGGGTGGTGACATCGCGTCGATGGTGGTCAGGTAGTTGGTGGGTTGCACCCCGCCCACTCCGTGTGCGGACGCGGGGTTCGCCGTCGCCACGAGCAGCCCGCACGCGAGCAGGGAGACGACGACGAGACGCCTCACCCGGCCTCCTCGCCCGACTCGCTGTCGCGCAGTGCCGCGGCGAGTTGCTCGCGTGCGCGCGCCACACGCGACCGGATCGTGCCGACCGGGACCCCGCACACTGCCGCGGCCTCTTCGTAGGAGCAGCCGAGCACCTGCGTGAGGACGAACGCGCTGCGGCGGTCGTCGGGGAGCGCGTCGACGAGGTCTTGCACCGAGGTGACGCCCGCGGGATCGGCGGCCATGGCGCGCGAGGGTGTGGCGCGGTCGCGCAGCGCCGCGAGCCGGTTGAGCCGGCGGCGGCGGACCTGGTTGCGCACGTGGTCGGCGCACGCGCGTCGGGCAATGGACAGCAACCAGGTGCGGGCCGACGCCTCGGCGCGGTACGCGGGAAGCGCCCGCCACGCCCGCACGAACACGTCCTGGGTGACGTCGTCGGCGTCGTCGCGCCCGACGAGGTGCGCCGCGAGTCGCCACACGTCGGCCTGCGAGGCCCGGATCGCCTGCAGGAGCGCGCTGCGGTCGCCGTCGCGGGCGGCGAGGAAGAGGCGCGTGAGCTCGTCCACCGCTGGCGACGTTACAAGGGGAACTTCTCCGACCTCCCAGCCGACCAGAGGGGCATGAGCTGCATGCAGATCCGTGATGCGCTGTCGGCCCGGCTGGATGGTGAAGACCCCGGTGTGGACGAGGCTGCCCTCTACGGACACCTGGCCGGGTGCCCGGAGTGCCGGGCGTTCGCCCACGACGCCGACGCCCTCCATCGCCGGGTGCGCCTCGAACCGGCGCCCGCCATCCCCGACCTGGCGCCCGCGGTGCTGGCCGCGATCGGTGAGGACACGCGAGCCGCGTCCCGTGCCGCGTCCCCTGTCGGCGCCCACCACGACCTCGTCCAGCTGCTGCGCTGGGTGCTCGTGGCCCTGGCGATCGTCCAGATCGCGGTGGCGATCCCCGCGTTGCTCGGCAGCGACGCCGGTCTCCCCGTGCACACGGCCCGCCATCTCGGCTCGTTCGACCTGGCCCTCGGCCTCGGATTCCTCTACGCCGCTTGGCGCCCCTGGCGCATCGACGGGATGTTGCCGATCGTGGCCGTGCTCGTGGGGTGCCTGGCGATCGCGTCGCTGCTCGACGTCGCCTCGGGGAACACTGCGGCGCTGGGCGAGAGCCACCACCTCACCGACTTCGGCGGCCTGCTCGTGATGTGGCTGATCGGGCGCGAGACGACCCACGCCGTAGCGTTGGCGTGATGAGGACCCCCGCGCGCCGGCTCACGCGCCTGGTTGCGCTGCTCGCACTGGTGGGCGCGGTCGTCACGGCCATGGCGTCGCCCGCATCGGCGCACGCCTCACTGCTCTCGACCGAGCCGTCGTCCGACGGTGTGTACGCGTCGTCGCCGTCGGCGATCACGCTGCGGTTCAGCGAGTCGGTCGAGGTCAATCTCGGTGGCGTGAGGGTGTTCGACGCGAAGTCGGAGAAGCGCGTCGCCAACGGTCCGCCCGAACACCCCAACGGTGACGGCACCTACGTCACCAGCAACCTGCCCGACCTCTCGAACGGCACCTACGTCGTGACGTGGCGGGTGGTGTCGGCCGACTCGCATCCCATCGAGGGCGCGTTCACGTTCCAGGTCGGGCCGAAGGCGTCGGTGGCGAATCCGCAGGGTGTCGCCACCACGCTGCTGGAGACGAGCAAGGGCGATCGCGCGGTCGGTGTCGTGTACGGCATCGAGCGAGCGGTGCTCTACGCGTCGCTCGCGCTGTTGATCGGCGGGTTGGCCTTCGTCGCGTTCCTCTGGCCGCGCGGTCGCGGTAATCGCCGCGCCGCATGGCTGGTGCTGGGCGGATGGCTGGCCGCGGTGTTCGCGACCGTGGCCGGGATCGTCCTCGAAGGGGTGTACGGCGCGGCGTTGCCGTTGTCGAAGGTGTTCGACCCCTCGGTGTTCGGGGACGTGGTCGACACCCGGTACGGGCACGTGGCCCTCGTGCGGCTCGCGTTGCTCGCCGCCGCGCTGCCGCTGCTCTGGATGGTGTTCGGCCGGCGCGGCGCGGCTACGCGACCGCTGCCCCCGTGGTGGATCGTGCCCGCCACCCTGGTGGCGATCGGGTTGGCGCTCACGCCAGGTCTCTCCGGGCACGCCTCCACGGGTATCCAGACCGACGTCGCGATTCCCGTCGATGCACTCCATGTGCTCGCGATGGCGGTCTGGCTGGGCGGGCTCGTGGTGCTCGTCGTCGCGTTGCTCCCGCGGCGCGACACCGAGGAGATGCGCGCGGTGCTGCCGCGGTGGTCAACGACTGCGCTCGGTTGCGTGTTCGTGCTCGTGGTCACCGGCGTGTACCAGTCATGGCGCCAGGTGGGCAGTATCAACGCGCTGCGCGACACCGACTCCGGGCGCCTCCTCGTGGCCAAGGTGCTGGTCTTCGCGGTGCTGGTGGTGGTCGCGGCCTTCGCCCGCGACGTCGTCAACCGCCGATACCGCACCTACCCCGACGACGAGCTCGACGACGAGTTCGTCGAGGCCGACCTCGAGGTGCCGGTCGCGGTCGGGGTGATGGCGTCCGACCTCGGGCCCGATCCGGCGGCCGCGCGCCCGCGCGCGCTGCCCGATCCCGACGAGCCCGACGACGACGGACGTACCGAGGTCGGCGAGCAACGCCGCCTGCGCCGCACGGTGTGGATCGAGGTGGTGCTCATGGTGGCGATCCTCGGCGTGACCGCCGTGCTCGTGAACGCGGCACCCGGTCGCGCGGTCACCGCGCAGCCGGTGTTCATGACGCTCAAGACGGATGAGCTGTGGTTCGATGTGACCATCGCCCCGGGTTCCGCGGGACGCAACGACGTCCACATCACGGCGCTGCCGACCGGCGGCGGACTCACCCAGGTGAAGGAGATCCAGGTGCAGCTCACGCAGCCCGGCCGGGACCTCCCGCCGTTCGAGGTGCCGATGCAGCAGCTCGGGACGAACCATTACTACGCCCCGCAGTTCGACATCCCGTACCCCGGCGTGTGGAAGATCACGATCCGTGCGCAGGTGAGCGCCACTGACGAGTCGGTGGCAACGGGAAGGTTCACACTGCGGTGATGCCGAAGGTCGAGACCGCCAACAACTTCTACCTGGTGCTCGCGCTCTTCGCGGATGCCGTCGTGGTGTTCGCGCTGGTGTTCGCGGTCGCGGCACTGGTGTCGAAGCGCGCGCGTGAAGTGGCCAAGGGCATTGCGGGCGCCATCGCGCCGCACGCGAACCTCCTCGGCTTCGTCGTTGCGTTGGTCGCCACCACCGGCAGCCTCTACTACTCGGAGCAGGTGGGGTACATCCCGTGCCAGCTGTGCTGGTACCAGCGCATCCTCATGTACCCGCTGGTCATCGTGCTCGGCGTCGCCGCGCTCCGGAAGGACCGGCGGGCGTGGATGACCGCGCTGCCCTTCGTTGCGATCGGCACGGGTGTGTCCACCTACCACTGGCTGGTGGAGCGCGTGCCCTCGTTCGCCGAGAGCAGCTCGTGTTCGCTGGAGGCGCCGTGCACCGCGCCCTGGTTCGAGAAGCTGGGCTTCGTCACGCTCGCATGGATGGCGCTCAGCGGGTTCCTGCTCATCGGAACCCTGATGGTGTGCCAGATCGTTGGGAACAGAGTGGCATCCGTGTCCCCCCACGGATCCGATGAACTGGAGAACGAGTCGTCATGAGCAACAAACACTCCCGCGCGGCCATGGCGGCACGTCACCGGCGCAACATGTGGCTCATCTGGGGTGGCATCGCAGTCGTCGTGGTGATCGCCCTGGTGATCGCAGTCGTCGCGTCCAGTGGGAGCGACAGCGGCAGTTCCAGCGCGAAGGGCTCCAAGGAGACCGCGCCGGTGAAGGTCGACGGCACGAGCCTTCCCAACTACACCGGGCAAGGGACCGACCCCGCGATCGGGATGACCATTCCGACGTTGACCGGCGTGTCGTTCGACGGGAAGCCCGTAGAGATCACGCCGAACGGCAAGCCGCAGGCCATCGTGTTCGTGGCGCACTGGTGCCCGCACTGCCAGGCCGAGGTGCCGCGGCTCGTCTCGCTGGAGAAGACCGGTGCATTCACGGGCGTCGACGTGAGCGCAGTGGCCACCGGCACCAACTCGGGCTACCCGAACTACCCGCCGTCGAGTTGGCTCGCGCGGGAGAAGTGGCCGTTCCCGGTGATGGTCGACTCGGCGACGAGCACCGCGGCCAAGGCCTACGGACTGACGTCGTACCCGTACTTCGTGCTGGTCGACGCGAACGGGAAGGTCGTCGGGCGGGCATCGGGCGAAGTCGCCAGCGCGGACGTCATCGCGAACATGAAGGCCCTGGCCGCCGGCCAGCCGCTGCCCCTCACCTCGAGCGGCGCGGCCTCCTCGTCCTCGTCGAAGTAGCGCTCAGCTGCAGTCGCGGCAGAGGCCGACGAGGTCGATGCGGTGGTGTTGCGTGGTGAAGCCCGTCGTGCGGGTGATCTCCGCGGCCGCGGCGGCGAGCGAACGCTCGAGCCCGGCCGACGCGGGGACGTCGTCGACGCGGCCGCACTTCGAGCAGATGAGGTGATGATGGTGGCCGGCGAGATCTTCCGCGAGCTCCCAGCGCGCGAACTCGTCGGTGCCGATCACCCGGTGCACGATGCCGGCTTCCTCGAGTACGACGAGGTTGCGGTACGCGGAGCTCTGCGCGAGATCCGGGCGCAGCTCGCGGATCGCGGGGATGGTGAGCGGGCCGGGTGCGTCGGCGAGCGCGTCGACGAGCGCGGCGCGGCTCGTGGTGAGGCGTTGACCGACGTCGCGCAAGCGCGCGGACGCGGTGTCGAGGACGTCACCCATGGCCGCCGAGTGTACGTGTAGCGTCGTGGCGGTGAACATGACGGACCGGTTCACCGAGCTCGTGAATCGGCCCGAGGCGGAGATCCCGCTCGACGAGAGCGCACTGGTGATCGCGGCGCACGCGCATCCCGACCTCGATGTCGAGGGGCGGCTGTTCGAACTCGACGCCCTCGCCGCGGGCGCGCCGGTCACGCCGGGGAAGCAGGCCCCGACGGAACTCGCGCAGCACCTGTTCGTCGAACTCGGCTTTCGCGGGAACCTTGATGACTACCCCGACCCCGAGAACTCCTATCTCGACGCGGTCCTCGACCGGCGCCTGGGCATCCCCATCACGCTGAGCGTGCTGATGATCGAGGTCGGCCGGCGCATCGACGTCTCGCTGCGCGGGATCGGCATGCCCGGGCACTTCCTGGTGGGCGGCGGCGCCGGCGAGTGGTTCGATCCGTTCAACGGTGGCGAGCGTCTCGACCTCAACGGTTGCGCGGCGCGCTTCGCCGAGACCCAGAACGCCGCGGCTTTTCGTCCGCAGCACCTCCGGCCCGTCGGGCCCCTGCGCATCCTCGAGCGGATGCTGGCCAACCTGCAGCACACCACGATGCAGCGGCGGTCGCCCGACGCGGTGTGGGTGACGCGTCTGCGCCTGCGCATCCCCGACATCTCGCTCAGCCTGCGGGGTCAGCTCGCGGGCGTGCTCGGCAACTACGGCCACTTCGGCGAGGCCGCTCGCGAGCTCGACGTACTCGCGCGCCAGCTGCCCGGCGACGGCGGGAAGCAGGCCGCCGATGCCGCGGCGCGCTTCCGCGCGCGCACGAACTAGCGCACCGTTCACGCCGTTCACGCCGTTCACGCTGCTCACGCCCGGTACGGTGGCCGCGTGGCCGGGAAGACGATGCCGATGTTCCCGTTGGGGACCGTGCTGTTCCCGTATGCCGCGCTGCCCCTGCACCTCTTCGAGGAGCGGTACCGCCTCCTCGCCGAGACGTGCCTGCGCGGCGACGGGCGTTTCGGGGTGGTGCTGATCGAGCGCGGCTTCGAGGTGGGGGGCGGTGACGCTCGGTTCGCCGTCGGCACGGTCGCGCACATCGTCGAGGCCGCACGCACGCCCGATGGGCGCTTCCTGCTCGCGACGGTGGGGACGGAACGCCTGCGGATCCGCAAATGGCTCGACGACGATCCGTTCCCGCGCGCGGAGGTCGATCTCCTCGACGAGCCGCGGCTGCGCGACCGCGCCCGCGCCGCCGAGCTGCGTTCGTCGGTGCAGCGGCTGCTCACGCGGGTGCTCGCGATGAGCGCGGAGCTCGGCGACCACGCGGCGCCGGTCGGTGCGGCGGAACTCGACGCCGACCCCGTCCGCGCGTCCTACGAGGCCGCGGCCCTGGCGCCGGTCGGCCCGCTCGATGCCCAGCAACTCCTCGAGGTCGACGACCCCGTCGCTCGCCTCACCAGCCTCGAGACGATGCTCACCGACGCGGCGGAGATCCTCGGGCTGCGGCTCGCCGGCGGGTGAGCAGTAGATTCGCAGGCGTGACTGCACCGATCGATCCTGAACTGGCCCGCGAGCGCATCTCCGAGGAGCAGGCGCGCGTGGAGGGACTCATCGCAGGACTGCGCGACGAGCTCGGCACCTCCGAGAGCGAGGATGTCTCGGAGCTGACCGACTACGACCAGCACCCCGCCGACATGGGTACGGAGACCTTCGAGCGCGAGAAGGACCTGTCGATCCTCGAGCAGCTCGAAGCGGAGCTGTCGGAGCTGCAGGCCGCGCTCGAGCGCATCGACAACGGCACCTACGGGATCGACGAGGTCACGGGCGAGCCCATCGACCCGG
>Ga0302323_100003096_pt1 | contig 13536 bp, 14 predicted proteins | sample Fen_T0_3_FD_201950 | JGI IMG/M metagenome (GOLD analysis project Ga0302323, IMG submission 201950) | Peat permafrost microbial communities from Stordalen Mire near Abisko, Sweden - Fen_T0_3 | ecosystem: Environmental > Terrestrial > Soil > Wetlands > Permafrost | place: Sweden: Abisko... | reverse complement strand
TGTACCCGGTGGCCACCGTGCTGCTGGCCCGGTTCGTGCTCGGCGAGCGGCTGCAGCCGGTCCAGCGGTGGGGGGTCGCCGGGGCGCTCGGCGGCGTGGTGCTGCTGGCCGCCGCGTGAGCGCGGTGGTGGCGTGCGAGGATCGGGCCTCGTGACGACGTCCCCGGGCGCGAGCCCTCCGGCGAACGCTGCCTCCGCACCCGGCTCGGCGCCCGGCTCCGCACCTGCCGACGGGCCCTTCCTGCGTGCCTGTGCGGGCGCGAGGCCGCAGCACACCCCCGTCTGGTTCATGCGGCAGGCCGGCCGCTCGCTGCCCGAGTACCGCAAGGTCCGCGAGGGCGTGCCGATGCTGGAGTCCTGCCGCCGGCCGGAACTGGTGACGGAGATCACCCTGCAGCCGGTCCGGCGCTACGGCGTCGACGCGGCGATTTTCTACAGCGACATCGTCGTCCCGCTGAAGGCGGTCGGCGTCGACCTCGACATCGTGCCGGGCGTCGGGCCGGTGGTGGCCGAGCCGTTCCGCACCCGCGCCGACCTGGACCGGCTGCCGCCGCTGGACGCCGGGCAGGTGCCGTACGTCACCGAGGCGGTGGCCGAGCTGGTCCGCCGGCTGGGGCCGGTCCCGCTGATCGGGTTCGCCGGGGCGCCGTTCACGCTGGCCAGCTACCTGGTCGAGGGTGGCCCGAGCCGGGACCTGGCCCGGACCAAGGCGCTCATGTACGGCGACCCCCGGCTGTGGCACGACCTGGCGGCGCGGCTGGCGCAGATCGCGGGGGAGTTCCTGCGGGTGCAGGTCGCGGCGGGGGCGTCCGCCGTCCAGCTGTTCGACTCCTGGGTGGGAGCCCTGCCCGCCGCCGACTACCGGACCTACGTGCAGCCCGCCTCCGCGGCGGCGCTCGCCACCGTCGCGCAGGCCGCGCCGCACGTGCCCCGCATCCACTTCGGGGTCGGCACCGGCGAGCTCCTCGCCGACCTGGGCGCCGCCGGCGCGACCGTCCTCGGCGTCGACTTCCGGATCCCGCTGGCCGAGGCCGCCCGCCGCACCGGCGGCGCCTACGCCCTGCAGGGCAACCTCGACCCGGCGGTGCTCTTCGCGCCGCCGGAGGTGGTCTCGGAGCGGGTCGTCGCCACCCTCGAGTCCGGCCGGGCCGCGCCGGGCCACGTCTTCAACCTCGGGCACGGCGTCCCCCCGGACGCCGACCCGGCCGTGCTCGCACGCGTCGTCGACCAGGTCCACGCCTGGCCGATCCCCTGAGCGGCCGGCCTTGCCCACCTGACCTTCCGCCGCCTACGGGGCCGGCGGCGCGGACGGCGCGGAGGAGGTCCCTGACGCCGGGCCGGACGACGACGGCCCTGAGGGCCCGGACGGTGCGACGCCGGCCGGGGCGCGGCGCCCGGCGGTCCGGCGGCGCCAGAACCACCAGACCGGCAGGCCGACGAGGGCAAGGATCACCAGCAGCGGCAGCAGCGCCCCGAGCACGGTCAGGACGACGCCGGTGCTCACGATGACCGCGTGCCAGCCCTTCTTCAGGCCGCCGACGAAGCTGTTGTCCTCCGTGCGCGGCGTGGTCGCGGGCGGCGCGGCGTCGGGCGTGCGCAGCGTGACGGTGAGCGTCGACAGGTCGGCACGGCCGGCGAGCGCGGCCTGGCGAGCCTGCAGCGCCTCCAGGTCCGCCTCGCGCCGGGACAGCTCCGACTCCAGCAGGACGACGTCCTGCAGCGACGACGCCTTGGCCAGCAGCTCGCGCACCCGCGTCACGCTGCTCGTCTGCGTCTTCACCCGGCTCCCGAGGTCGGCGAGGTCGGCGGTCACGTCGAGGGAGGACGACGTCCGGGACAGCTCCTTGCCGACCGACGCCACCCGGTCGACGGTCTGTTCCATCGCCGCGACCGGCACGCGCAGGACGAGCACCGACTCGCCGGGCTGCACCGGCGCCCGTACCGGGGCCGGGGTCGCGCCGTCCGGCGTGGCGGTGCCCGCGCCGACCGCGGCCGGCACGGGGCTCGAGTAGGACGTCGTCTCCGAGGCCACCGCGCCGCCCACACCCTCGGCCATGGACCGCACCTGGGCCGCCGCCGTCCGCAGCACGGGCACCTCGACGACCAGGTCCGCGGTCTTGACGAGCTTGAGCGCCGGTGCCGGCAGTCCCGCCCCGGCGGCCGGGGCCACCGCCTTGCCCCCGCCCGCGGACGCCGCCCGGGCCACGGCCGCCGGTGGGGCCGCCTCGGGGACCCCCGCCGCCGCGGACGAGCCCGCAGCCGCCGACATCCCCGACCCGTCCTGCGCTCCGCCGCTGTCCTGCTGGGCGCCGGCGACGCCGGCGGCGTTCCCGACGGTGGCCGTGGAGCCGCTCGAGCTGCCCGAGCACGCGGACAGGCCGAGCGTCGCGGCGAGCGCGGCGCCGAGCACGGTCACGACGAGGGGGACCGTGGCGGTCCGTCGGGTCGGGGGCATGGCGAGCTCCTTCGGGCGGGTGGACCGGTGGCCGGGTCGGTGATCGGTCCGGGCACGCTGAGGACGCCGCCGACGGCGATGATGTTGTGCCCGTGAGGTCACGAATCGATCCCGATTCGGGACGGCGGCACGGCGGTGGCAGGCTGGAGCGCGTGCCTGACGTCCGCGAGCCCGACCGTCTGCCGCGGAGCACGGTCGCCGTCGTCGGCGGCGGGATCTCCGGCCTGACCGCCGCCTGGCGGCTGGCGACCCTCCCGGACCCCCCGCGCGTCGTCCTGCTGGACGCCGCGACGCAGGTCGGCGGCAAGCTCGCCGTCGGGGCGGTCGGCCCGCTGGAGATCGACCTCGGGGCGGAGTCCATGCTCGCGCGCCGGCCGGAGGGCGTGGCCCTGGCGCGGGAGGTCGGCCTCGGCCCGCAGTTGGTGCACCCGGTGACCACGCGGGCGAACGTGGTGCGTGCCGGCCGGCTGCACGCCCTGCCGTCGGGCACGGTCATGGGCGTGCCGGCCCGGGCCGACGGCCTGGACGAGGTGCTGACCGCGGCCGAGGTGCGGCGCGTCGCCGCCGAGCCGGACCTGCCCGCGCCGCCCCTGGACGCCGACACGGACGTCGCGAGCTGGGTCACCGCCCGGGTCGGCCGGGCCGTCGTCGACCGGCTCGTGGAGCCGCTGCTCGGCGGGGTCTACGCCGGGCACGCCGACCGGCTGTCCCTGGCGGCCACCGTGCCGGCGCTGTGGCAGCACGCCCGTTCGGGGGGCAGCCTGCTCGCCGCCCTGGCCCGGGACCTGCCGCCGGCAGCCCACCCCGCCCACCCCGCCCACCCCGCCCAGCCCGTCTTCGCCGGCATCGCGGGCGGCGTCGGGCGCCTGCCGCAGGCACTGGCGCGACAGCTGGCGGCACGCGGGGTGGAGCTGCGCCCGTCGACGACCGTCCGCGACCTGGCCCGCCGTCCGGACGGCGGCTGGCGGCTCGGCCTGGGGCCGGCGCCGACGCGCGGCGTCCACCAGGGCTCGCACCTGGACGTCGACGCGGTGGTGCTGGCGGTACCCGCGCGGGCGGCGTCCCGGCTGCTGGCGACGGCCTGCCCGACCGCGGCCGCCGAGCTCGGCGGCATCGAGGCGGCGAGCGTGGGGGTCGTCGCGGCGGTGGTTCGGCGCGACGTCCTCGCCGGCCTGCCGGGCTCGGGAGTGCTCGTGCCGCCGCTCGAGCGGCGGGCCGTCAAGGCGATGACCTTCTCCGCCGCGAAGTGGGCCTGGGTCGACGCCCTCGACGACCGGCTCGCCGTCGTCCGGCTGTCCCTCGGGCGGCACGGCGAGGAGGCGGTCCTCCAGCGGGACGACGCCGACCTGGCGGCCCTCGCCCTCGCCGACGCGGGCGACCTGCTCGGCCGGCCCCTCGCGGCGGCGGTGGTCGCGACCCGGGTGGTGCGGTGGGGCGGTTCCCTGCCGCAACCGGCGGTCGGGCACCTGGACCGGATCGCCCGGGTGCGCGCCGCCGTGGCCGCAGTGCCGGGCCTGGCGGTGTGCGGCGCAGCGCTGGACGGCGTCGGGATCCCGGCGTGCGTCGCCGCCGCCACCCGGGCCGCCGCCGAGGTCGCCGCCCAGCTGCCGGGCAGCACCGGAACCGGAACCGGAACCGGAACCGGAACCGGCACCGGAACCGGCACCGGTGACGGGCCGGTGCGGCAGGACGACGGGGGAGCGGCGAGAATGGGCGCATGACCGAGCAGAACCAGGCGACCGAGCAGGCGCCGGAGGCGCGCAGCAGCGCCCGGGAGATCAACCAGACCATCCGCTACGCCATGTGGTCGGTCTTCGCCGCCGAGGACCTGCCCGCCGACCGGTCCGGGCTCGTCGCGGAGGTCGAGGACCTGCTCGCCGGGCTCGCCGGCAAGGACCTCGTCGTCCGCGGCTGGTACGACGTGGCGGGGCTCCGCGCGGACGCCGACGTGATGGTGTGGTGGCACGCGCCCACGCCGGAGATCCTCCAGGAGGCCTACCACGGCCTGCGGCGGACGGCGTTCGGGCGCCGGCTGCGACCGGTCTGGTCGGTCATGGCGCTGCACCGGCCCGCGGAGTTCAACAAGGGGCACGTTCCCGCGTTCATGGCGGGGGAGGAGGCCCGGGGCTACCTCTGCGTGTACCCGTTCGTGCGCTCCTACGACTGGTACGTCCTCCCCGACGAGGAGCGGCGCGACATGCTCGTCGAGCACGGGATGGCCGCCCGCGGCTACCCCGACGTCCGGGCCAACACGGTGTCGGCGTTCGCCCTCGGCGACTACGAGTGGATCCTGGCCTTCGAGGCGGACGAGCTGCACCGCATCGTCGACCTCATGCGCGACCTGCGGGCCACCCGTGCCCGGCAGCACGTCCGCGAGGAGATCCCGTTCTACACCGGGCCGCGCGTGCCCCTCGCGGAGCTGGTCGGCTCGCTGGCCTGACCGGCCCGCCTCACGGCGTCGGTCACTCCCGCCAGGGCAGTTCCGGGTGGCGCACGAGCGGCGTCACCCGGGCTCCCGACGCCTCCACCGGCGGCCCGCACACCTCGAAACCGTGCCGGCCGAAGAACATCACCGTGCCGGGCAGGGCCAGCGCGCCGATCCGGCCCGAGCCCCGCCGCGCCACGACGTCCGTCACCAGGGCGCTGACCAGGCCCAGCCGCCGGACGTCGGGCCGCGCGCACGCCCGGTCGATCGTCGGGATGCCGCCCGGGCCCCGCACCACGCGCAGGCACGCCACCGGGACCTCGCCGTCCGCCACCCACAGGTGCTCGGTGAGGTCGTCCAGGTCGGCGTCGTCGAGCTCGGCGCGGGGCCTGCCGCCCTCGACCACGAGGACGTCGACGCGCAACCGGGCCAGGCCGTGCGCGGCCGGCGGGGTGAGCCGGGACCACGGGGCACGGCAGACCTGCGGGGAGATCCCGAGCACGTCGCCCACGAGGACACCTTCTCGCACGTCCGGCGGCCAGGACGGTGATTCGCCCGGTCGGTCCGTGGCGTGATTCGTGGCGTGAGTGGTCATCGCACCGTCGTGGCCGCGCTGTCACCAGACGTCGGGGCCTGCGACCGCCCGGGCTGGGCCGGCTCGACCGTCGGCTCGGTCACCGGCTCGCGCCGGATGCTGATCGAGTTGATGCAGTACCGCAGGTCGGTGGGGGTCGGGTACCCCTCGCCCTCGAAGAGGTGCCCCAGGTGGGAGCCGCAGTTGGCGCAGCGCACCTCGTTGCGGACCGTGCCGTGCGAGCGGTCCGCGACGTACTCGACCCGGTCGCCCGCGAGCGGCGCGAAGAACGACGGCCAGCCGCAGTGGCTGTCGAACTTCTCCCGGCTGCGGAACAGTTCGGCGCCGCACGCGCGGCAGGCGTAGACGCCCTCGGAGTGGTCGTCCCAGTACTCACCGCTGAAGGCGCGCTCGGTACCGCCCTGGCGCAGGACGGCGAATTCCTGCGGGGTCAGCCGGTCGCGCCACGCGCTCTCGTCGAGCTGGACCGGGTACACCCGCCGGGTGGGCTCCACGTCGTCTCCTCGTCTCATCGCCGGGCCCGGCGACCCGTGGGTGCCGGGGCCCGCCCCGGGACCGCCCCGAGGATGATGCCTCACGGACTGAGAACCGCGCGGCGAACGCAGACGTTCCCGTGCCTGGAGTCCCGTTCGGGGCAGTTGCGCACTACCCTGGAGAACATGAGCTATGTACCGGGTCCCGGCTACCCGAGCACGCCCGCGGGCGAGAGCGAGCCGCCGCCTGCCCGGTTGGCGCTCGTCCGCGCCCGGTTCGCCGGGTCCCAGTCGCTCGTCGAGCCGCTGATCATCATCGTGATCGGCCTGGCGCTCGGCCTGGTCGACCAGACGTCGTCCGAGGTCTCGGGGATGCTCCGGGTGCCCGCGCTCATCGCGGCCCTGCTGCTCGTCGGCCAGGGCCTGAACCTCCTCGAGGACGCGCGGAACGCCCGCGTCGCCGAGCAGATCCTGGAGGAGCGGGAGCGGGAGCGGGTGCACGCCGGCGCGGACGACGGGTCGGCGCCCGCAGCGCCCCGCCAGGTCGTGGTGCCCGGCACGGGCGACGAGGTCGCCGAGCCGGCGCAGACCCCGACCCGGGCGTACCTCGTGCTCATCCTGGCCATCTGGCTGGGCCTGGCGACGCTCGCCAACCCGACGGCGCCGCTCTCGCTCATCCTGCTGTCGCTGCTGTCGGCCTACCTGCTCTTCGCCAAGGGGTGGCGCACCATGCAGACCACCTCGTCGGCGGAGTAACCGGCGCGCACGGAGCAGCCGGCGCGGAGCAGGCCGGCCCCGTTCAGCCAGCCACGTTCAGCCCAGCCAGCTCGACCCGGCGTAGACGTGCAGCACCGGCACCCCGAGGCGCTCGCGCGCCCGCGAGGCCCAGTCGGTGTGGAAGGTGTCCTCGACGGCGTGCGGCCGGGTCACCACGATCACCTCGTCGGCCGGGGTGTCGGCGAGCTCCTTCTGCAGCGCCGCGACCGGGTCGCCCTGGACCAGGTGCCCGGTCGCCGGCGAGCCGGCGCTCTGCAGTTCGGCGAGGGTGCCGGCCAGCGCCCGGTCGGCGTGCACACGGTCGTCGTCCTCGTGCCGCCGGGAGGCGACGGCCGCGACGGCCTCGCGCAGCTCGAGCAGGCTGAGGTGGTCGAGCACGTCCGCCAGGAGGTTGCGGTCGGTGTCCTCGGGGACCAGCACCCGGTACTGCGCCGGATCGGTCCCGTGGAGGCTCACCAGGCGCACGACGTCGGCGGCGGTCAGGGCCTCCTCGGTGAGCAGGACGATCGACAGGCCCGTCGACGCGGTCACGGTCTCTCCTCACGGTCCCGGCTGGAACGCTGGTGGTGGCCGGCGAGCCGGCCCTCCCCTCAACCCTAGACGACCCTCCGGACGGCCGATGCCGCCCGCCCGGCCGTAGCCCGGCCGTAGCCCGGCCGTAGCCCGGCCGTAGCCCGGCCGTGGCGCCGCCGTGGCCCGACCCCCCGTGGCCCACCGGTAGTCGGGCCGGGGCCGCCCGGCGGGCCCCATGGCCGAACCGGGCCGCGCTGGGCAGAATCAGGGGCATGTCCTCGCACCACGTGACGCCGACCCCGCCGACGACCGGCCCCGCCCGCCCGGCGGCCGCGCCGTCCGGCCCCCTCCACCCGGCTGCCGCACGGTGAGCGCCGGGGCAGGTGCCCGGCGGGCGGCGGTGCGGGGCGCCGTCGGGGCGGCCGTGACGGCCGTGGCCGTGGGCGGCGTGGTGTCGGCGGCCGCCGCCTACTTCGCCCGTCAGGTGGTCTCCCCGCGCGAGGGCCGCCCGGACGACGTCGAGGTGATCGGGGTCGGGGCGGGCACGGTCACGCTGCGGGCCACGCCCGAGACCGTCGCGCCGGGCCGCTACGGCCTGTGGCTGGACAGCGGGGACGGGCACGCCCGGCTGGGTCCGGTGATCGACCATGACGAGCAGGCACGCACGGTCACCCGGCGCGTGCTCGGGGTCGACCGTGGCCGGCTGCGCGAGGGCGCCGCCCGGTGGAACCAGTACTTCTACGCCGGGACGCCGGGCACCGCGCTCGGCCTGCCCTTCACCGAGATCACGGTGACGTCGGAGGTCGGCCCGCTGCCGTCGTGGCTGGTCCCGCCGGCGGAGGGCGACGTGCGCGGCACGTGGGCGGTCCTCGTCCACGGCCGGGGCGCCACCCGGGAGGAGTGCCTGCGGGCGCTGCCGGTGCTGCGCAGGCTCGGGTTCACCAGCCTGGTCATGAGCTACCGGAACGACCCCGGCGTCCCGCGGTCGCGGGCGGGCCGGTACCACCTGGGCGACGCCGAGTGGATGGACGTCGAGGCGGCGATCCTGCACGCGGTCGACGCCGGTGCGACGGACGTCGTCCTGGTCGGCTGGTCCATGGGCGGCGCGATCACCCTGCAGACGATCTCCCGCTCGTGGCTGGCGGACCGGGTGCGCGCCGTCGTCCTGGACGCGCCGGTCATCGACTGGCGGCACGTGCTGGACCACCAGGCCCGCCTCAACCGGCTGCCGCCCACCGTCGGGCGGCTCTCGCAGGCCGTCCTGGAGCACCCGCACGCCCGGCGGCTGGTCGGGGTGGAGACGCCGTTGTCTCTCGCCCGGCTGGACTGGGTCACGCGCGCGTCGGAGCTCAAGCTGCCCCTGCTGCTGATCCACAGCGACGACGACGAGTTCGTGCCCTCGGCGCCGTCCCGTCGGCTGGCCCAGGCGCGGCCCGACCTGGTGACGTTCGTGCCGGTCAAGGGCGCCCGCCACACCCAGGAGTGGAACGTCGACCCCGAGGGCTGGGACACCGCCGTGGCCCGCTTCCTGCTGACGCTGTAGGCCCTGTCCGTGGCCGTGATCATGCACGGTTGAACCGGAAACTGGGTTCAACCGTGCATGATCACGGCCGGGGAGGGAGGGGTCAGGCGGAGACGCGGGCCCGGCCACGGTCGCGCAGCGGCGTGCGGCGGCGTCCGGCGGTCGGCTCGGCGAGCTCGTGCGCGACCTTGTACGACAGCTCGCAGCGCTGCAGGACGTCGGCCCACCCGGTGTCGGGGGCGCCCTCGCGGTTGTTCTGCGCCAGCCGCTCCCGCAGCTGCGGGTCGCGGGCGAGCCGCGTCAGCGCGGCGGCGAGGCCGGCGTCCGTGGGGGCGAGCAGGCCGTGCTTGCCGTCGTGGATGAAGTCGGCGATGCCGGTCTGGCTGCGTGCGATCACCGGGACGCCCGCGCACCGCGCCTCCAGCGCCGCGATCCCGAACGACTCCAGGATCGCCGGCGCGAGGTAGACGTCGGCCCGGCGGTACAGCTCCCGGATCTGGTCGCGCTCCCGCCGTCCGACCAGCTCGACGACGTCCGTCAGGCCCAGGTGCGCGATCTCCCGCTCGAGGCGGGGGCGCTGCGGGCCGTCACCCACGACGACGACGCGCAGCCGCACACCCTCGGGCAGCCCGGCGCGCGCGGTCCGCACGACCTGCAGCAGCGCCCGGGGTCGCTTGCGCGCCGCCAGCCGCATGACACTGACCACGACGACCTCGGCCGGGTCCCGCGGGACGGGCTCCACGGTCCAGTTGCCCGGCTCGACCCCGTTCGGCAGGACGCTGACGTCGGCGCGCCGGCCCACGATGGACCGCAGCGGCGCGGCGGCCAGCTCGCTCACCGCGCCCCAGTGCACGCGCCAGCTGCCCCAGCGCAGGAGGAGGTCGGCGATCCGGTACAGCGGGGTGGCGTACCACCACAGCGAGTGAAGGGTGACCAGCACCGGGATCCCGCACCGGGACGCGGCCCGCACGGCCAGGATCCCCAGCGGCGACAGCACGGACAGGTGCACGTGGACGACGTCGGGCCGCTCGCTGCGGTACCGCTGGTGGATCATCGCGTTGGTGCGGCGCACCCGCCCCCACGGGATCCGCACCCGGTGCACCCGCGGCCCGACCGGGGATGCCGGCAGCGCCGTGTCCGGGGTCAGCCCGGCGTCGGCGACGTCGGTGGCAGGGGTGGCGGCGTCAGCAGGCTCGGTAGCGGCGACCGGTGCCGCCTCGGGGGCGCAGGTCAGCACCTCGACGTCGTGGCCGGCGAGGAGCTGGCGCACGGCGAGGTCATGCACCTGGACCTCGATGCCCCCCTGCTTGGGCAGGTAGGCGTCCGTCACGTGCAGGATCCTCATCGGTCGCTGACCGTCCCGTTCATCATCCGTCCCCCCCTGGGCACAGGCACGTCGCGTCCTGCGACACGCCCGCGTTCCGACATGCTCACACCACCGCGGCGACTTCGTGGCGAAATCGCGACGACTTTCCTGCTTGCCCTACGGGTGCTGCACCAGCCACCGCCCGAGCAGCACGCCCCCGCACTCCACCAAGTGTGCCGGTCGCAGGCGCAGCGCGGCGACGCCCCCGTGGGCGACGCGCGGCCCGTCCCCCCCGACGAGCAGCGGCGAGATCGTCAGGCAGAGCTCGTCGAGCCGGCCGGTCTGCTCGAACCGGCCCAGCAGCGTGGGGCCGCCCTCGAGCAGGATCCGCGGCAGGCCGCGGGCCGCGAGCTGGGCCGCCGCCAGGACCGGGTCGACGTCGTCCTCGCCAGCGACCACGACGCGGTGGGCGCCGACCCGGGCGCGCAGCCCGTCGACGTCCGCGGCGGCGCAGGTCACCACCAGGGTGGGCACGTCGGGCGCCCACAGGTCGTGCTCGGTGGGCAGCTTGCCGGACCGGGTGACGACGGCGAGCGCCGCGACGTCCGACTGGCCGGCCGCCCGGCGGCGCTCGGTGAACCCGGGCTGGGCCGCCGGACGGCGGTAGCCCTCGGTGCGGGCGGTCCCCGCGCCGACGAGGACGACGTCCGCCAGGCCGCGCAGGGCTCCGAAGACCGCCCGGTCGGCCGCCCCGCCGATCGTGCCGGAGAGCCCGTCGGCCCCCGTCGTCGACCCGTCGAGCGTGGTGACCATGTTCGCCCGGACCCATCCGTGCGGCGGCACCGGGTCGGGGAAGGCGTACAGGTCGGCGAGGGCCTGGACGACGTCCGCGCGCTCGTCGTCCAGGTCGCCGACGACGGCCGTGCCCGGCAGCAGGAGCCGCAGCGCGCTCACGCGCCGGCTCCGGCGGTCTTCTGCCGGACCTGGCGCTTGATCCGGAACAGCATCCCGGCCATGCCGGACAGGCGCAGCGGGCTGACCGCGGCGGTGAGGCCGAGGCGCTGCGGCACGTCGTCCGGGACGGCGAGGACGGCGTCGGCGGGCAGGCCGTCCAGCCCGGCGTGCAGGATGCTCGCGAACCCGCGGGTGGTCGGGGCCTCCGCGGGCGCCTCGAAGTGCAGGTGGACGGGCGTGTCCGGGCGGGCCGGGTCGTCCACCTCGACGATCAGGAACAGCGGCGACTGGCACTCGGCCACCGGCTCGAGGGCGTCGTGGTCGGCGGCGAGCCGCTCGGGCAACGGCGGCAGGTCGTGGCTGAACTCCAGCAGGAGCTCCAGGCGCTGTCGCTCGGGCATCGCCTGGAAGTCGGCCACGATCTCCGCCAGCGCGCCCGGGAGGGCGGCGTCGGTCACCGGCCGGTCACCGAGCCCGGCGCCGCGCCGGTGGCGATCGGGACCCGGACGGCGTTCCCCCACTCGGTCCACGAGCCGTCGTAGTTGCGGACGTGCTCGAAGCCCAGCAGGTGCGTCAGCACGAACCAGGTGTGGCTGGACCGCTCGCCGATCCGGCAGTAGGCGATCACGTCGGCGTCCGGCGCCAGGTTCTGCTCGCCCTGGTAGATCGCCTCCAGCTCGGCGCGGGTGCGGAACCGGCCGTCCTCCGCCGCGGCCCGCGCCCACGGCACGCTCACCGCGCCGGGCACGTGGCCGCCGCGCAGGGCGCCCTCCTGCGGGTAGTCGGGCATGTGGGTGCGCTCGCCGGTGTATTCCTGCGGGGACCGGACGTCGACCAGCGGCCGCTTCGCCGGGTCGCCGAGGTGCGCCAGGACGTCGTCCTTGAAGGCCCGCACCGGCGCGTCGTCCCGCTCGACGACCGGGTACCCGGTCGGTTCGGGGGTGGCGGCCTGCGTCGTCATCGGGCGGCCCTCGGCGGCCCAGGCGGCCCGGCCGCCGTCCAGCAGGCGCACGTCGGGGTGGCCGAACAGGGTGAACACCCACAGCGCGTAGGCGGCCCACCAGTTGCTCTTGTCGCCGTAGATGACCACGGTGTCGTCGCGCGAGACACCCTTGGCGGCCATCAGCGCGGCGAAGCCGGCGCCGTCGAGGTAGTCGCGGGTGACCGGGTCGTTGAGCTCGGTGAACCAGTCGATCTTGACGGCGCCCGGGATGTGGCCGGTCTCGTAGAGGAGGACGTCCTCGTCGCTCTCCAGCACCACCAGGCCGGGGCTGCCGAGGTGGTCGGCGAGCCACTGCGTGGTGACGAGGCGGTCGGGGTGGGCGTACTCGGCGAGCCGGGTGTCCGGGTCACGATCCATGCCCCGATCCTGCCACGCGCCTGCGGCGACGCACCGCCGGGTGGGGATCGGGTGCCCGTCCCGTCAGCCGGCGGGCGGTCCGGACGGCTCGGCGGACGCCTGGCGGGCGGTGATCAGGACCTCCAGGCCGTCGAGGACGCGGCCGAGGCCGAAGTTCAGTTCGGTGAGGTGGTAGTCCGGGTCGTCCTCGTCGTCGAGGCTGCCGGAGGCGACGGCGGCGTGCACCTCGGGGAAGGTGGCCGGGTCGATCAGCCGGGCGAGGGTGCGGCCGTAGCCGGCCGTGAGGTCCTGGCCGCCGGACGCGCGGTAGGCGTCGGCGAAGTCGGCCGCGATCGTGGCCTGGTAGCGGGTCAGGCCGGCCAGCAGCTGGATCGTGGAGAGCTTCTCGGAGTGGGTCAGCCCGGTGTCGCGCAGGCAGGCCAGCCCGGCCTCGAGCGCCCGGACCTGGTTGGGCGTGACCGGCGGTCCGGAGATCGGGATCCGCACCGACCAGGGCGCCCGCAGGTAGGCCTGCAGCGCGGCGCGCGTCCAGCCGGCCAGGCCCTCGCGCCAACCCTCGCCCGGGGCGGGGGAGGGCAGCGTGCCCATGGCGGTGTCGACCATCAGGGCGAGCAGTTCGCTCTTCGAGCCGACGTAGCGGTAGAGCGACATGGCCGACGAGCCGAGCTCCGCCGCGACCCGGCTCATCGAGACGGCGTCGATGCCCTCCGCGTCGGCCACCGTGATCGCGGCCCGGACGATGCGCTCGAGGGTGAGCCCCGGCTTGGGACCGCGTGCAGGTCGGACCTGCTGGCCCCAGGCGGTGCGGATGCTGTCGGGCACGGACGCCGGAGCGTCGCCGTCGCTCGCCTCGTGATCCGCCATGACCTCCGCCTCCGCCGGCCTCCAGCCTACGTCCGCGTAGCTCGTACGCTGAATAGCGTACGGTCTATACACAACAGCGTACGCGGTATATCTTGCTGCGTATGACCTACGCAGAAGCGGCCGTGGAGGCCACCGGCCTGACCAAGGCCTACGGGGGGACGACCGTCCTGGACGGCGTGAACCTCACCGTCGAGCGCGGCACCGTGTTCGCGCTGCTCGGCCCCAACGGGGCGGGCAAGACGACGACCGTGCGCATCCTGGCCACCCTCACCACCGCGGACGGCGGCGCGGCG
>Ga0302323_100003095_pt1 | contig 13536 bp, 9 predicted proteins | sample Fen_T0_3_FD_201950 | JGI IMG/M metagenome (GOLD analysis project Ga0302323, IMG submission 201950) | Peat permafrost microbial communities from Stordalen Mire near Abisko, Sweden - Fen_T0_3 | ecosystem: Environmental > Terrestrial > Soil > Wetlands > Permafrost | place: Sweden: Abisko... | reverse complement strand
TTCTGTAATTACTGCGGAGCCGATTTCGAGACTTGAACTCGAGACCTGCGGTTTACGAAACCGCTGCTCTACCACTGAGCTAAATCGGCCGGGGCGCGGGAGAATACGCGGGGAGCGCCGGTAGTCAAGGCTTCTCGGCGGGGATTTGCGGAAGTTGGCTGGGCCGGGCGGCGACTCGCCGGGTGTTGCTTTTGCTGGACAAAGTCGGGTCTCACGCTGAGCGCGTGGGGGGGCGGGATTTACGGGGATATGCCGGCGTGGGGTGCTATGAATCGGCGGCTGGCGAGTGGCGCCACAGGAGGAATGTTTTACGAGATGACTTCGACGATTGCAGGGTTTCGGTTCGCAGCGGTCTCTGCGGGCATCCGCAAGGACGGGCGTGTGGACGTGGCCTTGGCGGTTGCCGACCGTCCCGCGGTGGTGGCAGGGCTGTTCACGCGTAACTTGGTGCGCGCTGCGCCCGTGTTGCTAGCCGAGGAGCGCGTTCGTTCCGGCTTGGCTCGCGCGATTTTGGTCAACGCGGGCTGTGCCAATGCGTGCACGGGTGAAGCGGGGTTGGCCGCTGCGCGTGAAAGCACGGAGGCGGTGGCTCGCGCGCTCGGTATTCCGGTGGAAGAGGTGTTGCCCGCGTCGACCGGCGTGATCGGCGCGCTTTTGCCGACCGCCAAAATCTCGGGCAAAGCCAAGGAGCTGGCCAAGTCCATCACTCCCGAGGGTTATGAGGCGTTCGCGCAGGCGATCTGCACGACCGATCGCTGGGTCAAGATCGCCGAGGCCAAGATCGAGACCTCGAAGGGGGATCCCGTGTCTGTGCTCGGCATCGCCAAGGGCGCGGGCATGATTCACCCGGACGTCGGTCCGCCGCAGGCCACCATGCTCGTGTTTTTGTTCACCGACGCGGTGATCAAGCAAGAGGAGCTGCAGGCTGCGTTGGTTCAGGCTGCTGATCAAACCTTCAATGCCTGCAGCGTGGATGGCGACACGAGCACCAATGACAGCGTGATCGCGCTGGCCTCGGGTGCCTCGAATATCCGGCTGACAGCCGCCGAAATCGCCCCCGCGTTGGTGAGCGTGTGCGACAAGCTGGCGCGCTCGATGATCGCCGACGGCGAAGGCGCCAATCACGTCGCGGAAATCCGCGCGACGGGCCTGGCCAACGACGCGGACGCCAAGCGCGTCGCCGAAACCATGGCAACCTCGCTCTTGGTCAAGACCGCCCTCCACGGCAAGGATGCCAATTGGGGCCGTTTGCTGGCTGCCGCCGGTCGCGCCGGCGTGACCTTCGACCCCAAGCTCGCCAGCATCAAGATCGGCGAGATCGAGATCGTGAAAAACGGACTCGCCGTGGGCGCCGAAGCCGAGAAAGAAGCCGCGGAGATTTTGAAAAGCCCGAGCTACAAAATCGAAATCGGCCTCGGCACGGGCCCGGGCGCCTTCAGCTACCTCACCAGCGATATCGGCCACGGCTACGTGGACGTGAATGCGGACTATCGCTCGTAGTGACCACGCGCGAGGTCCCTCCGGCCTCGCGCCGCATTTCGGGCTGAATTTCGGAACTCATTTCGGGCTGAATTTCGGAATGCACTCCGGAGTGCATTTCAGGACACGATTCGCGGGTCCTCTGCGGCGGCTGGCGCGCAGCGCGGTCCTGTGGCTCTCGCTCTCGGTCCTAGCCTCGTGCATCGCCAGCAAGGGCACGATCGGCGCAGTCATCGCCCAGGATAGCGACTCGGGTCGACTGTTCCTGCGCGATGTGCCGCCCAACTTGGCGGCAGCCCGGGCCCATCTCGAGCCCGGCGACGAGATCTTGCTGATCGACGGGCTCGACGTCAGGCGCATGGACGCCCAGCAGATCAACGGCATGCTCAGCGGGGAGGTGGACTCGCCAGTCAAACTGACTCTGATCCGTCAGGAGCAGGTCCTGCGCGTCACGCTGCTACGTACCGAGGCTCAAAAGCGCCTGAAAAATCCCGAAAAATCGCCGGGATCTGGGCTCTGAGCGCGTTCCCGCCAGCAAACCAGCGCTGACTGGTGCCTCAGGGGCGACTTCCGGGCCAATTTGGCCTCGCATTTACAAGCAGCGCGCCCCTTCCCGTAGGCCGGGTTCGTTGCTAGGTTCCGCGCCGTTCGCATGGCGGGCGAGTGACGCCTGCCGTTTGATTGAAGATTTCGGGGAGACCCCCCGCCATGGAGTCACGATGAGCAGCTATCTCTTCACGTCCGAATCCGTCACTGAAGGTCATCCGGACAAAGTTTGCGACGCCATTTCGGACGCCGTGCTCGACGCCGCCCTCGCAGGCGACAAGTACAGCCGCGTCGCGTGCGAGACGCTCGTCAAGACGGGTTTCGTCGTCATCGCAGGTGAGATCACCACGAAGTCGAACATCGACTTCGGCAAGATCGCGCGGCGTGCCATCAAAGACATCGGTTACACCAGCTCGGACATCGGTTTCGACGCCGACACCTGCGGCATCTTGATCGCGGTCGAACCGCAATCGCCCGATATTTCGCAAGGCGTGACCGAAGGTCAAGGCCTGCACAAGGATCAGGGCGCTGGCGACCAAGGCTTGATGTTCGGTTACGCGTGCGACGAGACGCCGGAGCTGATGCCCGCGCCGATCATGTACGCGCACCAACTGTCCAAGCAGCTCGCCGCCGTGCGCAAGAAGGGCACGGTCGATTTCCTTCGCCCCGATGGCAAGAGCCAAGTCACCGTCGAGTACGAGAACGACATCCCGAAGCGAATCGAGACGGTCGTCGTCTCCACGCAGCATGGTCCGGAAGTGAAGCACAAAGCCTTGAAAGAGGCGGTCATGGAGCTCGTGATCAAGAAGGCGCTGCCCAAGCACCTGCTCGACTCCAAGACCAAATACTTCGTCAATCCGACCGGTCGCTTCGTGGTCGGCGGACCGTGCGGCGACGCGGGCCTCACCGGGCGCAAGATCATCGTCGACACCTACGGCGGCATGGGCCGTCACGGCGGCGGCGCCTTCAGCGGCAAGGATCCGTCGAAGGTCGATCGCTCGGCTTGCTACTACGCGCGCTTCGTGGCGAAAAATATCGTCGCGGCCGGCCTGGCCAAGCGTTGTGAAGTGCAGGTCGCTTACGCCATCGGCGTCGCACAACCGATGGGCGTCTACGTGCAAACCTTCGGCACCGGCAAGCTACCGGACGAGACACTCGCCGCGTACGTGATGAAGAACTTCGACATGCGCCCGCGCGCGCTAATCGAGGAGCTTGACCTTCTGCGCCCGGTGTATCAGCCCACCTCCAGCTACGGTCACTTCGGCCGCAGCGAGTTCACTTGGGAGAACACCAGCCGCTCGAAGAAGCTCGCCGCAGATCTGCTCGGCGCCAGCCCCAAATCGAACGGTGCCAAGCCGAACGGCGTCGAAGCCCCCGCCCCCGCGGCCAAGAAGGCCAAAGCCAAGGGCAAGACACAAGCACGCGCCTGATTCGAGGCCCGAGTGATGGTGTGACGCGCCGAGCGTGTCGCCCCGACACGAGCGAACCCGCTGGATCTAGAAGATTCAGCGGGTTTCGTTGTTTGTCGGGGGCTCCCGTGCCGCGCGGCACGCGCGGTTTCCGGCCAAACGAGACAATCCAGAGCTCGGCGTGCGCCGGACTGCCCGTGCCGGTACCCTATTGGGAATGACGCAAGACACGCGCGGCTATGCTTTCGAGACCCTCGCCGTTCACGCCGGCTACGAGCCCGACCCGCTGCACGGCGCGGTGATGCCGCCCGTGGTGATGGCGAGCACGTTTGCTCAGCCAGAGCCCGGCAAGCCGCTCAAATACGACTACTCGCGCAGCGGCAACCCGACGCGGTCGGCGTTGGAAGCAGCGCTGGCGGCGCTCGAAGGTGGCACGTGCGGTTTCGCGTTTTCGAGCGGCTGCGCTGCGGCGACCACGCTCCTTCACGCACTCGCGCCAGGCGACCACGTGATCTCGGGCGACGATGTGTACGGTGGAACGTTTCGTCTATTCGACAAGGTGATGAAACCGTTCGGCATCGAGGCAAGCTTCGTCGATCTGACCGATTTGGCGAAGCTCGAGGCTGCAATCAGACCCAAGACGCGCTTCGTGTGGTTCGAAACGCCGACCAATCCGACCCTCAAGTTAGCCGACATCGCGGCAATTTCAGCGATCGCCAAAGCCCGCTCCGTGCGCGTCGTGGTCGACAACACCTTCGCCTCACCCGTCCTTCAACGGCCGCTGACGCTCGGTGCAGATGTGGTGCTCCACTCCACGACCAAGTACATCAACGGCCACTCGGACGTGGTTGGTGGCGCCTTGATCACGAGCGACGTCCAACTGTGCGAGCGCATCCCATTTTTGCAAAACGCAATCGGTGCTGTGCCAAGCCCCATGGATTGCTACTTGGTGATGCGCGGCATCAAGACTTTGCCGGTGCGCATGCGCGCGCACGTCGCAGGCGCTACCGAGCTCGCGACGCGCTTGGCCGCCCATCGCGGCGTGAGCCGCGTGCACTACCCCGGGCTTCCGTCCCATCCGCAATACGAGCTCGCCAAGCGCCAAATGTCCGGGCCGGGCGGGATGATCTCGGTCGAACTTGCCTGCGATCTGGATGGCTCTCGTCGTTTCTTGCAAGCGCTTCGCATCTTCGCCTTGGCCGAAAGCCTGGGCGGGGTCGAGTCCCTGGCCGAGCACCCAGCGCTGATGACCCACGCGTCCATTCCCGTGGAAAATCGCAAAGCCCTCGGCATCAGTGACTCCCTGGTGCGCCTGTCGGTCGGTATCGAACACGTCGACGACCTGTGGCGCGATCTCGAGACCGCGCTGCGCGCCGTCGGCTGAGCAAGACCAATCGCCTCGGCACGGATGTCGAGGACGCCACTCCGCCTCGCGCGCCCCCGCCGCTTCAGCAGACCGAGCTTTTGTGATGGTCGCAATTTTGCCACGTGTCCGTCTCAGCCTTCGGCGTCCGATTTCGGTTTCCCCCGCATCGTAGGGGCGTCGTTTGCTTGGACTTGACGGTGCGCGCTTCGCCATCCCTGGAGGGAGGCCACTCCATGAGAGGCGAGGTGCGCTGCAGGATCGACGCGCTTCGCGATACCCGAAGCGGTGCGATCGCCCCAGTCTCTTACACCCGTGAGCCCGGTAAAGCGCACGGGCACGGGCACGGGCACGGGCACGGGCACGGGCACGGGCACGGCCGATCTGAATTTGGCGGCGGATGCTCCAGTGTGGGCATTGCGGAGCTGGACGCAAAGGGTCACGCTGAGTGGATGCCCGAGCTCGAGCCACCGTTCAACGATGTCCTCTCGCTGATAGGCAACACGCCAATGGTGCGCATCAGTCGCATCGACACCGGCCCGTGCGAGCTGTACGTGAAGCTCGAAAATCAAAACCCCGGCGGCTCGATCAAAGACCGCATTGGGCTGTCGATGATCGAAGCGGCGGAGAAGAGCGGCGCGATCCGCCCTGGCGCGACGTTGGTCGAAGCCACGGCTGGCAACACCGGGCTCGGCTTGGCGCTCGTCGCGGCGCGCAAGGGCTACAAACTCGTGCTCGTCATCCCCGACAAGATGAGCCAAGAAAAGGTGCATCACTTGCGGGCGCTGGGTGCCGAGGTGCGCATGACCCGCAGTGACGTCGGCAAGGGACACCCGGATTATTATCAAGACTACGCGGAGCGTATCGCCTTCCAACTGGGCGCGTACTACGTGAACCAGTTCGCCAATCCGGCCAATCCCCTCGCCCACGAGCAGACCACCGCGCCCGAGATCTGGAAGCAGATGGCTGGGCGGCTCGACGCCGTCGTGTGCGGCGTCGGTTCGGGCGGAACGCTGACTGGCTTCAGCCGCTACTTCGCGCGCGTCGCCCCGAACGTGGAGCTCGTGCTGGCCGACCCGAAGGGTTCGATTTTGGCGGATTTCGTCGCAACCGGCACACTCGGCAAGGCCGGCTCGTGGTTGGTCGAAGGCGTAGGTGAAGACTTCGTGCCCTCCATTTGCGACCTGTCGCGCGTACGCAAAGCCTACTCGGTGAGCGACGAAGAGAGCTTTCTCACTGCCCGCACGCTGCTCAAAGAAGAAGGCATCTTCGCCGGCTCTTCCAGCGGAACCCTGCTCGCGGCCGCGCTTCGCTATTGCCGCGAGCAAACCACGCCGAAGCGTGTGGTGAGTCTGATCTGCGACAGCGGCGGTAAATACCTGTCGAAGATGTTCAACGACTATTGGATGCGTGACCAAGGCTTCTTGCCCGGCACGAGCCATGGTGATCTGCGCGATCTCATCTCGCGGCGCCCGGAGGCCGGCGCGGTAATCTCGCTCGCGCCGAGCGACACGCTGCTGATTGCCTATTCGCGTATGCGCCTGTACGACGTCTCGCAATTGCCCGTGATGGATCAGGGCGAGATCGTCGGCATCGTCGATGAATCGGACTTGCTGATCGCCGCCCAGCGCGATACCGCGCTGTTCCGTAACCCCGTGCGTGAGATCATGAGCACGAAGCTGGTCACCGTGGATGCGCACGCGGCGCTCGAATCACTGATGCCACTGTTCGATCAGGGCCTAGTGGTGATCGTCCGTGAATCCGAGCACTTTTCCGGACTGATCACCCGCATCGATGTGTTGAACCACCTTCGCCGCAAGCTATCCTGAGCGCCCGCTCTCTAGCTCGCGCGTCGCGACTCTGAGCCCCACACCGCCCAGCTAGTATTCCTCTCGCGGAGCGAGAACGCGGGCCGAGCGTCGGCCATTGCCACGGCCAGATTTGCACGCAGATCAGGCGCAGCGAGCCGATTCGCAAACGAAAGATGTAGTTTGAATTCCAGCCCGGGCGCCCGCAGCGCTGGCCTGTGGCCAGCTCTTTCCCGCAGCGCGATAGCGCGAGGACGGCCGTCGTGAATTCCAACCACAGATCAGGCGCAGCGAGCCATTCGCGAACGAAAAATGTAGTTTGAATTCCAACCACATCTTTCGATTCTGATCAGCCCGCTTCGAAGGCTGAACGTGGAACCGGATTCACATCCGCGCCTGCCTACCCAGTCCCCACCTCCCACGATCGAGATGGCTTCCGGAGGTCGTTCAAAATCTGGCGCCGTGCACCGGCTCGCATCGACTTCGTAGCGCAGTGATGCGTCGCTCGGCTCGACGTGCGGAGCGACAATCCGCGCGTGCTTGGTAGCGCAGTGATGCGTCGCTCGGCCCTCGACTTAGCAGCGCAGTGATGCGTCGCTCGGCTCGACTTGGTAGCGCAGTGATGCGTCGCTCGGCCCTCGACTTGGCAGCGCAGTGATGCGTCGCTCGGCTCTGTAGTCGCCGAACACGACGCCGAAGGCTGGGACGGACTGTCACGTTTCGCGTGACCATCACCCCTTCCCTATCTTCACGCGCAAACGCGGTTTCGACCCGAGTCCTTGGCCTGATACAGCTTTTCGTCTGCGCGGCCGTAGAGCGCTTCCGGGTCTTCCTCCGAACCCGCTTTGAACTCGGCCACCCCCAAGCTGGCCGTGACCGGCAGGCTCTTTTCTTCGAAGGTTGGCATGTTCTCCGCGACCGCGACTCGAATTCGTTCTGCACAGGCCTTGGCCTGCGCGAGCGACGTATTGGGACAGAGCACCGCGAACTCTTCGCCGCCAACGCGCGCGAACAGGTACTCCGCAGGTACCGAGGTCTTGACCACGTTGGCGGTAGCGCACAGCACCGCGTCGCCCGCCATGTGGCCGTAGGTATCGTTCACCTTCTTGAAATGATCGATGTCCAGCACCAAGAGGCTCACCGGACCGGTCTGAGCGGCCGATAGGGCCACGCGCAAGTTCTCGTCGAAGTGGCGCTTGTTGTGCACCCCGGTCAGCGCGTCGTAGCTCATCAACCGCTGCACCTCTTCGTGGTACGCGCCCTCGATGTTCCCGCCGGCCAGGTACTTGAGCAGTGCCTTGCCGATCTGCACGCGGTCACCATCCTTCAGTGTGTGCTCTTTCACACGCAGACCGTTGACGTAGGTGCCGTTGGTGGAGCCCAGATCGGTCAAGCGATGCCCTGCCTCGAGTGGCTCGATCTTGGCATGGCGCCGGCTTACCGAGTCTGCGTCGAGCACCAAGCCGGCATTCGAGCCGCGGCCAATCTCCATCGCTGAGTCGGCCAAGACCGTGCGATTGCCCAAGCGCGGCCCGGAGAGCACGAGCAGAAGCGCCTGCTGCTCGCCCGCGACTCGGATCAGACTGCGCATATCACGCGAAATCGTGACCTCGAGAGTCGACTCGTAAAGCTCGTCGTCCGCCAAAGTAACCGTCTGGGCCTCGCGCTATGGGACTGCGCTCACCGCATTCAAGCATAGCAGATGCCCGAGCCCAGCTCTTGATTCGCGTACTGCGATTGATACTAGAAATGTGGGGCCAAGGCCTACATTGTGAGCCTCGGAACGCGCTCATTGCCTACGGCCTGGCGCTATCGATGGCAGGTCGGCCAGCGCACCGCAGAGGCGAGAGCGGCGTTCAGGCGTCGTAGTACAAAAAGTACTCGAAGGGCGTCGGGCGCAGACGCGACGCTTGCACGTCGTGTTCGCGTTTGTGATCGAGCCACATCTCGATCAGGTCCTGCGTAAAGACGTCACCCTTGAGCAAAAACTCGTGGTCGTTCTCCAACGCGTCGAGCGACTCTTCGAGCGAGGCCGGCATGCGAGCAACGTCCCTCAACTCTTCGGCCGACAGGGAGTAGATGTCTTTGTCGAGCGGCGCGCCCGGGTCGATCTTGTTCTGGATGCCGTCCAGACCGGCCATCATCATCGCCGAGAACGCCAGGTACGGATTGCAGGTCGGATCCGGAAAGCGCAACTCCAGCCGCCGCGACTTGGGCGACGGCGAGTAAGTCGAGATGCGAATCGCAGCCGACCGATTGCGACTCGAGTAGGTGAGATTCACCGGTGCCTCATAGCCGGGTACCAGCCGCTTGTAGCTGTTGGTGGTCGGATTGGTGAGCGCAGCCAGGGCCCGAGCGTGCTTGAGAACCCCACCCATGTAATAAATCGCCATTTCGCTCAGGCCGGCGTAGCCGTCGCCGGCGAACAGTGGCTTGCCATCTTTCCAAAGGGATTGATGGCAGTGCATGCCATTGCCGTTGTCACCGTACACGGGCTTGGGCATGAAGGTGGCAGTGCGCCCGTTGCGGTGCGCCACATTCTTCACGATGTGTTTGAACCACATCAGCTTGTCAGCGCACTTCAGCAGGCTATCGAAACGCATGTCGATCTCGCCTTGGCCGGCGCTCGCCTGTTCGTGGTGGCTGACCTCGACCTCGATGCCGATGCGCTCCATCTCCAAGCAGATCTCGGTCCGCAGATCCATGTGCATATCCTGCGGTTGCACCGGGGAGTAGCCTTCTTGGCTGCGGATCTTGTGGCCGAGGTTCGGGCCTTCGTCGCGCCCGCTGTTCCAAATGGCCTCGCCAGAATCGACCGAATAGAAGGCCTCGTGGCCCTTCACGTCGAAGCGCACCCCGTCGAAGATGAAAAATTCAGCCTCGGGACCAAAGACGCAGGTGTCGGCCAGACCGGTGCTCTGCAAATACGCTTCGGCCTTCTTGGCGATGTAGCGCGGATCACGCGAATAACTCTGACGAGTGAGCGTGTCCTGGATATTGCACAGCAAAGACAGCGTGGGAAAGCGGGTGAACGGATCGAGCACCGCGCTGCTCGCATCCGGGATCAGCAGCATGTCGCTCTGATTGATGGGCTGAAAGCCGCGAATCGAAGAGCCGTCGAAGCCAAAGCCTTCCTCGAAGGCATCGGTCGTCAGGCGATGGAACGGAACAGACGTGTGCTGCCATTTGCCGATCAGGTCGATGAACTTCAAGTCCACCATGACTGCCTCGTGCTTCTTGCCGAGCTCGATGGCTTCTTTCGCATCCATGGCGCTAGCTTTATCGCTATCGAGCGCCCGGGGCTACTGCCGGCTTCACCCTCCGGCAGTAGACTTCCCGATCGCGCGGCTCAGAGCGAGCCGCTGGGCCTAAATCAGGCCCGGAAACGGCAATGCGACAGGACGGTGATCAGATCGCTTCTTCCGCGCGCTCGCCGGTGCGGATACGGACCGCTTCGTCGACCGGGCTGACGAAGATTTTGCCGTCACCGATGCGACCAGTCTTGGCGCTCTTCTCGATCGCGTCGATCACCTGGTGGACCATCTGATCGGGGACGACGATCTCGAGCTTTACCTTCGGCACGAAGTCAACGACGTACGCAGAGCCGCGGTAAACTTCTTTCTTACCGCCGGTACGACCGAAGCCTTTGACCTCGGTCACCGTCATGCCCTGGATACCGACTTCGGACAAGGCATCCTTGACCTCGTCCAGCTTGAACGGCTTGATAATCGCCTCGACCTTCTTCATCTGGCTCTCCATCTAATTTTGGGGGGTATCGCCCGTCGCGAGGCCTCCCCTCCTGAGCTGCGGGGGCACCGCTAGGATCATTCACGCCTGACGTACTCGGCAGACGCATTTGGACGTAACGGTGTCCGTGTTTCCGGATTGTTTCCGAGTCGAGTCAGTGCGCCACTCCGGGAAATTCACTCGGATTTCGAGCAATCGGAAACACCCGGCGCCAAAAGAGGGTAGCCTGGGCGCCCGCAAATGCGGGCGGCGCAGCGCGTCAAAAGCCTCACAGCGGGGCTGGTCGGGCTGCCGCGGCCCGACGGCCGAAGCCCGACGGATCTCGGGACGAGGGCGCAATTCGGGTACTGTACCGCCGTTCCTGTCCGCCTCGTTCGCCGCCCTGCCCCTCCGTCAATGTCGTCTCAGAATCAGTCGCAAGTTCCGGTCGGGACAGTCCTCGAGGGCAAGTTTCGAATCACCAAGGAGATCGGCCGCGGCGGGATGGCGGCCGTGTACGAGGCCGAGAACGTCGACATCGGCAAACGAGTCGCAGTCAAGATCCTGGCTGCCGAACTGATCACGTCGCGCGTCGTGCGCGAGCGCTTCATCCGTGAGGCGCGCGCAGCCGCCGCCATTCGCAGCCCTTATATCTGCGACGTGTACGACTCGGGGATGTTCGAAGAGCGCCCGTTCTTGGTGATGGAGCTGCTCGAAGGCGAGAGCCTCTACGACTTGATGACTCGCGTGCGACAGATCGACATCGAGACCACCGTACGCATCACCACGCACACGGCACGCGGCTTGGCCAAAGCCCATGAATCGAACGTTGTACATCGTGATCTGAAGCCCGAAAATATTTTCCTGACCAAGGACGAAGAGGGCAGGCTGGTGGTCAAGATCGTGGATTTCGGCTTGGCGAAGTTCTACGAACCGACCACGCCCGACGCGCAAACCGTGCGTTTGACGCGCGAAGGTGCGCTCTTCGGCACGCCCGCGTACATGAGCCCCGAGCAGGCCAAGGGCAAGGGTGAGGTCGACCATCGCGCGGATTTGTGGGCGCTCGGCTGCATCGTGTACGAGTGCTTGACCGCACAAACGGTGTGGAACGTCGAGCAAGGGGTGGCCATGATCTTGGCCCAAATCGCCAGCGCACCGTTGCCAAAACCGAGCAAGCTGAGACCCGATCTGCCGGCTAGCTTCGACGCTTGGTTCACGCGCGCGCTCGATCGCGATCCAGACAAACGCTACCAGACCGCGCGCGAGCTCTCGGACGGGCTCACCAAAGCTTTGCTCGGTGGTCGTGGCCCGGCGCGAGCAATGTCTTTGTCGAGCGATGACGAGGGCACGGTAGTCGATGAGTTGATGGCCGGCGATCTCACAGCGCCCATCAGCGGACCCTTGACCGAGCGCGCGCCGCCGAGTCCGCCCAGGGCTGCGCCGCCGCCAGCCCCAGAGCCACTGCTCGGTTCGAGCCCCGAACCGGTGGCCTCCCTGCGTCCTGAATCGCACACCGGCCGCGCGATTTCCGTGTTGCTCTTGCTGTCGGCTCTGAGCCTCGGCGCGTACGCCGTATGGCTATACGTATTGCACCCGCCGGGGCAACCCGCCGTCGCGCGCACGACCCTGCCCAAGCCACGCCCGACGAGCTCGACGCCGACCTTGAGCCCCGCAGCGGCCAGCGCCGCACGCGCGGCCGAGGCCGAGGCCTACGCGCTGAAGATTTCGCACGCTCAAGAGCTGCTCGCCAATGGCGATGGCAAAGGTTCGCTCGATGCCTTCAAAGATGCGATGAAGGGCGGAGCCGCAGTCGCGCGCTCGGTGCTCTCGCACATGTCGATCGCGATCGAGGAGCCGAGCGGGCCATGCAAGCTCACTGGGATCGGCCGGCCGAGGCCGTATTCGATCGAGGTGCCTCCGATATCCCGCCCCACGCTCGCGCACAGTAGCGCAGGCACGGTCTTCGTCTGGATCGACAACCATCAGGACCCGAAAAAAAAGCAGGCCTACGCCGTGCTGCTCGACGACGCGCTCAGGCGCACGTCGCCCGAGGTGCCGCTGACGCCGGAGGTGTCGTCCGCGCGCCAAGTGCAACTCCTGCCCGCGGGCGAGCGGTTCGCACTCCTGTACTGGGACGATGGCGGCAACGAACCCGGCGTATCCGCACGCTTGGTCTCGCACGACGGTCACATCGCAGGCCCCCCGCGCCGCATTTCCCAGGTCAAGAAAGGCGAACTTTTTGCCGGATTGGCAGCCAATGGCAATAAATTTTGGGCGGTCTGGCAAGAGGAAATCGACAAGGGCTCGACCGACATCATGGCGCGCGAGCTCGACGCGGATCTTACGCCGATTGCCGACCCGATCCGCCTGACCGCGATTCCGCCAGCCAAGGGGGCGAGCAATGTCGCGAGCACGCCCACGGTTGCAGTTCAGAACGGGCATCTATACGTCGCGTTCTCGGTCAACCGCGGCTTCGAGCGCGTGCAAATGTACCTGTCGCGCATCGCGCTCGGCGATCCGAGCTTGAAGACCGGGCTCTTGCCGTCCAAAAAGAGCAACGGCAAAGAGCGCTTCCTCGGCCAAGCTCAGATGCTGAGCTCCAAGGACGGTAAGAACACTACGCCGGTCTTGGCCTGCTCCTCCGAAGGTTGCTTCGTCGCCTGGGACGACGAGAAGGCCGGAGGGTCTGTCGCCTTCGTCGACAAGGACAAGGGGCAAATGCTTTGGCGTCGGGATTTGCCAGCCAAAGTCTTGCGTCCAGCAGTAGCGGCCAGCGGCAACGCGGCGGTAATCTCCTGGTTCGACGAGTCCCGGCTGCGCCTGGCCCAGCTCACCCGTGACGGCCTGGGCGCCGTGACTTCGCTCAGCCGAGTCAGCGGTTTTCAACCGCAGCCCGATCTGGCAGCAGGCGAAAAGCCTGGGCAATGGTACATTTCCTGGCGCGACTATGAGTCTGCGCACTTCGAGGTGTTTGCCCTGCGCACGGATTGCCCTTGAAAAACCGGGACGCGAAAGACACGGTTTCATACTCGGGCTCGCAGCCCATCGCCCACCTTTTGTCGATCCCATCGCGCGCCGCGGTGCGCCGCGCGCCGCTCGAGACCAGCCGCGTGGTGCTCGTGCCGCTCGAACTCGGCGACGGAAACGAGCTGTGGGACGCAGTCGAGGGGTCGCGTTGGCACCTCGAGCGCTGGCTGCCGTGGGT
>Ga0302323_100003094_pt1 | contig 13538 bp, 13 predicted proteins | sample Fen_T0_3_FD_201950 | JGI IMG/M metagenome (GOLD analysis project Ga0302323, IMG submission 201950) | Peat permafrost microbial communities from Stordalen Mire near Abisko, Sweden - Fen_T0_3 | ecosystem: Environmental > Terrestrial > Soil > Wetlands > Permafrost | place: Sweden: Abisko... | reverse complement strand
GCCGGGTGAGCTGGGGCTGAGTGGCCTATTGGCGGCCGGCGCATTTCGTCGTTTCTCGGTTTGCTCCTCGCTCACGCGCGCCTAAGCGCGCTCGCTCCGGTGCGCCCGACCGCCTAGAACTGCACTCGGCGGCCGGGTGAGCTGAGGCTGAGTGGCGGTTCGGCCCGCCGGCCGGCACTCACGCCTCTGACGAGACCAGCTGTCGTGTTTCCTCGTTCGCATCCCAGCGGCGACGAGGGCTTCGCGCAGACACTCGTCCGCTCCTCGCTCGAGGACGATGTGGGCGCGACCGAGGCCCTTAGCCAGATAGCCGTTGAGTTCTTGTGCGGATACTTGCGTCACGGCGGCTGACGATGCGTGAGCGACCTGCCGGCGTCAAGAGCAGGACGGACGCCTTGAGCCGCGAGACCTCAGCACCACGACCCAACCAACACCGGGTTCCAAGCGCCCGTGAGCGAGCGCCGCAAGCCTCAACGTGTCAGCTTGCGCTGACCCACGGAGTTCGCTCCGTCAGAACCGCCACTCAGCTCAGCTTGCCGTCCGCGTAGCGCGATCCTAGGCGGGACCGAGCATAGGAGCGAGCGGACTCCGAGGTCCGTGAGCGAGAAGCGCAGGGCCCAACGACGGAGCGCGCTCCGCCGACGGAACCGCCACTCAGCTCAGCTTGCCGTCCGCGTAGCGCGATCCTAGGCGACGGCGAGCACCGGAGCGAGCGCGCTCAAGCGCGCGTGAGCGAGGAGCGCAGCCGTCAACGACGGAGCGCGCTCCGCCGACGGCAAGCTGCTGTATTCTTCGGGAGACCCTTTAACGACCGGCACCGTGATGCCGGGAAGGAGGACTGCGTCTTGCAGGGCAGCGAGTTTCGATGACCGACCGGCAGATCATGACCGGGGACGAGATCCGGCGGGCCATCGTTCGGATTTCCCATGAGATCGTCGAGAAGCAGGCCGGCACGCAAGGCCTCGCACTCGTTGGCATACAGCGCCGCGGCGTGCCGCTCGCGCAGCGCGTTGCCGATGCGATCGCGGAGCACGAGGGGATACTGCTCCCCGTCGGTGCTCTCGACATCACCTTCTACCGAGACGACCTCTCGCTCGTTGCGGAGCAGCCCATGGTCAAGGGCACGGACCTGCCCTTCGATTTGAACGGCGTCACGGTCGTGGTAGTCGACGATGTGCTCTACACCGGCCGGACCGTACGCGCGGCAATGGACGCGCTCATCGATTTCGGACGGCCGCGGGCAATTCGTCTGGCGGTGCTCATCGACCGCGGCCATCGTGAGCTGCCGATTCGGGCCGACCATGTCGGCAAGAACGTGCCCACGTCGCGAGAGGAGATCGTCCACGTCCATGTCGCCGAGATCGACGGCAGCGACGAGGTGACGATTTCGCGCCAGATCCGAACCACCGAGGCTGCCGAGGCGGCCGACAGATGACGACCGCTACCACTCCCGCCGCCACCTGGCGCCACCGCCATCTCATCGACGTGGACGTCCTGACGTGGCCGGAGTTCGAGCTGATCATGCGCGTCTCCGAGGAGATGAAGGGCATCCTCGCGCGGCCGATCCGCAAGGTTCCGGCCCTCAACGGACGCCGCGTCACCACTCTCTTCTACGAGGCATCCACGCGAACCCGCGTCTCCTTCGAAGCCGCGGCGCGCAACCTGTCGGCGGATGTTGTCAGCGTCTCGACCGCCACCTCGTCGGTCACCAAGGGCGAGTCGCTCGTGGACACAGTGCGTACGCTCGAGGCGCTCGGCGCGGAAATCCTCGTCATGCGCCATGCCGTATCCGGTGCGCCATACCTTGCCGCCGAAATCTTCAGCGGCCACGTCCTGAACGGAGGCGATGGCTGGCACGCCCATCCCACCCAGGCGCTGCTGGATCTGTACACGATGCGCGAGAAGCTCGGCCACGACCTGCGCGGCAAGAAGGTGGCGATCGTGGGCGACATCCTCCACTCACGCGTGGCACGGTCCAATATCTGGTCGCTCACCGCGGCCGGCGCGGACCTGTGGCTGTGCGGCCCGGCCACGCTCTTGCGCGGGATGGATCGCTGGGCGGTCGCTTGGAGCGGCGGCGCGATCCCGGGCCACGGCCGGTTCAACGTTACGAGCGACGTGAATGCGGCCGTGAAGGACGCCGACGTCGTCATGGGCCTCCGCATCCAGCGTGAACGAATGCAGGGCGGTCTGCTCCCATCTCTGCGTGAATACGCGGCCCGGTTTGGGCTCACCGCCGAGCGCGTGGCGCTCACCAAGCCGGGGGCGATCGTCATGCACCCAGGACCGATGAACGAGGGCGTGGAGATCGCACCGGACGTGGCTGTCAGCGGGCGCTCCGTCATCCTGGACCAGGTTGCCAACGGCGTTGCGGTGCGAATGGCGCTGCTGTATCTGCTCGCCGGCGGCCACGAGGCCACCCATGTCGAGACGGTCCGATGAGCGAGCCTGGGGCGAGCAGGAACGGCGTCGGTCCTTCCGTCGGCGAGCTCGTCGAGCGTTTCGAGCTGGAGAAGGCCTGGCTCGTGGACCCCATTTCGGGGCGCGAAGGCCCGGGTGAGATCGTCGTGGTGGACGGCATCCTCGAATCGGTCAATTGGCTCGAGGGAGCGGAGGCGGACGGCGTCACGGACAAGGGCGTGGTGGTGGCCCCCGGCTTCTTCGATCTGCACGCTCACTTCCGCGAGCCCGGCTTCGAGGATGCGGAGACTGTGGCGAGCGGGTCGAGCGCGGCGGCGCACGGCGGATATACCTCCGTCGCGCTGATGCCTAACACGCAGCCGGCCCTCGACGAGCCCGGCGCTCTCGAGCGAATTCGACTCGCGTCGCGAGCGAGCGGATCGCCCGTGGAGATCCTGGCGTTCGGCGCCGTCTCGGCGAATCGAGCCGGTGAGACTCTCTCGGCCATGGGCGAGCTCGCCGACGCCGGCGTGCTCGGCTATTCGGACGACGGGGCGCCGGTCCGGACGGGCAAGCTGATGCGCAGCGCGCTGCTCTACGCGGGCATGCTCGGGCTTCCGATCGTGGAGCACGCCGAGGATCTGGAATTCACATCCGGCGCCGAAGCCCACGAGGGCTACGTGGCATCGATCATGGGCCTTGCCGGCTGGCCGTCGGCCGCCGAAGTCAACGCGGTCTCACGCGATCTGGCGGTCCTCGCCGATGCCATCAAGGACGAGCCGCGTGCGCGGCTCCACATCACTCACGTCTCCACGGCCGAAGCCCTGGACCTGGTGCGCCGGGCAAAGGCCGCCGGACTGCCCGTCACCTGCGACGTTACGCCGCATCACCTCGCCCTCACGGACGAGTGGATCGCCGGTGCGAGACGCTGGGCGTGGGATGCGCTGAACCAGGACGGGACCTCGCGCGATCCCTGGGCAGACTCCGCCCTGACGGCCGGTCCGTACAACACATCGCTGCGGGTAAATCCTCCGCTCAGCACGCCCGTCGACGCTGCCGCGTGCCTCGCCGCTCTCCTGGACGGAACCGCTTCGGCCGTGGTCACCGACCACGCCCCGCACACGGTGGTAGACAAGGAAGTGGAATTCGGCAAGGCCGCCAACGGGATCAGCGGCATCGAAACCGCGCTCGGCGTGCTGCTCGAACTCGTGGACGCGGGCAAGCTGCCGCTGGTTCGGGCGATCGCTGCCCTCACCACCGGACCGGCCTCGGTCGTGGCGGGCTGGCCGGCCCGCACCGCAACCGCTGCCGCCCGGGCGCGCGGACTCGTTGAAGGCGCGTCGGCGGATCTCGTGGTGTTCGATCGCACGGATCGCTGGAAGGTCACCGAGGAGTCGCTGCGCTCGAAGGGTAAGAACTCGCCGCTGCTCGGCCGCGAACTGCCCGGACGCGTGCTGTTGACGATCGCCGCCGGCCGCCTGGCCTACCAGGACGCGGAAGCGGACGACGCGGAGTAGGTCGCGCAGCATCCGTTGCCGTTTACATCGTTCGGCATGCGAGAATAGGGCCCGCGCCTTGTAGCCTTACGGCCAGCCGGGCGAACGAGACCGCCAGAAGCAGGAGACCCTTAGCCCGTGCCAGTCCTTGCGACCTTCTTCTCCGTGCGACGCGGTCGGGATCCCTTCTTCAAGTTCTTCATGAAGTCGCTCTTCCCCAAGCAGATGAAGCAGTACGAGGAGAAGTTCGGGATCAAGTTCGTGGGCTGGTTCAACGTCGCCCACGGCTGGGACTTTGACAACGTCATCATGCTTGACCTGCCGGACTACGCCACGCTTGACAAGCTCGAGAAGGACGAAGCCACCCGCGCCCTCGGACACCGTGCCGGGGAGTGGATGTTCGAACGCCACCATTCGATGTTCCTCCGGGAGCGAATCGGCCCGGATCTCGAGTTCAAGGGATAGGAGACGAACCCGATGGATACGAGCCGCAGTCGCCTTCTCGGTGAGATCGCTTCGGACGCGTCTCTTGAGCGGTCCGACTATATGGCCCAGGCATCCGCGCAGCTGCGCGAGTTCCTGGAGACGAACGGCAACAAGATCGAGCAGGTCGGCGGGCTCGTTCTTATCGATGACGAGGCGGACTACCTCGCCGTGGCCGCGGACCTGACCTTCCGAAGTCGAAGCCGCTACCTGGACGAGGCCACCGGCAAATGGGTCACCGAGAACGAGGTGATCGAAAACCCGTCGGAGCTCGTTGAGCTCTACAACCTCGCCGACGTATTCGGTGCGTTCGCGGACGTGGCCAAGGTCGGCGCCGGGAGTGAGGAAGAGGAAGGCGAAGAGGAGGAAGGCGAAGGCGAGGCCGAAGCCACACCCTCGGCGGTTGGACTTGCCGACAATCCGTACGCCGCGGTTGCCGACGATTGGGCCGCAGCCGGTCGCGATTACGAGGAGGCGCCCGAAACCGAAGAGGAAGCCGCCGAGCGCCTTTACGATCTGGCGCTGGCATTCCAGGAGCGCAGCCAGCAGACCGAGGCCCATCTCCTGGAGCAGTTCGAGACCGCCGCGTCCCGGCTGACCTCCGTACTCGGTGATCTCGTCATCGTCGACGATGAGGACGAGCGGCTCACCTTGAAGGCCACAGGCTCGTTCGCGGGCGAGGTCGTGCCCGAGGACGACGCGGAGCTCGGCATCTGGCGGAAGCTCGAAAGCCCCGACGAACTGGTGGAGTTCTACGATCCCACGGATGTGTTCGGCGACCTGGCCGATACGCTCGCCGAGGCCTTCCCGAGTCTGGGTGAGCCTCCGTCCGGCGACGAAGGCGACGAATCGGGCGAGGACGAGGCCGAAGACGAAGGCGAAGCCGAGACCGAACCCGACGGCGAAACCGACGGTGACGCCGAGACCGAGGACGGGGAGGGCGACAAGCCGCAGTGACGATGCGTCTCGTCGCGGCCGAGCTCGTCGACAGCCGGCAGATTCTGCCGGGCCAGTGGCTCCAGTCCTTCCACGCGCCCGAACTCGCAAGCGGGGCGCGGGCCGGGCAGTTCGTCCACGTCAGAACGGGTGACTACTCCGGTCTGGTTCTTCGGCGGCCGTTCTCCATCAATACCGCCGACGCGGCCACGGGCATCATCACCCTCCATTTCCGCACGGTTGGTCGCGGGACGGAGTGGATGACCCGCGTCCGGGAGGGCGAGAAACTCGACATGCTCGGTCCGCTGGGCCGGCCGTTCGAGGTCGATCCACGCAGCCACCACCTGCTGCTCATCGCGGGCGGCCTGGGGATGGCCGGGGTGCGGATGCTCGCCGACGAGGCCATTCGTGACGGCCGCTCGGTGACGGTACTGTTCGGGGCCGCGAACGCCGGTCACGTCTATCCTTCGTCGCTGCTTCCCGACGAGGTGGAGTACGTCGTGGCCACGGACGACGGCTCGATGGGGCACCACGGCTTCGTGACCGAACTCATGGCGGACTACGAAGCCTGGGCCGACCAGGCATTCGCCTGCGGCCCGCATCCGATGTTGAAGCGTCTGGCGGCCCTGGCGGCCGGACGCCGGGAGCGTATGGGCGTCGCGAAGCTCGGCCGGAGGGGCGGCGGCAAGACCGACGCGACCGGCTCTGCCGCGGCTCGGCGCAAGTCGTTTCTGCAGGTGGCCATGGAGCAGACGATGGGTTGCGCCGTGGGCGCGTGCCTGGGCTGCACCGTCATCGGAGTCGATGGTCCGCTTCGCGTCTGCCGCGAGGGTCCCGTCTTTGCCGCGGAAGAGATCTCGTGGGAGGCCATCCAGTGAAGGGCCGCAAGAAGGTCGTCACCGCGATGGATGCGCTCCCCGCGAGGTCCAAGCGCTCCTCGCCACCGAAGAATCGCAAGGGCGCACCCTCGCCGCTCGACCGCGCCATGGGTCTGGGCGGCCGGCCGCGCATCGAAACGGGCAGCGCCGCGATCGCGGACCTCGGAACGGCGCCGTCGCCGCAGCCAACGATGTCGGAGCGTGAGGCGCTCGATCGGATCGACCTGTCGGTGGACATCGCCCCGGAGCGCGGCCTGCTGCTCACGAACCCGATCCTCGTGGCCTCGGGCACGTTCGGGTACGGCGTCGAGTACGGCGAGGTCGTGGACGTCCAGCGGATCGGCGCTATCTGCTGCAAGGGCACTACGCTCCGGCCGCGCGCCGGCAACGCCCCGCCGCGAGTGACGGAGACGCCCGGTGGAATGCTGAATGCCATCGGCCTGCAGAACCCGGGGGTGGACGCGGTCATCGACAAGTACGGCCCCATCTGGCAGGGCTGGAAGGTTCCTGTGATCGTCAACATTGCCGGCGAGTCCATCGAGGACTACGTGGAGGTGGCGAAGAGGCTCGATGGCGTTCCGGGAGTGGCCGGCATCGAGCTGAACATCAGCTGCCCTAACGTGGGAAAGGGCGGGCTGCAGTTCGCGATCGACCGCGACGCCGCCCGCGCCGTCACCACGGCCGTCCGCCGCGCCACCGAATTGCCGCTGCTCGTGAAGCTGTCGCCGAACGTCACCGATGTCCGCCCCATCGCCAAGGCGATCGAGGAGGCGGGCGCGGACGCCATCACGGCGATCAACACGCTGTCCGGCCTGGCCGTCTCGTCGGACCGGACGCGGGCATTCCTCGGCAACACCTACGGCGGCCTTTCCGGCCCCGCCGTGAAACCCGTTGCCCTGCGCATCGTCTACGAAGTGGCCCAGGTAGTCTCGATCCCGATCGTGGCGATCGGCGGCGTGACGAACCTGGACGATGTGCTCGATTTCCTCGCGTGCGGCGCGGTCGCGGTCCAGGTTGGCACGGCGATCTTCGCCGATCCGGAGCTGCCGGTGAGGCTCGGCGACGAACTGCGCGCGGAGTGTCTGCGGCGCGGTCTTGCCTCGTACAAGCCGCTCATCGGAACCGCGCTGCCCAAGCGCACCGGCACGCCCTCGGCGAAGGGCGCGGAGTATCGCCCGTAGCGGGCGCCACGATCACGAGGAGGCCCGCATGACGACTATTCGATCCGAAGCCGAGCTGGCCGTCGCGAGGGCGATCGCGTCTCGGACTGAGGCGCTCTTCAAGGCGTCCGGCGCGCTCAAGGAGGGCCACTTCCTGCTGAAGAGCGGCAAGCACTCCGAACGCTACCTGGAGAAGTTCCTGGTGCTGCAGGACCCCGCCGCAACCAGTGAGCTGTGCGGGTTCTGGGCGTCGGCTCATCGCGGCCCGGACGGGACGCCACTGGTGGATGTCGTCGCCGGCCCAACCACGGGCGGCGTGGTTCTCGCCTTCGAGACGGCACGTCAGCTAGGGGTCCGCAGCATCTTCGCCGAAGAAGTGAAGGACGCGGACGGCACTGCGCGCCGCGAGTTCCGCCGCGGTTTCACGATCGCCCCCGGCGAGCGCGTCCTGCTCGTCGACGACATCCTCACGACCGGCGGTTCGCTCCTCGCGATGCTCCCGGCCGTGGAGGCGTTCGGCGGGGAGATCGTGACGTGCGCTGTCCTCGCCGATCGTTCCGGCGGACTCGCGTCGCTCACGTCGCCGAAGTCCGGACGGAGCTACCCGTTGCGCCAGCTCTGGCAATTGCAGCTTCCCACCTACGAACCGGGAGTGGACACATGCCCGGCATGCAGAGCCGGCGTGCCGCTGTACGCCCCCGGTAGCACGGGCGCGTCGGGCGCGTAGCGGAGTAGCGGGTCTACCCCTCGATGTAGATCTTCACGATCGCGAGGCCCTGCACCGAGTCCGGCCAGGCCCATTCCCAGACAACGCTCTGGCCGCCGATGGGATCGGTTATCGCCGGCGTGAAGACCATGTCGAGGTCGACGGACTCGCCGATGGCCAGCGCACTTCCGATCCCGGCGCAGTTGAGCGCGTACGCCGGCGCGGTCGATGAGTCCGAGCCCTGAAGGTAGATGCGGTACGCCGGGCACGGATCGAGCGAGATCGAGCCGCCGCTGGTGTTGCGGAGGTGCAGCGTGAAGTGGTTCGGCTGCCCACGCACGAAGATGTAGCTCGCGTCGGGAACCGTCGCGGTGACGCGCAGGGGCGGAGCGGTATCGGCCGTCGCGCTCGGGTCCGGCGTGACCAGCTTGTCGAGCCAGGCGATCGGCGTGGGGAGGGGAGTGGGTGTGGCCGGTGCCGGCGTGGACGTGAGGAATCGGCCCGCCAGCGCCAGGACGGCGATCGCAACACAGGCAACGGCGATCCCCGGCACGAGCAGTCCCGAGCGGCCCGAGCCGCCGCCCAACCTCTCGCGGCTGAGCGGCGCGCCCGTGAGCGAGTCGCGTTCGTTCCCGATGGGATCACTGCCCCCGTCACGCCAGCGCTTCACGCGTCTCCTCGGCCAAGTTGCAGTTCGAGTTCCAGCTCATCGCGAATCGGTATGCCGTGCTCGCCCGTGAGGGGTATCTGCGGCTTCAGCTTCTCTCGGGCGCGCGTCGTGGCGTCCGGCCAAACGCGAACCAGGCACATTCCCCGCCGCTGGTAGAAACGCAGCGCGTGGAGGTTGTCGTTGGTTGTTACGAGCCAGAGCCTCGTACAGCTCAATCGGCGAGCTTCCGCGACGACGGACGCCAGCAGGGCCGTGCCCACGCCGCCGAACCGCCGGAACGCCTCAAGCAGTACGAGTTCGCACTCGCCGCCTGCGATCACGTAGGACGCAACTCCAAGCCACGAGCCGCTTTGCGGGTCAACGGCCAGCATGCTCGGCAGGGCCGACACGTCGTGGACCTTGCCGCGACTCGTTACGATCGCCGCGCCCCAGTGCTCCGCCACGATCCTCGCCAGATCGGGCCGCTCGCCGTCGCGAATCGGCCTGATATCGGGCGGCGGAGCGGCGCGGGGCATCGTCGTCGGATCAGTCGAGGACTACGTGCTGGTGCCAGTGCGGCGCCATCGTGGGCAAGCCCAACGCCTGGATCTTGGGTTCGAGTGCCGCCTGGGCGTCGGGTTCGCCGTGAACGATGAAGACCCGTCGCGGCACGCCGGGGTCGCCGGCCTTGCGACCGTCGATGAAGTTGCCCAGCCAGGACAGGATCCCCGCCTCGTCGGCATGAGCCGAGAAGCCGTCGATCGAGCGGACCGCGCAACGGACCTGCAGCTCCTGGCCGTCGACCCGGGCCGTCTTGATGCCGGCCTGAAGGCGCGCACCGAGCGTACCTTCACCCTGGTAACCCACGAAGAGAATCATCGCCTTCTGGTCGCCGATCAACACGCGCAGGTGGTTGAGTACTCGACCACCGGTGAGCATGCCGTTGGAGGCAACTACGACATAGGGACGCTGCGCCCGGTCGATCTGCTCGGAATCCGTCGCCTTGGGCGTTTCGAGTTGGTTGGGGAAGTCCACCGGGCCCTCGCCGCGAGCCAGCAGGGCCGCCGTCTCCGCGTCGTAGTAGTCGGTGTGCTTCCGGTAGATCGTCGTGGCCTTGGAGGCCATGGGCGAGTCCAGGTAGAGCTTGATCTTTGGTATCCGGCCCGCGTCGAGCAGGTGGTTCAGTGCCCAGACGATCTCCTGGGTTCGGCCTATCGCGAAAGATGGGATCAGGAGCACGCCCTGTTGGGCGACTACATCCTTGACCGCCTGCTCGAGCTGCGTGAGCGAGTCCGTCTCGGGCTCGTGCTCACGTCCGCCGTAGGTGGACTCCACCAGAACATAGTCCGCCTCGCGGATGATGGCGGGGTCTCGCAGTATCGGGGCGCCGGCCCTGCCGAGATCTCCCGAGAAGATCAGCGTCCGCGCGGGTACGTCCTTCTGGGCCTCGACTCGGATTTCGACGATCGATGAGCCGAGGATATGCCCCGCGTCGTGGAATACGGCAGTGATGCCGGGCGCGATGTTGACCAGCTTCTCGTAGTCGACGGGCGAGAAGCGCACCAGGGCGGCCTGAGCCTGTGCCTGGTCGTAGAGGGGCTCGTCAACGATGAGGTTCGGGTTGGCGGGATTTCCGGCCATCGAGGCCTCGTGGTCGGGCTGGCCGAACGCCGGGTATCCCATGCGGGTGCCCATGCCCTGTTCGTCGTGGAGCGCCAGTTCGTCGATGCCGGAGGCGATTACGCGGCCGTCGGGCAGAACGTCGCCGCGATGCGTGACCGGCGCGGAGGAGGCCGTGTCCTCCAGCTCGGCGACTTGCTCGGCCTGCTGGATCTTCGCGAGCTCGGCTTGCGCCTCCGCCGCTGCCTTGTCCGGATGCTTGAGCGCCCAGTGCTTCTGCCGCTTGGAGAATTCCTCCTGGAGCTTCCCCGAGTCGAGAAGCACGAGGGCCGCGAGTTCCGCGGTTCCGCGGGTGGCGTGGATTGGGCCGGTGAAGCCCTCCGCGACGATGTGCGGGATGAGGCCGCAGTGATCGAGATGGGCGTGGGTAAGGACGATTGCGTCCAGTTTCGAGGGGTCGTAGGCGAGGGGAACGCGGTTGCGCACGATCTCGGTAGGCCCGCCCTGGAACATGCCGCAGTCGATGAGGATCTGGGCTTTCTCTGTAGTGAGGAGGAATTGGGATCCGGTGACAGTGTTGGCAGCGCCAAGGAAGCGAATTTCCATTCGTCCATACTGCCATCACCGGGGCAAACTCGCGTCGCGAATTCGCCGCCGCATCGCGCGGGGAGGGACCATGGCAGACCGGACGAAGCTGGCCAATGTCGCACCGGTGCTCGTGGCGCGCGATGTTCGCAGCACCGCGGCCTTCTACCGCAAAGTGTTCGGTTTCACCGTCGTGGAGCACTACGACGCCACCGAACCGTTCGCGGCGATCTACCGCGACGACGTGGAGATCATCCTGGTGCAGGCCCGGCACGGTTCTGTGGAGTCGAACCGAGCTCGCTACGGCTCCGGATACGACGTCTACATCGATCCTGAGACCGTCGAGGGCGTCGATGAGATGTACGCGGAGCTCGCAGCCAAAGGCGCGGTCATTCGCGGGAAGCCGGCGATCACCCCCTACGGCTCGTACGAGTTCATCGTGGAGGACGTGGACGGCAGGTTGATCGGGATCGGGCGTATCCGGGACGAGTCGCGGTTCTTCAGGGATGCCGGTTGATTCGGATTCGGCCGAGCGTTTGGGCGCCATGCCGCGTCTGTAGGGTGTGATGACCGACCGATCGATTCTCGAACAGATGGCCGCGGCGCCGGCTCGGGCCGTTGAGGGGGGCGCCGGGCCGGCCGACGCCGATCTTCGGCGCGTGTACGGCGGCCGGTCGCAGGAGATGTTCGGCTTCGCTCGGAGGTTGGGCCTCTCGGACGACGACGCTTCGGACGCAGTGCAGGAAACGATGCTGCGCCTGTGGCGCGAGATGGAGTCCGGCGCGGTGATCCTGGACCCCGAAGCGTGGGCCTTCCGCGCGCTCTACAGAGTCTCGATCGATCATCACAGGCTCCGGCGGCGAGTGCTCGGCCTCATGGACCGGCTCGGCCGCCGCGCCGGATCGGGTGATCACCGTGACGGCGGCGACCCGGCGCAGCTTCTCGAAGTGGACTCCATCTGGCGCGAAGTGGATCGGCTGCCACAACGTCAACGCGCCGTCCTGTATCTCCGCTACCGCGCCGATCTGCCTTATGAGCGGATCGGGCTCGCACTTTCGATCACACCCGGCGCCGCACGCGGCCACGCCTCGACGGGCCTCGCCACGCTGCGCCGGCGTCTCGGCGAGGAGGCCGAACGATGAACCTCGAACAGCGCATCGAAGACGGACTGCGGCGGCGGCCCTCAGACGAACGGATCTACGCGGAGCCACTGGCGGCGGTCGCCGATGACGGTCCAGGTCCAGTTCGCATGGCGCGGGTGCGACCTCGGCGAACCGCTTATGGCTCTCTGCCGGTCCTGGCTTCATTGTTCGCAGCGGCGGTGATCGGTGGTGGGCTGCTACTCGGTAGCCTCCCGCACGCCGCTCCCAACGCCTCCGGCGATCCGCGGGGAACCACAACGATCGACCTCGGCGGCCCTGTCCCGGAGGGGGCGTTGCCGCTCGGGGCGGTCCAGGTCGATCTTGGGGGATCAACGGACTGTTCATTCGCAGGATATGACGCGTACGCGCCGATCCAACCCGCGATCTACAACGCGGTCTTGGGGGCCGGCTTCCGAGAAGCGAATCTGGCGGGGCCGGTGACCGCCGCGATCCTCAAATACGAGTGGCCCGGATACGGAACGACCCTGGCGAGCGACTCAGCTGGGGTCACGACTCCCGACGTGGCAAAGGCGTTCCGGCCGATTGCCGCGCGCATACGCCTGCTGATCGACTCACCCGGCAACTGCTACGACGCGTGGACCGTCACGGCGAGGTCGACTCTGGGTTACGACGGCGCCCAGGACGATGGTGGCTGGACGCTCCTCGGCGACGGCCGGGACTATACGGACCAGGCCGTGGTATCCGGGCTGCCCGACGGCGACTGGATGATCCATATCCATCTCGAGTACGACAAGGGCGGAACGGCGAATTGGACCGACAGCTACGCTCGCGTCATTGTCGGGGGCAAGGTCTTGGTGCCGGCGGTCGTCGTGCCGGCTCCGAATCCGGCGGCCGACTGCTCGGGGCAGACTCTCACCTCCGATAGCCACGCTCCCGCTATGTCGCTGACGGTCGCGGGAGCTGGGGGTTCGGCGTCTGTCACGGCTACGGCCGACGACGGCAAGCTAGACAGAGGTCCCAGCGCCATGCCCGGTCAAGTCGTCACGCTCGGGGAGGGCTCCGCCTTCACTATCCGGACCAAGGACGGCTCCTGCGGCGAACATCTGAACGGCCTTTTCTTCTTTGCGACGCCGGCCGACTCGTTGCCCCGGTACGGCCCGTCGAACGACCTGCCGTACAACGATGGATCGAACGGGCAGGCGACCGTCCTCGTAGATTCGGTGGCCGGCATCGCCCCTGCGCGAGGGCAGTGGATCATCGGGGTCGCGTTCTCGTTCGGCGGCCCGAACCCGGTTCAGTACTTCTGGAGAGTGTCCGTCGTGGCGCGGAGTGCCGTGTTGCCGCCGGCACCACCATCACCCTCGGGGGCCGCGTCGGTCGCACCTTCCGCCGCTGCCACCAGTGAGCCCGCGACCACGCCGTGGCCGGCCGCCACTTACCTGAGGTATACGGTCACGGCGGGGGACTACTGGTCTACGATCGCGGCCAAGTTCGGCGTGACGCCGTGCGAGCTCCAGGCAGC
>Ga0302323_100003093_pt1 | contig 13538 bp, 7 predicted proteins | sample Fen_T0_3_FD_201950 | JGI IMG/M metagenome (GOLD analysis project Ga0302323, IMG submission 201950) | Peat permafrost microbial communities from Stordalen Mire near Abisko, Sweden - Fen_T0_3 | ecosystem: Environmental > Terrestrial > Soil > Wetlands > Permafrost | place: Sweden: Abisko... | reverse complement strand
GATAGACGCCGCGACGGTGGAGTTCAGGCCGACGCCGACCTTGGCCGTGCTGGTCGCGTCTTGCGAGACCGACATCGTTCCGGTCAGGAGGTTCTGGCCGTTGAACGTCGTCTTCTGGGCGATGCGGTTGATTTCTGCCTGGAGGGACGTGATTTCGGAATTGATCGAGCCGGCTTCTGCCGTACCGACCGTGCTGTTGCCGGCTTCGACGGCCAGCTCGCGGATGCGCTGGAGCATCGAGTGGACTTCGGTCAGTGCGCCTTCAGCCGTCTGGACCATCGAGATGCCGTCCTGGGCATTTCGCTGGGCCTGGTTGAGACCTTGAACCTGGGCCTGCAGCTTCTCGGCAATGCCCAGCCCGGCCGCGTCGTCCGCAGCTCGGTTGATTCGGAGACCGCTCGACAGCTTCTCGACGCTGCTGGCGAATTTGTTCGCCGTTGCCGTCAGGTTTCGTTGAGCGTTCAGTGCCTCGATGTTGGTGTTGATTCGCATGCTCACGGAAGTAGGCCTCCTAAGCCTGTACTTGGTGCGGTGTCCTTACCGCACGGTCGATTGCTCGACTTGCGGGTTGTCGGCGTCGGCCCTGCCGCCTGAACCCGCTGGAGGCCTTCTGAAGGGTCAATTTGGGCTCGCCGAAGCCGTTTACGGCTGATCACCTAAGGGATCACGCGAGTCCGGCGGTCTAGCGTCCGGAGCGGGACGGCGCGGGGCGCGGTCCTACCTCAGCAGGGCGAGGATCATCTGCGGAGCGGAGTTGGCCTGGGCCAGGATGCTCGTGCCGGCCTGCTGCAGGATCTGGGTCTTGGTGAAGTTGACCATCTCGGACGCGACGTCGAGGTCCTTGATGCGGGACTCCGAGGCGTTGAGGTTCTCCGACGCCACGCTGATGCTGGCGGCGGTGTGGGTCAGGCGGTTCTCGACGGCGCCGTAGCCGCCGCGGATCGAGGAGACCTTCGCAATCGCGGTGTCGGTCGCCGTGATGAGCGCACCGGCCGTGGTGCTGTTGAGGCCGCCGGTGAAGGCGGTGATCGCCGCATCGAAGCCGGTGTACGCGGCCGTCTGAGCGTTGGCGAAGCCCACCTGGAGGGTGTCGCCTTCGTTGGCGCCGATCTGGAACGTGGCGGCGGCGCCGGCGGCCGTGGTGAGAGTCCTGGGGACGCCGGCACTGCCGGTACTGTTGACCGCGATCGTGTCGTTGGCGGGCTGGGTCAGACAGGCGACGATCGCGGCGGCGGTCATGCCGTTGGCACCGGCGGTGAGGGTGAAGCCGATGTTGCCAAAAGTCAGGGTCTCGGTTCCGTTGGCGGCGATGTTGCTGACACCGATCGTGGAGACCCCATCCGGTCCGGTGAGTGTCAGCGAGTTGCCGCCGCCCGACGTGAACCTGTAGGTGCCGCCGCCGGTGGCCGGGGCGGAGGTCATCGCGCTGACGGTCGCGGTGCCGAAGCCGGGAGTGAACGTCACCTGGGATCCGTTGAAGTCCGTTGCCTCGTCCGCGAGGGTTCCAGCCGTGCCCGATTGATGGTAGGTCAGCGTGATGGTGTTGCCGAGGCTCCCGGTCAGGACGATGGAATCGGAGTGGCCTCGCTGGAACGGCGCAAGGTCACCTGCGAAGGTTTCGGCACCGAGAGTTCCGGTGATGTGTCCCGACGGGTCGGTCGCAAATGTGATTGTTCCGGGGGTTATACCGGCCGAGGCAAAGGCGCTCGGGGCGGGCGCATTGATGGCGCCGGACGGATAGTACTGGACGCCGGTCAACAGGACGGGAGTGCCGAGGACGTCGCCGGTAACGAGGTCCGTGCCGGAGGCGCCGACGATCGTCGAGGCGAGGGTGCTCGTGGTCTGGCCCAGGTCCGTGGCCAGCTCTGTCGCGCTCTTGGCGGCGTCGCCGACCACCGTGATCTTCACGCCCAAGCTGCCGAAGCTGATCGTCTCCTTGCCGGTAGGGCCGATGGCCGCGAGTGCCACCTGCTGGCTGTTGCCCAACCCATCCGACAGAGTTAGCTTGCCGCCTGCCTGGCTCGTGAGCGTATAGGTGGCATTCGCCCTGGCGCCGGAGACGTCGATCGCGCCGATGGTTGCGTTGTGGCCGGTAGACAGGGCGGTGCCCACCGTGGCGGTGCCGCCGGACTGCGCCACAGAGAGCGCGCCCGTCATGAGGTTCTGGCCGTTGAACGTCGTCTTCTGGGCGATGCGGTTGATTTCCGCCTGGAGGGACGTGACTTCGGCATTGATGCTCTGGGCATCGGCCGTGCCGACGGTGCTGTTGGCGGCTTCGACGGCCAGTTCACGGATGCGCTGGAGCATCGAGTGGACTTCGGTCAGGGCGCCTTCTGCCGTCTGGACCATCGAGATGCCGTCCTGTGAGTTCCGTTCGGCCTGGTTGAGACCGTTTACCTGCGCATTCAGCTTCTCGCTGATGCCCAGTCCCGCCGCGTCGTCCGCGGCGCGGTTGATGCGGAGACCACTGGACAGACGCTCAACGCTCTTGGCAAACGTGGACGCGGCCAACCCGAGGTTCCGCTGAGCGTTCAGCGCCTCGATGTTGGTGTTGATCCGCATACTCACGGTTTGGGCCTTCCTGCCGCGGTTCGGGTGGCGTCCATACCACGCCGATCGACTACTCGACCCCGTGGGAGTCGGTGGCCCCAGGCGGGGCCTTAGCCCTATAGGGAAAGACCCTTACGGCCGGCAGCGCCCGGCGCGCCGGACAACCGACGCGTATAAACGGCTATAGCTGAAGGATTCCAGGTTTCGGGCCGACTCCTCCAGAAATGGCCGCCGGACTGTGTCCGAGAAATCACGCCGGAGGCCATCGGCACCGCTCATCGATCTGGGAGTCGCGACAGACTTGCCGCTCTTGAAGTCGATCGCCCGTCGTCTGCATGGCCCGGGACGCCCGCCCGCCGCGTCCGCCCGGGTGTTTCTCTGCCTGGGCGCCGCGGCTTCAGTGTTGTCTGTGCCGATCGTGATCGTCGTCGGCGGGCGGGCGGCGATGATGCTCGACACGGGCCAGCAAATCGTGGCTTCGTTCGCCGCCGCGGCCGCGGCATTCCTGGCCACCCGCGCCGCCCCCGACAAGGTCAAGTTCGTCGGACGCGGCATCGCCCTCACTCTGTGCTTTCCCGGACCGGGTCTATTCCTGTGGTGGCTGGAGGATGGCGGGTGGCTGCCGCGCGGCATGGGAGCCGGTGTCTTCGCCATCGGTGTCCTTGTGCTCACCGCGACCATGGCCCGAGCCATCTTCGCGGGCATGCCGCGGGCACGGGTGCTGCGGGTCGCGCTGGATACGGCGATGCTTCTTGCCGCCACTCTGACCGTGCTGCTCGTGCTGTGGCACAGGACCTTCGACTCGGACACGCTGAACGCCAGCAACGCCGCCAACATCGTGGTCGCGACTGCCATGCTCTCGATACCGGCGGCCGCATTCCTGGCCTTGCTCGATCGGGCGGCGCCTCTGCGTCTGCGCGGCCCGTACAGCGTTCTTGCCGGCATGGGCATGGCGGGCGTAGCGATGTCGGGCTGGCTGTTGTCCACGGCGCCGGCCGCCGTTTCTCTGTTCGACGCCACCGTCCAGCCCACCGACTACGCTATCTCGGCCGGCGTCCTGCTTTGCGCCTACGGCGCCATGACCTGGGACCCGGTGGCGCGGCCCGCGTCCGGCTCCGGCCGATTCATGCAGGCGGCCGTGGACATGTTTCCTCTGTTCGCCGTCGGAGTGTGTGTCGGGTTGCTGCTGCTCTGGCCGATCGACGCGGCCGACCTGCAGATCGTGAAAGCGGGCACGGCGGCTGCGGTCGTGCTGGCCCTGACCCGGCAGATGCTTCTGACGACCACCGAACGTCGCGCCAGCCGCGCCGAACGCAACGCGTCGGCGAGATTGCAGGCCGAGCTGCGCGGCCGCGAGTCCGTACTCCGGTCGCTTTCGCACGTGGAGATCGCCGCGACGCCCGAGGCGACCGCGAAGTACATCTGCCGCGAAGCCCTGACAATCGACGGCGTTGACAGCGCGGCCGTGGTCGCGTTCCTCTCCGAAGACCAGGCAGTCCTCCTCGGCGGAAGCCATGTCGAGGATATCGCCGTCGGCCATCGCCGCGGCTTTCCGCCCCAACGAGCAAAGGAGTTGCATGCCAGGGCCGCCCTCGGAGCCTGGTGCGAGTCCGAGCGACCGGAGACCGCGGCCACCCAGCAAAGATCGATATTCGGCCCCGACATCCGCGGCGTGACTCACGCCCCGCTGGTGTGGAACGAAGCCGTCGTCGGCGTCGTCAGCCTGGCCACGGCCCGCGAGACGCTGCCCGATGTGCTGGCTGAGCGCCTTGCGACCGCCCGCGAGTTCGGGCTTGTAGCGGGACCCGTGCTGGGCCCGGCGCTCGAGAACCGCCGCCGGCTGGAGATCGTCCGCGAGGGCGTGTCGCGCATCATCGAGAGCGGCGCCTTCCATCCCGTCTTCCAGCCCATCCTCGATCTTTCGAGCGGCCGGACGGTGGGGTTCGAAGCCCTGACACGCTTCGACGGCGGCCGACGCCCGGACCACTGGTTCGCGGACGCGGAGGCGGTTGGACTCGGGATCGAGCTGGAGACCGCCACGCTGAGGGCCGCCCTCTTCGACGCGGAGGGCTTGACTCGGGGTGCATATCTCAGCATCAACGCCTCACCGAACCTGGCCGGTGCGCTGATACCACTGCTGGCGGCGCTCGAGTCGGTGGACCGCGACATCGTCGTGGAGATCACCGAGCAGGCGCCGGTCGCCAGCTACCTGCGTCTGCGCGAGGCGCTCAGCAGTCTGCGCGGCCACGTTCGAATCGCGGTAGACGACGCGGGTGCGGGCTACGCCGGGCTCCAGCACATCCTCGAGATCGGGCCCGACATCGTGAAGCTGGACATCTCCCTGGTCCGCGGCGTCAACTCCGATCCGGCCCGACGGGCCCTCATCGCCAGCATGGTGAGCTTCGCGGCGGAAACCCGCTGCACCCTCCTGGCCGAGGGCATCGAGACCGACGAAGAACGGGCAACGCTCCGAGCCCTGGGCGTCGAGCTCGGCCAGGGCTACCTGCTGGGCCGGCCCGCGACTCTGGAGCAGATCGGCCTGGAAAGAGCGGCCGCCCGGGCGGCGACACGAGTCCGGCGGAAACCCGCCGCGTAACTCCGCCATCGATGGACCGCCGTACGAAACGAAACGACCCGGCACGCCGGACCGGCCGTGACTCCGCTCACCATCGCGGTTGAAGGAGACGCGGAATGAGCAAGGTCGAATCGGTTGAGTCGGTGGTGTCGCACGACGGCACGACGATCGCATACGAGCAGTCCGGTGCCGGACCGGCGCTGATCCTGATCGGAGGTGCGTTCGGCGAACGCACCTCGGCAGCGGGCATGGCGGCTCTGCTGGCGCCCCGGTTCACCGTCTTCGCCTACGACCGGCGCGGCCGCGGCGGCAGCGGCGACACGCAGCCGTACGCGGTGGAGCGCGAGGTCGAGGACCTCGAGGCGCTCATCGACCGGGCCGGCGGGGCCGCCTTCGTGTATGGGCACTCGTCCGGCGCCGCGCTGGCCATCGAGGCGTCCGCCGAGGGGCTCCCGATCGGCAGGCTCGTCCTCTACGAGCCGCCCTACATCGTGGACCAGGGCCGGGCCCCGATACCGCCCGACTTCGAGTCCCGACTCCGCGCCGCGGTTGCGGCCGGACGCCCCGGCGATGCCGTCGAGGCATTCTGGGAAGTGGCCCTGCAGATGCCTCCCCAGGCGATCGCCGATGCTCGCAAGGCCCCGTTCTGGCCTCATCTAGAAAGCCTCGCCCATACCCTGCCGTACGACCAGGCGATCGTCGCGCCGCACCAGGCGGGGCGCCCCCTGCCCGCGGAGTGGGCCCGCAAGATAACGCTGCCGACCCTCGTCCTGGACGGCGGCGACAGCCCGACCTACATGCGCAACGCCGTTGCCGCGGTCGCCGAGCTGCTGCCCAACGCCGAGCGGCGAACCATCCCGGGTCAGGGCCACGGCGCCCCGCCGGACGTGATGGCTCCGATCATCACCGAGTTCCTGGAGCGCTGATACATTTCGGTTTCACGGCCGCGATAGACATGGAGCGACATGGCTGAAGTGCTGCTGTTCCACCACGCTTTGGGTCAGACCACGGGGTTCCTGGCTTTTGCCGAGAGGCTGCGCCGCGCCGGGCACACCGTGCACACTCCCGATCTTTACGACGGTCGCGTCTTCGACAGCATCGACGACGGGGTGGCGTTCGCCCGCGAGACCGGTTTCGAGAAGATCATCGAGCGCGGCGTTGCCTCGGCCGATGGGCTCGCCGACGGGCTCGTCTATTGCGGATTCTCGCTCGGGGTGTTGTCGGCGCAGAAGCTGGCCCAGACTCGAGCCGGCGCTCGAGGCGCGCTGCTCCTCCACGGCTGCGTGCCGGTGAGGATGTTTGGGCCGGCGTGGCCGGCGGATGTGCCGGTGCAGATCCACGCCATGGACGCAGACCCATGGTTCGTCGATGAAGGCGACCTGGACGCCGCCCGCGAGCTCGTGGCTTCGGCCGCGAAGGCCACGCTATTCCTATACCCCGGCAGCGGCCACCTGTTCGCCGATTCGAGCCGGCCGGACTACGACGCGGCGGCGGCGGCTCTCCTCATACAGCGCGTGCTGGACTTCCTCGCCACCGCATAGGTCGGCCCGATCTGCCAGACGGCCTATGGCAATGCCGGCGTCGCAGTGGAAGAATGCTCGCAATGAGTCGCCGCCTCGACGGGCTGCCAGCTCGCCCCAAGCGGAGGCTCGAAGGTGGGGTGACGGCCATGCGACTCGTGACGATTCAACCGGAGTCGGGACAGGCGGCGGATCCGTGGGGTTACCGGGTAGCAGTTGTGCTCCCGAGCGCTCGCCTGCTGCCGGTCGTGGCCCTGGCGCGACTGACGCCAGACTTGCTGTCTGAGGAAATCGACGGACTCGACCTGGCCCGAATCATGTCGCTCGATCCTACCGGCGAGGTGCTCAAGCGGGCGCTGTCTCGAGTCTCCGACGCGGCGCTCGACGAAGTGTCCATCGATCCTGCGACCGTCAGGCTGGCGGCGCCCATCCCGCGGCCGGGGAAGATCGTCGGAGTGGGCAACAACTACCTCGAGCACCTACGCGAGCAGGGCCTCGACAGGCCCACGCGGCCCACGCTCTTCTCCAAATTCTCCAATTCGGTCGTCGGCGACGGAGCGCCGATCCGAAGACCGGCCGGCACTGAGGCCCTCGACCTGGAGGCCGAGCTGGCGGTCGTGATCGGCCGACGCGCGACACGTGTTGCGGCGGCCGACGGGCTCGCGTACGTGGCCGGCTACTGCGTCGCCAACGACGTGACGGCCCGCGACTGGCAGGGCAAGACCGGCGCCGCCGGCGACGGGCAGTGGTTCAGGGCCAAGGGCTCCGACACATTCCTGCCTCTCGGCCCGGCCCTGGTCACCGCCGATGGGCGCGATGGCCGCGGGCTGCAGATCCGGTCGTGGCTCACCAAGGCAACGGGGCCGTCGGCCGGCCAGGAGATGCTGATGCAGGACGCCAACACGTCCGATCTGCTGTTGGGTGTCGGCGAACTCGTCAGCCTCATCTCCGCCGAGATCACCCTCGAGGCGGGCGACATCATCATCACGGGCACACCGAGCGGCGTCGGTGTCTCCCGCAAGCCGCCGATCTTCATGGAGCCGGGCGACGTCGTCCGGGTCGAGATCGAAGGCATTGGCTCGCTGTCCAACCCGGTTGTCGATGCGGCCGGTCGGGCACCCGATGGATCGCCGGCCGCGCGGTTCGAGGCCGAGGCCGTGCTCGCCTAGCGGGACGGCGGCCGCGGACGGCCGCGTTGCCTACGGACCGGGCGCGAAGTAGCCGGTCACGTCCAGGATTACTTCGACTGTGGCCCCTGGCGTCGCCGCATACGTGGCGGACAGCGTGCCGCCCGAACCTAGCCCGACGGTCACGCCATTGGCGCGAGTGTCGCCAATGGGGAAGTTGATCGTCGAGGTGCTTGGCGAGTCGATCGGGTTGGGACCCAGGAACACCGAACCCGAGCGGGTCTGGCCGGTCACCGTGAGGTTGCCGGTCACCGCGGTCGCCCCGGCGATCACGCCGCCCAAGCCCGTGACCTGGAACGTTCGGGCGAGATTCGAGTGGAACGGACCCGAGAGCCCGACCGAGATTCTCGGGTCGAGGATGCGGCTTGGTGTGAGTGGCACGAACAGGTCGCCGCCCGGACCGGCAGCGAAGTAGCCGGTGACGTCGAAGACGATGTCAACCGTCGCCGACGAGCCGGCACCGACGAAGGTCGCAGAGAGCGTTCCGCCGGCGCCGAGCGCGACGGTGACGCCGTTCGCCCGGTTGTCGCCGATCGGGAAGTTGAGTGTCGAAGTGGCCGGCGAGTTGGTCGGGTTGGGGCCGAGGAAGACGGAGCCGGCACTGGTCTGGCGGGTCACGGTCAGGTTGCCCGTAACGGCCGACGCCCCCGCGAGCACGCCGCCCTGGCCGCTCACCTGGAACGTACGGGCGAGGCTCGAATGGAGCGGCCCGGAGAGCCCGACCCCGATTCGACTGTCGAGGATTCGGCTCGGCGCGAGCGAGGAGAACGAGGCGCCGCCCGTTCCCGGCGCGAAGTAGCCGGTGACGTCGAAGATCACCTGCGCAGTGGCCGCAGATCGCGCCACGTACGTCGCGGACAGGGTCCCTCCCGGACCCAGGGCGACGGTCACGCCGTTGGCCCGGTTGTCGTGGATCGGAAAGTTGATCGTCGAGGTCGCCGGCGCGTCGGTCGCGTCCGGGCCCAGAAAGACGAAGCCCGAGTGGGTCTGAGCGGTCACGGTCAGGTTGCCGGTGACGGCGGTCGCCCCGGCCAGCACACCGCCCATGCCGGTGACCTGGAACGTTCGGGCCTGGCTCGACTGGAACGGACCCGAGAGCCCTACGCCATGGCGAGAGTCGAGGATGCGGCTCGGCGTGAGCGGCACGAACGATGCCGGAGTCGCGGGCGGCGCCGTTGGAACCGTGACCGCGGTGACGCCGGCGAGCGTACCGACGAGCACCTCATTACTCCACAGCGTGGGCGAGATGAAATGGGCAACCGATCCGACCGAGATCGAACCGAGCGTCGCGCCGGTGGCGGGGTTCAGCGCCACCAGCCGGCCGGTCGAGATGTTGACGCTCCAGACCGCGCCGCCGCCGACGACCGGGGAACCCCCGGCCGCGCTCGTCTGCCAGCCGGCGGTCAGCGATCCCCCGGACCCGACCGTGACCTGCCGCAACGAGCCGAAGCACGGCACGTAAACGGTTGAGCCGCTAATTGCCGCGCCGCCGAATCCGCTGCATACGCCGGCTGAATCGACCTGGCCGCCAATTCCGCCGAGCGCCCCCTGGTGAAGGACGTAGCCGGTGCCGCTCTTGCCGGCGATGAACACCCATCCACCCGGCACGAGCACCGGGGCCAGCGACCCCAGATCGGCGTCCCCGGCGTTGTCGGCGGCCCAGCCCGACGGCGCGAAGTAGTTGAGCAGCTGCAAGCTCGGCGAGAGTTCGAGGACGGAGTCGCTGCCGTCGAACGTGGTCGTCGAGGCGCCGTTCCCGACCGACACGTACAGATTGCCGGAGCCGTCGACGACCGGGCCCCCGGCCGCCCAGATGGCCCCTTCGCGCGACGTCGGGACGCTGTAGGAGATCGTGGGGCCGCTGCCGCTGGTCGGGACGCCGGCGACATATCCGACGTACTGGGCGCAGTCGCCGTCGAGGCCGCCGAATCCGATGTATACGTAGCCGTTGGCGACGGCCAGCGATGGGCGCTGCTGGTGGTTGCGCGGATCGTGGCCGGCAACATCCACGACGCGCGACCAGAGGACGGCGCCGGTCGCCGGGTTCAGGGCAGACAGAACGTGCTGGGGGCCCGTGACTTCGGCGACCACGAACAGCGAGCCTGTGGCCGAGTCGTACGCCGGGGTCCCCGTGATCCCGAGCGGATCGATGTTGCCACACGGCAATGTAGACAGCGGAACCGGTGTGCCCAGGTTCCGGTGCCACGCGACCACGCCTGTTACCGGGTCCAGCGAGTAGACGCTGTCCCCTTCGGTTGCGGCGATGACTTTGCCGTTGACGACCAGCGGCTCGGCGTAGACGGCGCCGTCGAGTGGCGTGGACCAGCTCTTGGTCATCGATCCGGTGAAGGCCGGGAACGACGGGTCGTCGCCGGTGTGGGCGTTGTTCTGGTGATACACGGGCCAATCGGCCGGCGAGGTCGCGGGCGTCGTCGTGGCGGACGTCGTCGTGGCGGGCGCGGCCGAAGCCTGGGGGCTCGGGCCGGACGCCGCCGGCGCCGCCGTCATGGCCGCTGCGGTGCAGGAGGCCGCGATCAGCGCGGACAGAGCCGAGACAAGGAACAGCCGTGAGACTGCCGCCGGCGACTCGCGGCGAACCTTTGTGCCGATCATCTTCCAGACCCCGCTTGCGCCCGCCGCATTCCCCCGGGCGAGCGGGGCCGATTGGCGGTCCCAGTGCGGGAGGGCGGTCAAGACAAGGTCGGCGGGTGGGCAGGAACGGTCAAGTCGGGTCACGCCCAGACCCGCCTGGCGCGCCCGATGCGGGTCGGGTACTCGTAGCCCAGCCGGTCGTAGCCACGCAAAGTCGGTGGGTCCGACGGCGTCCGAAGCGGCTATTCTCGTGAGACTAGTACGCCGGAAGCCGGGCCGCCCGAATTTCTGCGGCGTTCCGGAGGATCCTGACCAGGAGGCTGTTCGTGAGAGTCCTTTTCGTGGGTGGCACCGGCCTGATCAGCAGCGCCTGCACTCGGCTCGCCCTCGAACGCGGCATCGAAGTCGTGCACCTCAACCGCGCCAGCGGCGTCCACGCCATGGACGGCGTCACGACGCTCGTGGCCGACGTACGCGACGAAGCCGCCGCCGAAAAGGTGCTGGCCGGCCAGAAGTTCGACGCCGTGGTGGATTGGGTCGCCTACGGCGCCGACGACATCGAACGCGACATCCGCCTCTTCCGCGACCGGGCCGACCAGTTCATCTTCATCAGCTCGGCGAGTGCGTACGCGAAGCCGCTCGGCCGCTGGCTCATCCGCGAGGACCAGCCACTCGCCAATCCATATTGGGACTACTCGCGCGGCAAGATCGCGGCCGAGGAGCGGCTGATGCGGGCGTTTCGTGAGGAGGGCTTCCCGGTCACGATCGTCCGCCCGTCCCATACCTACGGCGACTGGTCGATGCCGCTGGCGTTGTGCAGCTGGGAAAAGCCGTTCAGCCCCATCGCCCGGTGGCGGGCGGGCAAGGCCCTCATCGTCCCCGGCGACGGCCAGACGCTCTGGACATTGACCCACAACAGCGATTTCGCGGTCGGGTTCGTGGGGCTGCTCGGCCGCCGGCAGGCCATCGGCCACGCCTTCCACATCGTTTCGGACGAAGCCCTGACCTGGGACGAGATCCACCGCCAGACCGCGGCCGCGGCGGGAGTGGAGTGCCGGATCGTGCACATCTCGACGGACTTCATCGCGGCCTGCCGCCCCGAGACGAACGGCCGGCTCCTCGGCGACGCGTCCGTCTGCTCGGTGTACGACAACAGCAAGATCAAGCGGTTCGTGCCCGAGTTCCGGCCCGTCGTGCCTTACGCCCAGGGCATAAAGCGGACCATCGCCTGGTTCGACGCCGATCCCGCGCGGCAGGAAGTGGACACGCCGATGGACGCCTGGATGGATCGCCTGATCGCGGCCTACGAGAAGGGCCTGGCCGGGGCTCGGGCGGAGTTCGCCCAGGGCTAGGCGGCTCGGATCGCCAGACTGAACCGCTCGCCGGCCGCGACTGCCTTGAAGTCAACCAGGCGCCAGGGGTGAGTCGCCTCGCCGTCCGTGCGACTGCCACCGCCCCAGCCGACCACGTCGCCGTCGCCCCGCAGCGCAACGGCGTGGAAGTCGCCCGCCGCGATCGCTGCCACCGCCGTCAGGTCCGGCGGGACCTCGAGCTGGCCGAAAGTGTTGTCGCCCCACGCCTCGACCGTGCCATCGGTGAGAAGCGCGAGACTGAAATCGCCTCCCGCCGATATCGCCTTGACTCGCTCGAGCCGGAACGGCACCGCCGCCTGACCCCAGGCATTGTCGCCCCAGGCGATGACAGTCCCCTCCCGAGTCAACGCCAGCGCGTGATGGTCGCCGGCCGAGATGCTCGTTATCCCGCCCAGCCCGGCCGGCACCCGAGTCGCCCCGTACGCGTCGTCGCCCCAGGCGGCAACCGTTCCATCGGCACGGAGGGCAAGCCCAAATCCGCCGCCTGCCGCAATCGCAATGACACCCGCTAGATCGTTCGGCACGTCGGTCTGGCCTCGGTCGTCGGCGCCCCAGGCCGCGACCGTGCCATCGGATCGCATGGCCAGGCTGAAGCCGTCACCGGCCGCCACCGCAACCACGTTGGACAGCCCCCGCGGAACGTCCGTCTGACCGACGGAGTCGTCTCCCCATGCACCGACTCGGCCGCCTTCGTCCACGGCCAGAGCGTGGTCGGTACCGGCCGCGATGGCCACGATGGTTCTCATCGGGATCGGGTTGATGCCGGCGACTACTCGCTCCGAGCCCCAAGAGAAGACCTCCTCCGGGGCGCCCCGCCGCCCGTCCGCGTCGATGGCATCCGACCACACCGGCGACGTGAACGCCAGCAGGATCAGGCCGATGCCGGCCACGAGGATGGCCTTGTCGGGCGCCACATCCCAGACCCCGCCCGGCATGCCGCTCGTCCGGGCGATCGATGCCAGGTCGCCGTTCATCAACTCGAGGGCGCTGGCGCCGGCAAGCAGCGCCGTACCTGCCGCGGCGCATTGCCACAGCCGACTTTGCCACTCCCACGAGCCGACCGCCGACAGGCACGATTCGGCGAGAACGAAGAGGCAGAACAGCTGCACCGACATGATCGACCCGCTGATCCACGGGGCCACATGAAACGCGTCGAGGATGCCGCCCACCGGCTGCACCGCGTCGTAGCCCGACATCGGCATCAATTGACCCAGCCCAGAGGTAAGAACCAGGGCCGTGAACGCCGCGGCAAACTGGACCATGTCCACGAACGACATCGTCCGGCGTCGGCGCGTTCTCTCCAATCCGACGGCGAGCAACGCCGGTCCGATGTACGAGGCGAGCGCCACAGCGACCGCCACTGCCGCAGAGCGCAGCCCGAAGGACCACCCGAGACCGGCGATCGCCTGCGGCGTGGTCCAGACGATCGCTCCCGCCAGGACGAGCCGCGCCGAGCGCCAGGCATCCGGCCGCCACAACAGGACCGCCGCCGGAAGCAGAGTGGCAGTGCAGCCGTAGGCGAGCCGCATCAGCAGGTCCGCGACGGACGCCCAGGGGGTCACGACCGCCGCGTACGCCTGCACTGCCGCGAGCAGGACGAAGCACCACATCGGCAGCGTGGCTCGAACCAGCAGCCGATCGGCGGGGTGCGGACTCCGCGCCCGGCGTGGAGGGTCGGGGTAGACCAGGCTGCCGTCCAGCCGGTCGTCCACGATCAGGCCCTCGGACGGCCGCGTGCGTC
>Ga0302323_100003091_pt1 | contig 13541 bp, 8 predicted proteins | sample Fen_T0_3_FD_201950 | JGI IMG/M metagenome (GOLD analysis project Ga0302323, IMG submission 201950) | Peat permafrost microbial communities from Stordalen Mire near Abisko, Sweden - Fen_T0_3 | ecosystem: Environmental > Terrestrial > Soil > Wetlands > Permafrost | place: Sweden: Abisko... | reverse complement strand
CCTTCGTCACATACGCGTGCGTTCGCAGCTCGAAGTTGGGCTTCTTGAGCAGCACCGGCAGGATCGTCGTCTGCGGCGACGCCTTCGAGTACATGTAGCAGCCGTAGCCTTCGCAGAAGCCGCAGAAGTTGCAGGGCCCCAGGCGCACGCCGTACGGGTTCGTATAGGGCTGCGAGCAGTTCGCGGCCGGCGCCGGATAGGGATTGAAGCCGACCTCGCGCGCCGCCTTCTCGAACAGCTGGGCACCCAGCGTATTCGGCAACGGCGGCGTCGGGAACTCGCTGCTGCGCCGCCCCTCGAGCGGATTGCCGCCGGCGACGATCTTGCCGTCCAGGTTGCCGGCCTTGCCGGAGGTGCCGAATACCTTCTCGGCGAAGTCGTAGAACGGCTCGAGCTCGTCGTAGGTGACGCCGTGATCCTGCAGGTTCATGCCCGCGGGGATGAACTTCTTGCCGTAGCGCGCCTCGTAGTGGGTGCGCATCTGCAGTTCCTCGGGCAGGTTGCGGTAGTGCATCCCGTTCCAGTGGAAACCCGCGCCACCGACGCCGTTGCCCAGCAGAAACGAGCCGTGCTGCCGATACGGCACGGCGAGGTCGTCCAGTCCGTGGCGGATAGTGACCGTCTCGCCGGCCAAGCCCTGGAACAGCTTGCCGCGCACCGAGTAGGACAACTCGTCGACGACCTTGGGATACTGCGCATCCGTCGGCGTGTCCTGCATCGCCCCGCGCTCCAATGCCACCACGTTCAGGCCCGCGTCCGTGAGCTCCTGGGCGAGGATCGCGCCGGTCCAGCCCAGGCCGACGACGACGCAGTCGACCTTTTCCTTCTTGATTGCCATCTCTCAGCCTCGCCGACCGTCGATCGACACCGGGCCATACGGATACTTGGCGCCCGGCTGGTCGACCCAGTCCGCAAAATCGGCGCGCGCGCCAGGAAAGCCGACCATCTTCCAGCCGACCATGTTCTTGTTGCCACCGTGGATCGGGTCCGCGAAGAAACCCTCCTTCGCGTTGGCGAGAAGGTAGCCGAAGAAAGTGCGCGCGGGCACCGCGTCGAGCTCTATCTTCGAGTGCTCGAGCTCGCCGAGCACCTTCTCCTGCGTGGCGGCGTCGAGCTGCGCGAACTTCTTTCCGCCGTACGCCTTCACGCACCAGTCGTCGCAGGCCGCGATGCCGTGGCGATAGATGTCGCGCGGCGCGAGGCTCAGCTGGTAGCCCATCTCCGGAGCCTGGTCCGGATGGAACGGGCCCTGCATGTACCAGAGCTTGCCATGCCCGTAAGGCGTCTCCATCTGCCGGTCGATGAACTGCGGCACGCCGGCCTTGATCGCGCCCGCGCCAAGCGCGTCCTCGGGGATCAGCCGATCGAGCGCCGCGTGCAGGAACGTCCACTCGGCGTCGGTGAAGTAGGTCGGCTTGTAGTTCGAAGCGGCGGCGTCCGACCCGGCCTGGCCCACGCACGCAGCCTGCGTCAGTGCGGCACCCGCGGTAACGCTCGTGGCGGGCACGATGGCCAGCACCTGGCGCAGGAAGCGCCGACGCGGCTCATCACCTTGCGACATGACTGTTCTCCCAAAAAGGAATGAGGGGCCGCGGCAGCACGATGGCTGCCCCGCAGGGCATGCGATACCGCGGCCCTTCAGCGCATCCACTTGCGCGGCCACAGGGCAACGCGCGCCTTGCCAAGCGAGTCGCTCCCGAACTGCGGAGAACTGCGCGCGCCGCGGCGGATATACATCGGGCAGTATATGAAAGATGGAATGCCACAGACGCCCGCTGCGACTTGTGCCGGTTCGTCGCGATGGATGCGTTCGCCCGCGGGCGAACGCACCGGCCGCACGCCCCGACCGTTCAGTGCGGCAACTTGAACGAGGCCGCGGTGCTCGCGAGGGCACTCGCCTGGACCTCGAGCGATTGCGCGGCGGCGGCGGCTTGTTCCACGAGCGCCGCGTTCTGCTGCGTCGCGAGATCCATGTCGGTGACGGCGACGCTCACCTGCGTGAGTCCGTGGCTCTGCTCCCTCGACGCCGAAGAGATCTTCTCGGTGATCGTGTTGACCAGCGTTATCGCCTCGATCAGTTCACCCATGGTGCCACCGGCTTGCTCGACCAGCGTGGCACCGACCTCGATGCGCGAGTTCGAATTGACGATCAGGTCCTTGATCTCCTTGGCCGCCGTCGACGAACGCTGAGCCAAGGTGCGCACCTCGCCGGCGACAACGGCGAAGCCGCGCCCCTGTTCGCCCGCCCGCGCAGCCTCGACCGCGGCATTGAGCGCGAGGATGTTGGTCTGGAAGGCGATGCCTTCGATGATGGACGATATCTCGGAGATCGCCGTGGAACTGCGGCTGATCTCGGTCATCGTGGAGACGACGCGCGACACCACGTCGTGCCCGCGGCGCGCGATCTCGGAGGCCGAGGACGACAGCTCGCTCGCGCGCTGCGCGTCGCCGGCGTTCTGCGAAACGGTGTTCGAAAGTTCGCTCGTGCTGGCCGCGGTTTCCTCGAGCGATGCAGCCTGCGACTCGGTGCGCGCCGAGAGGTCGGCATTGCCGGCGGCGATCTCGCGCGTGGACCGCGCGATCTGGGCGCTGCCGTCGAGCAAGGAGTGCACGATGCGGCGCAGGCTGTCCTGCATGTCGACCAGGCCATTCAGCATGCGGCCCATCTCGTCATTGGAGCGCACCGGGATGTCGTGGCTCAGGTCGCCGCCGGCGATGCGCCCGAAGTGACCGATGGCCGCGTTCACCGGGCCAAGAATCGCGCGCCGCAACACGACCCAGCTGATGAAGGCGGCCAGCAAACCGGCAGCCATCGCAGCAATGGTGCCCATGCGAAGGCGCTGATAGGTCCGCTCCACGGACTCGTAGTCGCTCTGCGCCTGCGCGAACTGATAGTTCTTGAGTTCGTTGGCGGCATTCTGCATGACCGTATAGATCTTGCCGACACTGAACAGCCGCTTGAGGATCTCGTCCTTGTCGGCGCGCACGGTGGCCTCGCGGAACGCATCCAGCTCGCGCTCGGTGGCCTCGTACTGGGTCGTCACGATCGCGGCCAGCTTGTCCTCGCCGGCGTCGCGCGGCAGCGCCAGGTAGCGCTTCCAAGCCTGCGCCGCGGCGTCCCTGACCTCCTTCTCCTTGACGTACATGTTGATCGCGTCGGGGGAGCCCGGATTGATCGCCGCCCGATCCAGCGAGGTGCGCTGGCGACCGACCATGATCGCCATCTCGCCGACCGCGATCGACTTGGGCAGTTGCTCCGAATACGTCCGGCGGTTCGCATCGTTGCTGCTGGTCATGCCGACGACGCCGAAAACGCCAATGCAAAGCAGCAAGAACCCGAGAAAGCCCATCGCGACGGCGAGGCGGCCACCGATTGTGAGGCGTGAAAACGACATGTGGATAACCTTCGAAAGGTACGGCCCCACGGATGGGGCCGCGACCGGATTGCGGGTGAACTCTGCCCAATATCGGCCATTGACCCCCACTCCTTGAGGTCCGTCTTGTTGAATCGGGCACAGTCGCGGCGCTCGCGCTGGCCGGACAGCTCCGCTAGGTCGCCGTCGCTGCGGTCCGCGATGCGGTCGCCCTCGGGGTCTGCAGCCGCCTTCAGCCGGCTCGAAGCGCAGCCGGGGCCCGGGCTGCGTGTAGCATCGGCGCCCTGGCTCGACAGCCAGGGCGGGAGCCGGCCGACACGACCGGAGCGGCGGCAATCCCCCACCGCTCGCACACCCCGCCACCCCGCATTGCCCGTCACATGCCCAGTTTCGTCTCCCGCCACCCCGCCCCCGCGCCGACAAGCGTCGGACGCATGACCTACGGCCAGACCTGGTGGGGTGCGCAGTGGCTGCAGGCGCTGACCCAGATCGACCACGAGAGCCGGCTGCCGCGCGGACGGGCCTATGCCAATCGCGGCGCCGTCCTCCGTCTGGACGTGAGCGGCGGCCAAGTGCATGCACGGGTCCAGGGCTCGCAGGGGCAGCCCTATGTCGTGCAGATCGACGTCCCGCCGACGCCCGTCGCCGACGCGGCGCGGCTGGTCGAGCGCCTGGCCAGCGATGCCGGCCTGATCGGACGGCTGCTCAATCGCGAGCTCGACCCCGTCGTCCTGGAGGAAGCCAGGCGGCTGCAGATCGCCGTGTTTCCCACGCGCTGGAGCGACCTGCGGATGACCTGCTCCTGCCCGGACTGGGCGGTGCCCTGCAAGCACCTGGCCGCGGTGGTCTACGTCCTCAGCCGCGAGATCGACGGCGATCCGTTCCTGGTTTTCAGCCTGCGTGGCCTGGACCTGCCCGCGTTGATGCGCTCGCACGGCGTGCGCATCGACGACCGTCCCTCGGCGCGCATCCCCGCCGCGCAGGACCTGCTGTTCGCCGCCCCGCCGGCCCGTGCGGGCGCCAGCTCCGATGCTGCGCCGGATCCCGCGGCGCCGGCGCGCCTGGATTTCACGACCCTGCCCGATCTGCGCGAGCCCTTGTGGCGGCTGCTGCCGGCCAGCCCGGTCTTCTATCGCGGCGGCGACTTCCGCGCGCTCGCCCAGCGCGTGATGGCCCGGGTCGCGCGTCATGCGCGCCAGCAGCTGGAGACCATGCCGTCGACGCCTGACGACGCGGCGTTGCCCGAGGGCCGCCTGCAACTGGTGGCCGACGCCCACGGCCGATTGGCGGTGAGCGGCGCGCAGCGCGCCGGCGCGGCGCTCGGCGCGTGGGCCGATCTTCTGCATGGCCTGGCGGACGTGGCGCCCGCGCGGCTGGCGGACCTGTCGACCGAACTCGCCGCGCTGCACACGCTGCGCCTGCTGGCGCTGCACCTCGTCGCGCAGGGCGCGATCGTGCCGCAGGTCTTCATGGCCGACGCGCACACGCTCGGCTTGCGCTGGTGCGCCGCCGAACTCGACCCCACGGTGCGCGCCATGCTCGCGGACGCGGCGCAGGCGTGGCCTGCGCAGCTCGTGCTGCGACGCACCGGCCGCAAGAAGGAAGCCCTCGCCGCGCCCGTGCAGGTCCGCCTGCTGTTGTCGGCGCTGCTGACCCAATTCGTGGCTGCGGCGGACGGCGCAGCGAGCGAGAAGGGCGCGACCGACAAGGTCATCGCGCTGTTCTTCCGCACCGGGCAGGCGCGCTTCGACGGCCCGGGCGAGGCCACCGTCGCCGGCGGCATCCATGCGTGGCTGGCCCGCCTGCACCTGGCGGCGCACTCGCACGTTCCGGTGCTGCGCGTGGAGGAAAACGCGGCCGATGACGGCTTCGCGCTGTCGATCGCCGTGGCCGACGAGGCCGCTCCGGCCACGGCGCCCACGCCGCTCGCGCAGGTGCTCGAGCGGCCGGCCTGGGCCGAACGCCGCACCGAGCTGCTCGGCACCGTGGCGATGCTGGCCGAGTTCCATCCGCCGCTGGCCGACTACGTGCGCCAGGGGGCGCACGAGCCACTGCGGGTGGAGCCGCAGGCGCTGGCGCCCCTGCTCTTCGAGACCCTGCCCGCGCTGCGCCTGCTGGGCATCCGCACGCTGCTCGCGCGCTCGCTGGAGCGGCTGCTGCGCCCGCGCCCGTCGATGCAGCTCAAGACGAAGCGCGGCGGCGGCACCGGCCTGCTAGATACCGACGCCCTGTTCTCCTTCGAGTGGAAGGTGGCGCTGGGCGACGCCCGCATCACCCCGGCGCAGTTCGAGCGCCTGCTGGGGCGCGCCAGCGGGGTCGTCAAGTTCCGCGGCCAGTACGTCTATCTCGACCCGGCCGAGGTGGAGCAGCTTCGTGCACGCCTGGCCCGGCCGGCGCCGCTGTCCGGTGCCGACCTGCTGCGCGCAGCGCTCTCCGGCGAGATCGACGGCGCGCCGATCGGCCTGGACAAGGCCGCCGAGAAACTGCTCGAGGAACTCGCCAGCTGCGCCGACGTCGCGCCGCCCGCGGGCCTGCAGGCCACGTTGCGCCCCTATCAACAGCGCGGCTACGCCTGGCTGTGGCGCAATGCCCGCATGGGCCTGGGCAGCGTCATCGCCGACGACATGGGCCTGGGCAAGACGCTGCAGGTGATCGCGTTGCTGCAGCGCCTCAAGGAAGACGGCGCCCTCGACGAGGGCCGCTGCCTCGTCGTCGTGCCGACCAGCCTGCTGACCAACTGGCAGAAGGAAGTCGAACGCTTCGCGCCCGCGTTGCGCGTGGACGTCTTCCACGGCGCCAGGCGCGAGCTGGCCGCGACGCGGCCCGACGTGCTGCTGACCACCTACGGCGTGGCGCGCCGCGAGACGGCGCTGCTGAAGTCGATGCGCTGGCGCCTGGTCGTCATCGACGAGGCGCAGAACATCAAGAACGCCGCCGCCGCGCAGTCGCGCGCCGTCAAGGACATTGTGGCCGACGGCTACGTCGCCATGAGCGGCACGCCGGTGGAGAACCAGCTGTCGGAATATTGGTCGATCATGGACTTCGCGCAGCGCGGCTACCTGGGCGGCCCGACGCACTTTTCGCGCGAGTTCGCACTGCCGATCCAGGTCCACCGCGACGCCGCGGCCGCCGAGCGCCTGCGCAAGGTGATGGCCCCGTTCGTGCTGCGCCGGCTGAAATCGGACAAGTCCATCATCGGCGACCTGCCCGACAAGGTGGAGCAGGACCAGTTCTGCACGCTGAGCCGGCAACAGGCCGCGCTCTACGAGGCGGTGGTGCGCGAGGGGCTGGCGAGCATCGCCGGCGTGTCGGACACCTTCCGCCGCCAGGGCCTGGTGCTGCAGATGATCCTGGCACTCAAGCAGGTGTGCAACCACCCGGCGCACTACCTGAAGCAGCAGAGCGCCGCCGTCGACGAGTCGGGCAAGACGCTGCGCCTGCTCGACCTGCTCGAGGAGATCCACGCCGCCAACGAGAAGGTGCTGGTCTTCACCCAGTTCCGCGAGATGGGCGCGCTGCTGCAGGCCATGCTGCGCGAACGCCTCGGCCACGAGCCGCTGTTCCTGCACGGCGGCGTGGCGCGCGCCCGGCGCGACCAGATGGTCGAGCGCTTCCAGAACGAGCGCGGCGAGCGCGTGTTCCTGCTGTCGCTCAAGGCCGGCGGCACCGGATTGAACCTGACCGCCGCGAACCACGTGGTGCACTTCGACCTGTGGTGGAACCCGGCCGTCGAGGCCCAGGCCACCGACCGCGCCTACCGCATCGGCCAGCAGCGCCACGTGCAGGTGCACCGCTTCATCACGCGCGGCAGTTTCGAAGAACGCATCAACGCGATGATCCGCTCCAAGCGTGCGCTGGCCGAGATGGCGGTGGGCAGCGGCGAGACCTGGATCGGGCAGCTGCCGCCGGCGCAACTGCGGGCGATGTTCAGGCTGGACCGAAGCCAGCAGTGACAGGCATGCGCCGTCCGGCGCCGCGGCTGCGCGCCGCGGTCAGCGCGTCGCCTGGCGCAGGTAGGCGATCAAGGCCTGGCGATCGGCCGGATTCGGCAAGCCGATGAAGCCCATGATCGTGCCCGGCGCGACGGCAACGGGGCTCTCGACCCAGCGCGCCAGCATCGTGTCGTCCCACTCGAAGCTCTGCGACTTCAGCGAGTCGGAGTAGCTGAAGCCCGGCAAGCTGGCCACCCGGCGGCCGAACAGCCCGTGCAGGGTCGGGCCGACCTTGGGCGCGCTGCCGGCCGCCACGTCGTGGCATGCCGTGCAGCGCATGAACAGGCGCTGGCCATGGGCTACCTGCGCGGCGTCGTCGGCCGCCGCGCTCGCCTGGGCCACGGCCGCCAGCGGTAGCGCCTGCAGGGCGGCCATGCTCACCACCAGCGCGGCGCTGCGCACGACGCGTCGCGTCGGCTTGGGCAATTCTCTTCGTTCCATCTTGAACCTTTGTTGGTACCCGTGTCGTACGCTCACGCCTGCCGGCCCGCCAAGCGCTCGAGGAAATCGGCGATGGCGTCGGCCCAGGCGCGCGGCTGCTGGTCGGTGATGTCGATGCCGCCGCCCGCCAGCGCCACGAGCTCGAAGTCGGGCCGCAGGCGATGCGCCGCGAGCGAGGCCTGGTGCAGCATGTCGCCGCTGTTGGTGAGGATCATGGTCGGCTGGACGAGCTCCAACAGGCGCGCCTCCTGCCGGTAGGAGAAAGCGGCGTGATGGCCATACCAGTAGGCGCCATGCGACAGCGCGGCCAGCGCCTGCACGACGTAGTCGCCGATGCGAGCGGCATCGATGCTGCCGGCCGCGTAGCGTTCGCGCACGAGCGCGATCTGCACCATGTGCTGCGCTTGCGGCAAGGCCGCGAACGCCTTCTCGCGCACGAGGATGTCGTCGATCATCGCCTGGCGCGCCGCATCGTCGACCAGCAGCACGCCGCCCAGCACCACGGCCTCGACGCGCGCCGGAAAGCGCAGCGCGGCCTCGTTGGCCACCAGCGCGCCGGTGTGATGCCCCGCGACGGGCACGCTCGCCAGCCCCAGGGCGTCGAGCACGAACGGCAAGACGGCGGCGTAGTCGGCGATCTGCGGCGCGCAGGGTGGCGGGTCGGACTGGCCGAACCCGGGCAGGTCGATCGCGATGGGGCGCAGGCCGCGCTCGATCAGCGGCGCGAAGACGCGGTCGAACTGGTGGGCGCTCATGATCGCCTGGTGCAGCAGCAGCAGCGGCCGCCCGTGCTGCGCGTCCAGGTAATGGATCTGGCCGTACGGGCCGTCGATGTAGCCGCGGCGCATGGACGATTTGGACATGGTTCGAAACCCCTTGTGATGGACGCCGGGCACGTCCAGGGCCGCAGCGGCTTGCCGCCGGCCACGGCGAGCACGCCCAATGTAGCGATGTCGCGCCGCACGGGCCCGGGACGGACGCGCCGCCGCTCGCTGGGTGGATACGCGCGCCGAACGCGGCCTGCGCGCGCCGGCGCAGGGGCGATGCTGCGCATCTTGTCCCACTCACCCGACAACCCCATGCATCCCCCGTTCCGAATCGCCACGCGCCTGGGCGCCGTCCTGCTGGCGCTGGGTGCCGGCGTCCACGCCGCCACGCCGGCCGCCGCATCCGCATCCGCATCCGCATCCGCATCCGCATCCGCATCCGCACCGTCACCGGCACCCGCCGCCTCGATCTCCGCGACGATGGCGCGCAACATGCGCGTCTACCGCGACTCGAAGATCGCCGACGTCGACCAGCTGCAACCGGCCGAGACGGTGGCCGGCTGCGCCGAGCGGGCGTTGCCGGTGGCGGCCGACCCGGCCAGCCGGCTCGACCCGGCCGCGTGGCAACAGATGCAAGCCTATTCGAGCCAGCACCAGGGGCTGGGCCTGATCGTGCTGATCGACGGCCAGGTGGTGGGCGAGGCCTACCGGCCCGGCGCCGGACCGCTCACGCGCACGCAGTCGCAGTCCATGCACAAGTCCATCGTCGGACTCGCCTACGGCGCCGCGCTGCGCGACGGCCTGATCAAGTCGCTCGACGAGCCGGTGTCGAACTACCTCGACGAATGGCGCGGCGACGCGCGCGGGCGCCTGCCGCTGCGCGCCTTCCTGACCATGTCCAGCCCCTTGCGCAACTTCTCCGTCTTCAAGCAGGAGCCACTGGGCATGCAGCTGATCTTCTCGGACGCGATCGACGCCGCCGCGCTGGCCACGCCCGTCGACGCGCAGGCGCCGCCGTTCGCCTACAAGAACGTCGACGCGCAGATCGCCGGCATGGCGCTGGAGCGTGCGATCGCGCGCGGCACCGGCCTGCGCTACGCGCAGTGGCTATCGAAGACGCTGTGGTGTCCGCTCGGCAACGCCAACGCGTCGGTCTGGCTGGAGCGCGACGGCGGCTCGCCGCGCTTCTTCGCCGACCTGCAGGCCGGGCTGCGCGACTGGGCGCGGGTCGGTCAGATGATCGCCGACGGCGGCCGCGTGGGCGCCAGGCAGGTGCTGCCGGCGGCCTGGCTGGCCGAGGCTGGCGCGCCCTCGCCCGCCAACCCGCAATACGGCTACCTGATGTGGCGCGGCAGCCCGTGGAAGGCGCAGCGCGGCTACAACCCGCAGACCGCGGTCACCATCCCGCACTCGGCGCCGTACGCGGTCGACGACCTGGTGTTCTTCGACGGCTTCGGCGGCCAGCGCGTCTACGTGAGCCCGTCGCGCCACCTGGTCATCGCGCGCACCGGCGAGACCGACATGAGCCTGGACGACGCCATCCTGCCCAACCTGGCGCTGGCCGGCATGCGCGGCCAGGCCAGGCCCTGAACGGCGCGCGCCGCCGCCGGCGCTGCGCCGGCGGCGGCCAGGGGCGGCCCGGCCGTACGAGCGGTGCCCGGCGGCGGTCCGGCTACGGATACACGATCGGGTATCTGCCCTCCCACCGGGGTGCACGGGCAGGCGGGCTCAGCCGCGGTCCAGGATCTCCAGCGCGGCCGCCTCACCGGTCTCCATCGCCGACTCCATGCCGTGCTCGAGCCGGCGCAGGTGCTCGCCGGCGAAGTGGATGCGCCCCGCCGGCTTGCCCATCTCGGCGGCGAAGCGGCGCACCTGGCCGGGCGCGAAGACGTGCTTGTTGCCGCCGACGAAGGGGTTGCGCGCCCAGCTGTAGCCGAGCGCGAACTCCAGCGCGCCGGCCATCGCCGGACGCACCCGGACCAGCTCGGCCAGCATGACCTCGACCTGGGCGTTGACGTCGGCCGCGTCCCAGCGGATCGCGCCGTCGCCGTTCATCCAGACCACCAGCGAATCGACCTTGCCGCTGTCGGGGTCCGTCAGCGCGAACGCGCGCTCGAACGGCGAGTCGGTCCACATCGTCGGCGGCAGGCCGTCCTTCTCCCAGTAGGGCTTGACGATGCGGAAGTGGAACTGCGTGGTCGCCGAGTAGAGCGCACCTTGCGCCGCGTCGGCCTGGGCCGGCGGCAGCGCGGGCGTGAACGCGATGTTGCGCACCGCGCTGAGCGGCGCGGCCATCACGATGTAGCGGCTGCGCAGCGTCTCGCCGGAAGCGAGGCGGGTCTCGACGCCGTCGGCGTCCTGGTTGACCGCCACCACCGGCTGGCCCAGGCGAACCGGGGTCTTGAGCGCGGCGGCCATCTTGCGCGGCAGCACGTCCGCGCCGCCCTCGATGTAGCTGCGGTTGTCGTTGCTGCTCGCGCCATACTGCGGCTTGTTCGGGTCGTTGTAGCCCTCCACGCGCACCCGGGCCAGGTCGCGGAAGATGCTCAGCGCCGAGGTGCCGGCCAGGCTGGGGCCGTTGAGGTCGATGTCGGCGAGCCGGATCGCCGCCTCGGACACGCCGATGGAGCGCAGGTACTCCGCCGCCGACACGTCGTAGGCCAGGTTGGCCGGCTCCAGCCAGGCCGCGGTGGACGTGAACGGCAGCTTGTCGAAGAACAGCCGGTTCTGCAGCAGGTAGGGCAGGACGGCGCGCTCGGCGCCGCGCGTCTGGTTGCGGCTGGACGCGGCCCAGTCGGCCGGCTTGACGGCCACGCCGCCGATATTGAGCAGGAAGTCGGTCGCCTTGCGATGCTTGCCGGTCAGGCCCACGCCGTGGCGGGTGCAGGCGTCGCGCACCCGTCCGTACAGCGCCCCCACCTCGCTGCCGCCCAGCTCGGCCTGGTAGCCGGCGACGCGTCCGGTGCGCAGGCGCCCGCCGACGCGGTCGGAGGCCTCGACGACCTGCACCTTGAGCCCCTGCGCCTCCAGCAGTTCGGCGGCGTGCAGGCCGGCCAGGCCCGCGCCCACCACCACCACGTCCCACGCCGTCTTGGTCAGCGCGAAGGCTTGCGGCGCGGCCACCGCGGCGGCCATGCCGCCCAGGAGCGTGCGGCGGCGCAACGGCCATGCGGACGGGGGCGTGGCAGGGGAAGTCTCGGACATGAAGATCGATCTCCAGAAATGGGAAGAGTCGGCAGAGGCCCGACCCCGGGATGAAGAAGCTTAGGCGCGCGTGCCGCCGCTGCCGATCGCCGCGCACGCCCTTGTTCGGCGTGCGAAAGAACGCCTTACTTGCGCTGCAGCCGCACCGGGCCGTCCGCCGCCAACGCCTGCCCGAGCCGCGCGCGGGCCGCGGCGTCGCCGGCGCCGAAGGCTTGCAGGAAGACGGTCGAGACCCGCACCGCGGCCGCCAGCGCGGCGTCCTGGCGCGGCCCCGGCAGGTCGAGGCGGCAGATCAGGCCGCCGAAATAGTGGTTCGCACCGGCGAGCACCAGCGCGTAGCGCTCGCCGCCCGGCGCCGCCGCGTCGTAGGCCGCGAGGTGGGTGACCCAGTCGCCCGGCCCGGCGCCCGGCGGCACGTCCAGGTCGCCGGTCTCGATCAGCGCCGGCACCGCCAGCCCCGCATAGCCGGCGCCGTCGATCAGGCCGCGCAACGGACCGGGCGGCGAGAACGCGATCACGGCGCGCACGCGCGGGTCGCGCAACCCGGCGCCGCCGGCGGCCGGCGCCTGCAGCGGCGTGGCGCCGCCCAGCACCAGCGCCACCAGCGCGCCGTAGCTGTGGCCGGCGGCGACGTAGGTACCCGGCCCGACGTGGTCGGCCAGCAGGCGCATGTCCTCCAGGCGCGCGGCCCAGCTCGCCATGCCCGGGTAGCGCGCGGTCTGCGGATGCTCGGTGGAATCGACGTGCAGCGGCGCCCAGACCTCCCAGCCGGCACCCACCCAGGGCTCGATCAGCGCCGTGTACTTGGCGGGCGCGGACGCCGCGCCATGCGAGAAGAGGACGCGGCCGCGCACCGCGCCGCGCGGCCGCCACACGGTCACGGCCACCGCGCGGCCGCCAGCGGCCTGCAACTCCACGAGCGCCGGCGCGGCCGGCGCGCTCGCCGTGGCGCAGGCCGACAGCAGCGTCGCTGCGGGCAAGGGCAAGGCCAGCGCGAGGCAGTGGCGGCGAGACAGCGCGGGAAGGTTCATGGGCAGGCGAATAGGCGATGGGCAGCGTGCAGTGAAGCACAACCGCGCGGCCCCGGCCACGCGACGCGCGCCCGCGTTCACCCTGCGGACAGCGCGCCGCCACGGCGGTGCCTTGCGCCGCGACGCTCGCCCACGCTGCGGGCCCGGCGCCGCGCGGGCGGCAGGACCGGCGCCGCGCGCCGGGCCCACGGCCGCCGATTGCGGCGATACTCCAGGGCCGCGCCGCGCTCGCCCTCACGCAGCCGCGGCGAGTCCCTCGCACCGCCCCACCGTCGCGCCTCGCCCCATGGAACTCCCCGGCAAACTGTTCGTCGTCGCCGCCCCCAGCGGGGCCGGCAAGTCGACCCTCGTCAAGGCCCTGCTGCAGCACGAGCCGCGGCTGGCGGTCTCGGTCTCGCACACCACGCGGGCGCCGCGCGGCCAGGAGCGCGACGGCTGCGAATACCACTTCATCGACGCCGACACCTTCGGCCGCATGGTGGACCAGGGTCGCTTCTTCGAGCACGCGCACGTCCACGGCAACTGGTACGGCACCTCGCGCGACAGCGTCGAGGGCCTGCTGGCCCAGGGCAAGGACGTGGTGCTGGAGATCGACTGGCAGGGCGCGCTGCAGATCCGCGAGCTGTTTCCCGCCGCCTTGCTGGTGTTCATCCTGCCGCCCAGCTGGGACGAACTGGCGGCGCGCCTGCGCGGCCGCGGCGAGGACCTGCCCGAGGTGATCGCCCAGCGCCT
>Ga0302323_100003090_pt1 | contig 13541 bp, 11 predicted proteins | sample Fen_T0_3_FD_201950 | JGI IMG/M metagenome (GOLD analysis project Ga0302323, IMG submission 201950) | Peat permafrost microbial communities from Stordalen Mire near Abisko, Sweden - Fen_T0_3 | ecosystem: Environmental > Terrestrial > Soil > Wetlands > Permafrost | place: Sweden: Abisko... | reverse complement strand
TCGGCGAGGCCGTCGGGGTGATCGATGCGCAGGCCATCGACCAGACCCGCCTGGATCCAGCGCCCGATCTCGGTGTGGGACTCGGCGAACACGTCGGGCAGTTCGACCCGGATGCCGGCCAAGGTGCTGACGGCGAAGAACCGGCGATAGTTCAGCTCGGTGTCGGCCCGACGGTAGTTCATCAACTCGTAGTGCTGGCGGGCATGCACCTCTCGCGGTGTACCCCCACCCGTGCCGTCGGCGATGGGGAACCGGTTGTCGTAATAGCGCAATTCCCCGTCGACGACCTTGAGTTGGTCCAGCTCGTCCCTGCCGTCAGCGTCGTCGCCGAGCATCGGGAGCCTGATCTTTCCGCCGCCGAGCTCCCAGTCCACGTCGAATGCCTGCGCATGGACCGAATCACGGCCACGGCGCAAAACGTCCCACCACCAGAGCGACCGCGGCGGGGTGGCGACACCAACATGGTTGGGGACGATATCGACCAAGACACCCATACCGGCGGCGTGGGCGCGGTCGGCCAGCGCGGTCAGACCCGCCCGGCCACCGCGCGGCTCGTCGGTTCTGGAATGATCGGTCGTGTCGTAGCCGTGACGCGAACCCAGTTCGGACTGCAGCAGCGGCGAGAGGTACACCCAATCAGCGCCCAGCGCCGACAGGTACGGCACCACCGCGGCGGCCTCGGCCAGATCCCATCCCGCCGTGACCTGAAGGCGATAGGTCGAGCGGGGAATCTTCACGACTGCCTTCCCGCAGGCATAATGTGCCTGCTGCTCGAGGGACTCTGCGCTCAACTCTTCTTCGGGCGGCGGGCCCGGGGCGCCCGTGGTTTCGGTGGGGACGGCGCCGTTGCTTCAGCACCCTCCGCAGTACCCTCGTCGGCCGCGGATGAAGCGGCCCGAGGTTCGGAGTGCTCGGTGGGCACGGGATCGCTGGAGGCCGTCACCGCGTCCGCGGGCGCGTCCGGGCGCATGGAGACCGGCACCGGCGCGATGGTGGGTACCGAGGCCGCCGCGCCGCCCGGGGTGGGTGCTTCGGTGGCCCCGGCGAGGGCCTGCAGCACGACCAAGCCCTTGTCCGAGACCTTCACCGAGGTGCCGCCGCGGATGGTCTCGAGCTGGTCCGGCACCCCCGACGTGTCGATGACCAACCGCCAGGCCGGCGCGAACTCCTCCGGTGGCAGGACCCAGTTGATCCTCTCGTCATGCGCGTTGAACAGCAGCAGGAAGGAATCGTCGACCACCCGGGCGCCCCGGGTGTCCATTCCCCGGATGCCGTTGCCGTTCAGGAACATTCCGATCGACCGGCCGAATCCGCCGTCCCAGTCGTCCGGTTTCATCAGCTGCCCGCCCGGCGTCATCCAGACGATGTCCGGCAGCGGTTCGCCGGCCCCGCGGCTGACCGGCCGGCCGTCGAAGAACCGGCGCCGGCGGAAGGTCGGATGCTGTCGCCGCAGCCGGGCCACCGACGCCGTGAACTCGACCAGTGCCTCGTCGGCCTCCTGCCAGTGGATCCACGACAGTTCCGAGTCCTGGCAATAGGTGTTGTTGTTGCCCAGCTGGGTGCGGCCCAGTTCGTCGCCGTGGGCGATCATCGGAACACCCTGGGACAGCAGAAGTGTCGCCAAGAAGTTGCGTTGCTGCCGGCCGCGGAGAGTGCGGACCGCGGGATCGTCGCTCGGTCCTTCGGCGCCGCAGTTCCACGACCGGTTGTGTGACTCTCCGTCGTTGTTGTCCTCGCCGTTGGCCTCGTTGTGCTTGTGGTCGTAGGACACCAGGTCGTTGAGGGTGAAGCCGTCGTGGGCGGTCACGAAGTTGATCGACGCCACCGGGCGCCGCCCCGACGTCTCGTACAGGTCGGCCGAACCGGTCAGCCGGGATGCGTACTCACCGAGGGTGGCCGGCTCGCCCCGCCAGAAGTCACGGACGGCGTCCCGGTACTTGCCGTTCCATTCGGTCCATTGCGGCGGGAAGTTGCCGACCTGATAACCACCCGGACCGATGTCCCATGGTTCGGCGATCAGCTTGACCTGGGAGACGACCGGGTCCTGCTGCACGAGTTCGAAGAATGTCGACAGCCGGTCCACGTCGTAGAACTCGCGCGCCAGCGTCGCCGCCAGATCGAACCGGAAACCGTCGACATGCATCTCGATCACCCAGTAGCGCAGCGAATCCATGATGAGTTGAAGCGAATGCGGATGCCGGACGTTGAACGAATTCCCGGTACCGGTGTAGTCCATGTAGTAACGCTTGTCGTCGTCGACCAGGCGATAGTAGGCCGCGTTGTCGATACCGCGGAACGACAATGTCGGACCCAGATGGTTGCCCTCGGCGGTGTGGTTGTAGACCACGTCGAGAATGACCTCGATGCCGGCCGAATGCAGCGACTTGACCATCGCCTTGAATTCCTGCACCTGCTGGCCGCGTTCGCCGAAGGCGGAATAGGTGTTCTGCGGGGCGAAGAATCCGATCGTGTTGTAACCCCAGTAGTTGGACAAACCCTGGTCGAGCAGGGTGCTGTCCTGGACGAACTGATGCACCGGCATCAGTTCGATGGCCGTGACGCCGAGCCGGGTGAGGTGATCGATGACCGCCGGATGGGCGACACCGGCATAGGTGCCTCGCTGGCTGTGCGGCACCTCCGGGTGCAGCGCCGTCAGCCCCTTGACGTGAGCCTCGTAGATGACGCTGTCGTTGTAGGGAATGCGCAGCGAGCGATCGCCGGTCCAGTCGAAGAACGGATTGATGACGACAGCGTGCATCATGTGCGGCGCGGAATCGGCGTCGTTGCGCGAGTCCGGCTCGCCCATGTTGTACGCGAACAGCGCCGGGTCCCAGTCGATCGAACCGGAAACCGCCTTCGCGTAGGGATCCAGCATCAGCTTGTTGGGGTTGCACCGGGCGCCCTGATAGGGATCGCCCGGCCCGTACACCCGGTAGCCGTAGCGCTGGCCCGGTTGCACCGTCGGCAGATAGCAGTGCCATACGTATCCGTCGACCTCGGGCAGCTGGATCCGGGTCTCGCCGCCCCGGTCGCCGATCAGGCACAGCTCGACACCGTCGGCAACCTCGCTGAACACCCCGAAGTTCGTCCCGGTGCCGTCGAACGTGGCGCCCAACGGGTAAGGCTTGCCCGGCCAGATCTCCATCGCCAACTCCTCGCGTACCGCAACCGTCCACCGAACGCTGCCGCCGGTCGGTGGGTCCGTCCGGCCGCATCACCCTATCGGGGCTTCGAAGCGTGGACCGGGCCAACCAGGGGCGGGCGAATCTCTCGGTTGAAACGCTCGTGACCTGGGAATGTGCGCGACCGGAGTCGCCGACGCGGCGAGTGATCGACCGGGTGTCCGGGCGCTCGATTACCCTCGCCGATGTGCCCGATCCCTCGACCTATCGCCCCGCCCCGGGCACGATCCCGGACTCGCCCGGGGTCTACCGATTCCGGGACCCCGGCGGCCGGGTGATCTACGTCGGCAAGGCCAAGAGCCTGCGGTCGCGGCTGAACTCGTACTTCGCGGATCTGTCCTCGTTGCACCCACGGACCGCCCAGATGGTCACCAGCGCAGGTGGTGTCGAGTGGACGGTGGTGTCCACCGAGGTCGAGGCGTTGCAGCTGGAGTACAACTGGATCAAGGAATTCGACCCGCGCTTCAACGTCCGGTACCGGGACGACAAGTCCTATCCCGAACTGGCGGTGACGGTCGGGGAGGAGTACCCGCGCTTGCAGGTGATGCGCGGTCCGCATCGCAAGGGCGTCCGCTACTTCGGGCCGTACGCCCACGCCTGGGCGATCCGCGAAACACTTGATCTGCTGCTCCGGGTATTCCCGGCCCGGACCTGTTCGGCCGGGGTGTTCCGCCGGTCGGAACAGATCGGGCGGCCGTGCCTGCTGGGCTATATCGGGAAGTGCTCGGCGCCGTGCACCGGCCAGGTCACCGCCGAACAGCACCGGGCGATCGTCAACGACTTCTGCGACTTCATGTCCGGTCGTGCCGACCCGATGATCCGGCGGTTGGAGAAGGAGATGACCGGCGCCGCGGCGGAGCTCGCCTTCGAACGCGCTGCGCGGCTGCGCGACGACCTCGGCGCCCTGCGACGGGCGGTGGAAAAGCAGGCGGTGGTGCTCGGGGACGGCACCGACGCCGACGTGGTCGGCATCGCGGCCGACGACCTGCTCGCCTCGGTGCAGGTATTCCACGTCCGCGGCGGCCGGGTGCGGGGTCAGCGAGGATGGATCGTCGACGTGGACAACCAGGTCACCAACGCCGCCGGTGTCGTCGACCTGACCGCGCTGGTCGAGAACTTCCTATTGCTGTTCTACGGCGCGCGGGCGGACGACGACGGTGCCGCCGCGGTGCCCAAGGAGATCTTGGTGCCGGCCCTGCCGGCCGCCGGCCAGGCCGAGGCCTCGGACGCGGCGCAGGACGCGGACCTGACTGCGTGGTTGTCCGGTCTGCGTGGGTCCAAGGTGTCGCTGCGCATCGCGCAACGCGGCGACAAACGTGCGCTGGCCGAGACCGTCACCCGCAACGCAGCGGAGGCGCTCGCGCAGCACCGGCTCAAACGTGCCAGCGACCTGACCGCTCGATCGGCCGCGCTGACCGAGCTGGCCGACACCCTCGGGATGGACACGGCGCCGCTGCGCATCGAGTGCATCGACATCTCCCACGTTCAGGGCACCGACGTGGTCGCGTCCCTGGTGGTCTTCGAGGACGGCCTGCCCAAACGCAGCGACTACCGCAGGTTCGCGATCCGCGACCGCCCCGGCGATGACGTGGCGTCGATCGCCGAGGTGGTCAGGCGGCGGTTCACCCACGGATCGGACACTGCGGGGAAACAGACCACCCGACCGCCGGGCATCAATCCCGAGACCGGTCGTCCGCGGCGGTTTGCCTATCCACCGCAGCTCCTGGTCGTCGACGGTGGCGCGCCCCAGGTCAACGCGGCCGCGACCCAACTCGCCGAGCTGGGCATCGTCGACGTCACGATCTGCGGACTGGCCAAACGGCTGGAAGAGGTGTGGGTCCCGGCCCAGGACGACCCGATCATCTTCCCGCGCTCCAGTGAGGCGCTCTACCTGTTGCAGCGGCTGCGGGACGAAGCACACCGCTTTGCCATCACCTACCACCGCAGCAAACGGTCGAAGTCCATGACGGTGTCGGCACTCGACATGGTTCCGGGCCTCGGCGACACGCGCCGCAAGGCGCTGGTGCGCCATTTCGGGTCGGTGGCCGCGCTGCGCCGAGCCGGTGTCGAGGAGATCGTGCAGGTCCCGGGCGTGGGCCGGCGGACCGCGGAGGCCGTTGTCGCCACCCTGGGCGGGGCCATCGCCCTACCGGGAGGCGAGGACGGGCCACCGATACCGATACCGTCGACAAGCACGCCGCGCCAATCGTGAGCGCACACCACGATGGAGGGCGGACGCGCGGGGAGGGGTCCTGATGAGCGAAGCGACCGAACATGCGGCGGACGCCTCCGCCGGCGCCCATCCAGGGCTGGCCGGCGGCATCCAGGTGTCCATCGTCTCCGGTCAGTCGGGGGCAGGACGCTCGACCGCGGCCAAGTGCCTGGAGGATCTCGGCTGGTTCGTGGTGGACAACCTGCCGCCGGAGCTGATCGCGACGATGGTCGACCTCGGCTCCCGGACGAGTGGCGACGTCACCCGGATCGCCGTCGTGCTCGACGTCCGATCACGGGCCTTCACCGAGGATCTCGCGGCGGTGATCAGGGACCTCGATGCTCGCGGCTACCGCCCCCGGGTGTTGTTCCTGGAGGCCCGTGACGCCGTGTTGATCCGGCGTTACGAGGCCAACCGACGGCTGCACCCGCTGCAGGGCGGCGGCCGGCTGGCCGACGGGGTGGCCTCCGAGCGTGCGTTGCTCGCGCCGCTGCGGCAGGAGGCCGACGTCGTCATCGACACCTCCAACCTGTCCGTCCACCAGCTGCGCGCTCAGATCGACCAGGCCTTCGGGCGGGACGGCCCGGAACGGCGGGCGTCGCTGACGGTGGTGTCCTTCGGATACAAGTACGGGTTGCCGTTGGACGCCGACCTGGTCATCGACATGCGGTTCCTACCGAACCCGTTCTGGATACCGGAACTGCGGGACCACACCGGACGGGACGCGGATGTCTCCGACTATGTGCTGTCCCAGGAGGGCGCCGGGGAGTTCCTCGACCGGTATGTCGACCTGATCGGCCTGATCAGTGGCGGTTACAAACGGGAGGGCAAGCGGTATCTCACGCTGGCGGTGGGCTGCACGGGTGGCAAGCACCGCAGCGTCGCGGTCGCCGAGGAGCTCCGGCGCCGACTGGAGGGTGACTCGTTGGCCGTCCAGGTCGTGCACCGCGACCTGGGTCGGGAGTAGCCGCTCGTGACCGCGATCCGGCCCAAGGTCGTGGCGCTCGGTGGTGGGCACGGCCTGCACGTCATGCTCAGCGCACTGGTCCGGCTGAACGTCGACATCACGGCCATCGTCACCGTTGCCGACGACGGGGGCTCCTCGGGTCGGCTCCGCCGGGAGGTGCCGGGCATCCTGCCACCGGGCGACCTCCGGATGGCACTGACCGCGCTGAGCCGACCCGACGACACCGGGCTGCTGTGGAGTGCCACCTTCCAGCACCGCTTCCGCGGTGACGGTGCTCTGGCCGGTCATCCGGTCGGCAACATCGTGCTGGTCGGCCTGGCCCAGGTGCTGGGCGACCCGGTGGCGGCCCTTGACGCCGCCGGATCGATCATGGGTAGCCGCGGGCGGGTCCTGCCGATGGCCTGCCAGCCGCTGGACATCGTGGCCGACGTCGCAGGGCTGGACGAGGATCCGCGGGCCGTTCGGCGGATCAGGGGCCAGGTCGCCGTGGCGACCACACCCGGGCGGGTGCGGGCGGTCACCCTGGCGCCGCCGGACGCGCTCGCCTGCCCCGAGGCACTGGAGGCGATCGCGCAGGCCGATCTGCTGACCCTCGGTCCCGGGTCCTGGTTCACCAGCGTGCTGCCGCATCTGCTGTTGCCGGAGATGGCGGCCGTGATCACCGCGAGCAGGGCACACCGGCTGGTGGTGCTCAACCTAGCGGCGCAGGTCGGAGAGACAGAGGGGTTCTCGCCGGAAGAGCACCTGGACGTACTCTCAGCACACGCCCCGGGCCTCCGGGTCGATTCCGTGCTGGCGGACCGCGCGTCCGTGCCGCTCCCGCAGCGACTGGAGTCGGCCGCGGTACGGCTCGGAGCCCAGTTGGATCTCCAGGACGTTGCCGAACCGGGGACCGCGCGACACGATCCGACAAGGTTGTCGGGGTCCTTGGCAGCGGTGCTGGATCGCGCGCTGGGCGGCCGAATCGGGGTACTGAGGCTTTGACGGGGGGAGTAGGACGGATGAGCGACAGGGAGTACGCCGGATGGCGATGACAGCCGCCGTGAAGGACGAGCTCAGTCGGGTCGCGGTGAGCAAGGTGTCGGCCCGTAAGGCAGAGGTTTCGACACTGCTGCGATTTGCCGGCGGGCTGCACATCGTGGCGGGTCGGGTGATCGTCGAGGCCGAACTGGACACCGGCGCAGTGGCCCGCCGCCTGCGCAAGGACATCGGTGAGCTCTATGGGCACGTCGCCGAAGTCCATGTACTGGCCGCCTCCGGGTTGCGCAAAGGCACCCGTTACGTGGTGCGGGTGGTGTCAGGGGGCGACTCGCTGGCCCGGCAGACCGGTCTGATCGACCAGCGCGGGCGACCGGTTCGCGGGCTGCCTCCACAGATCGTCGCCGGCTCGGTCGGCGATGCCGAGGCGACCTGGCGGGGCGCCTTCCTCGCCCACGGCTCGCTCACCGAGCCGGGCCGGAGCGCGTCGCTGGAGATCACCTGCCCCGGCCCGGAGGCCGCGCTCGCCCTCGTCGGGGCGGCCAGGCGGATGGGCATCGGGGCGAAGGCCCGAGAGGTCAGGGGAGCCGATCGGGTGCTGGTCCGGGACGGCGATGCCATCGCCGCCCTGCTGACCAGGCTGGGCGCGCACACCTCGATGCTGGCCTGGGAGGAACGGCGGATGCGCCGCGAGGTCCGCGCCACCGCCAATCGGCTGGCCAACTTCGACGACGCGAACCTGCGGCGCTCCGCGCGGGCTGCGGTCGCCGCGGCCGCCCGGGTGGAACGGGCCCTGACCATTCTGGGCGATGACGCACCCGAGCATCTGAGCCAGGCCGGCCGGCTGCGGATCGCTCACGGCCAGGCCTCGCTGGAGGAACTCGGTCAGTTGGCCGACCCGCCGATGACCAAGGACGCGGTCGCCGGGCGGATCCGCCGGCTGCTGACCATGGCAGACAAACGAGCCGGCGACCGCGGCATCCCGGACACCGAATCGGCGGTCACCGCCGACATGCTCGACGGGTGACGTCGGCGGGGCTTTGACCGCAATCGGCTCGGCCGAACGGGGCCGACATGCCGCACAGGGGACACGGCCGATACAGTTGGGGCCGTCGTCGCCTCGAAGGAATTGGGCGGTGTCACTTGATCGATCCCGTCGGGGTCAGCAGGATCCGCGGTGGGAACCCCTATGAGGAGGCCTGACAGACGTGACTGTGCGCGTCGGAGTGAATGGATTCGGTCGGATCGGCCGCAGCTTCTGGCGGGCGGTTGATGCTCTCGACCACGACATCGAGATCGTCGCCGTCAACGACCTGACGGACACCAAGACCCTTGCCCATCTACTCAAGTACGACTCTGTGATGGGCACGCTGCCGTACGTGGTATCCGCCGGCGAGGGCTCGATCAGCGTCGACGGCAAGGAATTCAAGGTTCTGTCCAACCGCGACCCCGGCGCCCTGCCGTGGGCCGACATGGGTGTGGACGTCGTCATCGAGTCCACCGGGTTCTTCACCAAGGGCGACGACGCGCGCAAACACCTGTCCGCAGGCGCGAAGAAGGTCCTCATCTCCGCGCCGGCCTCCGGCGAGGACCTGACCGTGGTGCTCGGGGTCAACGACGACGCCTACGACGGCTCGCAGGCGATCCTGTCCAATGCTTCCTGCACCACCAACTGCGTCGCGCCGATGGCCAAGGTGCTGCACGAGAACTTCGGCATCGTCCAGGGCCTGATGACCACGGTGCACGCGTACACCAACGACCAGGTCATCCTGGACTTCCCGCACAAGGATCTGCGGCGCGCCCGCGCGGCCGCGGTCAACATCATCCCGACCTCCACCGGCGCCGCCAAGGCCACCGCGCTGGTGCTGCCGGAGCTCAAGGGCAAGCTGCACGGGTACGCCCTGCGGGTGCCGGTGCCCGACGGCTCGGCCACCGACCTGACCGTCACGCTGGAGAAGTCCACCACCGTCGACGAGGTGAACGCGGCGTTCAAGGCCGCGGCGGAATCGGGACCGCTGGCCAACCGGCTGTTCTACTCGACCGATCCGATCGTCTCCTCGGACATCGTCGGCTCGCCCGCGTCGTGCACCTTCGACTCGCCGCTGACGCTGGCCCTGGGCGGCAACTTCTTCAAGATCGTCGGCTGGTACGACAACGAGTGGGGCTACTCGAACCGACTGGCCGATCTGACGGCCCTCGTGGGCGCCAGTCTCTGACGCTTTGATTCGCGGGTGGCGTTCGCCAGAGACCATGTCTCCGGTGGGCACCACCCGCGATCCGTCTCGTCTCCGGGCAGCGAGGTCGGCCTCATCGGCCGTGCGCTGCTCGCCCATTGACCCTTTGCCTGTCGAATTGTCGAGGAGTACCGAAGTGCAGACCCTGGACGACCTGCTTGCCTCCGGCGTGGCCGGACGAACCGTGCTCGTTCGCGCGGATCTCAACGTTCCGCTCGACGGCAGCGTGATCACCGATGACGGCCGCATCCGCGCGTCGCTGCCGACCTTGCAAGCACTGCTGCTGGGCGGCGCCAAGGTGGTGGTCACCGCCCACCTGGGGCGGCCCAAGGGTGCGCCTGACCCGAAGTACTCCCTCGCGCCAGCTGCGGACCGGCTCGGCGAGCTGCTCGGTACCGCGGTTCCGCTGGCCACTGATCTGGTCGGGCCGTCCGCGCGGGACACCGTCGCCGCCCTGTCCGGCGGCCAGATCGCGATGCTGGAGAACGTCCGATTCGACGGCCGAGAAACCTCGAAGGACGCCGCCGAGCGGGGCGCGCTGGCCGACGACCTGGTCGGTGTCGTCGGGGCCGACGCCGCCTATGTCTCAGATGGCTTCGGCGTCGTGCATCGCAAGCAGGCATCGGTGTACGAGATCGCCCAGCGGCTGCCGAATTTCGCCGGATATTTGGTGACGGCCGAAGTGGCCGTGCTGCGCAAGCTCACCGAGGCACCGGAACGGCCCTATGCGGTCGTACTCGGCGGCTCCAAGGTGTCGGACAAGCTCGGGGTCATCACCTCGCTGCTGCCGCAGGTCGACTCGCTGGTCATCGGCGGCGGAATGGCGTTCACCTTCCTGGCCGCGCGGGGCTACGGCGTCGGCGACTCGCTGCTGCAGGAAGACCAGATCCAGACCTGCAAGGACCTGCTGGCCGAACATGGCGACAAGATCGTGCTGCCCACCGATGTGGTGATCGCGGATTCCTTCTCGGCCGACGCCGCGATCCAGATCGTCACCGCCGATCGGATCCTGGACGGATGGCTCGGCCTGGACATCGGCCCGGAAACCAGCGCGACGTTCGCCGCCGCCGCGGCCGCCTCGGCCACCGTGTTCTGGAACGGCCCGATGGGCGTGTTCGAGCTGGCGCCGTTCGCCGACGGAACCCGGGCGGTGGCCGAGGCGATCGCGGCCTCGCCATCGTTCTCCGTCGTCGGCGGTGGCGACTCGGCGGCAGCCGTGCGCATCCTTGGCATCGACGAATCCGGCTTCACCCACATCTCGACCGGCGGTGGCGCATCCCTGGAATTCCTCGAGGGCAAAGAGCTCCCCGGCCTGGCCGTACTGGAGGCATGAACATGACCGCAAGCGCCCGAAAGCCCCTCATTGCCGGCAACTGGAAGATGAACCTCAATCACCTCGAGGGCATCGCGCTGGTGCAGAAGATCTCATTCACGCTGCCCGAGAAGTATCTCGGCCATGTCGAGGTCGCGGTCATCCCGCCGTTCACCGCATTGCGGTCGGTGCAGACGCTGATCGAGGGCGACAAACTCGGCCTGGTGCACGGTGCGCAGGATCTGTCCCCGAACGACTCCGGCGCGTACACCGGCGAGGTCTCCGGGAGCATGCTGGCCAAGCTGGGGTGCACCTATGTGCTGGTCGGTCACTCGGAGCGCCGCGAATACCACAGCGAGTCGGATGAGTTACTGGCGAAGAAGGTCAATGCGGCGTTCAGGCACGGGCTCATCCCGCTGCTCTGCGTCGGTGAGGGCCTGGATGTGCGGGAGGCCGGCAACCAGGTGCAGCACGCGGTCGATCAACTGCTGGCCGACATGGTCGACGTGACGCCGGAGCAGGCCGCAACGATCGTGCTGGCCTACGAGCCGGTCTGGGCGATCGGCACCGGCCGGGTCGCCACGCCCGCCGACGCGCAGGAGGTCTGCGGTGCCCTGCGCGCCGCACTGGCCGAGAAGTACGGGTCCGAGGTCGCCGACGGGGTGCGCATCCTCTACGGCGGGTCGGTGAAGTCGGGCAACGTCTCCGAGATCACCGCGCAGACCGACGTCGACGGAGCGCTGGTCGGCGGAGCGTCGCTGGACGGCACGGAGTTCGCGAACCTGGCCGCGAATGCCGTCGGGGTGCTGCCATAGGAGCGACGATGTGACCGGTTCGCCGGGTTAGACTCCTCGGGTGACGGGTTGACACGACCGGTGGGTCTGGTCACCCGGGCCCGGCCCCCCGATCAAGCAAGGCAGAGATGAAGACTTTCCTGGACATACTCCTGGTGCTGACCAGTCTTGGGCTGATGGCGCTCATCCTGCTGCATCGGGGCAAGGGTGGTGGGCTGTCCTCGCTGTTCGGTGGCACCATGCAGTCCTCGCTGTCGGGCTCCTCGGTCGTGGAGAAGAACCTGGATCGCCTGACCCTCTTCGTCGCCGCGGTCTGGGCCATCTCCATCGTCGGCGTCGGGCTGCTGTTGAAGGTTGGCGCCTGACGCCGTGAGCCTCGGCGACGCGGTTCTCCCATCACCCTCATGCAGGTATTAACCCGGGCAGGTAGGTCGACATGGCGGCTGGCAATCCGATTCGAGGTTCCCGAGTTGGCGCTGGACGAATGGGCGAGTCCGATCGGGGTGAATCGGCCCCCCGGCGCCGGCTCGAGTTCTTCTGCGCCAACGGGCACACCACGCGGCTGGCCTTCGCCATGGACGCCGAGATCCCCGAGACCTGGGATTGTCCGCGCTGCGGGCTCCCGGCGGGACTGGACGAGCAGACGCCGCCGCCCGCCCCTCGGGTGGAGCCGTACAAGTCCCACCTGGCCTACGTGAAGGAACGGCGCTCCGACGCCGACGGCGAGGCGCTGCTGGCCGAGGCCCTGGCCAAAATCGCCGACAAGCGCACCCCGCAGTTCTGAGCCGCGGTCCGCTCCTACGAATGCGGGTCAGAGGATCTTGAGCATCCGGGTGTTGCCCAACGTGTTCGGTTTGACGTACGGCAGGTCCAGGAACTCCGCGACGCCCATGTCGTAGGAGCCGCGCAGCTCGGCGAACGCCTCGGGTGACAGGTCGAGTTCGTGGATCGGCTCGAACCCGAGCGAGTGGAAGAACGGGACCTCGAAGGTCAGCACGAACAGCCGGCGCAGACCCAGTTGCGTCGCCTCTTTGACGAGCTCCTGGCAGACGGCGCGGCCGACCCCGCTGCCGCGTGCGGACGGGGCGGTCGCCACGGTGCGGATCTCGCCGAGGTCTTCCCACAGGACATGCAGGGCGCCGCAGCCCACGAGGGCCCCGCCCGCCTTCGCGACCCAGAACTGGGTGACGTGCTCGAACAGGGTGGCCAGCGTCTTCTCCAACAGGATGCGCCCCGCGTACAGGTCGATCAGGTCCTTGATCGGGCGGACGTCGCTCACCCGGGCCCGATGCACGGTCAGGCCGGCGGGGTGCTCTGGGGTCACGGCGGTCAAGCCTAGCCAGTCATCCGGGCCCGGCCGCGCCGGTCGGTACTGTCCGGCCACCCACGCCGACTAGGGTGGGGCGGTGTCCAGGGCGTCCACCGTATCGGACGGTCACCAACCCCTTCGGGTCAACGTGACCACGCTCGGTTGCGCCCGCAACGAGGTCGACTCGTCGGAGATCGCCGGCCGGCTCGGCGTTGCCGGATATCAGCTCGTCGGCGCACAGGCCGATGCCGATGTCATCGTCGTGAACACCTGCGCCTTCGTGGCCGGCGCCAAGAAGGACTCGATCGACACCCTGCTGGCGGCGGCCGACATCGGAGCCAAGGTGGTCGCGGTCGGGTGCATGGCCGAACGGTACGGTGCCGAACTGGCCGGGGCGTTGCCCGAGGCGGACGCGGTGCTGGGCTTCGACGCCTACCCCGACCTGGCCGCCACCCTGGCCGACGTGGTGAACGGTCATCGACCGCCCGCCCACACCCCGATCGACCGGCGGCTGCGGTTGCCGATCTCGCCGACCGCCAGGCCGGCGGCCACC